>FWPV01014063.1_pt1 | contig 11863 bp, 10 predicted proteins | sample 2228371 | NCBI WGS metagenome assembly FWPV01 (sample SAMEA103939776, study PRJEB20133) | metagenome | reverse complement strand
TGAATCGTCGGACGTTTTTGAAGTATTCAGCGGCGGTTGGAGCCACAACCGCTATTGCGGGTGTGCCCACGCTACTACGGGCTCAACCTCCGGAAATCAAAATTGCCTCCATCCAGCCAGTCACGGGTGTGATTTCTGATATTGGAATTGCCATGCGACGAGGCAACCAGATGGCTGTGGATGACATCAATGCCAAAGGCGGGATTAAGTCGATGGGTGGAGCCAAACTGAAACTTCTATTGGCCGATACGGAAGCCAAAGAAGAGGTAGCACGCACAGAAGCCGAGAGGGTCATTAAAGAAGGAGCGGTTTGCCTGGTCGGTCCTTTTTTAAGTGGAAATGCGATGGCCATTGCCACTTTATGTGAGCAGAGAGGCGTTCCCTTTGTCATGGATGTGGCTGCTGCAGATGACATCACCCGGAAAGGATTTAAATATACCTTCCGGGTCTTTCCGACGACCACCAAATTTGCTGACTCCATGCTTTTCTACATGGATAAAATCATGAAAGAAAAGAACATCAGCAAGATCAGAGGCGTGGTGACCAATACCGGAGACCTCTTCGGCCGGGTTCAGGGAGCCACTTTTATCAAAGCCATCAAAGATAAGAAGTTTCCCATTGAGGTATTGGGCCACATCGAATATCCTCTCGGCATTCAGGATTTGTCTGCCGAGGTCTCAAAGATTAAGGCCCTGAAACCGGATGTCCTCTTTCCGGTGGCTCGGCCAGGCGATGCCAAGTTGATGATCCGAGAACTCTACAAACAGAGAGTCGAACTTCAGGGCATCATCAGTCCGGGAAGTCCGGGATGGTATGAACCGGAATTTATTCGAGATATGAAAGCCTTAGCGGACTATGTCATGGATAATGTACCCTGGTACAATCCCATCGGAAAGATGTATAAGGAGGTCAATGCCGCCTTCTCAAAGAAATATCCCGGGAAATATATCGACACCAACTCGGGATACGCCTATTTAGGGGTCTTGGTGATTGCCGATGCTCTGGAGCGGGCGAAGTCAACCAAAGCGGAGGATATCGTGGCCGCTCTGAAGAAGACCTATTTCAAACAAGACCTGATGGTGGGTCTGGCGGTGGCTTTTGATTCAAAAGGAGACAATGTCAATGCCGACACGGCCATGATCCAGATCATTGGCCAGTCCCTCAAGGTGGTTTTGCCTGAGAGTGCTGCGGAGGCCAAGTATATCCATCCTATGCCGAAACAACTCTGGGAACGAGGAGTTTAAAAGGGGGCATGAACCTTTACCTCATTCTTCAGTTAGCCCTGAGTGGATTTCTTCTGGGAGGGGTCTACAGCCTGATCGCTTTAGGCCTCTCCCTCATTTTTGGTGTGATGAGAGTCATCAACTTTGCCCACGGGGAGATGATGGTGTGGGGCATGTATGTGGCTTACACGATTCTCCTGTGGACCGGCATAGACCCTTTCTTCTCTTTTTTGGTCAGCGCCGTGATTCTGTTCATCCTCGGCTATCTCCTCCAGAGATCGGTGGTCAATCGGATTCTCGATTTCCCCGAAGCCATGCAGGTGCTTCCTCTGGTGGGGATGGCTATGGTCTTTGAGAACAGCGCAAGGCTCATCTGGGGTCCTGATTATATCAGTCCTCAAAGTCGGTTCGCCCTCAGCTCGATCAGTTTAGGTCCCTTGACCATTGACACCCCGCGCTTGATGGCGTTTTCGATCGCCATCATCATCACCCTTCTCGTTCTCCTCTTTCTGAAGAAAACCGATATGGGCAAATCGATCCGGGCAGCTGCAGATAATCGTTTAGGCGCCTTCCTCGTGGGGACCAATGTCAATAAAGTTTATGCCATCTGTTTTGGGATCGGGACAGCCTGTGTGGGGAGTGCCGGAGGGCTGCTTGTTCCAATCATGCCCCTCTCTCCCTATATCGGGGCGCCTTTTACCTTGATCTCTTTTATCATTGTGATTCTGGGCGGGATGGGGAGTCTGACTGGTGCGATGGTGGGGGGCTTTATCATTGGCGTGGCTGAATCCATTGGTCCGGAGGTGATCACCAATATCTTTCATGGCCTTGGTCTGGATCTTGATTTTCCACATACTATGAAGCAGGTGGTCAGCTTCATTATCCTCATCATTATATTAATTTTAAGACCCCAGGGCTTGTTCGGAGGCAAGAAAAGATGAAAAAATTATATTTCTTCCTCCTCTTCGCTTTGGTCATCTTATTAGCCCTTCCTAAAGTGTTGAGCTCCTATGTCCTGGGTATTTTTATCATGATCTTTTTCTATGCTTATCTCGGACAGTCTTGGAATATTCTTACCGGATATACAGGTGTGATTTCCCTGGGCCATTCCCTCTATGTGGGAGTGGGTGCCTACATGACCTATCTCCTCACGCTCACCTTAGGGTTCACTCCATGGATAGGAATGTGGATTGGGGGCATCTGTGCTGGTTTAGTAGGCTTGGTGATCGGATTTTTTGGTTTCCGTTTTGGCCTCAAGGGCGTATACTTTGTGCTGCTCACCATCTCTTTTGCTGAGATTGGCCGACTGATTGTTCTCCATTTAAAGGTTTTCGGGTCCTTTCAAGGGCTCTTCATCACTCCCCATTTCTCCGCTGCCAACTTTCAATTCAAGGATAATGTTCCATACTATTATATTGCTTTGGGTTATATGATTTTTTCTCTGGTCGTCGTGCGCTTATTGGAACGATCCAAGATTGGAAGGTATATGGTGGCCCTGAGGGAAGAGGAAGATGCGGCGGAAAGCCTCGGAGTGGATGTTTTTAAATATAAAATGATCGCCATCTTTATCAGTGCTTTTATGACCTCTCTGGCAGGGGCTTTTTATACAAATTATCTCTATTACCTTCACCCAAGCACGATGATGTCCATGGCCTTCTCCATAGAGATTATTCTTCGTCCCATCATTGGGGGGATGGGAACCGTACTGGGTCCAGTACTCGGTTCCTTTCTGATTACCCCCTTGGCTGAAATTTCGAGAATCTATTTTGCTAAGGCAGGATATGAAGGACTCCATCTGGTGATTTATGGATTTTTATTGGTTGCTGTGGTTCTCTTCTTTCCGAGGGGAGTCATTTCGTATGTGAGGAAGGCACTGGCCTCTATGTTGAGCGGTGGCAAATCGCTTTAAGAAAAGGAGTTTCGAACCTCGATATTCGGATTTATTTGGGAGGTTTCAGTTGTCTCTCTTAGAATTAAAAAGAGTCTCAAAACATTTTGGGGGTCTCAAGGCCGTTAATCAAGTCTCCTTCACTTTAGAAAAAGGAGAGATCTTGGGGATCATTGGTCCCAACGGAGCGGGGAAAACAACCCTGTTTAACACCATTACAGGGTTCTATAAGCCAGACGCAGGGGAGATCTGGTTCGAAGGAGAAAAGCTGATCGACCTCAAACCCCATCAAATCTGTAAGCGAGGAATGGTCAGAACCTTCCAGATTGTAAAACCTTTCCTTGAACTTACGACTTTGGATAATGTGATGATCGCTGCATTAAACCGCACCGAGCATATTCGGGAGGCAACTGAAAAGGCTCTCCAGACAATCGAACAGGTTGGCCTAAAAGATAAAACACAGACCTTAGCGACTGGATTGACCCTTCCCCATCGTAAACGATTAGAGCTGGCGAGGGCTTTGGCGACGGAACCAAAGCTCCTCTTGCTCGATGAGGTGATGGCCGGGTTGACTCCTACAGAGGTTGATGAGCTGATCCGACTTCTTAAGGAGATTAATCGGCGGGGGATAACGATCCTCTTGATCGAACATGTCATGCGAGGTGTCATGGCGCTTTCACAGCGAGTCATTGTACTGAATTATGGGGAAAAGATTGCTGAAGGAGTTCCTGAAGAGGTTGTAAAAGACCGTCAGGTCATCGAGGCCTATCTGGGTGAGGAATTCGGGAATGCTTAGGGTCAAAGGGATTGATGTCTTCTATGGTGATCTCCAGGCTTTGAGGGGAGTTTCCCTTGAGGTCCATTCAGGGGAGATTGTCAGCATTGTGGGCTCAAATGGAGCGGGAAAATCGACGACCCTGATGACGATCTCAGGCATCCATAAAGCAAGGGCAGGAGAGATCCATTTTAACCAGGAGGGCATTCATCATTATCCTACGAATAAGATCGTTTCGTTAGGCCTTGTTCAGATTCCAGAGGGACGACAGCTCTTTCCTACCCTCACTGTGACGGAAAACCTTGAAATGGGATCTCAATTCCCGAAAGCCAAAAAAGTGAGGAAGGAAACGATGGAGTGGGTTTTTAAATTATTTCCGAGATTGGAGGAGAGGAAGAATCAGTTGGCCGGAACGCTCAGTGGAGGAGAACAGCAGATGCTTGCCATCGGCCGAGGGTTGATGGCCCGTCCCACTCTGCTCATGCTCGACGAACCTTCCTTAGGACTTGCGCCCATTCTGGTCAAGGGGATATTCGATATTATCAAAGAGATCAACCGTCAGGGAACCACCATCCTCTTAGTGGAACAGAACGTGTATCACTCTCTCCATCTCTCCCATCGAGGATACGTCCTGGAAAATGGATCCGTCGTCATGAGTGGAACAGGCCAGGATCTCTTAAAAAATCAGCACATCCGCCAGAGCTACCTCGGTTTGTAAATATTAAGTGAGGAGTTCGGAGGTCGGAGTTTGGAGTTTAAGAACCAAACTTTCCAAACTTTGAACTGATCACTGCGTGCGATGAAGATCAAGATTCCTCAGCTTTTGTGGTATGGAAATACGGAAATGGAACTCGATTTTCCAAACTCCTGGTCTATCTTTTTCTGCCCGATGAAAGGTGGGGAGAAGCCAAAACTTGGACCGAAAGAGATGGAGAGCGCTTTCTCGCAACCCATCGGTTCGAAACCCATCTCTGAGCTGGCGAAAGGGAAAAAAGAGATCGCCATTCTCTTCGACGATATGGCCAGACCTACTCCTGTCCAGAAGATCGTTCCTTTTCTGCTCAGGGAGTTGGAAAAGGCTGGGATTTCGGACCAGCAGATCCGTTTTATTGCGGCATTGGGAGCCCATGGAGCCCAGACGGCAAACGATTTTCGAAAAAAACTCGGCCAAGACGTCTTGGACCGATTCCCAGTTTATAATCACCATCCCTTCGATTATTGTAAAATGATTGGAACCACTCGTTACGGCACACCAGTTTCTATCAATCGTGAGGTGTTAGCCTGCGATTTGAAGATTGGAATTGGATGTATTGTTCCTCACTCCTTTTCCGGGTTTGGAGGGGGGGGAAAGATCATTCTCCCTGGTGTGGCCCATATCGATTCGATCCGAGCCAACCATGGTTTGATCAACGCTCATCCAGAGTGTGTCGGTCAGGGGAAAATCGAGGGAAATATTCCGCGCCTCGATATCGAAGAAGCGACGAAGATGGCAGGACTCGATGTGAAGATCGATGCCATAGTCAATCTTAAAGGGGAAATCACAGGGCTCTTTGTTGGAGATCCCGTCCTGGAGCATCATGAGGGAATGAAACTGGCCAAAGAGGTCTATGCGACCACTCCTGCCAGGGACATGGATGTCGTCGTGGTCAATGCCTATTCGAAAGCCAATGAATGTGCGATCGCCCCGTTTATTGGCGTTCCATCCCTCAAAGAGCAGGGGGGCGATTTGGTGATTATTGCCAACGAACCTGCCGGACAGATGGTGCACTACCTCTTCGGAGAGTTTGGACGATGTGGGGAAGGAGACATGAGACTTCCCCAGCCCCTGTCACAAAAGGTGAAGAGATTGATTGTCCTTTCACCCTTCAGGGATCAGGTTGGAGCCTGTTTTTTCGGGCAGGTTCCTTCCCTTCTCTGGGCGAAGACATGGCAGGAGGTGTTAGAGCTTCTTGAAGAAGTATGGAGCGATAGAACAAGAGTGGCGGTCTATCCCGACGGGACCATTCAGTATTTTCCCCCAGCCTCTCCCCCTCGCGAGGGGAGGATGAGCGAGGAGGTGACGAAGTGAGGCCCCCGACACAATAGGTAAGGAGAAGAAATGGCAACCTTATTTGAAAATGGGAAAGTGATCATTGGGAATGGAAAGGTCATTGAAAAGGGAACAGTTGTTGTCGATGGAAATTCAATAAAGTTTGTGGGCCCGAACAGGAAATACCAGCCTTCGAAAAAAGATACAGTCTTTCATATTTCGGGAAAGACCATTCTTCCCGGTTTGATCGACGCTCATGTGCATCTCAGTGTGGACGGCAGTCCCGACCCCATCACCTCTCTCCTGAAGGAGTCGATCCCTCAAACAACCCTAAAGGCAGCAGACCATGCCCGCCGGACCTTGGAGGCTGGGATCACGACGGTGAGAGATATGGGCGGTAAGGATTATATCGATCTTGCACTACGGGATGGGATTGCATTGGGAGTGCTTGAAGGTCCCAGGATGCTTTGCAGCGGGAAACTGATCTGCATGACAGGAGGACACGGATGGCAGTTTGGTCGGGAAGCCAACGGGGTGGATGAAGTCAGAGCGGCCGTTAGGGAACAGCTCAAAGCAGGAGCGGACCTGATCAAATTGATGGCTACCGGAGGGATTATGACCAAGGGGGTGGAACCCGGATCCACCCAATTCACTTTAGAAGAAATGATCGCCGGCGTGGAGGAAGCAAAAAAGGCTGGCAGGAGGATAGCCACCCATGCTCAGGGAACAGAAGGGATCAAAAATGCTCTCTGGGCAGGGGTCCACTCTATTGAACACGGGATCTTTTTAGATGACGAAGCCATTGATTTAATCCTGGAAATGAAAGCATATCTTGTGCCCACCCTGTGCGCACCCTATCACATCGTCCGCGCAGGCGTTCAGAAGGGAGTGCCTGCCTATGCTGTGGAGAAGTCTAAATCGGTGATGAAACGTCATTGGGAAAGCGTTCAGAAAGCCTATCGAGCCAATATTCCCATCGCTATGGGAACGGATGCAGGAACGCCTTTCAATCGGCATGGTGAAAATTTGAAAGAGATGGAGTTGCTGGTGAAAGCGGGTTTGACTCCGATGGAAGCAATTGTAGCCACCACCCAAACCGCTTCGAAAGTTTTAGGTTTAGGGGATAAGATTGGGACTCTGGAAGAAGGAAAACTGGCCGATCTGGTGGTGCTTGACGGAGATCCCCTGAAGGATATCACCCTGTTTCAAAGAAGGGAGAAGATTTTAACCATTATGAAGGAGGGAAAGATCTACAAGTGCATGTTGTAAAGGATACACATTTTATCGAGGGAGGAGGAAGGAGATGAAAATGATCGGTAGGTTCATGAAAGGATTTTTGGTTGTTCAGGTGTTCATCATTGGTATGAGTCTATTGGCCTCTTCTTCTATTGTCAGAGCCCAAATTCCCGAACTCAGAATCGGGATTGGCATCGATGCCGATACGCTCAACCCACAAGAACAGACGACCACACTGATTCAGAACATGTGTGACCTCATTTATGACACGCTTTTTTATCAGACTCCTGATGGAAAGCTTGAGCCGAGGTTGGCGACAGGCTATCAGGCTTCGAAGGATGGCCTGTCTTACACCCTCCATCTGAGAAAAGGAGTGAAGTTCAGCGACGGGACTCCTTGTGATGCCAAAGCCGTTAAACTCACCCTCGACCGTGCCATTGATCCAAAGATGAGGGTCCCCCTCCGTTTTGCCATTGCCATGATCAAGGAGGTCAAGATCGTTGACGATCACACTCTTCGTATTGACCTTAAATATCCCTTTGCACCCTTTATTCCCACACTGTCGCTAACCCTCTGCAGTCCCATCTCACCTGCAGCCATCGAGAAATATGGTGAGGATGTTCGTCAACACCCGGTGGGTGCTGGGCCCTACATTCTGAAGGAATGGGTGAAGGGTGATCGGATTGTGATGGTCCGAAATGAAAACTACTACGGAAAGAAACCAACGGTTGCCCGTTTGACATTTAAGATTATACCGGAAACAGCCACTCGTGAGGCCATGCTTCGAACAGGCCAGATCGATGTCTGTTACAAGCCCTTACCTTCCAACGTAGCGGCCCTCAAGGCTGACCCCAATGTCACGGTCGAGATGCCTCTGTCCACCCGAACCATCTTCATGGGCTTAAATTACCAGAAGGGTGTCACGCAGAACAAACTGGTACGGCAGGCATTCAACTATGCTGTGGATAAGAAAGCAATTTGCAATAAGATTCTTTTTGACACGGCAGTTCCTATGGATGGTCCAGTTTCCTCCATCCTTTTCGGATATCATAAGATGGCCAATCAATACGATTATAACCCCGAAAAAGCAAAAGAACTTCTAAAAAAGGCCAATTTTGACTTCAACAAAACGATCAATCTCAGGACACCTCAGGGGCGTTATCTTTTTGACCAGCAGGTTTCAGAGGCGGTTCAAGCCTATCTTCAAGCCATTGGTGTCAAAACGGAGTTGAGGACCTATGATTGGCCCACCTATGTGGCTGGTCTTCTCAAACCCATTCAGGAGTCTGAACTGGAGGTCTTTCTGTTAGGCTGGGGACCATTGATTCTTGATGCCGATATGGGTTTGTATGGCCAGTTTCATTCAAGCACCAATCCCCCAAAAGGGTTAGGTTCAGCTTTTTATAATAATCCAGAGTACGATAAGATCATGGAGGCAAGCCGGCTCGAACAGGATACGAAGAAGCGTCTGGAGATCTTGAAGAAAGCATCTGAGATGGTCTGGGAGGATTGTCCCTGGATCTGGCTCCATGTGGAGAAATTTGTCATTGCCTACTCAAAAAAGATCAAAGGGATGGTGGTGACCAGCACAGAGAAGTTTTATCCCACTTATATCACCATGGAGTAGAAAACGGTAGGGGAGAGCTTATACAAGAGGTTCTCCCCTTAGTTAGAGATGGTCAGGATCGATGGGAGGGAGCACCGATCATTGCCTACTGTCAGCACCAAGATGTTATATTCTTTTTAACTTTTTTCAGTATCTCCGTTTCGGATGAGGGGTAAATCCTAATCAACAATGTTCCAGTATGTTTTCAAACGTCTCCTCTCAACCCTTCCGGTTCTCATCGGAATTTCACTTCTTCTTTTCTTGATGCTAAGGATGTTACCGGGCGATCCTGCACAGGTTCTCGCAGGACAGATGGCCTCTCAGGAAGATATCCAGATTATCCGACAGCAGCTTGGACTTGACCAACCCATCTTTATCCAATATGGTTTATTTCTGAGCCGTCTCGCACGGTTTGATCTGGGTCGGTCTGCACGGACACAGAATCCAGTGGTTCAAGAGATCGGGTCCAGACTTCCCAATACGATCCTCCTCGCAGTGGCCGCAATTACGCTTGCCTGTCTTTTCGGGATTCCAGCTGGGATCCTATCGGCGGTGAGACCTTATACCTGGATTGACTACCTCTTCACCTCGATGGCTCTTTTTGGTATTTCGATGCCTGTGTTCTGGCTCGGTTTGATGCTGGTCGTCATTTTTTCGGTTCTTCTTCAGTGGCTTCCTGCAGGGGGAACAGGGACTTGGAAACATCTCATCCTTCCCTCCTTCACACTGGCAGCTTTTGTCGTCGCTTTTATCACCCGGATGACCCGTGCCAGTATGATGGAGGCCCTCTCACAGGATTATACCACCACGGCTCGGTCCAAGGGCCTTAGAGAGAATGTGGTCATTGTCAAACATGCCCTTAAAAATGCCCTCATTCCGATTATCACCGTTGTCGGTCTCCAGTTTGGACTTTTACTGGGGGGTGCGGTTTTGACTGAAACGGTCTTCGCCTGGCCTGGGATGGGGCGGCTGATCGTCGATTCTATTCTCGGTCGTGATTATCCTGTGATACAGGGAGCCATCCTCACTTTTGGACTTCTGTATATTCTGGTGAATTTAGCGGTGGATCTGATCTACGCCTATATCGATCCAAGGATAAGGTATGATTGAGGAAAATGATAAATGCCAAAGTTCAACGTTTAAATAAATTTTAAATTCCAAAATTCAGATGTTCTCCTTTAACATTGAGACATTTGGCATTATTTTGTCATTTGGATTTTGACATTTGAACTTATTGTTTAGCTATGGTAGCTTCCCTCAAACATTCTTTGGCGTGGAGAAAGTTCAGAAGGAATAAGGCGGCTCTTTTCGGTAGCCTCCTCATCCTGATTTATATCGTTATTGCCCTCATGGCCCCCATTCTTTTTCCGGGGAATCCATCAGCTCCCAATCTGATGAAATCTTTGGAGAAGCCTTCCCTGAAACATCCTCTGGGAACAGATGAATTAGGGCGCTCCATCCTTGGCAGGATTCTCTATGGTTCCCGTGTTTCCCTCCTCATTGCCATCGGCGTCGTCTGTGTGGGGCTGCTGGTCGGCGTTCCCCTTGGACTCATTTCAGGATACTATGGAGGCAAAGTCGATTTTATCATCCAGCGTATTACCGATACCCTTTTGGCGTTTCCCGGCTTTCTGCTGGCATTGGCACTTGTGGCGGTTTTAGGCGTGGGGTTGAAAAATACGATTATTTCGGTTGGCATCAGCATGGTGCCCATCTATATTCGCCTGGTGCGAGGGTGTGCCCTCTCCGTCAGAGAACAGACCTATGTAGAGGCGGCCAGAGCCATGGGAACACGGGATAGTGTCATTCTCATCCGTCACATCCTGCCCAATGTCTTAACTCCGATCACCATTCAAACCAGCCTTGGAATGGGTACGGCTATTCTTTTTGCAGCAGGGTTAGGATTTCTTGGGATAGGCGTTCAACCTCCGACTCCCGAATGGGGAGCGATGCTGGGAGCAGGTCGGGCTTATCTCTTCCATGCACCTCATGTCGCCACCTTTCCTGGGGTGGCCATCTTTCTCGCCGTTCTGGGCTTTAATCTGACCGGAGATGGGCTTAGAGATATTCTGGATCCGAGGGCTCGAGCCAAATGAAAGAAATGAGTTGCCTCCTTACCCTGAGAAATCTCCAGACTCGATTTCACACCTACGAAGGTATTGTCACGGCTGTGGACGGAATCCATTTAGAGGTTTATTTAGGAGAGACACTCGGAGTCGTTGGAGAGAGCGGATGTGGAAAAAGTGTGACGGCTTTATCCATTCTCAGGTTGCTTGCCACACCCCCAGCTGAGATCAAAGGGGAAATTTTTTTTGAAGGGAAAGACCTTTTGAAGATGAACCTCGATGAGATCCGGACGATACGGGGCAATGCGATTTCAATGATCTTTCAGGAGCCGATGACTTCCCTCAATCCGGTCCTCACCATCGGAGAACAGATTTCAGAGGCCCTTCGACTCCATCAGGGGCTGAGCCGGCAGGAGGCATGGGAAAAAGCCATTGAAATGCTTCGGAGGGTTCAGATTCCCTCTGCTGAAGTCCGAGTGAACGAGTATCCTCATAAATTGAGTGGCGGCATGCGCCAGCGGGCAATGATTGCGATGGCTTTATCCTGTTATCCAAAACTGCTTCTTGCAGATGAGCCGACCACCGCTTTAGATGTTACCATTCAGGCTCAGATAGTCGATTTAATGGAGCATCTGAAGGAAGAAATGAGAACTTCTGTATTATTAATTACCCATAACCTGGGTCTCATTGCGGAAATGGCGAGGCGCGTGGTTGTCATGTATGCAGGGAAAATCGTAGAAGAGGCTTTGGTGGAAGATCTTTTTTCAGAACCTCTTCATCCTTACACTCAGGGGCTTTTAGGGTCCATTCCATGGATGGGCCGGAAGATGGAGACAGGCAGAAAACAGCTCCAGGAAATTCCTGGAATGGTTCCGAGTCTTCTGGAGATGCCAGAAGGGTGTCGATTCCATCCACGGTGTTCACGGGCGATGAAGAGATGTGTGAGGGAGGAACCCCCTCTGATTCAGAAGAACGGACGGCGGGTTCTGTGCTGGTTGTGGGAATGATGGAAGAAGAGGATTCATTCGAAGCACAACATA
>FWPV01014062.1_pt1 | contig 11864 bp, 10 predicted proteins | sample 2228371 | NCBI WGS metagenome assembly FWPV01 (sample SAMEA103939776, study PRJEB20133) | metagenome | reverse complement strand
CGCCGATCCGGCAACCCGATGCAAGGAGGAAAATCGGAATGGGCGATTACCTGCTCCAAATGAAGAACATCTCCAAGACCTTCGGGGAAGTAGCCGCCCTGCGCAAAGTTGACTTCGAAGTGGGCACGAACGAGATCGTCGGGTTGTTGGGCGACAACGGCGCGGGCAAATCCACCTTGATCAAGATCATCACCGGCTACCACCACCCGGATCCGGGCGGCGAGATCTATTGGAAGGGCAAACCGCTGCGGCTGGAGGGCTGGTCGGTACAGAAGGCGCGCGCCCTCGGCATCGAGACCGTCTACCAGGAGCGGGCCCTGGCCGATCAGCAGACCATGTGGCGCAACATCTTCATGGGACGGGAATTGACGAACCGCCTGGGCGTCCTCGACATCAAGAAGATGCGGCAGGAAACCGAGAAGTTGATGGGCCAGATGATGGGCTTCACCTCAACGGCGATCTCGCCGGATGCCACCGTGAAGACCATGTCCGGCGGCGAGCGGCAGGGCGTGGCGATCACCCGCGCGCTCTACTTTCAGGCCGAACTGATCATCCTTGACGAGCCCACCATGGGGCTTTCCCTCTCAGAAACCCGCAAAGCGCTGGATTTTGTGGCGGACATCAAGAAGGCCGGCAAGGCCTGTATCTTCATTGACCACAACATCTTCCACGTCTATCCTGTGGTGGACAGGATCGTCGTGTTGGACCGCGGCCACGTCGCCGGCCAATTCCTCAAAGAGCAGGTCACGCTGGACGAACTGCTGGAGAGGTTGTATCTCGTCGCGCGCACGGGCACCCTCAACGAGCGCGAGCAGACCGACGCCACAGCATAGCAAGAAGGAGCAGCAGATGGCTCTGAAAACCGAACCGGATGCCTCCGTAGTCTCATCTCTCCCGGCCCGACGGGCGGCACGAGGCGGCCTGGGTGGCTTCTTGCGCCACTACTCGCTGCAGCTCGGCATCACGGCCGTGGCGATTTTCATCTGGCTTCTGTTCCTGATGGGCTCGCCTCAGACGTTCCTGGCGGCCCCGATCTACGAAGCGTTCATGTCCACGACCCCCTTCTTCGCCCTCATGGCGATCCCCATCACCCTCGTGGTGATCGCCGCCGAGATTGACCTGTCGTTCCCCTCGATCATGGCTTGGGGCATGACGGTCTTCAGCCTGCTGCTCGTCGGGACCGGCAACCTTTTCCTGGCAATCGTCGGTTGCCTGGTCGCTGGGGCACTGGCCGGGCTGCTGAACGGCGCAATCGTGGTCGGGATCGGCATCCCCTCGCTGGTGGCGACGATCGGCACGCAATTCTTCTGGCGCGGGGTCGTGATGGTCATCACAGGGGGCAACGGCACCTCGCTTATGCCCGCCAGGGGCACGGCCGCCTATGAACTGCTGGTCGGTCGGCTCGGCGGACGGATCCCCGCCCAGATGATCTGGACCGTCATCATCGGCATTGTTGTGTGGTTCATACTCAACCGGACCAAGTTCGGGGCGCACGTCTACCTGACCGGCGACAACGTGGAAAGCGCCCGGCTTATGGGCGTTAACGTGGCCCGCACCAAGATGCTGGTCTTCGCCATGGCCGGCCTGGCTGCCGCCTTCGCCGGCGTAGTGGTCAGCATGGAGGTAACTTACTTCTGGCCCACCCTGGGCGAAGGGTATCTGCTCAACACGCTAGCGTCCGTGTTCCTCGGCGGCACATCCGTCTTCGGCGGCACAGGCACCATCTACGGCACCTTTGTGGCCTCATTCATCATCGGTGCAATCAACGCCGGCCTCCTGGCGGGCGGCATCAGCGGCTTCTGGACCCAGTTGATCTACGGGCTGATCATCGTCATCTCCGTGGGACTGCAGACGATCCTCAGTCGGAGACTGAAACGCTAGCCCCAGCCCCGATTTGGGGCCCAGCCAGGCGAGGCCGCAAACCTTGAGGCGCTGGCGCAAAGCGGGACAGGGCTTGATTCCCGAAATCCGCCACCCCGCAGAGGGCCCCTGGCTCTGCCAGCAATAGGAGAACACAAAGGGGGAACATCGTGACAAACCACAAAACCACCTTCGCGCTGTTCTTCGGCAACCGCGGCTTCTTCCCGGCGTCGTTGATCGCTTCGGCCAGGGAGGAGATGGCGCGCGTGCTGAACGAGATGGGCCATCAAGTCCTCATGCTCGACGCCGACGCCACGCGCTACGGCGCCGTGGAGACCCCGCGCGAAGGAGAGATCTACGCGCGCTTTCTGGAAGAGAACCGCGGCCGGTTCGGCGGGATCATCCTATGCCTGCCGAACTTCGGCGACGAGACCGGCGCCGTAGCGGCGCTCAAGGATGCCGGCGTGCCGATCCTGATCCAGGGCTACCCGGACGACCTCGACAAGATGGCGCCGGCGCTTCGGCGCGACGCCTTCTGCGGCAAGATCTCGATCATGGACATGTTCAACCAGTACGGGGTGAAGTTCACTGCGCTCAAGCCGCACGTGGTCAGCCCGTCCAGCGGTCGCTTTCGGGAGAACGTGGACACGTTCGACCGCATCTGCCGGGTGGTCGGTGGGATCAAGGGGATGGTTGTCGGTGCTATCGGCGCGCGCACGACCCCGTTCAAGACGGTCCGCATTGACGAAGTGGCGCTCCAGCGGCATGACATCACCGTCGAGACCATGGACCTGTCAGAGGTGTTCGCCCGCATGAAGGCCCTGAAGACCGATGACCCGGCCTACATCGCCAAGGCCCAACGCCTGCGTGACTACACATCCTGGGAGGGCGTGCCGGCCGCGGCCTTCGAGCAGCTCGTCCGGCTGGGGGTCACGCTGGACGCTATCATTGACGAATACCGGTTGGATGCGATCGCCGTGCGCTGCTGGACGGAGATGCAGCTCCAGCTCGGGGTATCCCCCTGTGTCCTCCTGGGCGAGATGAACAGCCGCGGCATCGCTTCGGCTTGCGAGGTAGACCTGGGCAACGCCATCGTCATGCGCGCCCTGGGGCTGGCCTCCGATGGCCCGCCCGCGTGCCTGGACTGGAACAACAACTACGCCGACGAAGATGATAAGTGCATCCTGTTCCACTGTGGCCCGGTCCCTGCCGAATTGATGGCGGGCACGGGACGGATCACCGACCACGACATCCTGATGACTTCCATCGGCGCAGGGATCAGTTACGGCTGCAACGTAGGGCGGATTGCCCCGCTGAAGTTCACGTTCGGCAGCCTCCTGACCGACTCCGGCGTGATCCGGATGTATCTGGGCCAGGGGCGCTTCACCGAGGATCCGATCCCTCCGGACTTCTTCGGCTGCGCCGGGGTGGCGGAGATCGCGCGCCTGCAGGATGTCTTGTTGCACATCGGGCGCTATGGCCATCGCCATCACGTCAGCATCGCCCCCGGCTGGATTCAGGAGCCAGTCCGTGAGGCGCTGGCGCACTACCTGGGGTTCGAGGTGGCCCTGCCGCAAGCGGGTTCCTAGGGGCGCTGCATTCCCTGGCCGCCACCGCCAATCCCGGGAAGGAGGTTAGCATGGCCCCGCGTACGTTGTCGAGGGTGTATCGTGGTACCTGCGCAGCCGTTCTCGCGATCCTGCTGGCCCTCGCCTCCCAGGGCACGGCGGTCCGCGCAGCCGACCCGGCCTGGCGGGGCGAGTACTTCACCAACCCAAACCTGGTCGGGAACCCGGCGATCGTGCGCTCCGATCGCGAGATCAGGTTCGATTGGGGCCTCGGCGCGCCAGCCGCGGGTATACCTGCTGATTTCTTCTCGGCCCGCTGGACCCGCTCGGTCTATTTCCCGGCGGGGCAGTGGCGCTTCAGCGTGACTGTGGACGACGGCGTGCGCTTGTGGGTGGACGGGCAGCTCATCATTGACGAGTGGCACATCAGCGCGCCGATAACGTACAGCGCGAGCGTCTTACTCGGCCGTGGAGACCACAGCCTGCGGGTGGAGTACTTCGAGAACACCGAGCGGGCCCAGATCCGTGTCTGGTGGGATCAACAACCCGTCGCCCCAACGCCGACACCGACGCCATTCTATCGAAACCCGTGGCGCGGGGAATACTTCGACAACCGCAACCTGTCCGGCAATCCCCGCTTTGTGCGCGACGATGCAGCGGTCTACTTCAATTGGAACGACAAGGGTCCCGGCGGGGGCATTCCGGGCTACGACTTCTCGGTGCGCTGGACGACTACGGCCGCCTTCGACAGGGCGACCTACGAGTTCCGGGTGAAGGCTGACGATGGCGTGCGCCTGTGGGTGGACGACAACCTGCTGATTGACGAGTGGCACGACAGCGCCCTGGCAACCTACACCGCGCAACGGAAGATGGAGGCTGGCAACCACAACCTGCGCCTGGAGTACTACCAGGCGGGAGGCGCAGCCCGGGTAGAGATGACCTGGCAGCGCACGGACATCAACTGGGTAGGCAACCTCTACACGTGCATGCGCGTGCAGGATTCCTGGGTCAAGGTGTACCGCCTGACGCCCAACGGGGAATGGGAGGACATGCGGCCCGAGGGCTACGGGGCCATGAGCCCCAGCGGGGAAATCAAGATTGACGGCCTGCCTATTGATGCCTACTATGGCTGGGACGGCCAGCCCTACAAGGCAGAGCTGTGGATCGGCGGCAAGATGGTGGCGTCACAGGGTGACATCTTCGCCGGCCAGCCTGCCTTCCGCATCACGCCCGGCCAGGATGCCCGGACATCGTGGCCCTGCGGCGCCGCCCTCCGCACCCAAGGCCACGGCCCGCCCGAGCATTGAAACGGGTCGCGCTTGCCGACAATGTCTGATCAGGTCAACGCCTGATAGCCGGAGGCGGCGTCGAGCGCCTCAGGCCCGGTCGGGCTGCGGAGCCAGCTCCGCCAGCGGCACCAGGCGCCCGTCGGGCCGCAAGAGGAACTCCTCGCCGCGCCAGACAACACGCCGACCAACCCCGCCGGCGAACCAGACAAGCGCGCTCAGCATGTCCCGCAGCGGCAGCCAGACCATCGCCCGCCGCGCCTCCACATCGCCGCTGAAGCCCGTGGCCAGCCAGCCGACCAGCCAGCGCAACACGACGGAAACCAGGAGCGCCGACAGCGCAGGCCGGGAGAAGCCGGCCACGAGGGCCAACGCCACCGCCAGCGGCGTGCTGAAGGTGAGCGGGATGACGGGATATTCCTTGGGCCGGCTGACACGGGCGTTGCGCATCCAGCGCACCTCGCGTTGCCACTGATCGCGGAAGGTGGTGGCCCCGAGGACACAGGCCACGACGTAGTGCGACAGGTGCACCCGCCGCCCCAGCCCGGCGATCCGGCGGCCCAACTCGTAGTCATCGCCCAGGTGGTCCGCAATCGCGGCGAACCCGCCGATCCGCTCCACGTCGCCGCGCCGCACGACCATGGTAGCACCCAGGCCGAGGCGCATGGTGATGTACTTGCGCGCAGCGAGCACCAGCGGCACAAAGGTGGTGCCGATGTAGAGCGCCTCCAGATGAGCGGTGAAGGTCAGCGCCCGGTCACCCCGGTACGGACAGGTGACCATCCCCACCCCCGGGTCGCGCAGCGGCGCAACAACCCGCCCCAGGTAATCCGGCGTCACGCGGCAGTCGCTATCGCTGATCACCAGGATTTCGTGACGCGCCTCGGCAGTCAGGTGGTGCAGGAGGCTCGCCTTGCGGTTCGCGCCGAAGGCCGGGGCGATGATCAAACGGATGCCGATCTCCGGGAAGTTCCGCTGCAGCCGCTCGATCACCGGAACGGCCGGATCGGCCGGGTCGGCCACCCCGAAGAGAATCTCGAATTCAGAATAGTCCTGACGACAAAAACTGACGAAGTTCTCGTAGGCTTCGGGGTCCAGGCCGCGCACCGGCTTCAGGATCGAAACGGGCGGCTGATATGCCCCATCAACAGCGGGCGGAGCGCGGTAGAAATCCAGGATCAGAAACAGGGTCAGCACCCAATACGCCCAACTGATGGCGATCATCAGGAAGAGCACCTTCGCGACCATTTAGCTCACCGCCTTCAGCCGCGCATAGGTCGTCAGCGCCAGCCCGCCCGCCTCGATAGCCTCTCGCACTCTCGGGCTCAGCAGCGTCGCCAGGTCACCGGCGTTGGGCCCCAACCGTTCGGAGTCATCCGCGCTGGGATGGAAATAGAGTTCCGCCACGGAGATAGCACGCCCCGATCCGGCGCGCGAGCCTCGCGCAAGAGCGTTGAGGACCCGCACCACGTACTCCTCCTCCATGCAGCCGCTCTGCATCAGCCCGAAGACCCGGTCGGCTGCTACCAGGGCCGGCTGCCCGGACCCATCCCTCTCCGCCAGGCGGCGCCGGAAGCGGCGGCAGAGCACCCCGAAGACGGTCGCCCAGAGCGCCTTGTTCAGCGCATCGCGCCGATCATAGCGCATCGCCAGCCAGAATTCGTCGCGCGGCAGGCGCACCCCGCGCGCCCCATAACGCCGGGCCAGCGGCACGAGAACGTCGAACACAGCCGGCTGCATGTGGATGTGCTGATGGCTGTCTACATGGTCGAGCGGCAACCCGGTGGCGGCGAAACGTTCGAACTGGGCCTGGACCTCGCGGGCCATCTCGGCGCGCGCCACCGGGCTGAAGATGTACTGGATCCAGACGGCGGCAGGGTCTGACGGGAACAGGTCGGCGCCGCGCACCAGGTGCGGGATCTGTCCCGGCGGCAGAGCGGGGCGGCCGGCAGACAGCACCAGGTGCAGCCCTACGGCGAGGGTAGGCGTGGCCTGCGCCAGCCGGACGGCCTCCTCCGCCGCGGCCCCGGTCACCATCAGGCTGGCGCTGGTCAACACACCCGACCGGTGCGCGTGCAGCACCGCCTGGTTGATGCCGGGCGAGCGGCCGAAATCGTCGGCGTTGAAGATGACTTCCATGCGTCCCGCCGGTTGGCACGGCCGGCAGGCCTGACCTGCTCAGGCGCCGATCAGCCCCCTGCCGACGGCCTGCAGGGTCCAGGCGCAGGTCTACTTCCCCGACTCGCCGAATTCCTCGGTATGACCCGGGCCAGCGGGCCGCCAGCCGCGCCGGCGCGCTACCTTGAGCCGGATCTGCGATCGTTTCAGGGCCAGCTCCAGGCCGGGGCGCTCCTCCGTCCGCACCCCTGCGCTGAGGAGGGCGGCCGCCCGTTCCCGAGCAGCCTCGGCGCGTTGCAGGTCAATCTCGTCGGAGCGCTCCGCCGTGCGCGCCAGGATCGTGATCTTATTCGGCTGGACCTCCATCCAGCCGCTGCTCACGGCAAAGTACAGGTCCTCCTGCCCCTCGCGCTTGACGATCACCTCCCCAGGGGTCAGAATGGTCATCAGCGGGGCGTGCCTGGGAAGGATCGTCAACTGCCCTTCAGCCCCGGGCACAACCACCTCTGTGACCTCGCCCGAGAAGACGGAGTGATCCTGTGAGACGAATTCCAGGCGGACGGTTGACATGGCTATCTACTCTCAGGACAGCGTCTGAGCCTTTTCGATCGCGTCCTCGATCGTGCCGACCATGTAGAAAGCCTGCTCGGGCAGCTCATCGTGCTTGCCCTCCAGGATTTCCTTGAAGCCGCGGACGTTGTCTTCCAGTTTGACATAGACACCCGGGCGACCGGTGAATGCCTCGGCCACGAACATCGGCTGGGTCAGGAAGCGCTGGATCTTGCGTGCCCGCGCCACCGTCATCTTGTCGTCTTCGCTGAGCTCTTCCACGCCCAGGATAGCGATGATATCCTGCAGGTCTTTGTAGCGCTGCAAGGTGCGCTGCACATCGCGGGCGACCTGGTAGTGCTCTGGCCCCACCACTAGAGGATCGAGGATGCGGCTCGTCGAGGCCAGTGGATCCACCGCCGGGTAGAGGCCCTGTTCCGACAAAGACCGCTCCAGCGTAATCGTGGCGTCCAGATGGGCGAAGGTCGTAGCCGGCGCGGGATCGGTGTAATCATCGGCGGGCACGAACACAGCCTGCATCGAGGTGATCGAGCCGGTCTTGGTGGAACAGATGCGCTCTTGCAGTTCGCCCATGTCGGTGCCCAGGGTCGGCTGATAACCCACGGCGCTGGGCAGGCGCCCCAGCAACGACGACACCTCCGAACCCGCCTGCACGAAGCGGAAGATGTTGTCAATGAACAGAAGGACGTCGCGGCCCTGGTCGCGGAAATACTCGGCCATCGTGACGCCGGTCAGCCCAACGCGCAGGCGAGCCCCCGGCGGCTCGTTCATCTGGCCGAAGACCAACACCGTGCTGTTGATGACGCCCGTCTCGCGCATCTCATACCACAGGTCGTTGCCCTCGCGGCTGCGCTCCCCAACCCCGGCAAACACCGAGTAGCCCTGATGGAACTTGGCGATGTTGTGAATGAGCTCCTGGATGATGACCGTCTTGCCGACGCCCGCGCCGCCGAAGATGGCCGTCTTGCCGCCCTTGGTGAAGGGCGCGATCAGATCAATTACCTTGACCCCGGTCTCGAAGACCTGGGCTGTCGTAGCCTGCTCGACGAGGGGCGGCGGTGGCCTGTGAATCGGATAGTAGTCGGCGGCCTCCACCGGCTCGGGGCTGTCAATGGTTTTGCCCAAGACATCAAAGAGACGCCCCAGCGTGCCCGGACCCACAGGCACCTTGATCGGGCCGCCGGTGGCAATGACGGGCATGCCGCGGCGCAAGCCATCTGTGCTGGACATGGCCACGGCACGCACCCAACCGCCCGGCAACTGGCCCTGCACCTCACAAACCAGCACCCCGCCGTCGTCCAGCGGGATCTCCAGGGCGTCGTAGATCGCCGGCAGGCTCTCCTCAGGGAAAGCCACATCCACCACAGCGCCGATGACCTGCATCAGTTTACCGGTAGCGCCGTTTCTTGCCATGATTTCGAATCTCCGTATCTCACGCGCGTTGCATCGCCAATGCAGCCGTCCCGCCCACGATGTCCAACAGTTCCTTGGTGATGGCTTCCTGGCGGGCCTTGTTGTAGGAGAGGGTAAGTTCGCCGATCAGGTCGTTGGCTGCGTCGGTCGCGTTGCGCATGGCGACCATGCGCGCCGACTGCTCGCTGGCGATCGATTCGTACACCATCTGCAGCACCTGCAGTTCTGTGATGCCGCGCAGGACTTCCCCCAGAATCGTCTGGGGGTCGGGCTCGAAGATGTAGTCCGCCGGCATCGGCACCTCGGGTTCGACGGGCACGATGGGCAGCAGTTGTCGGATCTGCGGTTCCTGGCGCAAGGTATTGACGAAGTTCGTGAATGCGACGTAGACCGCGTCATGCACGCCGCCGATGAAATCATCAATAACCACGCTGGCCACCGGTGCAATGTCGTTGCTGGTGGGCCGGTCGCCGAGCCCGGTGAATTCCGCGCGCAGGGGCGGGCCATGGCGCAGCATCCAATCCCGTCCCTTGCGGCCGACCGTCACCACGCTGACCTCTTTACCTTCGACCTGCTCCCACTCCTGGATCTGATGGGCAGCCTTGCGGATGACGTTGCTGTTGTAAGCCCCGGCAAGCCCGCGATCCGCCGTGATCAGCAGCAGCCCGACTTTTCTGACCTCGCGCTGCTGGAGCAGCGGTTGCCCGGCGGCCGCCGTGGGCCGCAACCGGGCCAGATGCGTCAGCACCTCCCACGACTTCTCGGCATAGGGCCGCGTGGCCAGCACCTGCTGTTGAGCCCGGCGCATCTTGGACGCGGCCACCGTCTCCATCGCCTTGGTCACCTTGGCGATGTTGCGTACGCTGCGGATGCGACGGCGGATTTCGCGCGTGCTGGCCATGCCTTAGCCCTCGGCAAGGAACATCGCGTTGAAGTCCTGGATGGCGATCTTGAGGCCCTCGATGGTCATGTCGTCCAGCCGCTTGGTGGCCGCAATCGTTCGCCCGATGTTGGGGTGGTTGGTTTCCATGTAGCGCAAGAAGGCGTCTTGCCACGCCCCGATCTTCTCCAGGGGCACCTGATCCAGGTAGTTGTTGGTGACGGCATAGAAGACCATCACCTGTTTCTCCATCGGCATGGGCTGGTACTGCGGCTGCTTCAGGACCTCCGTGATGCGCTGGCCGCGATCCAACTGGCGCTGAGTAGCAGGATCCAGATCCGAGCCGAACTGGGCGAAGGCAGCCAGTTCGCGGAACTGGGCCAGTTCCAGTTTCATACGGGCGGCCACCTGCTTCATCGCCTTGGTCTGCGCTGCGCCGCCGACGCGGCTCACCGACAGGCCGGGGTTCAAAGCCGGGCGGATGCCGGCGTAGAAGAGGTCGCTCTCCAAGAAGATCTGGCCATCGGTGATCGAGATGACGTTCGTCGGGATGTAGGCGGCGATATCGCCCGCCTGAGTTTCGATGATGGGCAGTGCCGTCAGCGAACCATTGCCGTACTCCGGCGCCAGGCGCGCGGCCCGCTCCAGGAGGCGGCTATGGAGATAGAAGACGTCGCCGGGGTAAGCCTCGCGCCCTGGGGGGCGGCGCAGCAGGAGCGAGACCTGGCGGTAGGCCTGCGCATGCTTGGATAGATCGTCGTAGACAATCAGCGCGTCCCTGCCCTGCTCCATGAACTCCTCGCCGATGGCGCACCCGGCGTAGGGCGCGATGTACTGAAGTGTGGCCGACTCCGACGCCGTGGCGGACACCACCACAGTGTGCCCCATGGCGCCGTACTTCTCCAGCGTGGCGACCACCTGGGCCACCTGGGACTGGCGCTGGCCGATGGCAACGTAGATGCAGATCAGGTCCTGGCCCTTTTGATTGATGATCGTGTCAATCACCAGAGCCGTCTTGCCGGTCTGCCGATCGCCGATGATGAGCTCGCGCTGGCCTCTCCCGATGGGGATCATCGCATCAATGGCCTTGACGCCGGTCTGCACCGGCGTGTCCACGCTCTTGCGGGTGACCACGTTCGGGGCAATGCGCTCAACCGGGCGATATTTGTTCGACTCGATCGGCCCTTTGCCGTCAATCGGCTGGCCTACCGCGTTGACCACCCGGCCGATCAACGCATCCCCGACCGGGACGGAGACGATGCGGCCCGTGCTGCGCACTAACTGCCCCTCAGCGATGCCCGTGGCCTCGCCCATGATGATGACGCCTACATTGTCCACTTCCAGATTGAAGACGATGCCGAGAACGCCGTTCTCGAACTCCACAAGTTCGGCAGCACGCGCGTTAGCCAGCCCGCTCAAGCGCGCGATGCCGTCTCCAACCTGGAGCACCGTGCCCACATCCACCGCACGGGTCGGCGCCTGGAAGGCCAGGATTTGTTGTCGAAGCTGCGCCACAAGCTCATCGGTGCGTACAGCCATGTCCCTCTCCCTCCGCAAGACGGGGTGCGTGCGAGTCGGGCGCCCGCCCTGTCTCTTCCACGCTACACTTCACGTCTCGCGCCTCATGCCCTACCTTTCGCGCTCGCCGGTCGCCACGCCCAGCGCCTGTTTCAGGGCCGCCAACCGCGTCGCCACACTGCCGTCAATCAACCGGTCGCCGACCCGCACGATCAATCCGCCCAGGATCCCCGGGTCAACCCGGTAGCGGATGTCGAGGCCAGTCCCATACTGCGCCTCCAGGTTGCTGACCAGCGCCTTGCGCTGCTCATCGGTCAAGGCCACTGCGCTGGTGACCTCCACCAGGGTGGGGGCGGCCTCAGCCCGGCGCAGGCGGAGGCGCAGTGCCGAGACAACATCGTCCAGCAGAGCCAGGTCACCGCGCTGCATCATGGCGTAGACCAGGTTGCGGACCGGCGGGTCGGCTTCGGGCGGGAAATAGCCCTCGAGCAACGCCTGTCGTTCGGCAAAATCCACGTCCGGCGCTTGCAGCCGCTCGACGAGTTGCCCATCGCCGGCCAGACGGGCCGCAATCGCCTCGAGCGCGGCCAGCCAGCGCTCCATGGCTGCCTCATGGAAGGCCTGGGCATAGCTCTGCGCGCGATCTACCGG
>FWPV01014061.1_pt1 | contig 11864 bp, 5 predicted proteins | sample 2228371 | NCBI WGS metagenome assembly FWPV01 (sample SAMEA103939776, study PRJEB20133) | metagenome | reverse complement strand
CAGCGCCAATGGTGCTCTCGCCCTGATCACCCTGTTTGTGACCCATTACAACTTCTTAAGATCCCACATGTCCCTCGATTACCAAACCCCCGTTACCCTTCCTGAATTGGAAGGCATTGCCACCATCCAGGGCAAATGGGCAAAGATCCTCTCCCTGGCTGCCTAAAAGGGTACTTCTCTTCAATTGTCAAAGAGCACTTCTTACCAATCTGCTACTCTATCCTATTGCCGCTACCAAACCACCCTAATGCTTACCCTTACCACCCTTCCTACTAATGAGCCTCTTGTCTTTCTTCCCTGTCATCCATCGGACCCCTGTTCTCATATCTCATTCCCTGCTTTTCAAAAAACTTTTGACAATATCCTTCGAACCTTGTCTCTTGTTTCTCGCCGCATTCTGATAATTTTAACTCAAAGGCTCTCTCATTTTCTCCTTCCAAATCAACTCTATTTCTGTCAAATTAATCCTTTAAAAAGTTTCCTTTCCGCTCAATATCTATATGGGTATATTATTCATAGCAATAACGATACCAGAGTCTTCATCGTAATAAATCGTATATATTATTAATAAGTTAGATTCAATTATAAGAACTTTCCAAAAATTTTAAATGTTGCAGTATGCCGCATTAGAGGCAAAATGCTACAAATTGAAAATTACTTTTTCCCTGAAAATGACATTTCGAGAAACTCTTGATTAATGACCGGGGTTAGTTAGTTGTATATTGCTATAATTTAAAACGATGGACCATGCCTTCAGGACTTTCATTGAAGTTTTTTGATTATAGTGAATCTATAGCCTGAAAGAAGTTCCTTCGGTCTGCCCAAAAAGGATTCCTTCTGGAGAAGTTTTCCCCCTCAACGCGGTGAGTTCCTTAGAAGTCAATAACTCTTCATCTTGGAGTTTCAGTAAGTGGGCAATTTCTAAGAGGAGATGTCCCCAATGACATCGATTGATAAAAAGCATTCCAGGAACGTTAAGAGTGCCTCCCTGGTTGATGAATCCGAGAGCACCTGTTTGACCGAACCCCGTGTGAAGGGGCTGCAAGACCCCCAATAGAACTTCAGGCCGGGTGTGGGTGACAAAGAGTCGAGCAGGCACATCCTCCGGATAGAGATCCGATTGGAGTTGGGATGGTGTCAAATGGGCCTTTTCACGTTCGGTTCGGGGGAGCCTGAACCTGCCGGGCTCAATCATATAGACCACAGAATGTGGGATATCCCGTTCTCTCAAACGGCTCGAGGCTTTTAAAACTTCCTCTAATTGATAGGCACCCACAGCGGTAAGAATCACCCGCTGTTTCTCCACATGATGTGAAGCCCAATCAATCCGGAGCGCACCATTTTGAAGCAGTTGATTCGCTTCGTCACCGGTGAAAAGGTCTGCAATGACGTCCATCTTGGGAACGACCAAAGTCCAGATCTGGCCGTGGGTCTGGTAGAGGTGGTGCATCACCACCGAGGCAGTATTGTAATCGGGAATGAACAAGACCCGCGACACATCCGAAGGTTCCCCTAACATCGCTTCAGCCATAGAGGGGTCCTGATGAGATCGTTCATTTTTGGCATTCTCCCACGTATGAGAAGTGAGAAGGAGAGGAATGGAAAGCCATCCCTGCTTCCGACCTGCTTCATTACAGTGATCTGCAAAGATGATCTCTTGACGGACCACCCCGTGCATTTTTGTTCCAAAGGCTTCGTAGGTGTGAAACAGGTTGATCCCCCCCTTGTTCGCAAGAGCAGCTGAGGCAACTGCCTCTTCATTGAGAGCAGTGATCACGGCACCATGGATATCCTCAGGAATTCCGGGCTCAGGATCGGTGACACGAAATTTGAGATACTCCAGTGTCTGAATCAATCGGTTGGAGCGCATTTCATCCGGGTTTCCAACCCTCGGTCGTAGATGAGGATTTAATCTGACCACTTCACGAAACATCAAATCGACCGCGAACATGGGGGAGGTTCTCGTCCATGCAGAGGGATTCCGTCGGTTTTCAGAAATAGGTCTCAAGAGGGGCGGTGGCACCTCGTTCAATTCTACCTGACGGTTTGCGAGGGGATTGTCGCGCTCCCGGAGGCGGCCTGAATGATGATGCCCCTGAAATCTGCTGATGGAATTCTTGAGCTCGGCAAAGGAGACCCAGAGACGCCGCGCACTCTCATTGAACCTTTGAGCGGCAACAGGATCAGTATAAGGGTTCGACATGAGCGGAAGATTATGGGCGAGGTTAGTTCCTTCTCCATAAAACCCTGCTCCTTTGGGTGCGATCGCCACTCCATAAGGGAGAGGTATGGGATAGGAAGATTTCCCGGCATCAACCGCTTTCGCAGCCGCTTCGAGGCGGCACTCCATTTCAAAGATCGCCCAGACAAAGGCGGCTGGATCTCTGCCATCGAAGACAATGGGATCAAATTCGTTGAGCCTGAGGTGATCGATGAACCAGTCCGCTCCCCCTTGCTGAGACATCGTGGTCCGCTGATCAATCCTTCGCCCATTTTTAATCATAATCGGAGTAACCAGCCCGCAGTCCTTGGCTCGCCACCACCGCGGTACCCAATCGCTTCCTCTCTGCTCCTCGAAAGCACCATCACTCAAGAACACCACCAGCCTTTCCCCTGGAAGTGGCATATGAACATATTGAAGCTCTGTAAAACCAAGATATCCTCCCTCGCTCAGACCTCCTGCGGTATAGACATTCACGTGGCTTCCTAAAGGCGAATCCTGTTTGCCATCTTCCCTCAGTTTGTAGGAATAAAAATCCCGAACATAACGGGTAAGCCCCTCTTCCGTCAGATCATACCGCTCGGCATGAGCGCGGGTCATATTATTGAGAAGGAGGTTGACCGTATCAATCGCCGCCACACAGTGGCCCTGCCCCATGACCCAGGATCGCGTATGCCCGGTGATGGCATTGATCGCCATATATCCTGCGTAAGCTGGAACCATATTGAGAGAGCCCCCTGTGTGTCCTTCGGGGTTTGGCTTGAAGTCTCCGGAATGAAGTTCCCGGCCATCGAGATAAACCTTTCTGGCGTAGGTTTCGTGAACCACGATCCACATGGCCGCACTCGTCACCCGATCCAGAGCAAAAAGTAGATCAAAAAATGGTATCCCATCTCCTTTGATGCCTTTTGTGGACAGTGACTCAGCCATCCTGAAGATGTTGACTTGAGTTTCGATCTCATGGTGGATCACCCCATAACCTCTTGCCCAGCAGTCAGCGTCCGGGTTCTTCTTTCGATAGTCATTGGCCCATTCCTCTTTTCGTATGCGATCGATCTTTTCGCGATGAAACATGGGTTCCTCCTTTGGATCATTTTTGAACAATCCTTCGTTCCATTCACTCTTTTTCTTAATGACTGCTTCCTATGGGAGTTTCCCGGAGACAGCGAACTGTGTCACGGGCAATGATCACCTCTTCATCTACAGGTATCACAAAGGCTTCCATTTTCGATTGGACCCCTGTAATGGGCCCTTCCTGACCGATCGTCCGATCGTTTCTCTCCGCATCCAATTCCAAACCACACCATCCCATGCCCTCGCAAATGCGACTCCTCACATGGGGTGAATTTTCTCCGATCCCTCCACCAAAGATCACTGCCTCTGCACCCCCCAGCGCAGCGAGATAGGCTCCCATCTGCTTTTTGATCCGATAACAGAACATTTCGATGGCTAAAGCCGCTCTTTTATCTCCTTCAGATTCTGCCCTTATCAGTTCTCTCATGTCTTGTGAGAGCCCAGAAACCCCTAACAGCCCTGACTTTTTATTAAGGATGGTTTCTGCTTCGGCAAGTGGGATTCCCTCCCTTTCTGCTAAAAACCCCGCAAGATGAGGATCCACATCTCCAGACCTTGTCCCCATCATCAGCCCTTCAAGTGGGGTCAACCCCATTGAGGTATCAATAGAAATGCCTCCTTGGATGGCGGCGACTGAACAACCACTCCCCAATTGAAGGGTAATTAACCTCGTTTTTTCTAATGGTGTGGAGGTGATGGCAGCATACCGTTCGACCATATATCGATGGGCGATGCCATGAAATCCATATCGAAAGATATAGTGTTTCTCTTTCAGTTCTAAAGGGATGGGATAATGGGATGCTCGATCGGGCATATTTGAATGAAAAGCAGTATCGAAGACAGCAACCATCGGCTGGGTCGTGCCAAACACTGTCCTTGTGGCGCGGATCGTTTCGATGGCAGGATGATTATGCAACAGCGCTAACTTGCTGATCATCTCGATGGCTTCCAAAACGCTCTCATCAATGAAAGTGGGTTGAATGAAGTGAGGCCCTCCGTGGACAACTCGATAACCGACTGCATCAATTCCACCCACTCTCAAATATCCAAGAGCCCCCAATCGATCCAATACGAGATGCGTTGCACGCTTATGGTCTGGCACCTTCACTCGATCATTCAGCGTCGCTTTTCCGACCTCGTTTAAGAGGAGGGTGGTGTCACCGCCAATCCTTTCAATGATCCCATAGACCAATGGTTGTTCATGGCCCGCAGATCGATCTTCACCAAAGGCAAAAAGTTTAAATTTGAGTGTCGAACTTCCACAATTAAAGACAAGAATCCTCATCTTCCTCTTCTCCTGTGCCTGCGGATTTCTTTATCGATTTCAACCCCGATGACCACCGAAAGAGCCACAAGAGTGATCTGGGCCCACTCCGCGCCGCTCAAGGGTTCGGTCCTGAAAACCCACTGAAGGGCAGGAACATAGACAACTGCTATCTGGGCGAGGAAAGCGGCAATCATACTGTAAAAAAGGAAAGGGTTACTGAGTGGGTTGATCGTGAAGATCGATTTGAGTTCCGAACGGGAATTCCAGGCCTGAAAGAATTGGAAGAGCACCATGGTGGTGACCGCGATCGTTCTGGCTTTTTCAAGAGAGACGCCTTGATCCAGGGCAAAAACAAAATTGTAAATCACCCCACCGGAGATGAGAAGCCCGACCAGGATGCTTCGTTCATACATCAACCTCGACATGATCCCTTCTCCAGGCTCTCTGGGCGGTCGCTTAATAATATCTTTTTCCCCGGGTTCAAAGGCGAGAGCCACATCTTGAAGCCCATTGGTGACGAGATTGATCCAGAGGAGTTGGGCGGCAACATAAGGGATGGGGAGGTCAAACACCATGGCAATCAGGATAGAAACAATGGCAGCAAAGCCAGTTGGGATGAGAAAGAGAGTCACTTTCCGAATATTGTCAAAAACCACCCGGCCCTCTTCCACAGCATGGAAGATGCTCGCAAAATTGTCGTCGGTGATCACCATATCCGATGCCTCTTTAGCTACATCCGTGCCGCTCTTTCCCATGGCCACACCAATATGGGCGGCTTTGAGAGCCGGAGCATCATTGACGCCATCTCCCGTGACAGCAACAATTTCTCCATGTTTCATCGTCTGTTGAACGATCTTCAGTTTGTGTTGAGGAGAGACTCTTGCATAGACAGAAACCTCCTTCACCTTCTTAAAGAGATCCTCATCGCTCATCGTCTCCAGTTCTTTGCCGGTCAGAACAATGGAATCTGTCTTCGTAATGCCCATCATCTTCCCAATCGCCCTGGCGGTCACAGCATGATCTCCTGTGATCATGGCCACTCGAATCCCTGCCTCATGACAGCCCTTGATGGCATCGATCGCTTCGGGCCTTGGAGGATCAATCATCCCTTGCATCCCTGCAAAGATGAGATCTCTCTCGACCTGTTCATGGGTCAGTTCCGTCAAAGGATCTGAAACCTCTTTGAAAGCCATTGCCAGAACTCTCAAGCCATCTCCTGCAAAATGTTCGGCGATCTCAAGGATCCGTTGTTTGTCGAATGAATCCCCCGTGGATATCTTTGAACACATCTCAACAATCTTTTCAGGCGCCCCTTTCACAAAGATCATTCTTTTGCCGTTATGTTGATGAAGGGTTGCCATAAATCCGCGATCGGACTCAAAGGGAAGAAGGGAGATCAAGGGAAATCGTTCCTTCTCTTCCTCGAAGACAAGACCTGCCTTCATCGCGGAAACAATGAGAGCCCCTTCTGTTGGATCGCCGTCCACTCGAAACGCTCCATTTTCTTCATAAATCCTCGATTCGTTACAAAGCATCCCGATCCGGAGGACACCGCAGACCCCCTTCAGAGAGGCCGCATCACAGGGCTCCCATTCGTGGAGGATCTCCCCTTTCGGTTCGTAACCGCTTCCTGTAACCTCAAAGGCGTGTTGTCCATCATAGATCGCCTTCACGGTCATTTCGTTCTTTGTGAGAGTTCCTGTTTTGTCCGAACAGATCACTGTGGTGCTTCCGAGTGTTTCAACAGCAGGCAATTTTCGAATGATTGCATTTCGTTTCGCCATTCGACTAATTCCAATGGCCATGGTGATCGTAACAACAATAGGCAATCCTTCCGGGATGGCAGCCACCGATGCAGCCACAGCAATCTTGAAGATCTCAGCTATACTCATGTTAAGGGAAAAACCGAGAAGGGATATGGCAAAGGCACTCCCAAGAACAAGGAAACCAATGAAATGAGCGAACTTGACGATCTTTTGCTGAAGCGGGGTCTTAGTCACGGATAATTCTTTCACCTCTCGGGCGATCTGTCCAAGCACCGTTCTGGAGCCTGTTTCTACCACAATCCCCTTAGCCCTACCGTTCACGACGATCGTCCCCATAAAAGCCATATTCGTTTGATCGCCTGGAGTCAGGTTCTCCTCCCCAATGGACTTGGTCATCTTCTCTACCGGGATGGATTCTCCCGTCAGGGCTGCTTCTTCTACCCTGAGTTCAGTGGTTTTTAAAAGCCTCAGATCGGCAGGAACCCTCATGCCAGAAGTTAGGATCACAACGTCACCAGGAACAAGATGCTCACTGGCGATCTCCATTTCTCTTCCCTCCCTGACGACTTTCGTCTTAGGAACAACCATGCTCCTGAGAGCCCTCACGCTCGATTCGGCTTTATATTCTTGAAAATATCCAATGGCTGCATTGAGCATGAGAACAGCGACGATGACGCCCGTGTCAATATACTCTCCGAGAAAGAAAGTCACGATGGCTGCCACCATCAGGATGTAAATGAGAGGGCTCGTAAATTGATGAAGCATGATTTTGAGTCTGCTGATCTTCTCTGCCTCAGGAAGTGAATTCGGACCATACTTCTTGAGCCGTTTTTCCACTTCAGAATGCGAAAGCCCCTCACCTGACGTTTCAAGTCTTTCGAATGCCTCTTCTTCTTCAAGCTGATACCATTTCATATCGATGTCCTCTCCTGATTAAACCCTTCAATGGGTATAAGATCATTGATAAACCACCCTTCAACGCATCGAATGGCAGTTCATTCGATCTTTTAAAAAAATTTTTGGATGTCACACAAAGATGCATTCCAGTATGGGTGCGACTTGGGAATAACCACGGGTCTATAGGGTTGTCTCGAATTTAATTAGGAATTTCATATACGCAATATAAATGCCATCGATTTAAAGTAAATTCATAATAAAATTCAATATATTATAAGCCTTTTAAAAGAATGATCTCTATAGGAAATGGTCATAAGGAAACAAAATGTGGCAAAATAGGGCATTTCTATAAACTGTTTTCGACTTTCCAGTGGGATGACTGACGCAGGGGTTCAAGCCCCGTCCTCGCCTTGTTTAGAGATAAATCTCTATCAGGATAAATTTTATGGGCACGATTTAGGCAAAATCGGCATTAAGTAAAAATGGGGTCAACTTAAATTCTGTTAACCCCTTCATTTTATTATTGGTGCCTAGGGCCGGAGTTGAACCGGCACGGTGGGGGACCACCGAGGGATTTTAAGTCCCTTGCGTCTACCAATTCCGCCACCCAGGCAGAAAGAAGTCATTTGAAATCTTCATTCTTCATTTATACTCTTTGACGATTTTTGTCAAGATATGTTAGTAAATGAATTAAAAAATAGGTAACTTCTAAAGGTCACGGCGAGGATGTTCATATCGTCTATTTTATATGGACGTTTGTCGTTGTCGAGGCTCGGACCGATGTTCGAAAGTTGAAGAGGGAGGCTCGAATTGATTTTCGCCGAAATACGAGTATCAAACTTCCAGCTTCGATACTACCGTCGTCAGTGTTAAACAATCATCTCTATTACCCTAACCAATGGGCCGCAGCATTTTCATGGTTCGCGGGGGGTCCCATGGACCATAAGGCAATCGTTGATTAAAGGATTTCATGCGGATACCAATATCTTCAAGGAGGAAACAATGCGATCAGATCGAATGAAAAAAGGGTTGGAGAGAGCGCCCCATCGCTCTCTTTTCAAGGCACTTGGGCTGACAGACGAAGAGATTGATAGGCCAATGATTGGGATTGCCAATTCTGCGAATGAAGTCATTCCAGGTCACCTCCATTTACAATCCATTTCCGAGGCTGTTAAGGCGGGGATTCGTATGGCTGGAGGAACACCCCTTGAGTTTTATACGATTGGGATCTGTGATGGAATCATTATGGGTCATGAAGGGATGAAATACTCTCTCAGCTCTCGAGAGCTGGTTGCCGATTCGGTGGAATCCATGGCAATGGCCTATCCATTTGATGGTCTTGTCTTGATTCCCAATTGTGACAAGATCATTCCAGGGATGATGATGGCGGCTGCGCGTCTCGATATCCCAGCCATCCTAATTAGCGGAGGTCCCATGCTGGCGGGAGAGTTCCATGGAAAGGAGATCGATCTGGCCACCGTCTTTGAAGCAGTCGGTAAAGTCAAAACAAGAGAGATGAGTGAGGAAGATTTGGAAGTGATAGAGGGTTGTGCCTGTCCAGGGATTGGATCCTGTGCCGGAATGTTTACAGCCAATTCGATGAACTGTCTGTCAGAGGTGTTAGGTCTTGCCCTTCCTTATAATGGTACCATTCCTGCCGTCTTTGCAGACCGTATTCGATTGGCAAAAGAATCAGGCATTCAGATCATGACCCTTATCAAAAAAGATCTAAAGCCATCCAAGATCCTCACCAGGAAAGCATTTGAAAATGCCATTGCTGTAGATATGGCTTTTGGAGGTTCTACCAACACCTCCCTTCATCTTCCTGCCATTGCACATGAAGCAGGTATATCCCTCCCCCTCCAGACCTTCAATCAGATTAGCGATCGGACGCCCCATCTCTGCAATATGTCGCCTGCAGGCCCCTACCACCTTCAAGACCTCCACCGGGCAGGCGGTATTCCAGCTCTTATGGCAGAGTTAGCCCGTAAGCATTTGATCCACACAGACGTCCTGACCGTAACGGGCAAGACCGTGGGCGCCATGATTAAAGGGAAAAGATCCCTCGACGCTGAGGTCATCCGTCCCTTTGAAAGGCCTTATCATGGGAATGGAGGACTCGTTGTCCTCTTCGGGAACCTGGCCCCCGAAGGAGCCGTTGTAAAACGATCTGCTGTGGATCAATCAATGCTAAAACATCAGGGGCCAACAAGAGTGTTTGAGTCTGAAGAGGAAGCTTTAAAAGCGATCCTTTCAAAAAAAATCCGAAAAGGGGAAGTCATCGTCATCCGCAACGAAGGACCAAAAGGGGGGCCGGGGTTTAGAGAGATGCTAGCACCCACTTCGGCTATAGCAGGAGTAGGAATGGATAAGGAAGTCGCGTTGCTCACGGATGGACGTTTTTCTGGAGCAAGTCGGGGGGCGGCCATTGGTCATATCTCCCCAGAAGCGGCAGAGGGTGGACCCATTGCCATTGTGCAAGATGGGGATCGGATCGAGATTGACATTCCCCAAAAGAAACTCAACCTCCTCATCTCGAACGAAGAGTTGAAAAAGAGGCTTTCCCAATGGAAACCGCGCAAGAAGGAGTTAAAGGGTTATCTTAGTAGATATGCAAAGATGGTCACTTCGGCTCACACCGGAGCGATCTTCAAGCAATGATGCGGTGTTCGTGAGATGGGGAGAAAAGGGGATTGACCACATTCCCCATGGTCCGAGGGGCTACCCGCGAACCATGAAAATTAAGTGGTTCATCGGTCAGGGTGACGGTTACGAAGCCCGTTTCGTTTAGCGTTAAAAGGTTACGTGAAATGTTTTAGACGGGAGACGTTACCGAATGACGATACGAGTCCCGCAAGAAGCGGGATCGCCGTAACCGTTTAACGTTGCCTATTTTTCACCTAATCTTTTTTTAGGGTCGGGACTGCGTAGGGACCTTCACGGATGAAGGCAAAAGTGGGATTTATCCCTTTTTGCTGGCATCGGTTCACGGCGAAAAGGATGGCTTTCTGGATCATCTCCTGGGCTTTTTCGAGAGTGGGTTTGATCCTCTTGCCTTTTATGAAATCGAGTCCGCAAATCCCCGGGAGAAGACAATAATTTTTTCTCTCGATTTCGAGAGAGCAGTAAATGAGACCCTCTTCGCCTACCTTTCTCAACACTTTCCCCCAGACTTCGGGCTCCCATTGATCTTTGGTAAATTTCCAGGTAGGAGTTTTGATGATCTGGAGGTATCCATCCGGACCCTGCAATTTCAGAAGATGGATCAAACTCCTGTATTCGGGGGATCCAATGGGCTCAATCAGGTCACGATTGTTGGCGGCGATGATGATGGTTCCTCCCTGCTTGACAGCAGGAAGGGCCCCCACACCTGCTTTGGCAGTTTGGTAGTGGTCACGCCCTACATAGCCGCTATGAGTGAGTACAATATCGAACTCCTCATCGATCAGTATCTCTGCATAGCCTTTAATCAATTCGAAAGCCTTCAGATTTGCTTCCACCATATCCCCAGCAAAGACCCGAACCAATCGCAACTCTTTATCAAGGTTGACGTTTACCACAAAATCCACTCCAACGGTACTGGCCACCTCAAGGGCTTCTTCATGACAGGGGTTCCCCTCCAGGACGAGGTTGGTCGCTTTGGGGTCTTCAAGAAAGGTGGGGCCATGAAACTTCTGAATCGTTTTGACATCCACCAATCCTGGACAGACAGACTTTCTACCACCTGAAATGCCGGTAAAAAAATGGCTTTCCACCAATCCTGTGGCAATCTTCAGATCAGCAAAGAAAAAATCCCGATTGACATAGACGTGGGTTCCTCGCCGGGTCGTCCCGATGCTCTCCAGAAGATCGGTCCGCTCGCAGTCGTGGTCGAGAATGGTGTATTGATCCACCACCTCTTGCCCGTACATCTCGATCTTCTCTTCCTTGGTGCTTGCCCGATGCATTCCCGTAGCCACAACGATCTTAATCTTATCTTTCCGGATACCAGAGGATTCCAGGCGTTTTAATAACGGAGGCAGAATCCCCGCTTCCCCTTTGTATGGCACCGGTCGGGTGATGTCCGAGACTGCAATCGCCACAGTCATTCCCTCGGGAGGCTTCCCTTTTTTCCGGATGATTTCCTCCAGTGGAGGACTGCCAATGGGATGGGAAAGGGCAGACTCAATCGCCTCCTGAGGATTGGATAAAAAAGCCACATCTTTCATAGTGAGTTCAACACATTGAGGGGGAACGAGGACCTCTATAAAATGTCGTCCGAACTCCACACTCATCGGCTTCCAGTGCTGAGCTTTGATCTCTTTCAGTGTTCTCTTCAGGTCGAAATGCATAATTCCCTCTTCTCTGTCAGGTAAAAAATGAGGAAACTCTTTCCTCTCTGCCTCTAATTCCATACCATAATATACAGCCATGGTTTTGTCAAAAGAACGTTCTCTAATGAAGACCTTTCTAAAAACAAATGTCCTCCGCCTTGGCATGAGAGGTTGGTTTTAAGATTTTTCCAGAAGGATCTTCTCACCTTTTCTAACTCCTGAAACGGAGAGATGAACTAATGATTGTAACCCCTCAGTTATTGAATCGGAAAAGGGTCGGGAGGTTCTTCCGGAAAAACCTTGAAGCGAAACCTTTCATCGTTAAA
>FWPV01014060.1_pt1 | contig 11864 bp, 10 predicted proteins | sample 2228371 | NCBI WGS metagenome assembly FWPV01 (sample SAMEA103939776, study PRJEB20133) | metagenome | reverse complement strand
TGATCCAACAGATCATAAGAATGTCTTTTGCCTGAAAAATAACCTTCATATTCTTTAATAAAGGGAAAAATTGTGGTTAATACCCCCGTCTTAAAAAGTTCAGAAAAAATATCTTTAGCCCTGCTGGAATTTAAAATTTTGAAGATTTCACTCTTTACCCTTTCTTCTGCAACCCTACCTATTTCCTGAGCAAGCATACTAATATCTTTCAGTGTTGCCTCTTCAATCTCAAAATCACAGGTAGCCTTTAGTCTAAAAGCCCTTAAAATCCTTAAGGGATCATCAATTATGTTTTGTCTGTCTATTTCTTTGATTACTTTTTTTTGTATGTCTGCAACACCATTATAGGGGTCAATAATGTGAACGAAAGCCCCATTCTTTACAGCAACTGCATTAACCGTAAAGTCTCTTCTTGAGAGATCTTCCCTGATATCCTGCCCCTGCAGTTTTGTTATATCCACATAATAGTTTTTCTCGTCTTTAAAAAAAAGTCTGTAAACCTGAAACTTTTCGTCCAGCAACACACATGTTCTTATTCTTTCTGAGAACTTGTTTATAATGTGTTTCGGATTTTTTGTTACAATATCAACATCTTTTATATCTTCCCTGCCTGTGAGAATATCTCTTACTATTCCGCCTACCAGATAAGTTTCATCTTCATTTAAAATGTTTTGCAAAAGGGGGGAACATCCTGAAATGAAACGATTTATTTTGTCGAACATATTCGTGGCATCCATAGGCTTTAAAAGAAAGGACTAAAAATCTACATCCTGTTTGTCAAGCTCTTTTGCAAGCTCAGGTTTTTCGAGAAGGATATTGTTTACCTTTTCTTTTGCAATTTTAAGACTGCTGTCGGTTAAAACCGCCTTGTTATAACATATAACAGCCTTATCTATTTCGCCAAGTTTTTCATAAACAGAACCCAGCTCAAGATAGACACCAGCAATCTTCTGGTTATCAAGATTGGGCATCTTTAGCGCACGTTTGTAAAACTCAGCCGCCTTTTTTAACTCATTTTTTTCAACGAGACATGTTGCCACCATAATGTAAGAGTCGTAGGTTTTCTGAGGAAAACGTGAGGTGAGAATAAACTCCTGTATCGCATCGTCATAAAGCCCCATTTCCTTATAGGCTATTCCCAGATTGTAATGCGTCTCTATGTCTCCTTCCTCAATCTCCTGAGAAATCTTTTGTTTAAACTCCTTCAACAGATTCTCAAAAGAAATTTTCTCTGCTTCAGATTTAAAGGTGGTATCAAAAAAGTCTTCTTTTTCAAGCTCTTTCAATATTTCTCCGGAAAGGTCGTAAAACTCTTCCTTTTTTTCTTTCTCAGCAACTGGTATGGATTGCGGCTCTTCCTTGGACTTCTGAAGCAGCGTCAGCTTTTCCTTTGCTCGGACGTTATCAGGATCAAGTTCAAGCACCTTTTGATAAATGCGGACAGCCTCATCAGCCATATCGTTTTTTAAATAAAAATCCGCTTCTATTAAAAGGTCTTCTATATTCGGAATGGTGATTTCGGCTTCTTCCTCAATCTCTTCTGGGACAATAACTTCTTCTTCCGCCGCTTTTATAAGGGGCTTTTCATCAATATGCCTTTCCCTGAAACTATGTTCCATCCAACATTTTTCTAACAGTCTTTCATAAAAGACCAGTTTTTCAGTATTTTCTTCTTTTTTATAAATTTTGATAAGCTCTTTTAAGACGATAAGATAAGCCTCTTTGTCCTTTGTAATATCAAAATAGTTGAGCCATTTTTCCTTAACCGCTGCGGTGTCGGGGAAACGTACCGAAACTTCCTCTAACTTTGCCTTTGCCCGTGGCAAAAGACCAAACTGTAAGAGATTGTCAATCTCCGCAAGCTCTTTTTCAAGAGAAGTTTCTGCTTCTTCCGAAATCTCTATTTCTTCTATAGCCGCAATACTCTCCACCTGTGAAGGCTTTCTAAACGCCTCTTTATCAATTGTAACAGTTGGCTCTGCAGGAGGAGCAGGTCTTTCAATAGTTCTGAAAAAGCTTAAGGCTTCCTCATCGTCATTATCAATTGTAAGTATCTCCTTATAAATCCTGCCTAATTCCTCCTTTTCTCCTTCCTGTTTATAAACATTTGCTAGCTTTTTAAGTTTTTCAAGCAACCCCTTTCTTTCCCCTGTCATTCTGAAAAGCTCAATATAAATCTTGAGCAAACGTTTTTCTTCAACAAGATAGGGGTAATAATTATCAAGGACAGCCTTGAACTCTTCCAGATTCTTATTTTTTGTGTATATTTTAAACAACTCTTCAAGGATTATAATAACCTGAGACCAGTTTCTTTCCTTCGCATAAATCTTAAGTAACCCTTTTCTTGCATCGGTTGACTCAGGCGCTAATTTAAGAGCCATTTCGAAAGCATATTTTGCAATATTAATCTGGTTAATGTTAAGATAACAACTGCCTTTAATAAAATAAGCCTCTGCATCTTTTGGGTTTATTTTTATGTACTGCTCTATCTTTTCAATCGCCTCTTTATATTTTCCTGCCTTAAATAACGAATTTGCTAATTTGACCACAACGGTCTTGTCCTCTTCAAGCACCCCGGGAAAGTGTGTTAAAAGCCTTTCAACATCATCATACCTTCCCTTACTTTTAAAATAATCTACAGCCTGCTGAAGTTTTTCTGCAGCCCTTGATGCAAGCCCCTGCTTTAAATAAAACTCTACAAGTTTCCCCCTGTAAATGACGTTTTCAGGATCCATGTTGATTATTTTTTCCCATGTTTGAATGGCATCAGCAAGGTTTTTTTGTTTTTCATAAATTTCGGCAAGGCTTCTCAACTTTGAAACAGCATCTCCGATTAATCCCTGTTTTTTATAAAGTTCGGCGAGCTTTTCATAAATAGCAAGTTTTGTGGGATCGGTTCGCAAAATTTGGTTATATAAAGCTATGGCTTTAAGTATAAAACCATCCCTTATATAATACTCCGCCACCATCATGTACTGATTCACAGCCTCTGCATTTTTTCCCTTCCGTAAATACAAATCGCCCAGTTTCTGTCTTAGCTTATAGTCCCTCGGGTCGATGCGAAGTATTCTTTCATACTCTTCAATGGCTTTGTCTATCTGACCTTTTTGTATGTATCTTTGTATATCTTCTAAAACTTTTGCTTTATTGAATGCCATTTTATTCTTTTATTGCCTCGTATTCTTCAGCATCTAAAAGGGCTTCAAATTCTTCTTCATTATAATACTCCACTTCAAGTATCCAGCCATCTCCATAGGGATCTTCAATCAAAAGCTCCGGTTCCTCTTTTATCAGACTGTTAACCCTCACAACTTCACCACTAACGGGAGCCACCAGATCCAGCACATCTTTGTTTGTCTCTACTGTGCCAAAAATATCGTCCTGTGATATCTCTTCCCCAACCTTGGGAAGTGACAAAAGAAAAACCTCATCTACACCTTCCAGCAGATTTTCTGTTGCACCTATGACAACTCTGTCACGTTTAAAACGCACCCACATGTGATTCCTGGAATATTTATAAGCGTCTGAAATCATAATTTCTATCTCCCCTTAACGAACTCTTTCAAGATATGTTCCTGTCCTCGTATCAATCTTAATCACTTCTCCCTCATTTACGAAAAGTGGCACCTGTATCACAGCACCAGTCTCAAGTTTTGCCGGTTTGGTACCTCCGCTTACCGTGTCCCCTTTTATACCCGGTACTGTTTCTACAACCTTTAACTCTACAAAGGTAGGAACTTCCACACCTATTGGTTTGCCCTGATAAAAGTTAACTTTAACATTCATATTTTCAATAAGGTAGTTTATGTTATCTCCTATCATCTCTTCTGAGATTGTTATCTGCTCAAAAGATTCATTGTCCATGAAAACAAGTCCCTCATCGGTTTTGTAAAGATACTGCATTGTTCTCTCTTCAAGTTCAGGTTTTTCAACCTTTTCACCTGATCTGAAGGTGTTTTCAATAACATAGCCCGTCTTTAAGCTCTTCATTTTTGTTCTTACTATGGCACCACCTCTCCCCATTTTTACATGCTGAAAATCAATGATTTCGTAGGGCTCGCTATTAAAAACAATTTTTAAACCCTTTCTAAAGTCTGCTGTAGAATACATATTACCTCCATCTTTTTATAGTATTTCGTAACCTTTTTTAGTGACAAGAAACATTTCTTCAACTCTTATTCCACCTATACCCTCAAAATAAAGACCGGGCTCTATGGTTAAAACCATGCCTTCTTTGAAGACCTCGCAGGCTTTATAACTTAAAGAAGGCTTTTCATGAACATTCAGCCCTATACCATGCCCTGAGGAATGTAAAAATTTATCCAAAATGCCCTGTTCTTTAAAAAAAGCCCTTATATTTTCATCTACAAGTTTGACTGCGTTACCCGGCTTCACAAACTTAAGCCCAACCTTAATTGCCTCAAGCACTATATTATAATATTTTTCCATTTTATTCGCACCTAAAATAACGGTACGCGTGTGGTCAGTACAGTAACCTTTCCATTTTAAACCATAGTCTATAATAACCATATCCTTTGAATTGAGTTTTTTTTCTGTAGGTACTGCATGAGGGATGGAAGCATTTTTCCCGCTTGCCACTATGGTATCAAAACTGATACCATCAGCCTCTTCTTTCATCATAAACTCCAGTTTTGCCGCCAGATATCTTTCCTTAGCACCTTCTCTGACATGCTGTTTTGAAAATCTGGAATATATTTCTCTCGATTTTTCTGTTGCTTGCCTTAGGAGCCTTATCTCGTCCCTGTCTTTAACCATTCGTAGTTCAGGCATTATACTATTTCTAAGCGGCATTATCTTTACATTTTTTATCTTTTTTTTAAACTCCCTGTAGAAAGAAAAGGTCATTGTCTCTGACTCGAAAAAAAGCTTCTCTACCCTTAGTCTTGTTAGATACTCCCCTAAGGTTGCAAATAAATTTTCAAAAAGTATTACCTCACAGTTATGGCTGCTTTTTTTAGCTTTTTCGTAATATCTGCCATCAACAAACAGGTATAACTTGTTAACCACCAGCAAAAGCAGTGAAAAGGATCCGGTAAAGCCGGTCAAATAAAAGACATTCTCGCTTCCAGTTATAAGCAAAGCGTCATGTCTGTCTCCACAAAAAGCTTTCCCTAAGTTTGCGACTCTTTTTTCAAAATCCATTTCTATACATTGTTTGATTTTAAGTAGTTTACAAGAGCTCTTAATGCAAGATAATAACTGTCTTCCCTGAAACCTGCTATAACTCCTATAGCAATATCGCTGATAAAAGATTTGTGTCTAAAAGGTTCTCTTTTATAGATATTGGAAAGATGAACTTCTATCAGGGGCTTGTTTAAAGCTATCAAAGCATCTCTAATAGCGATACTTGTGTGTGTATATGCACCCAGATTGACTATGAAACCGTTAACATCGCTACTTTCCTGAATAAAGTCTACTATTTTCCCCTCGCTATTACTTTGAAAAAAGGTTATATCTGTCCCAAGATCCTTTGCCAGCAAAGCTAAAGTATGGTTAATATCATCAATAGTCAAAGTTCCGTAATAGTCCTTTTCCCTTTTTCCAAGAATGTTTAAGTTAGGACCGTTAATGACCGCTACTTTCACCTGAACTCCTTCTCCAGCCTTTCCCCTGCAAGTTTTGCCAGATACTTTGCCTTTCCTATGTTTCCATCTGTATTTGTGATTAGTATTAGATAATAATCTCTGGTGATTAATCTGATAACTATGATGCTTTTTTCTGTATAAACAAGTATTTCTTCCAGTTCACCCACATTAAGATAATCGGTTACCTTAAGTATTTGTTTCATCACTGTTGAATACTCTATAGCCATCTCCTGAGCGCTTTTATTCCCCAATTTAGTCTCTTCCGCCACCACAATTCCGTCTTTATCCAGGATAATGGCAGCAACGACAGAATTCTCCCTCTTCAATATCTCACTGATAGTTGCCTTAAGTTCCATAATATAAAAAGATTAATTTATAAAGAAATACAAGTCAAGAATAATAACAAAAAGACAATGTTTTTTATCTGTCAGCTTTCCACTTAACGTAAGGTGTAAAATTTTTCTTTACAACTCTGTTAACAGGTGTTAAATTAATAAGAATTTTAAAACACTTTTATAAACGCGGGGGAGAAATTATGAAACGTTATTTTTGTGACATGGAGTTGATTGGCAAAAAATTATCTGAGTCTTCAATTAAGTCAATGCAGGAAAACGCCAGCCAAATCGATGAAGTAATGGAGAAAATACGTTCTAAAGCCAAGGCAATCCTCGACAGCGGACTTGAAACAGAAAAGCTCCACAAAAGGGGCGAAAAGACAGCTATGGAGAGAATAGAATATCTGGTAGATGAAGGAACGTGGCTCCCTTTAAATACGCTTTATAACCCTGAACAAAACAAATATGGAACAACAGGCGTAATAAACGGACTTGCTAAAATAAAGGGCAAATGGTGTTCCGTTATAGCAAGCAACAACAAAATTCTTGCAGGTGCGTGGATACCCGGACAGGCGGAAAATGTTTTCAGGGCACAGGATATTGCAGAGCGTCTGAGAATTCCACTGGTATGGATATTAAACTGCAGTGGTGTTAGCCTGCCGGAGCAAGAAAAGGTCTATGCAGGAAGACGCTGTGGAGGCCGTTCATTTTTCAGACATGCAGAATTAGCCCAGAAAGGCATCCCTGTCATAGTGGGTATCTTTGGAACAAATCCTGCAGGTGGAGGTTACCATTCCATAAGTCCCGCAATAATTTTTGCCCACGAAAAGGCTTCAATGGCGGTTGGTGGCGGCGGAATTGTTTCCGGCATGAGCCCAAAAGGTGGTTTTGACAAAAACGGTGCCGAGCAACTAATTGAACTTACAAAAAAATTTAAAGAGCAACCCCCGGGCGGCATGGGAGTTCATTATGAAGTAACAGGATTTGTCAGAGATATATTTAAAACCGAAGAGGGTGTTCTTGACGCAATAAAAAATGCGGTTTCAATGTTGCCTTGCTATTCCCCGGAATTTTTCAGAGTCTGTGACCCCGCTGATCCAGCCTTTTCTCCGGAAGAGATTAAATATATCGTTCCCTTGAACCAGAAAAGAATTTATGATGTGGAACAGGTGATAGCACGCCTGATAGATAACAGTCAGCATCTTGAATACAAAAAGGAGCTGGGGCCGGAGATATATACCGGTCTTGTAAGAATAAACGGGTTTCTTACCGGCATTATTGCCAACAAACAGGGCTTCTTAGGCGAAAATTACCCTAAGTATGCAGATTATGTCGGTATTGGTGGCAAACTCTACAGAGAAGGGCTGATTAAAATGAACGAATTTGTGTCCCTGTGCAGCAGGGATAGAGTCCCTATTATATGGATTCAGGATAATACGGGCATAGATGTGGGCGATATTGCGGAAAAGGCAGAACTGCTTGGACTGGGACAGGCTCTTCTTTATTCTATTGAGTTTTCAAAGCTACCCATGATGACCATTGTACTCAGAAAAGGTTCTGCGGCAAGCCATTATGTGATGGGTGGACCACAGGGGAATAATAACAATGCCTTTACAATTGGAACACCCACAACCGAGATATATGTAATGCACGGAGAAACCGCCGCAGTTGCCTCCTATGCAAGAAGGCTTGTAAAAGATAAAGAAGAAGGGAAAGATTTACAGGAAACCATAGACAAAATGAACAAACTGGTTCAGGAATACTACGAGAAATCAAGACCTGATTACTGTGCCGAGATGGGGTTTGTAGATGAGATTGTTGATTTTTCTGATTTAAGGAAATACATAGCTGCCTTTGTTGAAGCAACCTATCAGAACCCTGACAGCATCTGTCCCCATCACCAGATGCTCTTACCAAGATCCATAAAACCCAATTTCTAAAAATGATAGGCGGATTTTTATCCGCCTATCTGATTCATCTCCCTCTGGTGTGCCTTTATATGCTCAGACAGATTGTGACGCTGTGGTTTGTTGAAAATAGCCTCTTCAACAACAGCCTTAATTTCCTCATCACTACGGCTTCTCACGTAGCTTTTAATATCTATTTCCCTTTCAGAAAAGAGACAAAGCCGGATTTTCCCATCAGCCGTTAGCCTGATACGATTACACAGATTACAAAAATGCGAAGAAACGGGATTTATAAAGCCAATAACGCCTTTAAAGTTATTAATTCTGAAATTTATTGCAGGCCCACCAGAAAAAGTTTCAATAGGTATCAGCTCTCCAAACTCCTTGGCAATTTTTTCCATCGCTTCTTTTGTATCAATCAACTTGTCCATGCCCCAGTTTTCAACCCTTCCCCAGGGCATATATTCAATAAACCTGACATGAACAGGCATGTTTTCTGTCATTTTAACAAAATCAAAAACTTCTTCGTCATTTACACCTTTTATAAGCACCACATTTATCTTTAAAGGGGATAGCCCCAACTCCATACATTTTTCTATGCCACCAAGCACATCTTTTAAACCCTTCATCTTTGTTATCAATTCAAATTTATCTTCTTTCAAAGTATCAAGGCTTACATTGACCCGCTTCAAGCCCGCACGAGCAAGCTCAGTGGCTAAATTCTTCAGTAAAATACCGTTAGTGGTAATCGCAATATCATTGATACCGTCAATTTCACTAATCTTTTCTACAAGATAAGAGATGTTTTTTCTTATTAAAGGCTCTCCGCCCGTGATTCTTATCTTTTTAATTCCTGTTGATGCAAAAATTCTGGTTAAACGAATTATTTCTTCATAGGACAGAATTTCGCTGTGTGGGAAAAGCTTGATGCCTTTCTCGGGCATACAGTAGATACATCTTAAATTACACCTGTCGGTTACAGAAATCCTTAAATAATCTATCTGTCTGCCAAATCTGTCTTTGTTCAATGTGACGACCTTTTTAAGTTATTTAAAACTACCAGCCTTCTTCCTGTTTATCTTTCTTAGGCTCCTCTCGGTCAAGATAAAGGTACTCCTCTTTTTTCAGATGAATCAGCGGATCAAAAGCCTCCTTTGGTTCTGTACCTTCTATAAAATATTCCAACCTTGTTGATTTGGAAGATGAGGATGCAAGCAGCCCTGTGCTTGCATCAACTTTCACTACAGAAACCCCTTCAGGCACCATAAAATCAACAGGCGGATAATAACTCTCGGCAAACATAGAATAATTAAGCCAAATGGGTAGAGCAGCCCTTGCCCCCGTTTCGAGTTGTCCCAGTGGTTTCATCTGATCGAAGCCAACCCACACCCCTGTGACAAGGTTTGGACTGTAACCTATAAACCATGCATCTACATAATCATTTGTGGTTCCCGTTTTGCCTGCTATGGGTCTCCCAAGACTTCTGGCAGCAGTAGCGGTTCCATCCTCCACAACGCCTTTAAGCATGCTTGTCAAAACATAACACACCGCCGGAGAGATGGTCTGCTCACTCTTTGGTTCATTTTCCTCAAGTGTGTTCCCGTTACTGTCAACAACCTTGAGTATTACCTGCGGTTCGTAACGTTTACCCATTGAAGCAAATGTTGTAAAAGAATTAACCATTTCAAAGAGCGACACACTGTTTGCTCCAAGAGCCATTGCAAGGTTTTTTTCAAGCGGTGACATAATACCAGCCCTTTTTGCAAAATCTTCTGCATTTTGTGTGCCAACAGCCTCAAGTAGTTTAATCGTGATAATATTTCTTGATTTGGCAAGGGCATGTCTTAGTGTGGTGGGTCCGTAAAACTTGCCATCAAAGTTCTTAGGTGCCCATTCTTTAAAACCTAAGTTATAGGAAATAGGTTCATCATTAAAAATGCTGACAGGCGTGTAGCCTTTTTCCAGGGCAGCACCATAAATAAAAGGTTTAAAGGCAGACCCAGCCTGCCTTTTTGCCTGTACCGCTCTGTTAAACTGGCTTTTAATAAAATTATGCCCCCCAATCATAGCCTTAACAAAACCTGTTGTGGGATCAATGCTTACAAGTGCACCTTCTACCTGCGGTTCCTGATCCAGCGAAACTATGATTTCTTTTTTACCTATTGATAAAATTTTGACGTTTACCACATCACCTTTTTTTAACAGTGTTTCAGGTTTGTTGTTCTTGACTGCCCACATCAAATTGGAAAAAGGCAGATAAACATCAAAGGCACCCACTTTTAGAAGATATCGTTTTTGTTTGGGCTGAAGCTCAATCACCAGACCTTTAGTGTATTTTGTAAGGTTTAGGTCATCCATAACCTGGGGACCATTTTTCAAAAAAACCTCAAACTTTTCTTCAGGCAATGTTTCCAAAACACCTCTGAATCCCTGTCTTTTGTCCAGCTCTCTTAATCCAAGATCTATCGCCTCAAATGCCCTTCTCTGAAACTCTGCATTGATGCTTGTAAAGACTGTTAAGCCCTTTTTTAATACGGTTTCTTCGCCATATTTTTCGATAAGTTTCTGCTTTATATATTCTGTTAAATGGCTACTGTAATTTAAATTTTTAATCCTTTTATTTTCTGCAGGGAGCGGTGTGGCGTCTGCCCTTTTCATCTCTTCTTCCGTTATGTAACCAAGTTCATACATTCTGTTTAAGACATAACTCCTTCTTGTCCTTGCCCTGCCGGGATTTTTAAATGGAGAATACAGAGAAGGTGCCTTTGGCAAACCTGCCAGCAGGGCACATTCTGCAAGATTAAGATTTTTAATAGATTTACCAAAATAGTCCTGGGCAGCCATTTCTATTCCATAGGCACCATTACCCAGATAAATATGGTTTAGATAAAGCTGCAAAATTTCTTCTTTTGTAAATCTCTTGTCGAGGATATAGGCTAAAATTAGCTCTTTTATCTTTCTGCCCAGCGTCTTCTCCTTGCTTAAAAACAAAGAGCGGGCAACCTGCTGGGTAATGGTGCTGCCCCCCTGAACATAACCTCCAGCAAGGATATTTTTAATCATTGCCCTTAAAATGCCCCGTATATCCATGCCATGATGTTCAAAAAAACGGGCATCCTCTGCGGCTATAAAAGCCTTAATAAGCAAAGGTGGTACCTTGTCAATCGGAACGGCGATCCGTCTTTCTGTATAATATTCGCCTATGAGTTCCCCTTCTGCTGAATAAACACGGGATATAAGATTGGGCTTATACTGCTTTAACTCGGTAACAGGCGGAATTTCCTGAAAAAAATAAAACAAAAATCCCGCCACAACAAACCAGAAGATCAAAACAGAAAAAACCACCACTTTAATTAAGCTAAACTTACGCATAATTTTTTAATTATACCAGTAACAGAATGTGTTTAAAAGTTTTTTGAATGGCAGACAACATCACCATTTAAAGAGTCTTATTTAACAAAAGAACAACAGTAATCTGTCAGCCTTTTAACTTTCATAATAAACTTAGAGTTAGCAGGTATCTCAAAAGACTCTCCGTCTTTTATAGGTTTCCATTTATCAGTACCTGGAAACAATACATCAAGTTCTCCAGACATTATCTCCATAATCTCTTTATCTGCCGTGTTAAATTCATACTCACCGGGTTGCATAATTCCCAATGTCTTTTTCGTCCCATCTTCAAAAACAATCGTTCTACTGGTTACTCCACCATTAAAATAAACATTAGCCTTTTTAACTACAGTAACATTTTTAAATTCTGACATCTTTCCACCCCAACATTTTTTTGAAATATTATACCACCTCAAACAAGTTTTATATACTGTATTATTTTATGGGGTTATTTTATTGATTGCAAAATTAAGTATAAAACCACTTTAATTTAGGGTCACAGCCTTTTGGAAAACATATTTCCTGACAAAATGCTCTCTGGCTGAATGAATTTGGGAGTTTTGAGGAGGCAAAGGAGAGGATAGGTAGATGGATAAGGGTTGACTACAATAAGCTCTATGTCCACA
>FWPV01014054.1_pt1 | contig 11867 bp, 11 predicted proteins | sample 2228371 | NCBI WGS metagenome assembly FWPV01 (sample SAMEA103939776, study PRJEB20133) | metagenome | reverse complement strand
GGGCGGCCCTTCCCGGCGGGCGGCTTCCTGCTCGGCCCGGGCGAATTCCTCCGGGCTGTTGACGTTGGTGAACGAAAGCCCGCCCGGGTCGACGGCTGCGACCTCCTCGACGGTCATCTCGCGCACCCTGACCGCCGGAAACCAGGCGATCATCTTGCGCTCGCCCGCTTCCAGCGCGGCGCGCACGGCCGGCAGGCAGGCGCTGCGGCGGTAAACCGCGTGCAGCGGCTCCAGCCCGTCTGGCGAGCGGGGGATCACCACGTCGGCGTCTTCGCCGAGCAACAGCGCCTGCTGGGCCAGGAGCAGCCGCGGGTTGAGAAAAGGCATATCGCACGCTACCACGGCGACCACCGGCGATTGGGCGGCTTCCAGCGCGGTCAGCAGCCCGCCCAGCGCGCCAGACCCGGGCAGCAGGTCGCTGTGCAGCGGGACGCCCAGGAAGCGGTACGCCTCCGGGCGGTTGGCGACGACCGCGATCTCGAACCCCGGCGAAGTTGAAAAAGCCTCCCCGCGAAGCCGCTCGACCAGGCGGGCGATGAGCGGCTGCCCGCGGAAGGGCATCAGCGCTTTATCCTGGCCCATGCGGCTCGAGCTGCCCCCGGCCTGGATGACCACCGTGAAAGAGGCGGCGTTTGACATCTTGTATATAATATACGTTAATTGTGAAAATTCAAAGGAGGTGCTGTGCCTGATATCGATCTTAGCCTGCTTCCCCCCGTCCTCGAGCGCTATGCCGGGCAGGGACGCACCGCCCTCCTGCCGGCCCTGCACGCGGCCCAGGAGATCTACAGCTACCTGCCCGAGCCGGTCGCGGCGGAAATTGGCCGCGCGCTGGATGTGCCGCTGGCGGACGTGTACGGGGTGATCGATTTTTACACCCTGTTTTACCCCGAGCCGGTCGGCGATTCGATCATCCACGTCTGCAACGACCCGGCCTGCGCCATGGCCGGCGCCGACGCGATGATGAAAATGCTCACCCGGCGGTTCGACCTGGACGCCGGCCTGATTGGCGGCCGCCCGCTCCGCATCACGCTCGAGCATTCGCCCTGCCTGGGGCTGTGCGAGCACGCCCCGGCCATAACCATCTCCGGGAGGCCCGTTGCTCCGGCCAGCCCCGAATCGTACGAGGCGCTGTACGCCGGGCGGGCCGCCCGCCCCCACAGCCTGGTGTATCGCACTATCAATCGCCTGACCGGCAACTGCGGCCGGGGCCATACCACATCGCTGGATGAATACCTGCAAAGCGGCGGCTACCAGGGGCTGCGCCAGGCCTTGAGCCGCCCGCCTGAGGCGGTCATCGCAGAGGTCAAGCAGGCCGGGCTGGTTGGGCGCGGCGGAGCGGCCTTCCCAACCGGGTTGAAGTGGGAGGGCGCGCGCAGCGCAGCGGGCGAAACCCGCTACGTGGTCTGCAACGCCGACGAGGCCGAGCCGGGGACCTTTAAAGACCGCGTCTTACTCGAGGATGACCCGCATCTGCCCCTGGAGGGCCTCATCATCGCCGCCTATGCCGTTGGCGCGCCTAAAGGGTACATCTACATCCGCGGTGAATACCTGTACCAGTTCGCCGCTATGGAGCGAGCCGTCGAAGAGGCGCGCGCGGCCGGTTTTCTGGGCCGCGACATCCTCGCCTCCGGCTTTGACTTCGACGTCGAGCTGCGCCGGGGCGCCGGGGCCTATGTGTGCGGCGAGGAAACTGCCCTGTTCGAATCGATCGAGGGCAAGCGCGGATTCCCGCGCATCAAGCCGCCCTTCCCCACCACCTGCGGGTTGTTCGGCCAGCCGACGGCGATCAACAACGTCGAGACGCTGGCCAACGTCCCCTACATCCTGCGCGAGGGGGCCGCCGGTTACCGGGAAGCCGGGACGGAAAAATCGCCCGGCACAAAGCTGTTCTGTCTGTCGGGCGACTTCACCCGTCCGGGGCTCTACGAAGTCCCCTTTGGGGTCACTTTCCGCCAACTGCTCGACCTGGCCGGCGGAGTGCGCGAAGGCCGGGAAATGCAGGCCGCCCTGTTCGGCGGCGCAGCCGGCGCGTTTGCTTCCCCGGCCGACCTGGACGTGCGCCTGACCTTCGAGGACCTGCGCGCCGCCGGGCTGCCGCTCGGCTCGGGCGTGATCACCCTCTTCGACCACACCCGCGACCTGCGCGACGTGCTCTTCCGGCTGGCGCGCTTTTTCGCCGACGAATCGTGCGGTAAATGCTTCCCCTGCCAGATGGGCACCCAGCGCCAGTTTGAGATCTTGCGGCGGGTGAGCCTCGGCCGCGCGCTCCCCGGCGATGTCGACCGGCTGCTCGACACCGGCTGGACGATGACCGACGCATCGCTGTGCGGGCTGGGGCAGACCGCCGCCTCGGCCGTGATCAGCGCCATCCGGCTGTGGCCGGAATTGTTCGCGCCCGCCAACCGGTGAGAGGAAATGCCATGCCCGAAACCATCACACTGACGATCGATGGACAGACCCTCCAGGTCCCGGCCGGGACGACCATCCTGGAGGCCGCCCGGCTGGCCGGGATCGATATCCCCACCATCTGCTACCACGAGACGCTGACCGCCAACGCGCTCTGCCGAATCTGCGTGGTCGAGGTCGAGGGCGCGCGGGTGCTGGTCCCGTCCTGCGCGTCCCAGGTCAGCAAGGGAATGCGCGTGCGCACCCGCTCGGAGCGGGTCGACCGCGCCCGCCGCACAGTCCTCGAGATGCTGGCGGCCAGCGTCGACCTGTCCGAAGCGCCCGAGATCAACCAGATGATGGCGGAATACGGCGCAGACCCCGAGCGCTATCCCGGCGCCGAGCTGCGCGAGCCGCCCCTGCTGGATGACAACCCGATGTACATCCGCGATTACCGCCAGTGCGTCCTGTGCTGGCGCTGCGTGCAGGTGTGTGCCGAGGATGTCCAGTACACCTATGCGCTTAACTTCAGCCATCGCGGCTACCATACCCAGGTCAGCACATTCTTCGGCCGGCCGATGCCCGAGACCACCTGCGTCTTCTGCGGTCAGTGCGTGGGGGTCTGCCCAACCGGCGCATTAAAGCCCAAGCGCCAGTGGCTGTTCGAGCAGGGCTACGCCGCGGAGGAGATCGTAGACCTGACCCGCAGCGAGCGCAGGCGGCGCGGACGCTCCAGTAGGAACGGGCGCTCCGAGAACAGACAGGAGGGATGAAACGCATGAACAGTCCAGGTTCGCGACACTTCGACCAGGTGACCCGCACCACCTGCCCGTTCTGCGGGGTCGGCTGCACGCTCGACCTGCATATCCACGACAACGTCATCTACCGGGTGACCTCGCCGTTCGACTCGGTGGTCAACCACGGCAACCTGTGCGTGAAGGGCCGCTTTGGCTACGACTTCCTCTACAGCGAGAAGCGCGTCTCTGTCCCGCTGGTGCGCAGGACGCCGCAGAAACCGGGCAGGCGCACCCAGGCTTTCGACCTGGCAGAGTGGCGCGAGGTGAGCTGGGACGAGGCACTGGACCTGGTCGCCGACCGGCTGACTGCCATCTACAAGCGGCGCGGCGCGAAGGCCGTGGCCGCCTACTGCAGCGCCAAGGCCACCAACGAGGACAACTACCTCCTGCAGAAGCTCTTCCGCACCCAGTTCCGCACCAACAACATCGACCACTGCACCCGCCTGTGCCACGCCGCCAGCGTGGTGGCGCTGCAGATGGCGGTCGGTTCGTCGGCGATGAGCAACACCGCCGCGGAAGTGATCGAGAACGACGTGTTCATCGTCACCGGCTCGAACACCACCGAAAACCACCCCATCATTGCCCTGCAGATGAAGGCTGCCGTGCGCAGGCACGGCGCGAAGCTGATCGTGGTCGACCCGCGCCGCATCGAGCTGGTCGACTTCGCCGCCCTCTGGCTGCCGGAGAAGCCCGGCACAGACGTGGCGGTCTTCTCAGCCATGGCGCACGTGATCCTGAAGGAGAAGCTGTACAACCAGGCCTTCATCGACTCGCGGACGGAGAATTTCGAGGCTTTCGCCGCCTCCATGCAGACATCAACGCCTTAATACGCCGCGGCGATCTCCGGTGTGGACCGCGATGACATCTTCCAGGCCGCTCGCATGTACGCCACCGCCAGAAACGCCGCCATCTACTGGGCGCTGGGCATCCCGGAGAGCTCGCACGGCACCGATAACGCGCACAGCCTGATCAACCTGGCCCTGCTGACCGGCCACATCGGTCGGCGCGGCACCGGGCTGAACCCGCTGCGCGGGCAGAATAACGTCCAGGGCGCCTCGGACTCGGGCGCCATGCCGTGGCACTTCCCCGGCTACCAGCGGGTGGACGACGAGGGCAGCGCGCAGAAGTTCGAGCGCGGGTGGAACGTGGAGCCGGGCGGGCTCAACCGCAAGCTCGGCCTGACCACCACTGAAATCCTCGCTTCAACCGGCAGCCCGGGCGGGGTGCGCGCGCTTTACATCATGGGCGAAAACCCGATGATGTCCGAGCCAAACCTCAACCTCACCCGCCAGCATATGGAACAGCTCGAGTTTATCGTCGGGCAGGACCTCTTCCTGACCGAATCGACCGCCTATGCGGACGTGTTCTTGCCCGCCGCGGCCTGGGCGGAGAAAGACGGCACCTTTACCAACACCGACCGGCGAGTGCAGCGCGTGCGCAAGGCGGTCGACGCGCCCGGGCAGGCGCGCGCGGATTGGGAAATCCTAGCCGACCTGGGCCGGCGGATCGAAGCCCGGCTGGGCCGCCCCAACAGCGCCTTCTGGGAGTACAGCCATCCCTCCCAGGTGCTGGCAGAGATGAGCCGCCTGGTGCCTGAATATGCCGGCGTCACCTACGCGCGGATCGAGACGCAGGGCCTGCAGACGCGTCCCAGACGAGACCCACCCGGGCACGCCGTTCCTCTTCGCCGAGCGCTTCCCGCGCGGGCGGGGCAAGTTCCACCCGCTCGAATACAGCCCGGTAGCCGAGCCGACCGATGAAGAATACCCGCTCACCCTCACCACCGGGCGCGTGCTCGAGCACTGGCACGGCGGCTCGCTGACCCGCAACGCCTCGCTGAACGAGATCTACCCCGAGGCGCTGATGGAAATCAACCCGGCAGACGCCGCACGGCTGGGCATCGAGGACGGAGGCGCGGCGCGGGTCACCTCGCGGCGCGGGTCACTGGTGCTGCGCGCCCGGGTGACGCGTAAAGCCAACCCGGGGGTAGTCTTTATCCCCTTCCACTTCGCCGAAGCAGCCGCCAACCTGCTGACCATCGACGCGCTGGACCCGCTGGCCAAGATCCCCGAGTACAAGGCCTGCGCGGTGCGGGTGGTCCCTGCGGCTGAAGAGGATCTGCCCGACCCCGAGGCCAGGCAGGTGCGGGGCAGGTATTGATTCTCAGACGCGCTGTGAAACACCGGCGGAACACCAAAAAGAACCTGCCTCGATGAGACAGGTTCTTTTGCTATTTAGATACTCGTATCGATTTCATGCCCGACTGTGTCGGCCACAAAACGACCCAAAGTCCAAATAAAAAACAGTTTGTGGTTATTTAGCGAGGAACGACGTTGACGGCCTGCAGACCCTTGGGGCCCTGCTCGACCGCGAATTCGACCGTCTGACCTTCAGTCAGCGAGCGAAAGCCGCTTCCCTCAATGGCGGAATAATGCACGAATACATCCGCGCCATTTTCACGGGACAGGAATCCGTACCCCTTTTCCCCGTTGAACCATTTAACTGTACCGATGATACGCTCAGACATTTGTTGCCTCCTAATGGCATTCTAGAAAAATTTGATGCAGCGTGGTTCCATCGGTCCGTTAAAAAAAATTCTCGAGGAAGATCGCCTCGAGCCGTCTTTACCTTACCAACGTGAACTAACCAGCATCTATCTGGATAGGATTGTACCAGTTTAATTTATTTTGTCAAGGTTTACTGATAACAGGAAACCAGACGGCCAGACGGCCATCGTGTGCCAGGCAGGCTCATACCGGGAAGGGATTGCGCTCGAAACCGGATTGGTGCCAGTAGGGGTAAATCTTCGGCTCGGCGCTGGCTTCATCCAGCAGCGCGACCTGTTCGGGCGTCAGTTGCCAGCCCAGTGCACCGAGGTTCTCTCGCACCTGCTCTTCGCTGCGCGCCCCGATGATTAGGGTGGCCACGCTTGGACGGCCCAGCAGCCAGTTGAGCGCGATCTGCGGTATGGTCTTGCCGGTCTGCTGCGCCACAACTTCCAGCGCATCCACGACCCGGTAGAGTTTCTCCTCGGGCACCTGCGGGCCGCCCTCAAAGGCGTTTTTGCTGCGCAGGCGGCTGTCCGCGGGCAGCGGCTGTCCGCGGCGGATCCGCCCCGTCAGGCGGCCCCAGCCCAGCGGGCTCCACACCACAGTACCGACGTTCTGATCCAACGCCAGCGGCATCAGCTCCCACTCATACTCGCGCCCGACCAGGGAGTAGTAAGCCTGGTGCGCCACGTAGCGGGTCCAGCCGTAGCGCTCGGACACCGCCAGCGATTTCATCAGGTGCCAGCCAGAAAAGTTCGAGCAGCCTGTGTAGCGGATTTTACCCGCCTGGACCAGGTCATCCAGCGTGCGGATCGTTTCTTCCACCGGGGTCTGCGCGTCAAAGCTGTGTAGCTGGAAGAGATCGATATAGTCAGTCTGCAGGCGGCGCAGGCTGCCCTCGATCGAACGGATCAGGTGGTAACGCGAGGAGCCCACATCATTCGGGCCGGGCCCCCTGCGGAAGGTGGCCTTGGTGGAAATGAGCACCTGGTCGCGCCGGCCCTTGATCGCCTCGCCGAGGATCTGCTCAGATGCGCCGCCGGAGTAACCATCGGCCGAATCAAACATGTTGAGGCCCGCTTCCAGGCATACGTCCACCAGGCGGGTCGCCGCGGCGACGTCGGTGGTGTGGAAGGCATTGAAAAAGGTGTCCTTACCGCCGAAGGTAGCGGTGCCCAGGGTGAGGACGGGAACTTTCAGGCCGGATTTTCCCAGGAGTCGATATTCCATGGTGTAGGTCTCCTAATCTTGGTATTTTACATATTATCCTTAGTCTACCGGAAACATGCCAGATCGACAACTCAAATTGCCGAATGGACCAACCTTGAATCTCTGTTAGCCTGAAACCACGTTACAATACAGAGAACTTTTGGGATGGACGATATGGAATATATTCACCAGGGCTCGCCCAACGCCCGGCTGCTCGGCGATGTTTACCGCGTGCCGGTCGAACAGGCCGTCTCAGCCTATTATGGGCGAGAGTGGCGGGTAAAAGAATTCAGCGACATGCACGACCTGGCTTCTCACCCTGCGGCGGTGCTGTCGGATGGGCGCACGCCGGTATTCGTCAAGCTGAGCGAGGCCGCTCACGGACTGGACCAGTTTGAGGTGGAGCTGGCCGGGCTGCGCCTGCTGAGCGAGCGGGCCGGCCTGCTAACCCCTGCGCCCATTGGAACAGTCCCGGTGGAGGGCGGGATCATCCTCGTTTTGGAGGGAGTGCAGGCCGTCGAAAGGGGCCCGCAGCAGTGGCGCGATATTGGGCGGGCGCTCGCGCGCATCCACCGGGTGAAAGGGGAGCAGTTCGGCCTGGACCGGCAGGGATATTTCGGGCCGCTGTACCAGGATAACCGCCCCGCCGCGGACTGGCTTACGTTCTTCACCGAGCGGCGGCTGTGGCCCTATTTCATCGGGGCAATCGACTCGGGCCACCTGCCCACCGGCGTGATCAAGATGGTCGAGAAGCTGATCGAGCGGCTGCCTGGGCTCGATATCCCGCCCTGCGTGCCCGCCCTCCTGCACGGCGACGCCCAGCAGAACAATTTCATCAGCACGGATCGGGGCGCGGTGGCGATCGACCCGGCCGTCTATTACGGCAACCCCGAGATGGACCTGGCTTACGTCGATTACTTCCAGGACGTGCCCGAAGACGTCTTCCTGGGCTACCAGGAGATGCTGCCAATTGACCCGGGCTTCCCCGCCCGGCGCGACCTGTGGCGCGTGCCGGCCTACCTGGCGGCGGTCAACGTGGAGGGACAGGCCCACCTGGAGCGGCTGGCCAGGGCGCTGCGCAAGTATATTTAGGAGTATCCTGTTGAAGCAGATCGATATCCACATGCACACCTATTACTCGGACGGGCGCTTTTCTCCGGCTGAGGTCGTCCAGGCCGCGGCCGAACGCGAGCTGCACGCCATCGCCATCACCGACCACGACAACACCCGCGGGGCGCGCGAAGCCGCGCCGCTGGCCGCCGCGGCCGGGATCGAGCTGGTGAGCGGGATCGAGATGACCACCGCCTGGCCGGAGGCCGGGCTCCCGCCAGAAGACAGGAACGTCGACCTGCTGGGCTACCTGTTCGACCCGGACGATCCCGGGCTGCGCGCCTTCGAAGAAGGCCTGCTGGACGACCTCCACGACCGGATCGCCGAGTCGTGCGCCCGGCTGACCCGCCAGGGCTGCCCGCTGAGCATGGAGGAAGTCTTCGCCGAGAACCCGCGCTACGGCGGGGCCATGCAGGCCATCCAGGCCCTGCTGCGCAAAGGGCGCGCGGGAAACTGGCGGGAGGGTTACCAGTTATTCGACACGGCCTGGCTGGAGGCGCGCCCGCCGGCCTGCACCATCCAGGAAGCCATCGCCGCCATCCACCGCGCCGGCGGGCTGGCTGTGCTGGCCCATCCCGCTATCGTCCGCCCGGGCGGGCAGATGATCGACGCCCGCTGGCTGGGAGCGCTGGTCGAGGCCGGGCTGGACGGGGTGGAGGTGTACCACCACCGCCTGGATGATGCCGCGCGGGCGTACTTCCTGGCGCTGGCGCGTGAATACGACCTGGCCGTCACCGGCGGCTCTGACCTGCACGGCTGGTACACCGGCCTGGCGCAGATGGACGGTCGTTCGGCGCCCATCACCCTCCTGGAGGATCTGAAGGCGCGGAAGAACGGGAGATAAGCTCTCTCAACTGCCCAAGCTGCTTCTGCTCTGCCAGCAGTATGGCGAGCAGGATGTGCTCGACCCGGGTATAGGAAGCAGGAGCGCTGCCGCAGGCCGTCTCCAGGATATGGTCCAGGGCCACCTGGTCGGCCCGGCGCAGGGCGCGGCGGAAGCGGAAGACCGCCGGGTGGCCCTCCAGCAGGGGTTGGATGCTTTCAGGGGGAGTGTACTTGTTCATGGCATCTTCCCAATTAGCATGCCAGAAAAGTACCGCAAAAGCTATCCCCCACATGGGTTACCCCGCATGGGGGATGGCCGAGCTGGGTATCCCCTAACCTCCGGTGACCTTCTCGATCCTGGCCGCCCAGCCGCCGCCGTTCGACAGGTGAATGGGCAGCAATTGGCCGGCGGTGATGCCAATCACCTCCTTCTTGTAGTCGGTCGCCTCGCGGTCGGAATTCACCCCATCTTTGAACACCACCGCCCGGTACGCACCACCTTCCAGGAAGGAAAAGTCCAAGACCAGGTCGCGTGCGTCCCAGTTGCTCATAGCGCCTACATACCAGGTATCGCCCTTTCTACGCGCAACCGCCACATACTCACCCACCTTCCCATCCAGCGGTACAGTCTCATCGAAGGTGGTCGGTACGCTGGTGATGAAATCGGTGCATTCCTGCTCGCGCATGTAGGCGGTCGGGCTGTCCGACAGCATTTGCAGCGGTACCTCGAACACAATATATTGCGCCAGCTGGTGGCAGCGCGTGCCCTTGCTCATCGGGGCGTGCTGGCGGGCCTTGAAATCGGCCTGGGTGGCGTTGATCATCGCCCCGGAAGTGTAATCCATCGGCCCGGCCATGTTGCGGGTGTAAGGGAGGGTCACATCGTAGCGCGGCGCGTCGTAATCGGCCCACTTGAAGTTCTCCATCCCATACACGCCTTCGTATCCCACCACGTTCGGATAGGTGCGCTGCAGGCCGGTCGGCTTGAACACCCCGTGGTAATCCACCAGCAAATGGTATCGTGCAGCCAGCCTGGCGATTTCATAGGTCGAGGCGACCGCCAGTTGATCATCGCGGTCGATAAAGTCTATCTTGAACCCCTTGACACCCAGCGCGGCATACTTTGGAAAAACCTGGTGCATCTGCTGGGTGATGGTGTACCAGGAGGCCCACAGGATGACCCCGACATTTTTATTTTTTGCATGCGCGAGGATTTCTGCCAGGTCGACATCCGGGTTGATCTTGTTGAGATCGAAGGTTTCCGACCAGTTCCAGTCCAGGATGATGTATTTGGCCCGGTTAGCCGCAGCAAAGTCGATATAGTATTTGTAGGTGGGCGTGTTGATCCCGGCGCGGAAATCCACCTGGGTCAGGTTGTAATCGCTCCACCAGTCCCACGCCACCTGGCCAGGGTGCACCCAAGACACATCATCCAGCCGGGACGGCGAGGCCAGCTTCTGGACAATATCGTTGTTCAACAGGTCTTTGTCCTGCTCGCTGATGGCGATGGCGCGCCAGGGGAACACCCGTGACCCGGAAGTTTTAGCGATGTACGCGGCCCGTTGGGTGGGGATCAGGTTCATCATGTTGTACCCACCCCGCCTGAACGCTAAAGGATAAGGCGCGTAGACGCCTTTGAAGCCCATCCCGGTCCCATTGAGATCCAGGTACATGCCGGGATAGTCTTCCAGGTCAGCCTCGAGGATGACCGCTTTTTTCCCACCACCGATATCGACCAGCAGAGGCAGCATCGCCAGCCCGCCAGCCTTGAATTGGGAAATGGCCTGCTCTGTATACTGCGATTCGAACGAGGCATTGAAGATCTCGCCCTCCCGGTAATCCTGCAGGTAGGGGATAAAGGCCGGATGATCGGCGGCGAAATTGAAGTTCGCCTCTTCGTTTTTCACCACCAGCGGACCTGGACGGGCGGTCGAGAAACGATAAGCAACGGCATCATCGTAAGCGCGGAACTCGACGCTGAAATCATTCTCAAAATGGACCAGCAGCCGTGTATACCGGTCTTTGACCACCGCTTTGCTGTAGTTGATGGCCTGAAACTCCGTATCGACACGGGTGATTTCGGAAGATTTCACGCTCGCAGCATCGCCCAACACTTCGCCAGTTTCGAGCTGGAGTGAAATCGCCGAAGGCAGGACAACCGGATCGCCAGCGTGCCAGGCAGACCAGCGCAGCTTCTCACCGGTTTCAAGGTGCAAAACGATCTTCTCATCAGGGGACTTGATTTCATATTGCGAATTGGTTTGCGCGGATAAGGGAATCTTCTCGTCCATTTCTACTCCATCATAAGCACCTGGGACTTTGTTCATTTTGTGTGGTCGGCAGCCGTCGACCACACAAAACGATACAGGGTTCAAAATTGGATTCAGCAGATTTTTCTATATTCAATCATACTCCATGCCGGGCGGGCCAGCCTCCAATTTCTCCAGGTACTTTTCGATAACATAACAGACGTATAATAACCCTATAATGATCATTCTCCTCCATTCCTCCAAGACCATGCGCCGCTCCACCGGCGAACATAACCGGCTGCAGCCGCCGCTGCTGCTTGAGAAGGCTCGCCAATTAGACGCCTACCTGAAGACCCTCACGCCCGCGCAGCTGGCAAAAACCATGAGCCTCTCGCCGGCGCTGGCCGAGAAGACGCATTCGCTCATCGCCGCCTGGACGGCCGAACCAGCCGACCAGTCGCCGGCGATCTACAGCTTCATCGGCGATATCTACAGCGGGCTGCACGCCAACGACCTGCCGCCGGCCGACCGCGACTACGCCGACGAGACGCTGCGCATCCTGTCGGGGCTGTACGGCATCCTGCGGCCGTATGACGGCATCTGCCCCTACCGGCTCGAGATGGGCTATAAACTGCCGGACCCCGCCTTTGCCAGCCTGTATGCCTTCTGGGGCGAGTCGATTGCCGCCAGCCTGCCCAAAGATGGACCGATCGTCAACCTGGCTGCGGCGGAATATGCCC
>FWPV01014053.1_pt1 | contig 11870 bp, 9 predicted proteins | sample 2228371 | NCBI WGS metagenome assembly FWPV01 (sample SAMEA103939776, study PRJEB20133) | metagenome | reverse complement strand
GAGTGGATCGGCCAGCACGATATTCTGGTGGTGCCGGTTCATATCCAGTTTGGCGAAAAGACTTTTCAGGACCGGGTGACGATAGATGCTAAGACTTTTTATCGGCGCGTTCAAGAATTGGGCGAGTTACCCAAAACGTCTCAACCCTCGCCCCAGGATTTTGCCGAGGCCTATCAGGGGTTGGCTAAACAGACGGACGCGATTTTATCCATTCACCTCAGCAGTAAACTTTCGGGCACTTTTCATTCGGCCGAGGTGGCCGTCAAACAAGTCGCCGACAAAGTCAAAGTGTACCTTTTCGATAGCTGGAGCGGGTCAGGCGGGCTGGGCTTTATGTGTCTGGAGGCGGCGCGCATGGCCGAAGCCGGTCAACCTGTGGCGGAAATCGTGCGCCGCCTGGAAACCATCCGGGCGCAGATGTGCATCTTTTTCACCGTAGCCAACCTGGAATTTGCCCGAATGAGCGGCCGGGTCGGGCGTTTGCAAAGTGTATTGGCTTCGTTGCTTGACATCAAGCCCATTATCGGTGTGTACGAGGGCGCGATGGATGTGGTGGACCGGGTACGTTCGCGGAAACGGGCATTGGACCGGGTGGTTGAGTTGTTGCGTGAACGGGTGGGGCAGGCGCGGATCAATGTGGCCGTCATCCATGCCCAGGCGCCTGAGGAAGCTCAGGCGTTGCTGGAACGCATCCGGCGCGAGTTTGATTGCGCCGAGACCTTTTTGCACGATTTGGCCCTGGGGGTCGCGGTCCATTTGGGGCCGGGTACTTTGGGTGTGGTGGCTTATCCTGTGGCATAAGGTGTGAAACACAAAACACGGACAGATGAACAGGTTATCCAGGAGATTTTGTCCGCGCATGCGGATGCGCTGGCAGCGGGCCGGCCTCTGACCCCGACCGGGAGCTGTGAGCCAGAGTCGCTCCGTTCGCTTTTAGCGGTGGCCGAATTGGTGCATGGCACCCTGGTGCCGGTGCAGCCCAACCCGCGTTTCGTGCGCAGTCTGGGCAAAAGTCTGCTGGCTTCGATGCGCCAGGGACGTCAGGTTTTGACCCTCCGTACCCGGCGGGCGGCTCTGATCGGCGCGGCCGTTTTAGGGTCACTGGCCTCGGCCGTTTCGGTGATCGGTGTGATTGTCTATGTGATGCGCCATCGAGTGCGCGTTGGATGAGCCAGACCCGTTTATAGATTTTCAGTTCAAGAGGAGGTCATTATGAAGTATGGCAAGATTGCCGGCTGGGGCAAATATCTCCCGGCCAAAGTGGTCACCAACTCGGATCTTGAGAAAATCGTAGATACCAGTGATGAGTGGATTGTGGCGCGCACCGGCATCCGCGAGCGGCGCATTGCCGGTGAAGGCGAATCCACGGCCACCATGTCCACGGCAGCGGCGCGGGCCGCGCTGGAGCGTGCCGGGGTCGAACCCAAGGATGTGGACTTGATTATTTTATCTACCTCATCGCCCGATTATTTCTTGCCGCCCACCTCCAGTCTGGTGCAAGATATGCTGGGGGCTAAATGCGGCGCGTTTGCGCTGGTGGCCGGCTGCACCGGGTTTGTCTATGGCCTGGTCACGGCCCAGGCGTTTATCGCCAGCGAAATGTATCGTAACATCCTGGTCGTCGGCGCCGAGACCATCAGCCGCAATGTAGATTGGACCGACCGCGAGACATGCGTGCTCTTTGGTGACGGCGCCGGCGCAGTGCTGGTGCAGGCCTGCGATACACCCACCGGGGTATTGTCGCACGTGCTGGGCTCGGATGGCGCCGGCGGCATCCATTTGATGGTCCCCGGCGTCGGCTGCCGTCACCCTCTCAGCCATGAGGTCATTGACCAAAAAATGCACTATATCCGCATGAACGGGCGCGAGGTGTTCAAGTTTGCCACGCGCACGATGGGACAGGCCGCGGCCGAAGCCATTGCCAGGGCCGGGATGCCGCTGTCGGCCATAGACCTGCTCATCCCGCATCAGGCCAACCTGCGCATCATCGAATTGTCGGCTCGCCATTTGGGGTTGCCGATGGACAAGGTGTTTGTCAATATCGAGAAATACGGCAATACTTCGGCGGCTTCTGTCCCCATTGCGCTGTGCGAGGCGATCGAACAGGGGCGGTGCAAGCCGGGGGATACGATTTGCATGGTCGGGTTTGGGGGTGGCCTGACGTGGGCGGCGGCGGTGGTGCGGTTGGGCGAGACGGAGCGTCCATTCGCCGTTTCGTGGGCTGTGCCGCTGCAACAAGTGCGCACGCGCGCGACTGTGGCGGTGCGCACCGCGCAGACGATGGTCAGTGTCCAGGCACAGGTGGCGCTCTATTCGGCCCGGAAAGCGATGCGAAAACGCAAGGAGGCCGTGACGCGCGCTGCCAAAGATGTAGTCGGCCTGGCACTGATGCCGCTCTACGGCCGGGCAGACAAGCGCTATCCTGACGAACAACGGCCGTCTGCCATGAACAAAACGGATGACCAGCGCGGGGCGTAAAAGGATTTTGGAACCGCCAGGCTTTATGTTGAAATTCTTTGCGTCCTTCGCGTCTTTGCGGTGAAGAACGCTATTCTTGATGATGACTGATGTCAAGCGCGGCGCAGGGGATAACCTTGCGCCGCGCTTGTGTGGTTACGGCCGACGGCGAAATCCAGGCTGAGACGGGATGAATTCAGGTGGTCTCTTCTTCTGGCTCAATCACTTCTACGCCAGCAGCGCGCAAGGCCTCGGCGCGCCGGCTGTGAATGGCGGCCGTGGCCAGAATCATCCGCGCCGGCGCCATACCAACGGCGGCCGTGTACAAGCGTCGCTTGCGTTCCATGCGCTCCTGGATGTCGGGGCCGGCGCTGGCGGCGATTTCCACCAGCAGATGTTGACCATCCACGATCACCACGTCAAACTGTTCGCCCTCGATCTGGCGCTGCGTCACCTGCGCCCCGAAGGATTGTTCCAGCAACGCGGCAATCGTCTGACGGAACAGGCTCTCATTGCGGATGCCCCACCGCGCCCCCAACCGATCTATGGCGCGCTGTAGTTCCTGGAAACCCGCTTCGACGCGAGCTTCCAGGCGATCAAAGCGTTGGTCCACTTGTTCAAAGCGGTGGTCCACTTGCTCAAAGCGGTGGTCCACTTGTTCAAAACGCCGGTCCACTTGCTCAAAGCGTTGGTTCATTTCCTCGAGCATTGCCTCAAAGCGTCGGTTCGTGTCCTCGCGCAACTGTTTGACTTCGTCCAGCAGGCGCGCAAACTCGTCCCGCCGTGGGAACTTGGCGCTGACAATGCCCTCGATGAAAACGACAAACTGGGGGTCTTGTTCCAGGGCGCGCGGCAATTCCCGCAAGATGTATTGTTTGATTTTATCCAGGTTTCGTGTGCCCGGTATCGCGCTTGTGCTCATAACCTTGTATCTACTACTCACCGCAGAGTCGCAGAGCACGCTGAGCCTGTTTTCGCGTCCTGTATCGGGATGCGCGAACTGCGAAAGCCAGGCTGGGGGGTACTTGGCATTACAGCGCAAGGTCGGCTCGCCGCGCCGTCCCCGGCGTGAGCAGAATGTTGCGCTGTCATATTAGAATCAGCTTGTTGCCTGTGAAACTCTGGCTGAACGGTTACGTAAATGATTATAACACGTTGCGCCCAATCGCACAATCTATTTCCCTGCAAGTTTTACGCGCCGGGGTCAAAATGGCGTCCATAGTCAGTCCGCGGTAAAAACTATGGCGCTTGCCGGTCTCTGACCGAGCAAGGTCTTATTTTTCACCGCAGAGGCGCGGAGAGCGCAGAGGTTCCGTTGGCTTTGCGTCCTCAGCGTCTCAGCGGTGAAATGGCCCTCCATCTGAACGGTTACAGTGGCATTTTGCGTCGAAAAAAGTTGGGTGTATAATGGAACACGATGCCGAACTGGTTGGGACTCTGGCGATGGCCTTATATCGAACTGCCCGCTCGTCAACCTGAAGGCTGGCTCGTCCTGGCGGTGTATGGCCTGGCGCTGATGGCCTTGCTGGCGGGTCAGCGACGTTCCTGGGCGTCCTGGACCTGGCGACGGCTGTTGCTGGGGGGGGGACTTGCTGCCCTGGCGTTTTTCCTCAATAATGTTTTGTTGTGGGTTTATTCCTTTGCCGCCTCCCCGCCGGTGCCCGGTCGTCCTCAAGAAGCTCTGGCGCAATTTGTGCCGCTTTTGGGGTTGACGCCTGTTTTGCTGGCCGGTCTCTGGCTGGGAATCGGACCGGCCTTGATCACAGGCCTGGTGGGCGGGTTGACCCGCGCCGCGTTTGGAACCGGCTGGCTGACGCAGCCGGCTGAGGCGATGGCGTTCGGCGTTGTGGCCGGTTTCCTGATGCAACAAAACTATCGTGGCCGGGGAGCGGCGATTTTGCGTCAACCGCTGGTGGCCGGTCTTTGCGGCGCGGGCGCAGGCTGGTTGTTGGTGTTACCCTCGCTTTATCTTTACACGGAAGAGAGCATCCCCCCCCTCTATGCGCTGGATTACAGTTGGCCGCTCTTCCTGGCTGCGTTGGGGCCAACGGTGTTGATGGGCGTGCTGGCCGGCCTGATCGGGCAGGGCCTGCTCATAGCCTGGCCGGCCCTGCGCCCGGCGCGCGGCGCGCCGACCCCGCCGCCGTATGCATTGAGTCTGGGACGTCGCATGTCGTTCATCCTGGCGCCGGTCATGTTATTGGTCGTGAGCGTGTTGCTTTATGCCGTGACGGCCACCGCGCTCGAAGCAGCCACGCGCCAGGCGATTGCCCAGATGGCACGCGATGCCGTCAGCGCGACCGGCAACGTTCCCTATTTCTTCCAGACCGGTCAGAGTCTGATGGATTCGTTTGCGGCCGACGAACGCCTGCTTAGCGCGGATGAAAGGGTGCGTCAGCAATGTCTGGCGGAAAGTGTGCGCGCCGGTGCATTTTTCGATCAATTGCTGTTGTTCGACCACACCGGACAATTGGTGAGCCATTATCCGCCGGAAGCTGCCACCGACCTGACGGCCGAGGAAACCATGTTGCTGGAGCGTGTGCTGGTCTCTGGCGCGCCGCAATTCAGCCAGGTTCACCGGCGCACCGACCACGTAACCATTATCTCGTTTGTCGTCCCTTTGCCCGAATCTGAACGGTCGGGTGCATTGCTGGGACGGGCACGATTGGACATCAATCCGATTATGAGCAGTGTGAACGCCGGCTTGCAAAAGACGCTCGGCGTTGGGGTTGGTTTCCTTGTGGATGAACAGGACCGGATTGTAGTTCATTCTGAGGCCAACCGATTGTTGGAGACGTGGTCGCTTTCCCCGGACTTGCCGGCGCTGCTGGAGACAAGCGAGGGACGGGCCTTTGTTCATTACGATCGAGATGGCACGCGACGCCTGTTGTTTGTTCACCCGGTCCGGGGGCAGGCGTGGACGGCCGTGATCGAACTTCCTTATGCGGCCGTCCTCGAAGTCGCGGCGCAGATTTCCAGACCGCTCTTGATTGTGTTGGCGGTCTTGATGGCAGGCGCGGCCGTTTTTGTGCTGGTGACCAGCCAGTGGCTCACGCGCCCGCTGACGACGCTGGCGCGGGCGACGCAACAGATTGCCGAGGGCAAGCTGGATAGCCCGGTCCGTGTGCATGGTGAAGATGAAGTGGGGCGGTTGGGGCAATCGTTTGAGCAGATGCGGTTGCGGTTGCGCGGCCAGTTGGAGGACCTGTCATTATTGTTGCGCGTCAGTCAGGAGGTGGCGGCCGCCGGCATGGATTTGCAACGCGGCGCGCCGCCTATCTTGAGCAATGCCTTGCAAGCCAGCCCGGCGCAATGTTGTCGCCTGGTTGTGTTTGCAGAAGATGGCACTCCTGGTCAGGTCATCAGTGCGGGGGAGGGGGCCAGGGCAGAACTGACACCGCTGGATCGCGCGCTGGCCGAACAGGCCGGTAAGCTCGATTCGCCGTGGCTGGTTGAAAATATGGCGCGCACGCGCAGCCTCTTGAATCCGGCCCTCTTGTGGCCGAATGTGCGTGCCCTGGCCGTCTTCCCGGTCCGACGGCAGACCCGCCTGTTGGGCGTGTTGTGGTTAGCCTATCGCGAGCCGCGCCGGTTCACGCCCTCCGAGACCAACGTATTGACCACACTGGCCGGTCAGGCGGCGATTGTGGTCGAGAATGCTCGTCTGTTCCGGGCGGCGGAAGATGAGCGACAGCGGTTACTGGCCATCTTGAATAGCACCGGCGATGCGGTGATTGTGACCGATGCCCAGGACCGCATCTTGTTCTTGAACCCGGCGGCCGAATCGGCTTTTGGCGTCGAAGCGGCCACAGTCAGGGGCTTGCGGCTGGTGGAGGCCATTCATGAACCCACCGTGATTCGACTGCTGACGGCCGCTCCAGGTGCGACACAGGCCGGCGAGGTGCCGTTGCCCGATGGCCGCACCTTGTACGGTGGCGCGGCGGCCATTCTTGCTAACGACCCACGCGCAGCGGCCTCGAACGGCACGCATATTGTGGGACGGGTGGCTGTCTTGCGCGATGTCTCGCACTTTAAAGAACTGGACGCCATGAAATCCCAATTCGTGGCCACCGTCAGTCACGACTTGCGCTGCCCATTCACTTATATGCGCGGTTACACCACCATGTTACCGATGGTCGGCCCGCTCAATGAAAAGCAGATGGAATACATTGAGAAAATCTCGGCCGGCATTCAGCAGATGACCGAGTTGATCGATGACTTGCTCGACCTGGGGCGCATTGAAGCCGGCGTAGGCTTGCAACGTCAGTTGTGCGTATTGGGAGATGTCGTGACCGAGGTCGTGGATGAATTGCGCGGTCAGGCGGCCATGCACGGATTGGATTTGCAGGTCGAGGTCAAGTCGCAGCGTGCCTCGCTGGCCGATGCCGGTCTGCTCAAACGCGCCGTCACCAATTTGCTGGACAATGCTTTCAAGTACACCCCGGCGGGCGGGTCGGTGCTGGTTGGACTGGAAGAACTGGCCGAATCATTGATTTTGTATGTCAAGGATACCGGCATAGGGATTGCACCGGCCGATCAGGCGCGTCTGTTTGAACGCTTTTATCGTGTCAAGCGGCGCGATACGCTGGACATCAAAGGCTCCGGTTTGGGCCTGGCGATTGTCAAATCCATTGCCGAATGGCATGGCGGCCGCGTATGGGTTGAAAGCCAGCTAGGGGTTGGTTCTACGTTTTATATGGCCATCCCGATTATCACCTCTGAGACAAGTCAGCCATCGGATTGAAAGCCAAACCCAGGGAGAGGGGCAATTACTTTAACCCAAGCGGTAGGATACACCTTCCAGGCCGGCGCGCCAGTCACGGTGAGGACCTTCCGCTCGGGCCGGTTTCTGACCGCGCCCGCCCCCCCTGATGCTAAGGGTTTCCAAAACCCTTAGGGCCTTGGCTCAGTTGCGCAAGACGAGCGGCAGATAAAGTTTGAATTTAACTTTGGCCTCGTCCGCGCCCAGGTCATAGCCGCCGTCTTGCGGGCGCGTTTCGCCGTCAAGATCGCTCGTCACGCCGGCGTTCACGCCCTGGTCAATTGCCGCCGAATTTCCCCTCAGGTGGTAGCCATCGGCGGCAAAGGCCGGGTCGCCCTCGTGATCGTTGGCGTGGAGGACGTTGCCGCTCCACTTTGTGCCGTTGTTGTGCCACAGCGTGGCGTTGAGCGTGGCGGTATTGCCGGTGGTGACGGTGATGCCCACCGTGTGGCTGAACAAGATGGTGTTGGTCATAGCCAGCGTAGAGTGAAACCCATAACCGTCGTCGGTGACGTATATGCCGCTGCCATCCCCGCCAGTGCCTGCGGTGAGCGCAGACGAACCGTTGCGCGCAATCGTCGCGTGCAGCAGGCGAGGTGAAGAATTGCGCCCGGCGCTTTGCACATACAGCGCGGACGCCGTCCCGCGGGCTTGATTGTCGGCAATCAACGGCGTTGACAAAAACAGGGCTGCTGTCGTACACACAAGCGCCCGCGCCCCGCGCGGCCGTGTTGCCCGTGATCAGGTCGCCGTCAAAAGTTGCATTGCTGTACAAAGTCCAATCCACCTCCCAGGCTTGCTTCGTTGCCCGCGATAGTATTGCCCGCCAGGCGGGCATCACTGCGGAACAGGTGCATCCCGCCGCCTGAATGAGCGGCATTGTGTTGAATGAGATTGTCCTCCAGCGTGGCCGCGCTAAACGACAGGTACAGCCCCCCGCCGCTGCCCACGCCCAGGCTGGCGGTGTTGCTTTGGATCGTGTTGCTGCGCAAGACACTCTTGTCCCACTCCAGGTACACTCCTCCGCCATAATAAGCCGCCGTGTTGCTGTAAATGACATTCCCGCTGATGATGGCGTCCGCGCCGGACACGAACACACCGCCGCCGCGGATTTCCGATCCGGGCGTCGCCCCGCCGGTGATGCGCAGTCCAGTGATGGTGGGCGTAATGTGGTCGCCCGTGATATAGAGCACCCGCCCCTGTCCCTGCGCGTCCAGCGTGGTGGGATAAGCAATGGGATCGCAGGCGCTAAAGTCGGCGTTATAGCCGCCCCGGATGGTCACACTCTTGCTGATGTAAACGACCTGGGTGATGCCATTGCGTTGGTGGACGCCGGTATAGACGCCGGTGGCCACCTGGATCAACTCGCCGGGAGTCGCTGCGTCTACAGCCTCCTGGATCGACGAAAAGGCGCAGCCGCTGGGGCAGACGTGCACGCCATACGCGGGCGCGGCCCGCGCGGCCAGTCCGCCGCTCAACAGCCACACCACGCCGCCCGTCAGACCGGCGGCCAAAAGCATTGTCAAAAAGAATCGCTTGATATTCATTTTAATCTCCCTGTCTGTTTTACTGCGCCTGACTTTGCCACACGATTTGCCCGTCCCGACCATTCAGCCGGGCAACGGTGCGCTGCGAAGTCATCACCACCAGGCTATCGTCGCCCAGGAACCCGATGTGATTGATGGCATTGCCGCCGCTGTCGGCCCACCACAGCACCTGGCCGCTTTGCCCGTCGAGGGCGTACAGTTCGCTGCGGTCTACTACTATGGCAAGCAAATCGCCGCGCCGGTTGAGGCAAACGTCGTTGACCTGGGTAGCGTCGGCGATGACGGCGCGAAAGGTTTCTTGGGCTGTGTCGGCGCGCAGGCCCGCCACAATCACCTGGCGCTTTTGTTCCAGTTGCAAAGCCATAGTCAGCACTTGCCCGTCCGGCGTAGCCGCCAGCCGGCTGTAAAAATAGAGATTGACCGTGTCATCATTCGTGTGGGTCGGTCCCCATCGACTGACCTCGCCGTTCGATAAATCCACGCTATAGAACCCCCACGGCAAGGTTTGCACTTTGCCAAAAGCATAATTCGGCTCAAAGCCGGCCGCTACCACCAGCCGCTCGCCTTCCACAATCCGCACTGGGAACGTTTGGAAAAAGGCAATGCCCCCCTGCCCCACTCCATCAAAAACTTCCGGCGGCAGCTCGAAGGATTGCTTTTCGCTGCCCGGCCGCGGCGGGCCAACGGATACAACCAGCGGGCCGCGAAAGCGCCTCGAGCCGCTGGAAGAGGGCGCGCTCATCGCCCGGTAGGTGGTGACGACTTGCTTATCGGGCAGGACGCCGGCCAGCTCCCACCTGACGGTTTTGTTCCACTGCTCCAGCCAGACCGCTTCTTTGACGGAAAAGAGGCCGCTGGTTGCCAGCGCCACCACCTCGCCATCAGGAAAGCACGCCACGTCTTCAAAATAGGCTACGATCTGCTGGCGTATCTGGCCGTCTTGCAAATTGACCAGAGCTGCCTCGTCGCCCACCACGCCCAGCAGGCTTTCGTCCGCGCTGACGCAGCCGTGCGTCCAGTAATGCGCGCCGCCCGACCCCGCCGCCAGCCTGACAGGTGCGCTGGTGGCGGCCGCTTTCACCGGCGTAGCTTGTGGAGCGCGTGTGGCAGCGCTGCTGGCGGGGCTTTCTCCCGGCCCGGAAAGCAGGGCCAATCCCAACAAGCCGCATGGAATCGCCGCTATGCACCCAACCACGCACACAATGGCAATGATAATGACAACGCTTTTTTTCATTCACTTGCCTCCACAAAGCCTGGCTGTGGACGCGCCTGGCAGGCGCGCCCACGTGGGATCATTTGATGATGAGCGGCAGATAGAGCTTGTACTGCGCCATCCCCGTGCCGGGCCAAAAGCCACCCACCAGCCGGTGATTCCCTCCCTCCAGCGCCGAGCCGGCCTCCGGCTGGCCGGCCGTGCCTAACAGCACATAGCTGCCGCCATCGAGCCGGCCCCCGCCGTTATCTACCGTGTGCCAGGTCAGGTTATAACTTGCGCTGGACGAGGCTGAAGCGTCGCCGCCGGTTTGGGCCAGGGTGTTAGAAACGAGCAGCAAGGCAATGGCAACGAGCGCGCTACAAGTCAGATATTTCATCGCGCGGCCTCCTTTACGGGCACACGCCGACGCCGCCGGCGTTCTGATATTGCTCGTCGTAGCAGCCATAGCAGCGCACCGTGCCGCCGGCGCTGGTATCCACCGGGCCGCCGCTCAACTGAGAAGCGCCCAGGTTGGTGATAAACCATTTGTCGCTGCGGATGGTGGTATCGGTGTTAAGCCCCAAGTGGATTAGAGAATTGTCAATGTTCACAAAGTACGGGCCGCCGCTAGACTGCCACTTGTTATAGACGCCATAGCGGTTCGTCCCCGTGTCGGCGCGGATGATGCTGTCTCGGACCGTGGCATTGGATTCAAAGTTGTACAGGCCATAGTTGGTAGTGGCATTCGAGGCCCAGATGTTCACGTTGACTAGTGTGGGTGAGGAGTTATACAGATTATAGACGCCGACGCTCTCGGCCCCTCCAGAAACGTCAACGGTCACGTGGGTCAGTGTGGAAAAAACGTTCGTTTGGTTGACCACCGCCCAGTTGTGCGTGCCGCTGGCCCCGTACACGGTAACGCTCACGTAGGTCATTTTCGGTAAGGCGCCATTCTGGTTGAACACACCAATGTTATGGGTGCTGCCTTCGTTGGCCACGGCGGTCACGTGAAGGATGTCGGGCGAGGCGTTGTCGTTATAGATCGCCACTGCGATGTTGGCCCCACCGGTGTTGCGCACCGTGAGGAACCGCAATGCAGCGCCGCTCGCGCTCAGTATGGTGCCGGTGTCGGCGGCCGCGCTGCCGCCGTAGGTGATCGTGGTGACCCACTCGCCGGCGCCCTCAATGTCTACGTAGGGCTTCATCGTCACCCGCTCGGTATAGACACCCGGGGCCACCCAGACCAGGTAGCGATTGTTCCAGTCGGCGTCGGTGATGCTATCCAGGGCGCCCTGGATAGAAGTATAATTGCCGCCGCTCTGGGCCACAACGAGCACATTGGCGTACTGCGCGCTGCCGGTGGGAGCAGTGGGCCTCCACGAGCTGCCATCCCACGCCAACACGTCGCCGTCGGCCGGGGCGCTATCAGATACCTGCCGTCCCCGCAACGCGCCGGTAGAAACTGAGTGAAGGGCATACGGCGCGGGGTTCAGCCTGACGCGCGGGTCGAGGGTTGTAAAACCGCCGCCGCAGTCCACCTCGACCTTGAGAAAGCGCGCGTCGCCCGTAAAAGCGCCCGCGCCAAAATCCAAATCCACAGAAAAGTAGCCATTATCCGGCGTCACGCCGTTGGCGGTTATGGGCGCGCCCACCGGGTCGTTGCCGGCAGCGGATTGGTACAGAGAAAAGCGCAGGGCGCACGGCCCGGCGACGGGATTGCCGCCGGCATCGGTCAGCCGGCCCTGATAGGTAAAGGCTGTTCCAAGCGCAGTCCCCTGGATCACTCTGCCGCTCGGGCCAAGCTCTTGAGCCTGGATCAGGCGCGCCGCTGGCGCGCCGCTCAAGGTCAAAATGGCGATCAAGACTAGTGGTCAGTCAACTGTAAATTTGTGCGCGTTTATGCCCGACA
>FWPV01014052.1_pt1 | contig 11872 bp, 12 predicted proteins | sample 2228371 | NCBI WGS metagenome assembly FWPV01 (sample SAMEA103939776, study PRJEB20133) | metagenome | reverse complement strand
GCCGTCGCCCCGCGCCCCGCCCCGCCGGCCCCACCGGCCGAAGCGGGCGGGGTCCCGATCCTGCTCGTGCGGCACGCCTGGCACACCGGGCTGCTGTTGCCCGCGGACCGGCTGCCGGCCGACTGGCCGCTGCGGCCCGACCCGGCGGTCGCGGTCGACTGGATCGAGGTCGCCTTCGGCGACGCGCTGTTCTACCCGACCCCCGACCCGCCGCTGTGGATGGCGATCCGCGCGGCGCTGTGGCCGACCCCGGCGGTGCTCTCGGCCAGCGGCCGGCGCGGTCCGGTGGCGGTTCTGCCGGGCGAGGAGCTGCTCGAGCTGCGGGTGGACCCTTCGGGCTTCGAGCGGCTGCGCCGAGCGATCGAGGCCGATCTCGAGCAGGACGCGGCGGGTCGGCTGCGCCTTCTGGCCCGCGACGTCCACGGGCAGGAACGGTTCTGGGCGGCGCGTCCCCGCTTCCATCTGTTGCGCACCTGCAACGTGTGGACCGCGCAGCGGCTGGCCGAGGCGGGCGTGCCGGTGCGGCCGGTCCTGGGCGCGGGCGAGCTGATCGCTCAGCTGGAGCCGCTCGCGCGCCGGCTGCGCCGGATGCGGCGGGAGCCGGTCCCGACACGGCCGAGCGGAACCAGGCCCGTCTCGCGCGGTGGTCCGCCCGGCGATCCGGCCCCTCGACCGGGGCGGCCGGCCGCTCTAGACCCCGGCGCCGGGGCGGGACCCGAAGGGTGCGACACGAATGGCTCGCGGGCTGCGGATCGCGGTGGTGGGTGCGGGCATCGTCGGCACGTCCTGCGCCTTCTTCCTGCAGCGCGACGGCCACGACGTGACGCTGCTCGACCCGCGCGAGCCGGGTACCGGCACCTCGTTCGGTAACGCCGGGATCATCAGCCTGGGTTCGATCGCCCCGGTGGTCACCCCGGCGCTGTTGCGCAAGCTGCCGAGCCTGCTGCGCGACCGCACCGGCCCGCTCGCCGTCCGCTGGGCCTATCTGCCGCGCCTCTTGCCCTGGCTCGTGCGCCTCGTGCTCAACGCCCGGCCGGCCCGGGTCGAGGCCGCGGCCCGGGCGATCGCCGCGCTCGGCGAGCGCTGCCTGCCCGCCCACGAGGTCGTGATCCAGGAATGCGGGTTGGGCGAGCTCGTGCGATCGGGCGGCTGGCTCAAGGTGGCGCGCTCCAAGGCCACGCTGCTCGAGGCCACGGCCACCGAGCGGCGGTTCCTCGACCGGTTCGGCCGCCGTTACGAGATCCTGGAGGGTGAGGCGCTGCGGGCGCTGGAGCCGGCGCTGGCAGCCGATCTGGTGGCCGGCCTGTGGCTGCCCGACAATCGCGCGGTGCTCGATCCCTGCCGCTACGTGCAGGGCATCGCCCGCAGCTTTCTGGAGCGCGGCGGCCGCTTTTTGCGCGCCGAGGCGACCGGCTTCGCCTTCGAGGGGGCGCGGATCGCGCACGTCGGCACGAGCGCGGGGCCGCTGTCGGTCGATGCGGTGGTGCTGGCGGCGGGTGCGTTCGCGCGGCGGCTGGCGGCTTTGGGCGGGGTGCGGGTGCCGCTCGACGCCGAGCGCGGCTATCACGTGATGCTGCCCCATCCGCAGCGCACGCTCGGCCGGCCCATCTATTCCTGCGAGCACGGCTTCGTGCTGGCGCCGATGGCCGAAGGCCTGCGGCTCACCGGCGGGGTGGAGCTGGCCAGCCCCTGGGCGCCGCCCGACTTCCGCCGCATCCGCCGGCTGGTTCCCCTGGCGCAGCGGCTCGTGCCCGGGCTCTCGGGCGAGATCCTCGCGCAATGGCAGGGCTGCCGGCCGACGGTGGCCGACAGCCTGCCGGTGATCGGCGCGTCGCCGCGGACGCCCAACCTCTGGTGCGCCTTCGGCCATCATCACATCGGTTTGACCCTGGGCCCTTTGACCGGCCGGCTGATCGCCGATCTGGTGGCCGGGCGCGATCCCGGCTTCGATCTGTCGCCCTATCGGCCCGATCGGCCGTTCGTGTGAGGCGGCTCACGCCCGCCGCACCACCGCCAGGACCACGGCGGCGAGGATCAGGGCACCGCCGGCGAGCGCCAGGGGGCCCGGCGTCTCGCCCTTGAAGAGGAAGACCCAGAACGGGTTCATGACCGTGTCCAGAAGCGAGAGCAACGCGATCTCGACCGCCGTGAGCCACCGCGCCGTGCCGATCATCAGGATCGTGGGCACGGCCATCTGCACCAATCCCAACAGCGCCCCCTGCGCCAGATCGGCCGCCGGCAGGTCGTGCAGGCCGCCGCGGGCCAGGACCAGGATCGTGCCGGTGGCGAGCGCGGCCAGCGCGAACGCCGGGACGAGCTGCTCGTGCGGGTAGCTGCGGAGGTTGACGAGCTGGAAGGCGAAGGCGAGGGCGAGCCCGAGGGCCGCCAGATCACCCCGCCAGCCCTCCCCACCCAGCGCCAGGCCCTGGCCCACCATGGTGGCGGCGCCGAGGACGGCGAGGCCGGCCGCGACCAGCGTGCGCCCGCTCGGCCGTTCGCCCAACAGCCACCAGCTCAACAAGGCCGCCCAGAACGGCGAGGTGGCGCCCAGACAAGCGGTGTTGGCCACGGTGGTGTGCTTCAAGGCGTAGATGAACAGGTTGGTGCCGGCGGCGAAGGAGACGAAGACCGCGAGGAGCGCCCTCGGGCTCACCGTCCGCAGCCGGGCGAGCAGCCGGCCGCGCTGGCCGAGCGCGAGCCAGAGGGTCAACAACAGGCCGGCCACCCCGGTGCGCATCGCGTTGATCTGCCAGCTGTCGGCGAGGCTGGTCGAGCGCACGACGAGCCCGCTCGTGCTCCACAGCAGGCAGATGAGGCCATAAGCGAGGATCGCGCGGGTCCGCTGGGCGAGCATCGTGGTGGAGGTCGATCCGGGTGCGGGGCGAAGCGGGCGTAGCCGGGAGGGCCGACGGCCGGGCGGGAACGCCGGTCCCGGGCCACGCGGGCGAGCCTAGCGCCGGAGACGCGGTCGGTCGCGATGCGCACCGCCCAGCGGGCCATGCGCGGCGTACATGGCGGCGCGACCGCGCCGGGCCTGGCGAGCGATGCGGCGGATCGCCGCACCGTCTGCGGAATCCACTCACTTCGTGTCACAAAACCTGCAGTAAGAGGGAATCGGCTGCGTGCGGGTGACACCTGCCCACGGTGACCATGCGATCGTCGAGGTCGCGTTCCAGGTCGAGCTCGATCGGCCCTGGAGCCCGGAGGATCTCGGGAACCTCGAGCGCCTGGCGCCGAGCGTCCGGGACGAATTGCCCGCCTGCCGCCGTCTCGAGATGCAGCCGCCTCCCCAGGGGATCGTGTGGCCGGGTCCAGCCGGGCCGAGTCTGGAGTTCGCCGCCTACCGCCGCAACGGGTCCTTCGAGTGGCGGGTCCTGTGTGCCGCCGCCACGGTCACGGTGAACTGCTCGGCCTACACCCGGTGGCAGCGAGTTTCCGACGCCGTCCTCCGTTACCTCCGCGGCGTGTTCCAGCACACCGAGCAGCGAGCCGTTCGTGCCCTTACGCTTCAATATATCGACGAGTTCCTGATCGATTCGGATGGGCCGATCGACTGGTCGCAGTTGTTCGACCTCGGCTGCGATCTGCTGCCACCCGCTTTCCCGTCCCGCGGTGCCGTGTGGCACTTGCACCAGGGGTGGTTCACCGACCTCGCTGCGGAGGTGGCGCGCACGTCGAGCGAATCCGGCCGGCTCCTGGAGCGGCTCCACCTCGACAGCGGACAGCGTGCCCTGCTCGGGGCGGATCGACCCGAGCATTTCGTGAGGATCGACCATTATCAGAGGCTCGAGCTGGTGCACCCTCTGGAGACGGGCGCCCTTTTGCACGAGCCCGACCCGCTCCGGAATGCGTTCGATGAGCTCCACGAGCGCAACAAGACAAGACTCGCCGCACTGTTGTGCGAGGACGTGAAGAAACGGATCGGCCTTCATGCTGGTAGCTGAACGATCTCGTGCACCGACCTTCCGACCTCCCTCGATCGTAATCGAGCCCGTCGGTTTGTCTCACGAGACTAGGCGCGAGGCAGGGAAAGATAAATTTCGCGCCAAGCCCGTCGAACGTTTATCGAAAGCTGGCTTCTTCAAGCTCGCTGTTTCGTTCGACGTCGGCGATCGCATACCCGCGATCTCCAGCGCTCCGAGCAACACGCCTCGAGACGACCCGCGCGACGCGTGGCGACGCGATCTGGAGCGCGCCCAAGAGAGTGCCTCCGCGATCGACGACGAAGAGGGCGAGCGGCCGAAGCCGGAGGCGTTCGCCGAGGCGCGGGCCTTCCTCGAGCTGCTACCTCCGTCCGTTCCGCGCTTTTCCATCTGGGCCTCCGGCGACGGCGAGGTCGGCCTGACCTGGTCGGAACGTCATGGCGCTGCGGGCTTCCTCGAGGTGGTCTTCCGCGGAACCGGAGAGGTCCTGTGGGCCGCCGATCTGGGTCGGGGTCCCGAAGGAGGTAGCGCCCGTTTCGATCGCGAACGCGCGACGCGTCTGCCGCGAGAGCTCGACCTCGAGATCGAGCATCTGACGACGCGTACGTCGCCCGGCCGTGTCGACGTCGCCGCACCTCGATGAGGCGATCGCGCTCCTGCGGATCGCCCGGGATCGGTTCCACATCGACGAGAAGAGTGGTTGTCTCTCTCGTGACCGCATCATGTTGGACGATCTGTGTGCGAAGCCCAGTGGCCGTAATCCGGGCCGCCCCCGCAGTCTGAGCGTCTTCATGTTCTGCAATCAGGACCCTACGACCCTGAACAAGATCGCCGCCGATCTAGCCAAGAGCGAGGAGTTCAGGAACCAGCCTCGAGGCGCCGCGTGCACGATCGAGGCCGTCCGAGCCATTCACCACGACGGGGCCGAAGCGTTTCGGATCGAGGAAGAACCTCTCCCCGATCACCCGGGGCACGTCGGAATCACCTTCAACAAACAGCTGCGCAACGCCCCGGACCACGTCAAGCGCCGGTTCCGAGACCAACTCATCGACTGTTTCGGACTGGTGAGGCCGCTCGCCGAGTTACGGCGAGCGGCCTGCGACGCGTGATTTCGCCGGCTGCTACACCACGTGGCTGGCCGACTGGCGCGGGGGGAAGTGGGATCAGTGGAGGCGGGGGCGGAAGGGGATCACGACACCCCGCTCGTCGACCTCCTCGGCTTCGTCCTCGGGCGGTCGGGCCGCGGCCGACCCGGCGCTCGCCGCCGCGCCGAGCTCGGGCGGCGGGTCGAGCCGGATCGGCCGACGCGTGTCGGGCATCTCGCCGACCCCCCGCTGGGCGCGGGTCGCCTGGAGATACCACAGAAGCTCGTACGCGCGCTCGAGTTCGCGATCGAGCCGCGCCCGATAGCGCAGCACGGCGTCGAGCGAGGGCAGATCGTCGACCGGGTGGCCCTCCAGCAGCGCGGTGAGCAGCCGGACCTCCAGTATGTCCAGCCGCTGGCGCCGCCAGCCGTCGGCGGCGATCGCGTCGACCGCCGCCCGCTCGAACCGGTCGACCGGCTCGAGGCGGGCGTACCAGGCCCGCCGCAGGCGTTGGAAGGCGAGCTCGTCCTCGCCTTCGAGCAAGCGGAAGGGACCGAACAGATTGTAGCGGGTGGCGGCCGCGACGCGCCGGCCGCGGGCACGCGGCCGGCCGCCGGTGCGCGGGCGGCGGGCGGGATCGGGCTCGTGGGACATGGCGGGCTCCGCGGGGTCGAGCGCCTTCGGGCGCGCGTCGCCTTCAGGCTTTAATCCTATTTAGGTCCTATGTCAAGAACCGCCCGCCCCGCTCAGCGGATGCCAGGCACTTCGTCCGTCAGTAGGATCGAGGCAGCCCCAACACGTGCTCGCCGAGATAGGCCAGGATCAGATTGGTCGAGATCGGCGCCACCTGATAGAGCCGGGTCTCGCGGAACTTGCGCTCCACGTCGTACTCCTCGGCGAAGCCGAAGCCGCCGTGGGTCTGCAAGCAGGCCTCGGCCGCCGCCCAGGCGGCGTCGGCCGCCAACAGCTTGGCCATGTTGGCCTCGGCCCCGGGATCGGCGCCGGCATCGAACAGCCGCGCCGCCTCGCGCACCATCAGGGCGGCGGCCCGCATCTGCGCGTAAGCGCGGGCGATCGGGAACTGCACGCCCTGGTTCTGGCCGATCGGCCGGCCGAACACGATCCGCTCCTTGGCGTAGGCCACCGCCTTGTCGACGAACCAGCGGGCATCGCCGATGCACTCGGCGGCGATCAGGATCCGCTCGGCGTTCATCCCCGACACAATGTAGCGGAAGCCCTCGCCTTCCCGGCCGATCAGCGCGTCGTCGGGCAGCTCCAGCCCGTCGATGAAGATCTCGGTGGTGGCGTGGTTCATCATCGTGCGGATCGGCCGGATCTCGAGGCCGCGGCCGCGGGCCTCGCGCAGATCGACCAGGAACACCGAGAGGCCCTCGGTCCGCTTGCGCACCTGGTCCTTGGGCGTGGTGCGAGCGAGCAGCAGCATGAGATCGGAATGTTCGGCCCTGGAGGTCCAGATCTTCTGGCCGTGGACCACCCAGCGATCGCCCACCCGGCGGGCGGTGGTCCGCAACGAGAGCGTGTCGGTGCCCGAGCTCGGCTCGGTGACGGCGAAGGCCTGCAGCCGCAACCGGCCGGCGGCGATCTCCGGCAACCAGCGGGCCTTCTGCTCGGCGCTGCCGTGCCGCAAGAGCGTGCCCATGGTGTACATCTGGGCGTGGCAGGCGGCGGCGTTGCAGCCCGCGGCGTGGATCTCTTCCAGGATCGCGCAGGCCGCCCCGAGCCCGAGGCCGGCCCCGCCATAGGCCTCGGGGATCAGGCAGGAAAGATAGCCGGCCTCGGTCAAGGCCCGCACGAAGGCCTCGGGATAGGCCCGTGCCCGGTCGAGCTCGCGCCAGTACGGACCGGGGAAGCCCTCGCACAGCTTGCGCACCGCCTCGCGGATCTCCTGGTGGTCGAGCTCGCCCATCGCCGGCACGATCCTCCTCCCTCCTCGCACTCGCCCGCGCGCACGGGTGCCATCGCCGCCGCCCCCTTGCCGGAGCCGGTAGCCGGGCGCAAGCAGCGCCGGCTCGAGGGGAGCGACGGGCGTGGCCACGGAAGCGCGAACGGTGCCGGGGCGGACGGCGACGGTGACCGCGGCCGGGACCTTGCCGATCCTGTTGGCGGTGAGCGGCGGTCATCTGATCAACGACACGCTGCAATCGGTGCTGTTGTCGATCTATCCGCTCGTCAAGGACCCACTCGGCTTGAGTTTCGCCCGGATCGGGCTCGTCACGCTCGTCTTCCAGCTCACCGCCTCGGTCCTCCAGCCGTTCGTCGGCGCCTGGACCGATCGTCGACCGGTACCCTTCTCGCTGCCGTTCGGCATGGCGGTGAGCGTGAGCGGCATCCTGCTCCTGGCCGGTGCCGGCGGCTTCGCCACCCTGCTCGCGGCCGCCGCGGCGATCGGAATCGGCTCCTCGATCTTCCACCCCGAGGCCTCGCGGGTGGCGCGGCTCGCCTCCGGTGGCCGCTTCGGCTTCGCCCAGTCGCTCTTCCAGGTGGGCGGCAACGCCGGCCAGGCGGCCGGCCCGTTGCTCGTGGCCCTCCTCGTGGTCCCCGCCGGTCCCGCCCACGTCGCCTGGTTCGCCCTGCCGGGCCTGGTCGGCATCGCGCTGTTGGCCGGGGTGGGCCACTGGTACCGGGCGCATCTGGCACGGGAGCGCGCCCGCCCGGCCACGGCGCCGGCACCGGTCGCGCCGGTCGGCCGGCGGGCGGTGGTGGTGGGGCTCTTGGTGCTGATCGCCCTCACCTTCTCCAAGAACGTCTACACCGCCTTCTTCCAGAGCTACTACGCCTTCTATCTCATCGAGCGGTTCGGCCTCGGCGTCGGAGCGGCCCAGATCCATCTGTTCCTGTTCCTCGCCGCCACCGCCGCGGGGACCTTCTTCGGCGGTCCCTTGGGCGATCGGATCGGCCGCAAGCCGGTCCTGTGGCTGTCGATCGCGGGCGTGCTGCCCTTCACCCTGCTCATGCCGTTCGTGGGGCTCGTGGCCACCACGGTCCTGGCCGTGCTCGTGGGCTTCCTCGTGGCCTCGGCCTTCCCGGCGATCGTGGTCTACGCCCAGGAGCTCCTGCCCGGCCGGGTGGGTACGGTGGCCGGGCTGTTCTTCGGCTTCGCCTTCGGCATGGGCGGGATCGCCGCCGCGGTGTTGGGTCGGCTCGCCGATCTGACCTCGATCGAGGCGGTCTTCACGGGTGTCGCCCTGGCGCCGGCCCTGGGCCTGCTCGTGTGGTTCCTACCCGACCTCGATCGGCCGCGGTCGCGCGCCGCGTGATCGCGCGCCACGACGCCCGGGTGCGAGCGCGATCCCGTTTCAGCCCAGCCGGTCGAGGAGCGGGGCCAAGGGCCGCTCGGCGCGCGCCCCGAATTGTTGGACGATCTCGGCGGCGCACAGCGCGCCCAGCCGGCCGCAGGCCCCGAGATCGAAGCCGCGGCCGAGCCCGAACAGGAAGCCCGCGGCGTAGAGGTCGCCGGCCCCGGTGGTGTCGACCAGCCGGGCCACCGGCGCGGCGTCGATCACGTGCACCTCGGAACCGCTCACCACGAGCGAGCCCTTGGCTCCGCGGGTGAGCGCCGCGAGGCCCACCTCGCCGCGCACCGCCTGGAGCGCGTCGTCGAACCGCGCGACCTCGTAGAGCGCGGTGATCTCGGCCTCGTTGGCGAACAGGATGTCGACCACGCCCTCGACCAGCTCGCGGAATTCGGCGCGCCAGCGGCCGACACAGAACGGGTCGGAGAGCGTCAAGGCGACCTTCCGGCCGTGCCGGCGGGCGATCTCGATGGCCTTGCGGCAGGCGGCCTTGGCCTGCGGTCGGTCCCACAGATAGCCCTCGAGGTAGAGGATGCCCGCGGCCGCGACGAGCTCGGGATCGACGTCCTCGGGGCCGAGCTCGACGCTGGCGCCGAGATAGGTTTGCATGGTGCGCTGCGCGTCGGGGGTGACGAAGATCAAGCAGCGTGCGGTGGCCGGGCCGTCGCTCGCCGGCCGGGTCGTGAAGCTCACCCCGGCGGCGCGGATGTCGTGGGCGAACACCGCGCCCAGCTGGTCGTCGCGGACCCGGCCGACGAAGCCCACCGCGGCGCCCAGCGAGGCCAGCGCCGCCATGGTGTTGGCACAGGAGCCGCCGGACACCTCGTGGGCCGGGCCCATCCGCCGGTAGAGGAACTCGACGCGCTCCTCGTCGACGAGCGTCATGGCCCCTTTGACCAGACCGAGCTCGTCCAGGAGCGAGTCGGGCGCGTAGGCCAGCACGTCGACGATGGCGTTGCCGAGGCCCAGGACGTCGAGGGCGGTGGGTGGACTCGAAGCGAGCGGCATGGGGCGGATCCGCAGCGGCTACGGCGCGCTCCGCCCGATAGAGGCGGGCGAGGGCCGGGACAAGCCGCCGCGCGGTCGCGACCCGGGGCCTCGCAGCTTCGACTTTGACACGGCCGTCCGGGGCCGGTAATGCTCGCCGCGCACGGCGACGTGCCGCGTGGCCCGGCTCTCGGGCCGCGTCCTCCGCCTCCGCCAGCTGGGAGCAGGTCATGTTCCGCAGGAAGGACACCGAGCCGGGCCGTCCGGCCCCCGGCGACAAGGCTCCCGAGACGCCCTTTTCGCGCCCCGTGAGCGAGACCCCGACCATGCCGCCAGAGCTTCCCCGCCGCACCGTGGACATCCCGACCGGGCCCGCCTTGGCGCCGCTCGCGCCCGCCGCCGAGCCGGCGCGCCCCTCCTCGGCGCCCGGCGGCGAGGGCAAGCGGCTGATCGTCGGTCAGGGGATCTCGCTCTCCGGTGAGATCACCGCCTGCGATCGGCTGGTCGTCGAGGGGAGCGTGCAGGTCACCCTCAACGAGACCCGGGCCATCGAGATCACCGAGACCGGCCGCTTCACCAACGGCAAGGCCGAGGTCGAGGAGGCCGAGATCAGCGGCGTCTACGAGGGCGAGCTCACGGTCCGCAAGCGGCTCCTGATCCGCTCCACGGGACGGGTCCAGGGCACGGTCCGCTACGGCGAGCTGGAGATCGAGCGCGGCGGGCGGCTGTCCGGCATGGTGTCGATGCTGGAGGGCTGATCGGCCCTTCATTTCGCCTCGGCCCGCGCTTATTTGTCCTATCACGAGCGGCGGTTCGAGGCGGAAGGTCATGACCGGCGGGCGGGCGCGCGGTCGGCGGATGGTCGAGCTCGGCGGCACGGCGTTGCTCTTGGGCGCCTGTGCCGCGGAGCCGATGGTTCGGGAGGCGGCCCCGCCACCCTCACCGGTGGCGAGCCGGCTGGCGGCGCTTCCCGCGCCGGTGCGGCTCGTGGGCATGCGCGCCGAGGCGCTCGACGATCTGCTCGGCCGACCGGAACTCGAGCGGCAGGAGAAGCGGGCCCGCTACCGGCGCTACGATCTCGACGGGTGCGCGGTCGACCTCTACCTCTACGAGAGCCCGGGCAACGGTGATCCCAAGGTCGCGTGGTTCGAGGTGCGCCCGTTGAACCCGCTCCTGGCGCTCGATGCGCGGGCCTGTGGCTGGCTCGAGGAGCGCTTGGGCGCCCCCGGGACGGTCGAGCGGCGCGCCGAGGAGCTCCGCTCCTGACCTGGCCCGTGGCCGCCGCGGGGCCGCCGAACCCGGCCACGACGACCAGCTCGACGGTCACCGGATGGGTCCCGTCCGGGCGGACGAAGCGGGTGCGGTAGAGCTCGAGGGCGCGGGCCAGCACGTCGCGGCGCAAGGGTCGGCGCAGCTCGGGTGCGAGCGCGGCGCTCTCACCGATCGCCCGCAGGTCGACGAGCAGCCGCGCCGGGTCCCGGTAGGCGAGATCGACCCGCTCGACCTCGACCACGGGTGAAGCGAAACCCGCCCGCTGCAACAAGACCACCGCGTCGCGCGGATCCACGGTCGGTGCCACCCGCGGCGCCGCCCCGCCGGTCCGCTCGAGCTCGGCCTCGATCAGGCAGGTGCGCAGCTCGACCAGGCTCGAGCCGGCCGGGAAGATCGCCAGCAGCAGCCCGTCGCGGGCGAGGAGGTGCCGGATCTGCACGAGCACCCCGGGCAGATCGTTGACCCGGTGCAGCACGCCGGCCGCCAGGACGAGATCGAACCGGCCGGCGGCGAAGGGCAATCGCTCCTCGTCGACCACCACCACCGGCCCCGCCATCGGTTCTCGGGGCGGGATCGGTGCCGCGCGCACGACCAGCGGGAAGGGCGGCAGACCGGCCGCCGCCAGGGCACGGACCAGCGCGTCGTCCTCGGCGCCGAGCTCGAGCACGGTGGTGAACGGCCGGTGCAGGTCGACCAGCCGGTCGACCAGCCGGGCGGCGAGCTCGGCGCGCCAGGCGGGATCGCGTGGCGGCCGGCGACGCTCGGCGCGGCGGCGCCGAAGCGCGCGATCGAACGGGGCCAGGGTCACGATCGATCTCTCCCGATCCTCGCGAAGCCGATCGCGCCGGCTCAAGCCGGGGCGAGGCGGCCGGCCCGCAGCAGCAGCACGAGCCGCCCGCCCAGAAGCGCGGTGGCGGCGGCGCAGCCCATCAGGATGCCCACCACCAGCCCCGGAACCCCGAGCCCGGCGGAAAAGCCGAGCAGGTAGGCGGCCGGCAGCTGCACGCCCCAGAACGCCAGGAGATAGAGCAGAGCCGGCACCGCGACGTCCGAGCCACCGCGCAGGGCACCCCCGAGCACCCCCTGGGCACAGTCCAACACCAGGGCCGGTGCCACCAGGAGGATCGCCCCGGCGGCGAGCGCGTGCACCGCCGGATCGGCCGTGTAGAGCGCCAGCAAAGGCTCGCGGACGAGCGGCAGCAGCAGCGCCACCGACCCGGTCGCGAGCAGAGCGGCCCACAGGCCGGCGGCGGCCGCGCGGCCGGCCTCGTCCGCAGCGCCGCGCCCGACC
>FWPV01014051.1_pt1 | contig 11872 bp, 12 predicted proteins | sample 2228371 | NCBI WGS metagenome assembly FWPV01 (sample SAMEA103939776, study PRJEB20133) | metagenome | reverse complement strand
TCAACCTTCACTCTGTTGGCGCCTTCATCCACGCTCACTGCGTGCGGGAAAAAGGCCTGCGTTATATTGTGCTTCACAATATAATGCGCCTGAGAGGCAAGCTCTGTTTTAACATCCCCGTAAACGTCCGGGGGAATGTAACTGGAGAGGAACTTGACGTTATAGGCAGCGTTTGAGGGGGAGAGGTTTCCGCCCAGGGTCGCAAAGAAGACTGCCATTTGCTCCAGGTATTCAGGCGAGGCCTTGCTCGCTTCGACCCAAAATCCCTTCTCCAGCTCAGGAGGAACAAGGATAACCCTCTCGGCCTTTTTGAAAAACGAGGCGTTCAGGATAAGGCCCAAAGCCAGCAGAAGACACAAGGAGCGCAGAAAAAAGTTTTCCGCAAGCGCTGTTTTCCAATCCCTGATCCACTTTTCAAAACGCATCGCTTACTCCACAAACTCCCTGATGTAACTGGGCGGGCATCCCCTCAACCTGAAAAAACCATACCAGTAGAGGATGTGCATGAAAAACCCTTCAGCTCTCGACTTTTTCACCCTTGAAAGCAAAAAAGAAAGGGCTACTCCAACGATGATCAGGTAGGTCAGAGTATCCGTAAGGAAACCCACTACCATGAAGGTCGAAAAGACAACCACCTCGTCTATGTCCCAGAAGAAAAAACTCACAGGATCATCGAGATACCTCACTATCCTTGTCACAATGCCTCCCCATCACTCAACCTGGATATGCAAGCGGGGGGCAAAAGCGATCCTTTGCTTTCAGGGCCCCCGCTGTCGATCTGTTCTATCTTTCCACCGCTACAGGTGCGGAAAAAACGGCGCTCTCTCCGGAATCATCGGTCACGGTTAGACTGACAATGTAGGTGCCAGAAGCCTGATACTTCGCAAACGTGTTCGGCTTCGTGTCGGTGCTTCCATCGCCCAGATCCCAGAGGTAGGCCTTCACCTTGCCATCCGGGTCGCGGCAGGACGCACTAATCTTCGTATACTTGTACTTTGGATAGTCCTGATAGGAGATGGCGCACTCCGGAAGCTGGTTCGGATTCACGCTGATGATCTGAGAGCCTTCGACTATCTTGCCGCTTTTGGTTCCAACGGCAAGCCCTATAATGTAATCGCCTGGTTCGTTAAATGTGACGCTCAGAAGACGCCCGGAGCTCACCACCTGACCGTTTATCCTCCACTCGTAGGAAGTAACCTTGTCCAGAGAGGGATGTCCTCCTGTCACCACAGGCTTGGCAATTATTTTGACCGGAGCCCTGAGGTGCTTGTTCGACGCAATGATGCTAAACGGGCCAACTGCCATCGGAGGAGGATCCACAATCGAAATCTCCACCGAATCGCTCGAGCTGTTCCCCCTGTCGTCAAAAACTGTGAGCCTTACCGTATAGGTTCCGCCTTCGGTGTAAGTGTGGCCCGCCCTTCCAGGCTCTTCACCATCAACAACCGTTCCATCCCCAAAGTCCCACCGGTGCGTAAAGGAAACACCAAACTCCCGGGGACCTTTCATATCTCCCGTTACCCCGAAAAAGGCAGTGTAGGGCGCATAATACGATTTATCCAGCTTCTGGTAGCTTCGGATCTTGAACTCAGGCATCTCGTAGACATCGACCTTGATTGGACTGCTTTCCACTGTCGTTTCCGTGTAAGGAAACCCTTCGACATAGGCGACATATTTAAACGTCAGATCGTCCCGCTTCTGCCTCGCCGTATAGGTCAGCTCGCCCCCTTCTACTCTGGATCCATCCGGAAGAATCCAGTATCCCTTTGGAACTCCGTACTTCGCAGTCATCTTCGAGGCAGCCGCAAAGGGAACACCGAGCTCAACCTTTTTGGGAACAGAAAGCGTCACGTAGGGCTTTGGCACTTCGGAGACAAATACGCTGAGTGTGGTTTCCCCCATCGAGTCCGGTATATCCGGATCCCATGCCTGCCCAACAATCGCGTACTTCCCAACCTCACCAAACAAAACGCTGAAGCTTGTACTCTCGTAGACCTTATCGCCCAGAACGAACCTGAAACTGCATTTCAACTTCTCAGGGCACTGCACCTCTGCACTGTAGTCTGCCGACTCGCCAAGCCAGACCCCTTTGGGACCGTTGATAATAACCTTCGGCTTGGGAGGAGCCACAACATCTACCGTCTTTGCCGCCTCAGCATAAACGGAAGGAATCTCCCAGATCATTGCCCTGGCCCTTACGGTCTTTCTGCCGGCAGTTGTGAAGAGGATCTCCGCATACTCTTCGCCGTAATCGACTTCCATGTCAGATGGACCATCGAGCTCGTAGCCGACATTTCCAACATTGGATCTTGCACTGATCTGGCACCTGCCCTTAAGGTACGGGAAAAGTTTATCCGTGCAGGTGAAGGAAGTTATTGAAACCGAAGGCGCATCGAAATCCACCTGCACCGAGGAAACAAGAGGGGTCAGATACCCGACATCCGTCTTCATTGCGAAGTAAATCCTCACAGGATCCGCCGAAAGGCCGCTCCATGCCGTCCTCGGAATGCTCATAAGCTCGGACGTGGTGTTTCCATCATTGATGATGCTCGAGATCCTTACCCACGCTCCACCACTATACTTTTTGTAGGTCGTTCCGTTATCCTCTGAAACTGCCCACCTTATGTCCGTCCCCTGAGGTTTGCTCTCAAGCACAGATATGTTCCTCAAGAGAGCTCCCCTTATTTCATTCGTCCTGACAGTTCCAACTACTCCCGCACTTGTCGAATACCTTAGCCAATTAAGCGTAATCCCCCCGAAAATTGGAGTCGATGTGCACTGAGAGTTCCCGTTAAGGACGAGCCTGTACTGGAGGTATCTGCTGCTGCCAATGATGTCTCGGATTGGATAATTAGAATTCGGTACAGCGGCCCAATCGCTCAAGCTTCCAATCGAATTGCCGTGCCTCACGGAGAGGCCACCCGACGTACCCGAGGGGACGTAGAGGTTGTAGCTTAACATTTCATCTCCCGCCGTCTGGCTCAAATCAAAAACCCTCGAGATGAAGTTTCCCGTGCATCCGGGAAGCGTCCTCCCAAGATCAAGCACCACCTTGCCATCCGAGTTTAATTTCGTTCCCTCAAAACTCCCCTGATTTAAATCGTTCAAAGTTTCCTGAATGGAGGACCATCCGCCAGTCTTTGCAAGACCCCAACCCCCCATAGAGGAATAGTAGGCGGCATTCATGTTGCCCGTGGCCCTGGATAAATCCAACTGCCTCACCTCCGAATACGCGGAAGATGAGGCCAAAAGGATTAGAAACCCAAACCCAACCAGAATCCCAAGAATCTTCCCTCTCATACAGTTCCCTCCTTTATTCCAAAAGTCTTATTTCAACCCTTCGGTTTTTCCACCTCTCTTTTAAATCCACGTAACAGCACTTCCCCTTGCCAACGGCGTCGCTCGGGCTTCCCAGATATTTTTTCACCTCCAGCGCTCGGTTACGGGCCAGTTCGTCGTTGATTCTCTTTGAGCCGAGATCACAGGTATAGCCCGTAATCTCGTACCTTTTCCCTCGCGGAAGCATTTTCAGCTTTTCCTTCTCCGAATCCCTGAGGACGTAAGAGCCCAGATCGAAGTAAACGACCGCCTCCCTCTCAACAGCCTCCTTTTTGACAGTCTCCTCCTTAACAGTCCCTTTCTCGACGGTCTCCTTCTCAACAAGCTCCTTCTCAACAAAGGGAGGCCAGCTCAAGGTCTTTTCCTTAATCTCTGGTTTCGAAAACGAAACCGCGGAATCGGGCTTAACCGAAGCCCCTGGATCTACCGGGCGCCTGGATTCAAGCTCCCTCGCGATCACCTTAAACGGGTCAACCGGTACCTTTGCGGAAGGGGCGCGCGTCGCCGACCTGGCAGCTTTACCAGGTTCAACCCGGGCAGGAAGAGGAGTCTTTGCTGTGGGTGAAGAGACGGAGCCGTTTTTTAAAACAAAAACTTCTGTTTCTCTAAAAATAGCATTCTCAGAGCTGTAGGTATAGCTGCCCTGTTGACAAACCAGTAGAATGGAAAGCATCAAGGGGATCACCGGAGCGCTCCTTAGGAGAGTAACTCTATATGAGTATTACTGTTTCTTAATGCTCCGCCTTTAGCTTTCCCCTTCGAGCTCTATTACTTTCTGGATCGCCTCCCGAATTGATAGCCCTCGATCGAGGAAGGTCTTAAGCCGGGAATACTCATCGGGTCTTGTGGTATAGAGGAGCTGCGAGAAACGATCGAGAACCAGCCTTCCGATCGTAAATCCAACGGGGGTATAGATGAAGATTTCCGAATAGTTGCCCGAATCTGTGTGAACCGACTTGAGAAGCTCGTAGGCCCCCTCCGAAAGCGAAACCCTTTGAGTCTTCTTTAAAGCCTCGATGCTCTCCGGCCTCTGCCTAAGAAGAAACATGAAATCCGCGTTCTCAAGAATTGCCTGACCTGCTGGAATCTTATAAAAATCGTTGATGCTCTGCGTGATCGAAATGCAGGCCCCCTGATACTTACGAAAACGCCTGTAGGCCGTCTCCATAAAGGAGGTCGCATTCCCCCCTGTAAGAAGGTCCCAGGCCTCGTCAATAAGGACTATCTTCTTCTCGGTCCGGTCCCTTACCACTTCCTGATTGATCTGGTACACAAGGGAGAGAAGGACAACCTCCTGAAGATCCTTTTTGGCCTTCAAATCCTCAAGCTCAAGGACCACAAACCTCTGCTTTGGATGAAGCGTGGATTCCCCTTCAAAGTAATCCCCGTAGGCCCCCTTGGAGGTGTAAGGGTAAAGCCTCTTTGCAAGCTCCCTCTGCACGTGATCAGACCCCTGGGAAAGGTATTCCGCAACATCGGTTACGGTCATCGACCTCTCCTTCTTTGCAAACTGAGCCTGGATGGCCTCCTCAATATAAGACAGAGAAAGCTCATCGAGCGCCTGGGAAGAGGCCATTTGTGCAATGATTGCCTTAAGCTGCGACATCTCTTCGTTAAGATCGATCACATTTGAAAAGGGGTTAAGGCAAACCTTCTCCTGCCTCCCAAACACAATAAAATCGCCTCCGAGGAACTTGCAGAGCTTTTCGTAACTCCTTCCCACATCTATCGTCCAGACCCTGGCCCCGATGCCCAGATGGGAGAGGATAAACTCATTTGCAAAGAACGACTTACCCGCCCCTGTGGCAGCGCTGATGATCCCCGAATACCCTCCGGTCGGATTGCTGAAGATATCCATCCCCATCAGCTCTCCCCTCCGCCCGATAAACAAAAAAACAGGAGGAGGCAGGCCCTTCCATTCCGCTTGAGCCGGAACCAGTTCGGAGACGTTCGAAGTCGTGAAGGTCTTTCTTCGCCTCAAATCCCTCTGCGCCAGGGGAACGTACCCCATCGGAAGCATCTGTAGAAAGAGAGGCAGCATGATGTAGGTGTCTTCCTGAAGGATGAACCCGATGGAGCGGTAAAGGGACTTAATCACACTTGAAACCTCGGAGGCATGCCGCTCATCGTCCCCGTAAAAGAAAATATTAAGGTAAGCGAAAAAAGGAGTTTCCTTCTCCTCGAGACTGAGAAGAAACGCATCAAAATGCTCCTTCTTTAGCGCAAGCTTCGGGAAGAACTTCCCCAGAGGACCAAAGGCCTGGTAGCTTGCCGCCATCGCTTTCTTCTGAATCACGTTGGTCTGTTTGATCACGTCAGGCCACTCGCAATTTAGCGAAAGCATGAAAGGGGCGTTAATCTGCTTCACGTTCTGAAACATGTCCCCGCAGAAGTCAACCCCTCTGGAGATATCCCACTGCTCCGGATACTGCCTGACGCTCAGGCTTTTGCACACCTTTCCGTCAAGGTAAAGGCAGTCCTTTCCCACCCGGATCTCCGTGTCGGAGTAAATCACCTGATCCTTTAAGGGGATGTTGGGATTGTACTGGAGCTCTTCATCAAACGGGTGCCCCGGGTTTAAGATCTCAAAAAGAAGGCCAACCAGCTCCCGGGGCTCCATCTGGCGAGGATCAAGATGGGCTGTGCTCAGCGTCCGCTCCACACTCTCCTTTATCACCCTCGCCCTGTCAAGAGCGTCCCTGTAATCAGAAGGGGTCTTCTCACAGGGCATGACAAAGGAAACGTAAAGGTCAAATACCCTGAGCCTCAGATCAAACCCTTTAAAGAGCGACTTCTCCCTGCCCTCGAGAAGAAATTCCCTCTTTTTTCTCGCCATCTCAGAGTAGATGGAATCCCCATGGCAGTTTTCTCTCAGGAGAACGTAGGTGTCCAGTATGGGACGAATCCTTCTCGAGGTGAAAAGCAGAAACTGAATCGAGCTCCCGGCAGGAAAGCTCGATTCAAAAAGCCCCCTCATCACTTTTGCAAACTCCTCTCCCGCAAAGACCAAAGGAGTGCATTTAAAGATAAACCCCACTCCCTGGTCGAGCCCGTATATCCCTGCACCAGGATCATACGAAAGATAGGGGAGAAGCTCAGAAAGGGGTTGACGCTCGAGCATCAACCTCTGGGCCTTCAGAACCTCCATAACTCAACCCAAATTCTTCGTCACATTAAGGCAGTGACAATGGACTCGATGATCCCCGGCGTATAGTTGAGCGCCATTCCGCCAGCGATCCCCATGACAATGGCCATGAGGGACTGCCTGACAATGCCGATTGCCATGCCGGTGAGGAAAAGCCCCGCAGCCATCGCCTTTCCAAGGTAACCCTGGGTCCAGTCAATGAGAGTGGAGTAAATCTCCTGAAACTCAGAACCGCCCGTCCCCGCCAGGGCTGTGCCGGCAGAAGCCAGAAGCGCCAAACCGAGCAGTAACCCTATTCGCTTTCCAGACATCTTTCGTAACCTCCTTTCTCTACAGGATTAAAGGGGAAAACACAATCTGTATTCCTTCACTCACTCTCTCCAACCAGCGGCTTCGAGGGCCCAATGCCCCTGAAGCCTTTTCTGCCCGTCCTCTCCCCTTTTTCCTCCTTTTCCCTCTTCTTTTCTTCCTCCTTGCCTTCTCGCTCCCTTTCTTTATCCGGACCCGCTTCCTCGCTTGGTTTCTCCAGCGGACGAAGAAGCGGCTGGCCGGTTACAAACTCCTTCTCTCCAAAAAGCCACCTCCCTCTCTTCGGTGAAATCTCGCTATAGATATAGGAGGGTTGATGAAGATCCCCATCCGCGTCTTCCCAGGGAGCAATCCATATCCGAATCACCCGCGGCGGGAGGCGAAGGGGCTTTTCTTCCTCATACGTAAGCCCCCTTACGGTCATCTCGTCCTCTGTCAGAGAAGCCCGCTCCTCAACCTCACCAGAAGGCTTCTTCTTTTTCTGCTTCTCCTTCAGGGCGCTATCGCCTTCCCCAAGAATCTTCTTCTCATAGACCACGGAGATGGGATCGCATTTTTCCCCTTCGATATCAATCACATCCTTACAGGCATACCTCGCGGATGAACAGCCCAGGAAGAGAACCAGAAAACACAGCCCCGCCGCCAAGCTTTTCATCTTGCCTTTACCCCTCTCTCGAGAACCCCCTGGATCACCGCGGCAGTCGCATAGCCATTGATCACTTCGTTTGAATCGGTGATGACCGTCGGGGTGCCGCTGATAAAGAACTTTCTCCCCAGGGAGAGATTTCTGTCCACAGGATGATCCGGGCAGCTTCCTCCCTTAACCTTCTTCCCCTCGAATGCGGCATCCAGGGATTTCAATCGGTCCTCCGAACACCATATCTCGATCGACTTCTTCCTTCCCTCTTCGCTCAAAGGATAGAGAAAGACGTAGACCGAGGTATCCTTGAGCTTCTTCAACTCCCCATGGAGCTTTTTGCAGTAAGGGCAGTCAACGTCCGTAAAAACGGCAATGGCCCGATTTCCGCCGGAAAGCCTGATGGCATCCTCCCTGGGAAGGGAAGAAAAATCGACCCTCCGCAGTTCCCTCACCCTTTCTGCCGTGACATTTTTTCTCGATTGGAGGTCAATGATATTTCCGACAAAGAGATATTTCAGATTCTGAGAGATGTAAAAGACCTGCCCGTGAGCAAAAATCTCGTACATCCCGATGGACTCGTCAAACCTCATGCTTTCGATCCTCGGGGAGCCGGGAAGGGACCTCTCGATTTCTTCCCTGGAACCCCCCGCCGCCAGAAAAGGAAGCAGAACAAGAATTGAAATTACCAGAAGCGTTCTCCCCTTCATTTCCCCTTTGTCTCCTTCCCGCCGTGAATTTTGAGCTCCTGCCCCTTGAGGATAAAGATTTCCACTTCCCTCCCCGCATCGACCTCAATGATGGGGAAGATCTTATCAGCCATCTTCAAATAGTAGTCCGCGATCTTATTCAGAGCGTTCCCGACCCCGCCAAGAGCCCCTGCCTCCATCACGTCCCTGAACCGATAACGAAAAACCCCTTCATCCTCCGGGCTGAGCGAAAGGACCGTTGCCGTCTGGGGACGAAAGGCATGGGCAAAACTCGAAAGGGTTCCGGCAAGAAGAGCCATGGCGATCTTCTGCCCCTGTTTGCTCACAAGCCTTCCGCGAAGCCCCAGCTTCCCATCCTCTCCGATCACATGCCCCTTGAGGGCGGTATCTATTACCGTGCCATCGAGCCGCACACAGGAAAGGTTTTCGGTTCTTATGTATGCCCTCTCATCCGAAAGGTTTCCAAAGCCCGCTCCGATAATGAAGCACTCTCGAAGATTCATCCTGAACCGGTTGGGGAGAACCGAAAGGTCAGTGACCCCGAGGAGCACCGGATAGGGCTCGGATTTGCTCTCGGCAGCAGTGGGGGCATCAAGCCCGCTCAGCAGCACCGCCTTCATAAAGCTTCCAGAGGGAAGCCAGCTCCCCTCTTCCTTCTTTGCCTCTCTGGCTTTTTTCTTCTCATCCTTCTCCCGCTTTTCCTCCTCTTTAAAAACCCTGATCGCACTTCCTCCGGGCTCGGCCTTCTTCTCCTTCACAGCCTTCAAATCTTTTTCTTTCTGCTTTGAGAAAGGTTCTCCAGGATGGACCTCGAATCCCTCTTCCTTTGCAAATTCCTCCAGCGTTTTCTCCACCGCAGGAGGTTTTTTGGGGGACGGTGGCGCGGGAGGAGGGACAGGTGGAATCTTTACGAGGGCTTCTCTCTTTTTCAATTCCTTTTTCGTCTCCTCGAGCTCCTTCGTGAGCTGCTCCAGTCTGAAACGGAGCTCCTCGTTGCTCTTCTCGAGGGCCTTGATATTCTGCCCCTCGGCCGCAATCCAGAGGTCCTTCTCAACCTTGTCGGTCAGAAGAGACATCTTGGATTCCTTGCGCTTCGCTATCTCCTGAATTCTCGTTTCCTTCTTTTTTTCGCTAAAATACGAACCGACAACGATCAGGCCCAGGGCAATGACAGCCACGGCCACGACAAGTATTCTCTGCTTCTGTTTCGTTGTAAGGTTCTCAAGCACCGCTATTTCCCGCTCACCAGCTCAGAGATTTTTCTATAAATCCTGCCAATATAGATCGCCCTTTTGGCAGGAGACCCCGCGTTGTAACAGCCCACGGCCTCCCACGTGTAACCGTACCTCTGAATGCACCGGGCAAGTATCCAGGCTCCCACTTTGACGTTAAAACAAGGCTCCCCGAGCCTGAACCAATTCTCCAGGCCCATCGCCTGGGCCCAGGAGGAATTGATCTGCATCAACCCATAGTCGTAAGTTCCGTTGGCGTTCCAATTGATGGCCACCGGATTTAGATTCGACTCGACCTCGGCTATCGCCCTGAGAAGCAGAGGGGAGATCCCGTAGATCTCGCCCGCCTCTTCGAAGCAGAAAGCAGCTGCACCTCCCGGGCAGCCAAGAAGGAGAAAAGCGCAGAGAAAGAGAAGAAATCTCATTTCTTCCCCTTCTTGCCGGGGGAAGATTCCTCGACCTGATTCGGAGGATCCGCCTGATCCACAGGTCCGGAATTAGCCTTTTGAATGGGCGCAAGGTCCCTGGGCTGCCGGTAAGGAACATTCACAGCCCCTGAAATCTCCCCGACCAAAGAGTCGAAAGCGCAGATGAGCTCGACCAACCTCTTGAAGAAATCCTCGGTGCGGGTGAAATCCGAACAGGTGGCGCGAAACTGCACTAAAGCAGGATCAAGCCTCTTGATCAGATACGCTATCTCCCTGGCTTCGTTGCTCCGGGGCACGAGGACATAGCTGTTTCGCATCTGAGCCATCATCCTTTTGGTTTCTGGATCTTCCTGCATGATCCCAAGAAAGAACTTGCTGTCCGTCCCAATCGCTGAATCCACAAAATCCTTAAATTGCTTTACAAAACCCTCGACTTTCCTCAGCTGCCCGACCGCCTCCTGAACACCCAGGAACGTGCCCGCCCTGCTCCTTATGCGCCCCACCGCCCTGTCCAAACCATAGGTGAGCCTTGCAAGCACATGGCCCTCCCTGGTCCTGGGGGCGAGGACAATACTGTTCGGGCTTTCGACCTCCCGAAGCCTCCGCTGCAAAATCTCCTCCCTTCTTGCCTCTTTCTCTTCCTTTTGCGCCGCTAACTCCATAGTTTCCTCCTTGGTTTCCTTCTTTAGAATGACGCCTCAACCTTGATCTTCATCCTTACGAGCTTTGACGCCAGCGCCACATTCAGCCCGCCCCTGCCGAGAAACTTCCCGAGGTAAGCTGCCTCCACCCTTACCAGAGCCTCCCTCAATGTCTCAAAACAGATCACCCTTCTAACCATCTCAATCGGTGCCGGCACAAGGGAATTCACGACATATTCCTGCAAGTTCGGCGAGTACCTGACAAGGGTTACCGTGTCATCGGTGTACTGCCTCAGATCCCTGAGGTAGGGGATGCAAAGCCCCACCGGATCCCCGTCCCGTCCAGAGACGGAAACCTTCGCGAAGCGCGCCCCCTTGACCGTTGCGGCCCTCTTTACCTCCACCCGCCCATCGAGAATGAGCTCGGACAGAAGCAGCTCAACGAGCTTCCGGAAATACTGAGAGGACCTCTGAGAGAGAACGATCCTTCCACCCTCCAGGATACCGTAGACCGATGCGAGCGTCCGATCTCCGACCCTGTAAACCCTGTTGGCAAACCTCTTAGGTAAAAGAGCCATGAGCTCCGACCCGACTATCAGCGTCAGGTAGGAGTTGTAATCGGGCAGCGCTTTGACAATCACCACCGGCACTAAATATCCTACCTTGATGAGCAATAAATGTCCCCATACGGGTTCAACTTCGTTTTTCTATTTGGTATTACTTCGGACAAAATCGAATTCCTTAAATCTCCATCCTCACCCGCTCGGGCAAGCGAACCGACCCTTGGGTAAAGCATGGGGGGAGGCTTGTGGCACACACGGCGTTCCCTTCAACCACGGCAGACATAGCGGAAGAGACCTCCGTTTCGCCCCAACAGAAAAAACCGTGTTTCTGATCGGCAGCCCCTTTCTTTGCCTTTTCCGTTTGGCCGACCTCGATTCCGATGCGGAACAATGACCTTATCGATCAAGGGGCTCCCTCTATGAGTTAGAAAGAAGATAAAAAAAGGGAGTCCTGCTTCCGGACCCCCCTTTACCTACTGCCCGAAGAAATTCTTTCACATAGCTTCACCGAAAAAGCTCTTATCCAGGATTCTTCTAAAAATCTTCCTTTTTTCCTCCACAGTCATTTCCTTATCCTTGGTTTCCCGTAAAAACTCTTCCATCATCCATTCCCAAATGGCTATTTCTCTCTCTGGATAAAGTTCGCCTTTAAACCCCTCAATCCACTCTTCTGGACTTATGGAGCAAAGTAGGTTTAACTCCCTGAATACCTTATAAATCCTCAGGGCCCTTTCTATTAGAAATTCTGGAAGATGCTCATAGATTATTGGCCCCTTCCCTAAATTGAGCTGTTTAACAGGTATGAAATCAACTTTGAAATTGATCCGGTTACAGGTTATCCAACTGAATCAATGAGATTTACATTCCT
>FWPV01014050.1_pt1 | contig 11875 bp, 12 predicted proteins | sample 2228371 | NCBI WGS metagenome assembly FWPV01 (sample SAMEA103939776, study PRJEB20133) | metagenome | reverse complement strand
TTTCCATAAAAGTAAGAAAACCTAACAAAATCTAAGTCGGGGTTAACCCGGATACAGCCCGCATACCAACACGCTTGTCAATAGGATTTTTCATATTCTATTAACAAATCAGGGTTTAACGGATAATTAACCCGAATTAGTGTCACAGACAATTTTTTCTGATTGCTTGTTTAAAATACAGAATAAAAACCCTGCCTTTAGTTGACAGGGTTTTTTTATTTTACTTTTTTAACACTGTCTTCAGCACTTTATCCTTATCAAGTTTTTTAGTACAGAAGAACCAATCATAACATTTCATATCATCTGATTTGGTATCCATACGTTGCTTGGCTACTCCGCATGAACCGGCAGGGGGGACAATCACATCATCGCCCGGCCGCCAGTCGGCCGGTGTAGCTACCGAAAATGCATCAGCAGTCTGTAATGCAATGAGTACACGGTAAAGCTCATCAAAATTCCTTCCGAGACTTAACGGGTAATAAATAATGGTGCGGATAATTCCTTTTGGGTCAATAAAAAATACTGCCCTGACAGCTTTGGTGGAACTTTCGCCCGGCTGTATCATCCCGTATTTCCTGGCAACTTCCATGGTGATATCTTCAATAAGCGGAAATTTCACCTCAACATTCTTCATGCCTTTATATTCAATTTTCTCCTTGATAGTGCGCAGCCATGCTATGTGGCTGTATAAGCCATCAACAGACAAACCAACCAGTTTGCAGTTGGCTTCTTCAAACTGTTGCTCCATGTGGGCAAACGTAATAAATTCCGATGTACAAACAGGTGTAAAATCAGCAGGATGACTGAAAAGAATCACCCATTTTCCCGAGTAGTCTTCAGGAAAATTTATTTCTCCCTGAGTAGTTACTGCCTTGAAATGTGGCGCTTTGTCACCAATGCGCGGCATTGGCATAATCTGCATTTCTTGTTTTTCTTCCATAATCATTGATTTAATTTATTTTATTGAATTGAAATTAGTTACTGTTATTTTGTCAGATCGACCTCCGGCATTTTGTTTGCCTGAAGATGAACCGAACCTGCCTGTTATTTGCAAACGAATGTCTTCAATGTCGAAATCAGGAATTTGTTTGTTCCTGAAATAGTTTTCAATGAGCCTGTCAAGTTCCTGATCATAATAATCTTCAATACGGTCTGTTTCGGAACAATAAAGATGATGGTGCCTGTCAGTGTAAAAATCATATCTTATAACTCCGTTATCAGTAAGCACTTTTCTGCATATATTATTTGCGGTAAAAACATCAAGAACATGATATACTGTTCCTATCGCAATTGCAGGATTATCTGCCCTCACATATTCAACAATTTTTTCAACCGTAGGATGAATTCTGAGTTGCACCAGTGCCTGCAAAATTGCAAGCCTTTGTGGCGTAACTTTTAGTCCATGATGCTTAAGTATTTTCCTTAAATCAGTTAAATTCATTTCTGTTTTTAAATTGGAATTATTCTCATTTAAGAATTAGTCAAATTTACAACATATTTATATAAAATGCAACAAAAATGTAAAAAAGTATATCAATGACTGAAAGATTCAGTCACCATAAGGCCTAAAATAAAAAAGGAGGAAGTATGCTCAGGAACAGCGGAAAGCTTCAATAACTTCAGGAGGTGCCTGAACAAGCTCTACCAACACTCCTTCGCTACATAAAGGAAACTGTTCATTTCCTTTGGGGTGTATGAAGCAGATGTCATAACCGGCAGCTCCTTTACGTATGCCGCCGGGTGTAAATCTAACTCCCTGCATGGTAAGCCACTCAACTGCACCAGGCAGGTTATCCACCCATAAACCGATGTGATTGAGTTTGGGTTCATGGACTTTTGGGGATTTTTCGGGGTCAACCGGTTGCATTATATCAACTTCAACGGCATAAGGACCTTTACCAATACTAAGAATGTCTTCATCAACGTTTTCCTTTTCGCTTTTAAATGTACTTACTCTTTGAAGCCCTAATAGTTCTATCCAGAATTTTTCGAGCTTTTGCTTGTTTTCATTGCCAATGGCAATATGCTGAATACCTAATATGTTAAATGGTCTCATGGGAATAATCATGAATAATTTGCTAAAATAATCATTTCGGCAATAAAACTAAATTTGGTTCAGAAATTCCGGTAAATTTGCGTGAAATTAATTACACAATAATGAAAAAAGCGGTGGCCATATTGCTGAATTGTATTCCGCGTCCGTTGCTAATAAGTCTGAGCAAGCCTGTTATGCTGATTACTTCGGTATTGTTCAGGGGGAGAAAGGTAGAATGCCCTGTATGCGGCGGCAGATTCTCACGATTTCTACCTTATGGCTATAATAAAGTGAGGCAGGGAGTTCTATGCCCGGGTTGTTTTTCGCTGGAACGCCATCGTCTGTTGTGGCTGTTTCTGAAAAACAAAACCGGTTTTTTCAGTAATCCGCTTAAAGTTCTTCATATTGCACCCGAACAATGCTTTTACTCAAGGTTTCGCAGAATGAATAATCTCGATTATATTACTGCCGACCTGAACTCGCCCATTGCTGATATTAAACTCGATGTGCAGGATATCCCGTTTAATAATAATACATTTGACGTGATTATCTGCAACCATGTGCTCGAACATGTCCCTGATGACCGAAAAGCCATGTGTGAGATTCTGAGGGTATTAAAGCCGGGAGGCTATGCAATTCTTCAGGTTCCGATGGACATTACACTTGAAACAACTTACGAAAATCCTGATATTAAAAAAGCAAAAGAAAGAGAAATACATTTTGGTCAGAAAGATCATTTGCGTCTTTATGGGCGCGATTATCTGCAGCGCTTAAAAGAATGCGGGTTTATTTTACGTGACGGGAACTACCTTGAACAACTTAATGATACTATTATTCAAAAATACAGGTTGCCTTCAGACGAATATATGATTGCCTTTTATAAGGCAGGTTAATATATTTAGGCTAAAAGGAAATGTTGAGGTAACGGGGCAACTGATTTCTGCCTCATACCAGATCGACTATTCCGTTCAGAATATATTTAGGCCTGTATGGAAAATTGTCGATTATATCTTTGGTAGTTATTCCGCTAAGTACAAGTACGGTGTCAATATCCGACTCAATCCCTGCCACGATATCAGTATCCATGCGATCGCCGATGATAACCGATTCCTCACGGGTTGCACCAATTTTTTTTAAGGCATTGCGCATCATAAGCGGATTTGGTTTGCCAATAAAATAAGCTTTTTTACCGGTTGCTATTTCAATGGGGGCAATAAGGGCTTTAGTGGCAGGGACAATGCCATGTTCTCCGGGGCCGGTAATATCAGGATTTGTTCCAATGAGGCGTGCTCCTTTAAGTACCATATTTATGGCTTTCTCAATAATTTCGTACGAATAGCTTCGCGTTTCGCCAATAACTACATAGTCCGGATCAACATTGTTCATCGTATAGCCCACATTATACAATGCATTGATAAGTCCGGCATCGCCAACAATAAATGCACTGCCATTGGGTTTCTGATTGTGAAGAAACATGGCTGTTGCCAAAGCACTTGTATAAAACACATCCTGCGAAACATTCACGCCAAGCCTGTGAAGTTTTTTCTGAAGCTCTTCAGGTGTCCGCTCACTTGAATTTGTTAAAAAAAGAAACTTTTTGTTTGTCTTCTTCAGCCAGTCAACAAATTCTTTCACACCGGCAAGCAGCTTGTTACCATGGTAAATGACACCGTCCATATCAATAATGAAGGAGGCTTTGCTTTTAATTGCTTCTATGTATTTTTTGTCAGGCATTATTTTAAAAGATATAAATTAATTTATCAGGTCACGGCTTATTATTTAATAAATTCTTAATGTGGCAATTGAATGTGCAGGACTGCTTACGGTCACTGCCTTCTGGTCAACCAAAAGGTTATAATCGATAAGCCGTTCGGTTTTGTTTAATACAACAACTGTAATGCCTCCGTCGGGATTAATGAATGCTGTTGCCAGTAAATCGTCAGCAGTTGATGAACAGGCTATTCTTTTTGCACCCGGCCGTATAAATTTCGAAAAATGTCCAATGTAATAATATGAATTCATGTAACTGAGTTTTCCTGTTCTTGTATCGGCAATTACAGGGGCAAGGCAATAATTTCCGACATGGTTGGGACCTCCGGTTTCGTCGAGCAAAATATTCCAGTCAGTCCAACCGCTGGTGAAATTATTAAAGTCCGTTATCATAGCTTCGGCGTATTTTTCACCCCAATACCAGTTAATTACTTCACTGGGGCTGAACGGATAGCCGCACCCTTCGGAAAACAAAAGATTTTTATCCGGAAATGCATCATGAACAAGCTGAACATTATCATAATGATTGCCCATGTACCAGTGAAATGCAGTACCCCAAACAAACTTAGCGGCTTCAGGATCACTCAGAATGTGGCTTGCTCTGTGAAATACAAGATCACGGTTATGGTCCCAGATCATGATTTTTATGTGTGAATAGGGCGACTGTTTTAAGCGGGGGCCAAGAAAATCGCGCACAAAAACTAACTCATCTCCGGCGGTATAGATACATGATTCCCATTTTTGAACAGCAAGCGGTTCGTTCTGAACAGTCAAACCCCAGAAATCAATACCTTCTTTGCGGTAAGCCTCAAAAAATTTCACGAAATAGTCGGCCCACACTTTATAATATTCAGGTTTCAGTTTACCACCATTTAACATATTGTTATTGGTTTTCATCCATGCCGGAGGGCTCCATGGTGAAGCAAACAGTTGAAGCCTGCCCCCTGATTTTTCCAATGCTTTTTTAATCAACGGAATACGATACTTTAAGTCATGTTCTATTGAAAAATCTAATAAAAGCGTATCACCCGGCTTTTCGGCATAAGCATAGCTTTCCGTTGAAAAATCGCAACTATTAATGTGTGTGCGGCACAATGAATATCCGATTCCGCTGATTGTATCAAAGTAAGCATTCAGAATTTCTTCACGGGCCGAAGGCGGCATTTTATAAAATGTTTCGGCGGCTGCATCGGTAATAGCCCCGCCAATACCTTCAAGTGCCTGAAAAGTATGACGGTAGTCAATAATCACTGCAGGAAACTGCTCAGTTGGCTGGTCAAATGGTCTGAAATCAAGTGTATCTTTAATTGTAAGCCTGTCAGTTGTTGCTTTTGCAGTAAGAATAATCTCGACCTTTTCTATTTTCATTCGGGCCATTGATGTGCTATCCGAACCAGATAAAGTGCTTTTAAAAGACTCCCGTGAGGTGCATCCGGTTGACAACACGTAAATCACGGCAATTATAAAGCAATGCTTACAGAAATATAAAAAATAGCTCTTCATACAATTAAAAAATGATAAAAGATGTTCAACACACTATTCTATAAAACAGGATTTTCTGATTACCAGATGTTCATTCAGCAATACAGAAAGCCATTTTTACATGGCATAAAAATAAGAAAACTAAATCAGATTTGAAAGTATGTTATTGCAAAGCCTTTCTGACAACATTCTTAGCTTTCAACCAAACCTTGACTGATTATTTTTTAATCTCCTTTGTCTTTAATACCTTTGTATAAAAGAACTGCCTGAAAAGCATGATATATCCTCAGAATTTTGAACATAAAATCGGCTTTGATGTTATTCGTCAGAAGGTAAAAGAGTTATGCCTGTTTGAACTGGGAAGGCAGAAAGTCAGTAATATGGTTTTTTCGGTTAACGCAACCGAAATTGGTATAAATCTTTCGTTGACTTCAGAATTCAGGCTTATATGCCAATATGAAGAAAATTTTCCGGTTGATTTATATATTGATGTCACTCCCTCGCTAAAAAAGGCAAAAATCGAAGGCACTTATTTAACCGAAGAGGAGGTTCTTAACCTCCAGCGTTCATTGCAGGCTATCAGGCAGATTATTCTTTTTTTCAAAAATACCGATGAAATAAAGTATCCCGGGCTCAGAAAGATGGCAACAGGTGTCAGCTGCCATGAACACATTGAAAAACGCATTGAACGGATATTGTCGAAACATGGCAGAATTAAAGACAATGCATCGCCCGAACTGCAGAAAATAAGAAGAGAAATTCAGCAACATGCTGTTGCCGTTGGACGCAAACTTCAGCAAATACTGAAAAAAGCGATTGAAGACGGACTTGTTGATAAAGATGCTTCATTATCAATTCGTAACGGCAGGCAGGTAATACCTGTTCAGGCTTCTCATAAACGCAGAATTGAGGGTATCATACATGATGAATCATCAACGGGTCGTACGGCATATATTGAACCTTCTGAAGTAGTGGCTTTAAACAACGAAATCCGCGAGCTTGAATATGCCGAAAACAGGGAAATAATAAGGATACTTACTGTTTTTACCAATGAAATAAGGCCTTACATTGATGACCTGCTTAAATCTTATGACTTTCTGGGTACAATTGATTTCATCAGGGCAAAAGCATTATTTGCATTATCAATAAATGCAGTGCAGCCTGTACTTACCAGCGAGGCAGGCATAAAATGGCAGCAGGCAATTCACCCTTTATTGTATCTTCATCATAAGGCCGAGAACAAAGAAGTGGTACCGCTTGATATAAAGCTTGATGCAGCAAACCGTATTCTGATCATTTCAGGGCCTAATGCAGGTGGAAAATCAGTTTGCCTGCAAACGGCAGGGCTTTTGCAGTACATGCTTCAGTGCGGTATGCTTGTGCCTATGAATGAGAATTCAAAAGCAGGGATTTTTAAAGATATATTTATTGACATAGGCGATGAGCAATCAATTGAGAGCGACCTGAGTACCTATAGCTCACATCTTATGGCCATGAAGTATTTTCTGCGGCATGCCTCATCAAATACACTTATCCTGATTGATGAATTCGGCAGCGGTACCGAGCCCCATATTGGAGGGGCAATAGCAGAAGCCATACTTGAAGGGCTGAATCAGAAAGGCGTATGGGGAGTTATAACCACCCACTACAGCAACCTGAAACATTATGCTTCATCGGCAAACGGTATCATTAATGGTGCCATGCTTTTTGATACGGGTAAAATACAACCCTTATACCGCCTTGAAATTGGCAAACCGGGCAGCTCTTTTGCTATTGATATTGCCCGGAAAATAGGATTACCCGAAGAAATACTTGAAAATGCTTCACAAAAGGCAGGTGAAAAACATGTTAATTTTGACCGTCATCTGCGCGAAATTATCCGTGATAAACACTATTGGGAGGCAAAACGCGATAAAATACGCATAGCAGAAAAAGAATTTACAGGTATTGTCAGAAAATATTCTGAAGAATTATCCAATGTTCAGCAACTTGAGAAAGAAATCCTGAGCCAGGCACGCAGGCAGGCCGAGGAACTGATTAATAAAGCCAACAGGGAAATAGAAAATACCATCAGAATTATCAGAGAAAGCCAGGCAGACAAAGATAAGACAAAAGCGGCACGCGCCGGACTGGAAAAAATAAAATTGCAAATTGCTTCAGCTGATTACGAAAACAATAAAAAACTCGTTTCAAAAATTCAGCAAATCAGGCAACAGGAGAAAAAATTAATCAAAAATCCTGAAAATCAGACAATTGAAAATGACGAACTTTCAAAGACCACAGATTTTAAAACCGGTGACTTTGTAAAAATTAAAGGTCAGAATGCTATAGGAGAAATACTTGATATACATAATGATTCATGTATGATAGCCTTGGGAAGTATGATTACTACGGTGAAATCAGACAAACTTGAGAAGGCTGCCAGACAGAAACCGGAAGGGGAAAATAAAAAATTGGGGAACAGAAGCTATTCTTCTATAGTGCTGGAACGTAAAATGAATTTCAGCCCCGATATTGATGTAAGGGGTATGCGCGGAGAGGAAGCACTTGATAAGGTATGCAGACTGGTTGACGAAGCTATTGTTGCAGGGGCAAAAGAACTTAGAATATTGCATGGCAAGGGAAACGGAATCCTGAAACAATTAATCCGTGATTACCTGCGGGCAGTCCCCGTTGTGAAATCATTTGCCGATGAACATGTTGAACGCGGCGGAGCAGGAATTACAATAGTAACACTTGATTATTGATAATATGTTAACAATATATTCGGATACTATTTCACCCCGGCTTGAATATATTCTGCAGTTCATTTTTGGCACCCTGCTGGGTACTGAATATGAGGTAACTTCAGACAAGTATAAGTATGCAAGGCTTAAAAGCCCCAAACTGAGTTATACACAACAAAAAACAGGCGATGAATTACTGATTATTCCCTGCGGGTTGCTTTTTGAAGAGGAAATGAGGTGGCATCGCATTGAAGTCAGCGAATGGAATGGTCTGAAAATATTTTTCAGGACCTCAGAAAATGCTGAAATACCATTTGATATTTTTTCTGCTGCTTTTTTTCTTGTATCGCGTTATGAGGAATATTTATCGCATCATAAAGACAAATTGAGCCGTTTTGAAGCTTCTGAGAGCGTGGCATATAAATCCGGCTTTCTTGAAGAGCCTGTTATCGACCAATGGGCATATCGGTTAAAGGAAATACTCCGGCAAAAATTCCCTGAGCTGAAGTTCAGGGACAGGAAATATCAATTTCTTTCAACAATTGATATTGATAATGCATTTGCTTATAAATACAAAGGATTTATACGCTCAACCGGAGCGTTATTAAGGTCATTATTTAACCGTGATTTCAATAACTTTATTGCCCGCATCTTAACACTGTTTTTTGATGAGGATGATCCATACAATACATATAATTACATTGATTATATTGAGGGTAAATACGGCTTTTCCTCACTTTTTTTCTTCCTTGTGGGAAACTACAGCCGGTATGACAAAAATATCAATGTAAGAAACATAGCTTTCAGAAGCCTGATTAAAAACATTTCAACCGACCATCAGGTGGGAATACATCCCTCTTTCGCATCAAATAAAAAAATTGTACTCCTTGAAGAAGAAATTAATCGCCTGCACGGCATACTCGGGCATGAAGTAACCAAAAGCAGGCAACACTTTTTAATACTCGAAATGCCAATAACCTATGAAAATCTTATTATTTACGGCATTCAGGAAGATTACTCCATGGGTTATGCATCTAAAACAGGTTTTCGGGCAGGAACATGCACTCCATTCAGATTTTATAATCTGGTAAAGGAACAAGCCACAAACCTTACCATTTATCCTTTTCAAATTATGGACATTAGTCTGATGCAATATCTCAGGCTTAGTCCTGATGGTGCCATTAAAAAGTGCTCAGAAATTATTGAGAAAATAAAAAGTGTGGATGGCCTATTTGTCTCTTTATGGCATAATGAATCTTTATCAGACCATGGAGTATGGAAGGGATGGCGCAGGGTTTTTGAGGCAATGGTGAAGAAAGCCATAGAACCGCCGGCTGAAAAAAAATAAATAACATCTACCGCAATGATTCTTCACTTTCTTACATCTTTTTGTTTTCAGAGCGTGATTCCATGTTGCTTATTCCTTTGTCCTATGTTTAGCGTGTAAAATAAGTACTTTGGTATTATACTTCAGAATATTATCTTTATGATATTATTTACTTTTACAAAAACATGATAGCAAAAATGCATCCATGATAAAATTCATTGTCAATAAAGAAATAGACAAAAACAAATGGGATGAATGCATTGCAGAATCCTCCCCCAGCCTGCCGTATGCATTTTCATGGTACCTTGATATTGTATGCCCCGGATGGGATGCACTTATTGAAGGTGATTACCATGCTGTTATGCCGCTGCCAAATAAAAAAAAATGGATGATTACCTATATATACAGGCCATACTATGCACAGCAACTTGGATTATTCTGTCATGAACCGCCTGATAAATGCCTGATAAAGGATTTCATTAAGCATATTCCTGAAAAATTCCGTTATATTAATACAAATCTCAATGAATCAAACATGTTGGAGGATTTCACAGGCATGAAGCCAAATGTAAATCATATCGTAAACATTGACCGCGATTATAAAGATATATATAGAAATTATTCACGCAATTGCCATCGAAATATCAAAAAAGCCAGTGATAAGGGGATGTCGGTCAGAAACTTAACAAATGCATCTTCTTTTTCTGATTTTATTTTCAGAAACCTTAAAAAACAAATACCAAAATTCGACGTCAGGCAATGCAGCATGCTTGAAAGGATTGTTGAAACATCTGTCAGTAAAGGCATCGGCCAGATAAGCGGAGTATTTTCCCCGGAAAACGAATTATGTGCTGCTGGATTTTTTTTAAAAACCCGAGATCGTTGCGTTTTTTCAGTATGCGCATCGAACCAAAAGGGTATACTCGCTAACGCAATGTATTTACTCGTAAACCATGAAATTGAAAAATCTGCAGGTTTAAAGAAATGGTTTGACTTTTCAGGCTCCAACCTCAAAGGCGTTGCATATTTTAACCAGTCATTCGGCGCAATAAGGGTGGTTTACCCTACCCTTCATCTTAACCGTCTACCTTTTTTAATTCGATTAATAAAATCATGATATGCTGATGACACGCTTCATTAGAATCAGAGTTCTTACAAAATCAGATGACAAAAATAGCGAGTTCCATGCCCAACGGAATTTAACCATTAATAAACAAGTACAGATACATGAAACATACATGCGCAATAGTTCACAACAACGAGGTGAATATTGAACGGCTGTTCTGCGAGCCCAATGATTAACTAAAATTATATTCTTGTGAAAAGAATCATCTATAACTGGTTCAACCCGCTAACTGCTCTAATGCCTTTGAATGCACTCATTAAACTATCAGGGCAACGTTTTATTCTGTTGGCTTATCATACAGTCTGTGATGAGATTCCTGTCCATCTAAAACATCTGTATCAGCCACGAACAATCAAAGCTTTCAGGAATGATATGGAATATCTTCTCAGGCATTACGAACCCATCGACCTGGACGGTATCAGTAAGTTAATTCAAAACAGATCGGTTCTGAAGAAAAAATATTTTTTTGTGACATTCGATGACGGATTAAGCGGCTTTTATTATCATGCTGCTCCGATTCTTGCCGAGAAAGGAATTCCTGCCACCTGCTTTCTGAATCCTGCTTTTATTGATAACAAAGGCCTGTTCTATCGCTTTAAAGTCAGTATCATCATCGAAGAAATACAAAAGCATAAAGACAATCCCGGTTTCTGGAAACTTTTTCACGAACTTAAGATAAAATACTCAATATCAGCAGGTTATTACAGAGACATTCTGTTAAATCTTCATTGCAACCACAATGAATTTATCAGTGAGATTGCCCGAATGCTTAAAGTTGATTTTGACGAATACCTGAAAAAAAATCAACCTTACCTTACAAGCATGCAAATTAATGAACTCATTGGCAAAGGTTTTCACTTTGGCGGACAAAGCATAGACCACCCTGATTTCATGGAGTTGACTGAACATGAAATAGTAAGGCAGGCCGTACAAAGCACTAATGAAGTCAGTGAAAGGTTTCATCTCAATTATCGCGTTTTTGCCTTTCCGTTTACAGATTATGGAATTAGTACAAACGCATTTAACAGAATATATGATGAAGGCAAAATTGACCTGACTTTTGGCTCAGCCGGCATTAAGCATGACAGCGTTAAAAGAAACCTGCAACGCATCCCTGCCGAAGAGTTCAATTTAAGTATGGAAAAGCGGTTAAAGGCTGATTATATTTATTACCTGCTTAAAGCCCCTTTCTTCAGAAATACAATCAGAAGAAAATAGGCCGAGTATTTCGTCTTTTTTATCAAGATATTTAACCGGATACAGAATTGGGGTATGCTGTTACATGCCTCATGCTGCAAACTTCGGGCTTATAACTATATAAACCCAAATTACGCATTAGACCCAGATTAGTCATTAGGAGTCACGCAGGGCGGGACGAACTAATTACTTAGCCGGGTTTAACCCCGATT
>FWPV01014049.1_pt1 | contig 11875 bp, 9 predicted proteins | sample 2228371 | NCBI WGS metagenome assembly FWPV01 (sample SAMEA103939776, study PRJEB20133) | metagenome | reverse complement strand
AGGCATGCACTACAAAGTTTCATGTTATTGAATAGCTTAAGCTACCGCTTAAATCTTTCAGAAGAATCTTTCTGAGAGTAAAAATATGGAGAATTTTAGCCGAAGAGTGCTCCTAACCCTTCAAGCGCTGCTTCTTCTTTTGCTTTCTCTTCTTCTTCTTTCTTCTTCTTTCTTCTTCTAATCTTCATTAAAAAAAACGTTAAAGTCACCCTATAAAACAGCCGATAATTAAAAGGGGAAGCTATATTAGAAAAGAAGCAAGGGAGGTGCTATGCGAGTAAATGATTCAGCCATACCGCAAAATACGCTCAATTCCGGAAAAACGTCCGATATTCTTAAAAAAAACAGCCGCCGGCTAGAAAAGATAATCGAACAGCTTTCAACTGCCAGGCGTATTAACCGGGCCTCAGATGATGCTGCGGGTTTGGCAATTTCCGAACAGCTTACCGCCAATATAAGAAGCTTTATAGCCGCTTCCCGTAATGTTCAGGACGCCGTTGCAGCACTCAATATTGCCGAGGGAGCCGCAAATGAAATAAGCGATATGTTGCAGCGCCAGAGAGAACTGGCAATAGCTGCCCGCAACAGTACGCTTACCGATGAGGATCGTAAGGCAATGGATAAGGAATATCAGGCTCTTACCAAAGAAATAGAACGGATTGCAAACTCAACCAACTACAATCGTCAGAAAACTTCTAACGGTACCGGTCTTGGATCAGGGAGCGCGATAGTGCAAGCCGGACCCGAAGCTGATGATCAGATTACTCTCCCAAGGATCGACTTCACGGCAACCTCTTCGGGAATAACCGGAACCTCAATTGCAAATGCCGCAGACGCGAAAAACGCCTTTATTGCCGTTGATTCCGCTTTAAAGTCTCTACAGGAGAAACGAACCGCACTGGGTGCAATGATAAACCGTTTCGAATCGACGGTCAATAATCTTTCGGCAGCGCTCATAAATACTCAGGCTGCAGAGTCGGTTTTGAGAGATCAGGATATGGCGGAGGGCATAGCAGAACTGACACGGCAACAGCTGCTGCACGAAGGAGGTATGAAGGCCTTCGATCGGTTCATCGAAATAAGCCGCAACCAGATAATGGGCATTTTAGGTTGATCGCATAATTATTAAGGCTGTTGGAAACCCCCGGATGGGTAATACAGAAACAACCGGCATACAAACCTACACGCGGATGCGGATCCAGTCCGCTTCCCATGAACGGCTTATCTGCATGTTGCACGAAAAGTGCTGCATTAATCTCAAACAGGCTCTCGAAACCGACCCTTCAGTAACAAGGCCTCTACTTGACAAAGCACAAGACATACTTGCCGTTCTGCAACGCTCGCTTAAACCCGGCGATTTCGTCTCCGAAGCGCTTTACCATATTTATGATTACTGCCTCCGGCTCTGTAAGCAAGGAACCAGGCCGGAAATAAAAAGAGCCGAAACGATAATGAATATACTGAAGAAAACCTTCGGGCAACTTGGAAAGGAGGTGTAAATACTCGGAAATATTAATTAATCCTAAATTCATCAATTGAAAATCATTAAGTTCTACATAGGAATAAAGTAAGAAAATAAACCACGGAGAGTACGCGGAAATTCGTAACCGTCCGGTGTCCCTCGATCCCTCGACAAGCTCGGGAACCGTCCCTCGATAAACTATATCTTTTTTTCTCCGTGCTGTCCGTGTTCTCTGTGGTATTTATTTTGATTCTTAATTTATGATTAGTGTATTTGTAAAGTAATAATTGAAAAAACATAAAAAAATTACATCGTGCCCTTCGTGACCTTCGTGGTTGAAAAAACCAATAAATATGGATGTTGCCGAGTGGTAATCGAATATGTTTTTCTGTGGTGTTTTTTCTCTGCTCTCCCGGCGTTCTCTGGGTTTTATCTACTATTGATATGATATTAATAAGAAGTATGTGTTCCCGGAACAGATACTTTATAAACGGCAAATGAACTGATTATATCTTACTCTCACTATAGCTTTTTTATGCGGTTTAGTAATATATGTGTAATTACATTACTCCGCGACTTTATCATTGTCACTAATCTTTCTATTTGTTCCGCAACCAATATCGGAATACCGATTGCTGCTCTAATGGGACCATAATTCCATCTCTTTGAAAAGTTGTGTTTTCTTAAGAAGCGTATAATTTCTTTGTAAGGACGCATTTCATCCGGGAAGAGATGAAGAATTTTCGGTGGGATAAGGTTTGCCTTTAAATACGTTCTTCTTATTTTCAACTCCACCACGCCGAAAAGATCATCGGCGATTAATACGGCGTCGGGGTTGATTTCCGGAAGGGATTCGACTGCGGCTCTTGGGTAGCAATAAAATTCCTTCCTCCCCGACCTCTCTGAGTCGATTTCAACGAATGCCGCGATCGAATCGTAATCCAGACCGAAATAATCATATTTAATAAGATTCAGCGCTTCGATACCCGTACCGGCCACAGCCAGCCTTTTTATACTTTTCAATTCGGAATACAGACGCCCGAAATGTCCGGCAAACTCAGGTAATTCATATAAATTGAATATCACTCTTCTGAAGCAATTTCCGCAGAAGGTCTCAAGGCCTAGCATTCTTCGTCTTGTTGTGAAAGACACTAAACCGCCGCACCCGCTGCACTCTCCCGCAACTTTCATCATTAAGCCGAACCTGAAAGAATAGGTTATTTTTCCGGGAACATAATTCTTTAGATTGAACGTATGAAAACGTCGCAATTCACTCACTACCGTTTTACAGAACCGATCGTTTGGGATATCGGAAATATTCAGATACTCTTTTTTAGGCCAGGAACAATCCCATATTTCAGGGAAAAAATCAAGAAGCTGCAGATAGCCCCATTCATCAGTAATAAGTCCCTTTTTTTTTGCATTTTTATAAATTTTTGTTCCGGGATAAGTACACACCACTGCATCGAGCGCTCTCATTCTTTCGCTGCATACCATATCAACGGTTTCTCTTATTTCGGCTTCGGTTTCACCCTCATTACCAACAAGAAAACCGCCGATACAGGGTAACCCGGCTTCTTCCGCCAGCCGGTAGAAACGTATGATCATTTCTTTTGTAGTGCGTTTCTGCATCAGCGAAAGAATTTTATCGGAACCGCTTTCGAGTCCTCCGAAAACGGTAACGCAACCACTATCCTTCATTAATCTGAAAGTGTCAATGTCTATATCCGCGTCCACCCGCAGATCGCAGGTCCATTTTTTAACCGGTTTCATCGATCGGTATGCTTCACAGAATTCAATTATATCCTCTTTTTTGGAGTAAAACATTTCGTTATAGAAACCGAACCAGTCGAAACTATACCTTTCGTTCAGGATCTCTATTTCGGAAATAACATTCTTAAGGAGTCTTTTTTGAAAAGCCCCCATTACATTCGAGCAGAAGGAGCAAGTTCCCATACAGCCTCTGCCGCTGATCACAGGCATATATCTGCGACGACCGAAAACTCCGTGTTCCCAGTTGTTTATGTAGTAGTCGACGTCGAAAAAACGCCACGCGGGGAGAATGTCGTTTTCCGATAAGTCAAATCTTTTCGCTGGATTTCTTCTTATTTCACCGGTTTTGTTATCTTTATAAATAATACCCGGTACGGCCCCGAAATCATTTCTCCCGTCAAGGAGACTTTTTATTAAAAAAGGGAAGGAGGTTTCGGCTTCGCCTATGATTCCGTAAGCCGCGTTCAGCTTGTCAAAAAGGAATACGGCGGGAATGTCTTTCGTTATAGCCCCTCCCAGAATAAACGGCACTTCAGGCCGATTCTCACGGAGAAAACGCGAGACTTCCAGAAAGAATTTAAGACGGAAAATCAATCCGCCCGTTGCTACTGCAGAGTAGCGGTTCTTTCTGATGAGTTTTTTATATCCGTCTCCGAATTGTGCGTCGTAGAAGTCGAACTCTATACCGTGTTTTTCCAGACTTGCAAGAACATAAGCCATACCCAGCGGAAACATCCCGCTCGGCGGATTGATTACCAGGATCTTTTCACTCATACCGGAACGTCCTTTTTACAGCCATATATAAGGATAAGCGCATTTTGTGCATATATCGCTCCGGCAATCGAGGGCTTTTCTGATTTCCGATGCGGAGTCGGAATTTATGTTTCTTACCATATTTTTTTCTTTGATGTCGTAGACATTACCAAAAGGCTTTGAAAAGAAGCATGGTTTGACGTCGCCGTTGCATTCGATCACGCAGGAGGAAAAAGGCGCATTACACCTCATTATAGGAAAAGAGTCTTCTCTTTTTGCAAGAAAATATTCTTTTATTTTAAGCAACCCTTTTATACCAGGAGTTACAAATCCGGATTCAAGCTCTGAGTAAAAATTTTCTTTTATATGTTTTATTACTTCAGAGAATCGATCCAGCATATCAGGCGTGGGCAGAAGATTGTTCCGGCCCGGAGGCTGAGCGTATTCCGATCCGAATCCGGCCGAGTATGCGTCTACAGGTCTTACCGACACTGCGGCAACCCCTATTCTTTTAGCAAAGCCTATGAAATCGGCCAAATGAAGAATGTTGGTTTTCTGGAGAGTATGGGCTATCGCAACCGATTTGGCTCCGCTTCTTATAACAGCTGCTATGCCCTTTACAACATCGTCGAATGCGTCAACCCCTCTTATAATCTTATACATCGAAGAGTCATGCGAATCGAGCGACACGACTATACCGTCGAAGCATTCCGCCGCTTCTTTTCCATAACGTTCAAGAAGTATGCCGTTTGTACAGAGAATAAGCTGAAAGCCGTCGCGGGGCACGCCCCTCAACATTTCGAAAAGGTCTTCTCTCAAAAGGGGCTCGCCTCCGGTAATAACAAGGTATTTCAGGCCAAGTGGCCTTAGACCGTAAACCCAATTATGCAAAACTCCGGCTTCAATATCGTCCGTATTGCCGGCCCATATATTACAGGATGCGCATCTGCTGTTGCATCTGCCTGTGACCGATACGAATAAGGTAGGAAGAAATGAGATTCTTCCGGTAATTCTGGCCGGCATCAGACGGAGTGAAAGCAATTTCAGAGCAAGATTTCTTTTTAAATATTTTATCGCTTTCATACCGCTTCGGTAATAGCCTTCATTATATAAGTTTTTTTTCAAGTCAATGATTATTAAATGTTTTTATTTCATTTCATTTCATTTACTTTTTAATATAAAACAGGAAATGACGTAAAAATCAATAATTAATGATATTATATATATCGGAAGGACCACGGGTGAAGCCGCTTTTATGGTTTATCAACCCCTTCCATTAATAGATTTTATTAACCCTACACAACCTGTTGTTCGCTTCGGAAGCGTAAAGGGGTAATCCGGTTGAACTTGACGAAATACTTTTCCATTTCAGCGGTCGAATTGAATCCACACATCTGGGCGATTGATTCCAATGTACAGTGGGAGGACCGCAGCCTTTCCTTTGCTATTTCGATGCGGGCATACATGACATAAGTATGAAAATTCATTCCCGTGCTGCGTTTTATGAGCCTGCTGAGCTTTTTCGGAGGAATGTCTAAAGCTTTTGCCGCGCCTTCCAGTGTAATTTTTTTTTCGGTTACACTGGCGTCAAGGCTTTCTTTGATTGAGGCGAATTGCTTAAAGTCTGCATCGGATCGTCCTTTCCCTTCCTTTAACGACGGCTTGCTTATCAGCATTATAACAGAAGAAATAAGGATCGTTAAGAAAAACCCCACGGCAAAAGCAAGCACAGCTATAAGCGGCCTGTTCATAAAAAAAGGACGTGGTTTCAACCTTATTTCTCCCCAAAGAACCGGGCTGTATGTTTCGTAAAGGGAAGCCTTGATCCAGGAGGTTCTTCTGACTTCTTTTTCTTCCGAAAGTGTCTTTGCCACAAGATTCAAACCGATAGTCTCCGGCAACCTGGTTCCGAAAATTGCCGCAGGTACAGGGCTGTAAATAGTAAAGCCTTTACGATTGAACTTTTTAATAGCAACATTGAAATCGCAGGGCAAGGTTGCGGCTTCGAATCTGAAGGCTCCGCTGTCATCGTAAGCCGGTTTATACACAATCCGGTAGGGTTTCCCTGCAAGTGGAATGGAATAGATGTAAACCTCCTTACCTGGAAAAGGCTTACGACTAAGCGTCGGGTCTATAAGAATTTCTATACCGAAGGAGGCAAGCTTTTCATTTGATAGATTGAGGTCGAACAGCGGATCGCCTACTTCGGTAATAATAACAAGTTCTTTGTTGTTCCAATAGACTGATGCTTCGATAGTAACGTCGGAACGGGGTGCGGGTAAACGTATGGGCTCTTCTACTATTTTCTTAGTACCTGAAAAACCGAAAGGGGCCTCGAAAACAGGACGTTCTATTTTTTTATGAAGGAAAAAAACCCCTTCCCTGCGCAAGGCGTCCGTTTCTCCGTTTGAAAATGTCGCCTCTGCAAAAAATGAGGCGCCTGCGAAAAGCTGGTTGGGAATTCCGGATATATCCCATATTAAAAGAAAAGGACGTCTTGAAACCGAACCTATGCCTATAATTACCGCGCTATCGGATCCTGCCGGAAAATAGCGTGCCTGAAAGTCGATCTTTTTTATACTCCTCCTACACTCTTTATCTACTATCAGTAAACTGCAAACCGGTTCTGTTATTATTTTTCCGCTGACGGGGTTGAGGAAATCGATACAAGGTAGAGCGGATAAACGGAATATTGCGCCTGTTATAAAAACAAGTAAAATAAAGATTCCCTTCAGGTTTCTTCGCATTGTCCGATATCCCTATAGGAAATTTTCTATAAAAAATGGGCGCAGCCGGACTCGAACCAGCGATCTCCGCGATGTGAACGCGGCGCTCTAACCAACTAAGCCATGCGCCCTATCATAAATTAAAATAAAAAATAGCTTGAGGAGAGAGACAATTCAATATAATGATTGAGATTGAATTTTGAAGAAACTCCCATCCCCCTCATTTCCCTGCGTTTTTCAGATGAAAAAAGAAAACGGAAAAAATCTAGCTATTGATAATATTATTATATTATATGGCTATTGAAAATATAAAACAATACAATAAACACCTTTACTCTGGTGTAATCCTGAAAGAATATGGTATTTTATTTTTTGTAAGGAGCATTTCCGGAAAAGTTGTATGGAAATTTAATATCAGCAGATGGAAAATGATTAATAGATTGTTGTTATTTCTTCCTGCCCTTGTATCATACGGTTTATGTGCCGTTTCGGGAGGTTTTTATGCAAACGTATCCGAAGAGACTATGATTACGCCGGCCTCTGCGGCACTTGCAGGTTCCGATCTGAGCATGAATAACGGGGTCTCTGTTGAAGGCACGCCGGGAAATCTTCCTTTTGACTCGTTAAACCGTTTATCTCTAAGCTATGCCGGATATTTCCAGAACACTTTTACTACTTCGATGCTTACCTGGAATTACAAACCATCTAAGACAATCGGCGTAAGCCTGCTTACAGGTTATGTGTATGTTCCAGATATTATGGATACCAGAAGCAGTCTTGTAGACGAATCCGGAGAACTTAAAGAATTAAGATTTTCCGTCTATTCAGCCTCGAAAATGTTTTTAAGAACCGGCATAGGCCGCCGTTTCGACATAAGACCCGATATATCGGTCGGCGCGGGAGCGGCGGTGAATGCAAAGCGGTTCCGTCTTCCCGAGACCGGCTACGGCATAAGCATGGACGCCGGCGTCAAAGCATACTTTTCTAAACCCCGCATATCAGCGGCTTTGCAGGCGGAAAATATCACCTCGAGTTATATATACTGGAATGAGTCTTTTCAGGAGAGATCCTTTCCGCATTTACGCGCAGGAATCGGATGGGAAGGAGCGTTTCCTTATCTTTACGGAGTGTTGCGCCTTTGCTACTCCTCCCCCGACCTCCTTGCCAATGAGGGTATACAGAGTTATACAGTAAAGTCGACAGAAAACGACCGTCCGGTAGAAATACCCGACAGCACCAATTATGAAATATATGAAAAGCCTTCGCTGCTTTTGACCCGGGGAAGATTCGGAGCCGAGTACGCAGTACTTCGAACCGTTATCTTCCGGATAGGATTTTCGGATAGGAAGTTCAAATTCGGAGGAGGACTGCGTTTATGGAACGAGCGTGCGGGTGTGGATTTTGCCTATATAATGCACGTACTGGCGGGAACCTATCAGTTGTCCGTCCAATACTCATGGTGAAAGGCTTCGGAGAAGGCTGGAAGGGTTTCCCTTGCGGAGACCTTTACTATGGGGAGTAAAATGTGAGGCGGGTGGGTAGACCGGGCGTCGGAAACGTCGAAAGTTGTGAATTGCGATGAGTGATAGATATAACGGGAGTTTGGTCTTAATCGTAGACGCCGATTCTTCATGGAGTTTGGATATTTCCCATAAGTTAATGGAGAGAGGATATAAAACCGCAATAGCCCAAAACGGCGCCCAGGCGTTCGAAATGATGGGTCATCTCCACCCTCAACTGATAATATGCGATCTGGATCTGCCGGACGAAGACCGGCGAATCGTATTCGACGAGGCGTTCAGAGGCCGTTTTCCGATTCCGGTGGTCGTCACCACTTTTCAACCCGACTCCGAAAACCCGGAAGTCGCTGCGGCCATAAAAAAAGGCGCTTTCGACTTTCTTGTAAAACCCTTTACGGCCGAGGCTCTTGTCAGAAAGATCGAACTGACTCTTGACGCCGAAGCCAAACGTCATGAAGAGGGGCTTCTTAAAGATTTCTCGGCGTTTTTCAATCGGATCAGCCGACTCAACGCGGCAAGCGACATCGAAACGCTTATAGATACGGCATTCGATTATTTTATTCAGATAAGCGGCGCCGACGCCGCGACGTTCCATCTTTTTGACAGGGCAAAACGATCATGGAGGAAAGTTAGGGAGAAGGCGGATCTACCATTCGGATTTGAAGCCGATGAACTCGACTTTGCAATCAAACAAACCGCATCCGCAGGAAGAGCAGTTCTCCATGAATCGAAAAAATTGGGTCGTATCACATCGGGCGAAGGGGCCGACTCCCAACCGGCGTCATGGACGCTTTCGGTGCCTATAAATGCGGGGACCGAACTGCGGGGGATTGTAATACTTCGTAAGGCGGGAAGCGGAACCGTTTTTACGGAAGAGATTATTCGGGCCGTCGAGATAGTGGCTCTTCAGGTCGGTAACGCTTTTGTCAATTCGAACCTATACGAAACGGTCAACCGAAAACTGCTCGAACTTCAGATAGTTTCTTCGTATTCGGAGAAGCTTATGGGCATGGTTGACAAATACGACGTCATCCACGCGCTTTTCGAAGCCGCCGTGCGTCATTTCGAAGTCGATTTCTTCGGCTTTCTCCTCGTTCATCGACGCACCTACGAATACATTTACTGGTCGAGCCGCATGCCGGACGAGAAAATGCTCGAAGAATTGTGCAAAGAAACCGTAACGGCTTTCGAACACGCCGCCGAAAAGGATACGCACCGGAGGCGTATAGTTTACAAAAAATTATCCCTGAACGAAAGCCCGGACGCCGCCCAGCTTCTTCCCGACCTTGCTTTCCGCTATGTCGTGCCCTTGTGCTGGGACGAGCTTCGGTTCGGGGCGGTTTTCTTCGGCGCAGTCGCCGAACCGGATCAGTCGTCGAACAAAATAGCCCTGCTCTCGAGCATAGTAGGCCAGACACGGATAGCGCTGACAAACACCAAGCTATACGGCGATATGAAAGAAAATTACATACGTACCATAAAAGCCCTTGCGATCGCAGTAGACGCCAAAGACACCTACACCCACGGCCATTCGGAAAACGTAATGAATATTGCCGAAGAGATCGCCCGGGAGATGAACATCGACGAAAAGACCGTAGGGTGCATCCGCGACGCAGGTTTGCTCCATGATATAGACAAAATAGGCATTCCCGGCTATATTCTCAACAAGCCGGGGCCTTTGACCTATGAGGAGTTCAACGGCATTATGAAAACGCACAGTACGCTCGGCGCAAATATCGTCCGAGATGTGCCTTTCCTGGCCGAGTTGTACAGGCTCATTCTTTACCATCACGAACATTATGACGGCCAGGGATACCCTGAAGGGCTAAAGGGAGAACAGATACCTCTGGGAGCGCGAATTCTTCATGTCGCCGACGCCTTCGAGGCGATGACGTCCAACCGTCCATATCGGAGCAGTCTCGGAAGAACCGAAGCCATCCGCCGCCTTATCGAGGGAAGCGGACGTCAGTTCGATCCTTCTATTATAGAAGCTTTTATAAGACTCGCAGAAAAAAAAGGTTGGATGAAAGAGATCAGTCAGTCTGCAACATCGCAGGTCTCAACTTCATAGAATAATCATATTTCACCCTCCAAAAAGCAGAGAAAGGTTTAATTATGGCAAAAAGTTTTATTTTAAGCGTGATGATAATATTATTTCAAATTACCGGTTGCTCTAAAAAAAAGCGTGATGGTGTTGCACTGATAATCAACGGACACGAAATAACCTCAACCGAAGTGAGACAGTCTGCCGAACTTCTCAAGGAGAGCATGGCTTCAGTCTATCCGGAAAAGGTATTCGAATCCGATCCGTCCGACTTCGCTGCCGCGGCGGCGCAGCAGCTGATCGCCAACCGCCTTCTTATCGAAGAGGCGGGCCGGCTTGGTATAGAAGCGGACAGTAAAGCGGTTGACAGCGCCTATTCCATTCTGGAAAAGCGCTTTCCCGACAGGGCCGCTTTCAAGGAGGAGATAATCAAAATGGGTGAGACGGATTCGAGTTTCCGAAAACAGATAGAAAACGGGATTCGTCTCGACGCTCTGATTAACAGGCTCTTATCTTCATCTTCTCCTGTTGACACACAGGAATGCCGCGAATTTTACGAAAAGAATAAAGCCCGTTACACGGACAAAGGACACGTTCGTGCCAGGCAGATCTTTTTCCCCTTTCCGGATTCGGTTTCTGACACAAAAAAAGCGGAGCTGTACGAAAAGGCCGTCAAAGTGCGTCGGCTGTTGCTAAACGGCGCCGATTTTGCGGAAAATGCAAAGAAGTATTCCGGCGGTCCGGGCGCACGTGAAGGAGGCGATATAGGCTGGTTTTCAGAAGGAGATCTCAGGCCGGACCTCGAAGAACCTCTTTTCAAATTGAAAAAAGGCGAAATAAGCGATATCGTCGCCACCGATATCGGTCTTTTTATTCTGCAGAAGACCGACGAGGAAGCTCCGAAACAGCTTACTTACGAGCAGGTCGAAAACAGAATACGTTTCCTTCTCGAAATAAGGCGGCGTAATCGTATTATCGGCCGTCATATCGATAGTCTCAAGGCTAAAGCAAACATAGAATACATCGATACGACTCTGGCGAGAAGCAACTCAGCGATAGGGATGGAAACGACGGATTGAGCGTCCCGGTAACCAAACAATCCGATTTGTCTTCCCGTATATTTTTCAACTTCCAAAGTATAATATTTTGTTTACTCCCCAATTATCAATTATTTTTTTAAAAACTGTAATACTCACCTTTCCTAAAGGATTATAATGAAAATTCCATTGGGGCCGGGTATAAAGTCAGGAATCGGCAAAGCGGCTTTTGTAATAATGCTATATGTGATTCATCTGGCCGCTTTTTATACAATAATCATGTATTTCCGGATGAAAAATATTTATCTGACCGTGGGTTTTGTAATTTCTGTTGTCTTCTTATGTTTTTCCGGAACAATAGGGTGGCTTATCGCCGCAGACGATTTTCGTGAGGCTTTCGTAAGGTATAAAAACAGTTCAGGCGATAAGGAGCCGTCGGGTGAATTTACCGTCTTTGCGCCTCTTCGTTTTGTTCTTACAATCATAATGTGGCCGTATCTGAGTGTGTTTACCGATACGGATGATAACTCATAATCCGATAATCCGATAAGAGGCTTCTC
>FWPV01014048.1_pt1 | contig 11877 bp, 9 predicted proteins | sample 2228371 | NCBI WGS metagenome assembly FWPV01 (sample SAMEA103939776, study PRJEB20133) | metagenome | reverse complement strand
GCGACCTGATCGCCCCCCAGGGCGATGCCCCACAGGTAAAGCATCTCGCCCACCTGGGGCATGCCCCAAAAGATGTTCTCCGCCAGGTACATCAGACGCCCTCGCTCCAGATACTGCTGCGGCAAGGTCAGGTGATACACCAAAGCGTCGAACTTTACGGCTGGGGCTAGGGCAATGATCAACGTGGCAATCAGGATGATGGCTGCGCAAATCGCCACAGCTTTGCCATAGCGACCGGACGCCCGCCAGACATCTCGCAATATGAGGCTGCTCTTCCACCAGGCAAGGACATCTTTGTAAAGAAAAACCGCCGCAAGCCCCAGAATAATCCAGGCAAGCAGCGGTGAGAAACCAATTGTCCCCGCGATGAGCAGGATAACCAGAGAGATGATTCCTAAACCAAACCCAGCCTGAAGCGTCAGACGCGCCAGGGGGTGCGTTTCGATATGGGTCAGCGCCCGCCTGCCCAACCCACCCCCCAAAGAAATAAGGGCTGCGGCGAGCAAGCACTGAGCCAGCGCTCGCCCCAGGCTCAAAGCGGCAACCGGCGCGAAGGGCTTATGACCCAGGTAATACATCCCGAAAACGAAAACCAGCCATAACAGTGCCAGCAACCCCAGCCATCCTGATTTAGGCTTCATTGGCTACGATGCCTCGAGGATCATGAATAGCGGTTTTCGCGGGGGATTATTTCAGCCTTTCGGCGAATTCCTGGAGCAACACCCGCGGCGGGCGGATCGCCCACCAGCGAGACCAGATCAACCCCAAAAAGCAGACGAAGGGGAATGGCAAATACATGATGGCTTGTTCCTGGTTGCCCTGGACGGTGGCAAGGAACAGGTACCATAAGCCAAAGCCCAGCGCGATCAATATCCCCCACACCCCAATTTGACCAGCCACCCGCCACCGCGCCTCCATGACGGAGAAAATCAGGAATAAGGCAGGCAACATCATCATGAAATTGGTGGTCGCAGTGCGGTACGCCACCATATTGGTGATGACGATCGTCATCAAGGCGGTCCAGCGGAACCAGCGCTCATCCTTGCCCCAGGCGAGCGCCCATTCGAGCAACATGTAAACGATAAATACCGTATGCAAAAACAGGCTCAATGGGCGGCGGATGCCCGGCATCGAATCGGCGATCATCGAAAGCGGAGAACCGGTCTGCATCGTGTAAGAGGGATAATCCAGCAACTGACGCAGCCATTCCGTCAGCCAGGAGGGGAGCAAGGCGAACGAGACGCCCAGCAATATCACCATCCCAATCAGCAGCCCACCGATGATGTCCCTGCGGCGCATGGAGGCTGCCCACAGCACCACAAACGGGATTAACAGGAAGACCATCTGCGGTTTGGCTGTGGAGAGCGCCAGGAGCAACCCGGCGACAAAATCCTGCTTGCGCAAGATCAACAGCAGCGCCAGGGTGATGATCAAGGCGTTGACCGCGGCGAACTGTCCCAGGATGATGGTGCGCAGCCCGTGATACCAGAGCAAGGTGAACACGATCAGGACGACCACTTTATATGGCGGCACCCGCCAATCCACCAGGCGCAAACTGGCGATTGCCAGCAGAAACAGGCACACCTGCACCAGAGTAGTCCACAGAGCGCGCGCCACCGGGTATTTCAGCGGTCCAAAGGGGGCGAAGAAGAGCATGGAGTGCAAGGGATAAACAAAATGGCTCTTATCTTCTCCCTTGCTGATATCGGCGGGGTGCCCATAGATCATGTTTTGGGATGCCAGGCTCACCCGTTCATCGTATGGGCTGATGCCTTCCATCACCCAGTAGCGCGCCCCCATCCAGCGCGCCAGGAAGTCATTCCCACCCGGGTTTTGCAGGGCATATTGATAATTGCCCCAGGTCAGACCCGCCAGGATGGCGATGATGAGCAAGGAAAAGAGGATGATGATGATGCTGCTACGATACGCGCTCAAAGGGACTCCTGGGAAGCATTGAACTCGCCTGGTAAAGCTATGTGGAAATTATCGAGAAACATCCAGAACGAGGGGAGATTGGCAGATGTAAAAACCATTTTGGTAATAATTCTATTCGCCTTGTTATCGGTATCAAAGCCTAAAATGGGTTTATCGGAGATCAATTCTCTAATGCAACGGATACTGCGCAGTACAAGCTCTTGGCAAACCGATCTAAACCCCAATTAGAAATCTTAGCTCGCGATGCGGCACCCATACGACACAGCATATCAGGCTCTGAGCTCAATAGAAACATACATTCTGCAAGTTCGGCGGGGTCCTCCGGATTAAAAGTAAAACCATTTACACCATGTTCAACCAGTTCGGGAACACAACCACATACTCTAGATACCAGAACCGGAAGACCAGACGCCATTGCTTCATTGACAACTAAACCCCATTGTTCACGCAAAGCAGGGTGGATGAATACCTTCGCCAAACCATAATAGACCGGGATATCTTCAATCTGGTGGAAACCTGCCAGGGTGATGCCGCGTATACCCCTTTCTTTAATAATTGATTCGATCTTTCCTCTCTCTTCGCCATCCCCAAGAATGACCAGTCTCCATGGGGGATGTACACCCAAGCTGATGGCTTTTTCTCGATACATCTGGTACGCAATAACCAACCCATCTACATTTTTACGCTGAATAAACCGTAATGAAGCCAAGAAAAATGGGGTGTCGTTTTCAAGACCTGGAAGGTGCTGATACTGAACTGGGGCGCGACGGGCATCTTCTGCCTTACGTGAAAAATAGTCATTATCAACAACATCGTAGCCAAGGAATATTTGATCAGCTGGCATTCCCAGACCGATCAGATAATCCCTATGCAGAGATCCTCCGCAGATAGCCGAGGAAAAACCGCCAATGATAAATTTCTTCAAATATTCTTTCGATGTTTTCCTGGGAAAATCATCGGTCTTAGTATCTGACATCATAATCATTGGGATGCGTTTCAGACGACAGATAGCCTGAAGTAAAAGTGAGTCTTTTGCGCTATAACCGCTTATGACCACTGCATTTGGAGACAATCTACGTATAAATTTGGCTAATGTTATTCCCAACTCAGCCTGGTGGATATTTTCATAAACCCTATTTGGTAATAATGTGTAGATACCCCATTTGTCGAGGTCAAGAGATTCCCGCCAGGCATAAATTCGATCAGCCTGGGCTATTTGAAGACCCGCCAGAGCTATTCCCCTTTCTGAAAAATATCTTTGGGCTTTCCGAAACCTGGCAATATGGTAGGGACCGAACCTCACCCAATGGATCAGCACCCGGCGCGTCAATTATTCCTCCAAAGGAACCTTTTGCATGGATTGTAATGGACTTAGTTGAGAGTATGAGAGGCGACCACAAATAACTGGCGGCGTAACAAAACAACGCTCATCGCCCATCCGATTAAACGGCGCAATGATGTGAATTGCTGTGCCAGCCTGATTATTGCCGCGTTCACAGGCATAGCATCTGAGATTATCTGGATACTCTCGATAACAAAGCCAGCCTCTTTAAGTAAATTACCTATCGTCTGCGGCGTCCATGTGTAAAGATGATGATCCGAGTCGTTATGATGGTACTTTCGATTGGATTTATTGCGCCAATCATCCAGGGGTAAGAGAAGCAATAATAAACCATCTGGATCGAGATAGCGCTTAATACCTTGCAAAACAGCCAAGGGGTGAGGTACATGTTCCAAAGCATGGCTTGAGATAATCCGATTGAAACGTTCTGGTGGAAGGTCATCCAACATAGGGTACACACTCAATCCAAGTGATTGAGCCTGCAATCTAGCAGATGGGTTGATATCTATTCCCACTTTCTTCTGGGCAGGCAATATATTCAGTAAAAATCCACCCCCACAGCCAAAATCGAGAACTCTGTCCTGAGGATTAATATAAGGCATCCATAAGGGTAAATTCCAAGCTGCACTAAGCTCACCAAGAGTGCGTTTTTCATTAAAGTAGGCTTCACCTTCGTTACGGAGATAATGATTACTTGCTCCATAAGTCGGTTTATTCACATCATCTTGATCCATATTACCCCATTCCCGGAATTTTTAATTCAAAGCATCAATCATCTATCGAACAATTTTGTGAAAATAGTTGATAACTGCCTGCAAGAAAAACTAATCTTGCTTGGACTTCACGTCTCAGGTTGTCTGGAACGAGATGAACCGGGGATTCTTCACCCGCCCGCTGCGCTGCCAGGTATGCGCAATAGGCTCCCGTCATATCTCCCTCTTCTTCCAGGTATTTTCCTAGCTGCCGACCCAGGTTGAAAATTGACCAGGGAAGCTCCGCGTTATCAAAATTCTGCAAAACCAGGTTTACAGCCTCATCCCGCCGTCCAGCTTCTGTTAAAACCCTTGCCGCTGCCAGGACGGGGTCTGACCATACTGTTGGATACCACTCAATTGCATTTATGTAAGCCCACAAAGCCTTCTGATTTGACTTTGCCTGTTCAAAATGCTTGCCTAAATTATGAAACATGACCGAAATCTGTGATGGAGATGCTGACCAGTATTCCCCTGTAGGAGCGCCAATGCAACCCAAATAAATCTCCAGGGCGTTCCAGTTGCCCTGGTCGAAGGCAACTTGCGCTAGGGTTTGCATCTCCAGGTGATTTTCGGCTTTTCTCAGCATTTCACAGCTTTCCTTGTAGTTCCCTTCTTTCCAGTAAAGCCTACTCTTGAAGGTGTACAATAATGACCTTTTTTCAGGGAAGCGATAAACCGCCCAAGAATCAATGAGTAAGTGACCCCTACCCGGTTCCTTTTGGATAGCCTCATTAATGCAAGCCGCTAGAGAAGGGTAATCGTCTAACACTTCTGGTTGGCAATCAAGTGGCGATGGAGCTATCCCGCGAGAATTGGCTAAAAGGCGATGCATTCCAACAAAATTGTTCTCCACTTCCTGCACCAGCCTATCAGCATATCCAATCAGGGAGAACAACACAATGATGATCAAGCTTAGGGCAGTCTTCACATACATTGGATTTACTGCGAGAGAGAATCTATGATGGCTCTAACCAGGCGCTCCTGGTAGGCTTCCAGAGATAATTCCTGCACAGCATGCTGCCTCGCTGCCTGAGACATGGATATGAGCATTTCAGGCTCATGTAGTACACTTTCAAGCACGCTTGCAAGGGCTTCCGAATCTCGAATAGGGACGATGAATCCATCCACGCCGTCTCTGACCACCGACCCGGCGTTGGGCGTGGTGATGACTGGCAAGCCGGATGACAATGCTTCATAGGTGACCAGCGCAGAGCCTTCACAGATGCTAGGCAGTACGAGCAAATCCGCCCATTGGAACAGCTCATCTGCATGCGACCTGGGCACGCGACCCAAAAGCGTGCAATGATCTTGCAACTTTCTGGTCGCCTCTGATCCCAACAAATTCTTCCCAGCCACTTTTACAATGATGGATTGACGATCTAACATTCGAAGCGCTTCATACAGGTATTGAATACCTTTACGCAGGGTGACTGTTCCCAAAAAGAGAATTTTAAGTGGATCCGCTTTAGCCCGATTAGTTTTGACTGTTTTAGGGACGTACTTATTTACATCGATGGCATACGGCAAAACAGAACAGCGATCAACCGGAACTCCACAGCTAACCAAGCCATCGACCACAAAATAAGATCCTGCAACGATTTTGTCCGACACCTCCCACTCCTGGGATTCTCTCAAAGACATTTCTTGACCATAGCTCTCAGGCGTGTTTTCCTCCCACCCGGACCACAGGACATACTCCTCCTGCAACAACCGGTCCAGGACGGAGTAAGGGGCAATCACTTGCTCCAGGATGCAGCGAATGTTATGCCGCATGGCGATCTCAAACAGCTCTAAGGCTGCCCCATTTACAGCATAAATGGTATCTATGCCTTCCAGGTCACCCTTACCGACCCATTCGGCGAAGCGCGAGTTATAGGCTGAGAGCACCTTATCGAGCCGGGTTTGGTTTCTCACCAACTGACGGGCAATCGCATACTCAACTCCGAGCCACTGGTTAGCGCGGATGAGAGAATCGGGCAACTCATGCGAGCGTCTGCTCGAAATTCGATTGCCAATCCTGCCAGGCAGTATCTTGATAAATTTATCGAAAGCCTGTCCCGATCCACCTTGAAAAAAGTAAAAATCGGTATAGAACTTCGCCAGCATGTTGCTGTGCATCAAGACTCTGGGCACAGCGTAATGCATGCGGGCACCCATGATTGCTACAAGCACTGATTTGTTGTTATTGAAAGCGCCGTTATTTTTCAATGTCAGACAGGGCAAAATGGCAATTTTTTCTGGTTTATGTAGTTATGAGCTCAAGCCGGTGGTAACGTTGTACCCAAATATTGAGCAGAGCATATGGGAGATAAAAGAGAAAAATGTGGTTGGTCAACACGCTGAACAGATCATTCCGCCCCAACAATCCAATCATGCCGTATGTTGCCGCATAAGTAGCTATCCAAACGGGGTTACTTGCCTGAGCGGTGGAAACGCGGTTCTGGATCCAACCCAAGAACAGACCAGTGATAATAAAATTGATCGCCAATCCCGCCCAGCCCCACTCCTCTAATGCAAAGCCGATTGAGCCCCTGACCGCACCCGCATACCACAGATCTTCACTTTCTCCCAATATCGAATACAGATATGACTCATAAGAATAGTGATTAAAAATGTCATACCAGGTAAACTCTCGTACCAGTAGCTTGCCATTCCACAAGATCCGGGGGACTGGTTTAACAAATAGATTATAAATAATCGACGATCCGTACAAAGGTTTACGGTAATTAATCGTTGATATCACGAACCAAGTGCCTTCGAATCCCGAAAAATCGCCGATGGCATTATCGATTGATGTGGTCTGCATCCCCTCCACTAGTGAACCAACCGATTCGCCTCTTTTAATAAACTCACGATTGGTACGCATGAGCAATAATAGAAACACCGAGGCGATCGCAATCGGTATCACGATAATCCCCTGTTTAATAAAAACCCGGTTATCACGGTTCTGAAAGAGCCATACTCCCATCAATCCCAAACCCAAAACGATCAGCAAGTAGCGAGCCCACCCAAAATAGACCTGGTTCAAAACCCAAGGTGCAACTATGAGCAAAGTCCAGTGGAGCTTCCGAGAGTTGGCATAATAGAGCAGAATTCCTGTGATTACCAGATAATTCGCCAGCTCTATATACCCTGAGGTGTTCCCTAGAATTGTCCCGCTTTTAGTAACCACATATTCTATGTTTCGATCGCCATAACCCAGGAATCCTCGACGGGCAATCAGGAAACTCGAATAGCCAATAAAGATAACCAACAAAGAGACCCGGAGATAAATTGGGTTTACCTGACCACTGCATTTCAGATTAGTATAGGCTGATGTTAATCTATTGACTTCGTTAGGGCGAACTATGCGATATCCAATCGCGAAGAATACGACCGCCAGACAAAACACAACCGCGATGATTGCCTTATCCCTATCAGCCATATAAGAAATTCCAGGCAGCAGGAGATCAAATAGTACAAGACCATCTCCGAAAACATAGGAGGCGTACGGGCGCAGCGCATAGGTAATGTACATCAACAAGAAAAATGCAGCCGGATAATTGCGAATATTAATGACATGCCTCCAGCCGATAATTCTCGAGGCAACCAACACACCCGCTGTACATATAAGCAGATACTCAAACCATGAGATCATCAATCATCTCACTTCGAAACGGTGTACCTGACGATATCACAATAACTTGTATTAAGAGGACTACATTAATCGAACTAAGGGAGTAAAAATAACTCAATAGCAGAAGGTTAATACACTCCTATTTCTTCAGTAAGCGGTGTTGCAACCCACGGAAAATGTAATCGATGTCTCCCTGAAACAGGTAATAAATCATGCGCCTAATCAGGCAGAAATATCTCATCGGAAGGATAAATATTCTGCTGAAAGGGTTCATATATTTGGCGCGGATCAAATCTCCCTCGATAACATCTGTTGGCGCAAAAATATGCTGCGTTTTTGCCTGAGGATGTACCCGTAAGCACCCTATTTGCTTGTGGATAAATTTAAAATCGCCAAACATCGCCGCCCTCAAGAAAAAGTCCAGATCCATCTCATAATTGTATTTATTATTAAAAAGCCCAATCCGATCTTGCAGTGATTTCCGCCAGATCGCACTTTGATTGGAGATGTTCCATCCTTCAAACATCAGGCAGATTGTGGAAAATTTTGTGAATCGCTGTTCTCGTATAAAATTGCCGTGTTCATCAATTATTACAAGGTTTCCAAAAGCCAACTGGTATTTCGAACTATCGATAAGCGGCATGATCAATGTAGAAAATGCATTTGGTAAATAGATATCATCAGAGTTTTGCCAACCAATGTACTCCCCAGTAGCGCGAGAAATGCCCTTGTTCAAAGCATCCGACTGTCCTTTATCCGGTTCGCTCACCCAATACGATATCCAACGCTCATATTTTTTTATGATATCTACGGTTTCATCTTTACTTCCGCCATCGATAATGATGATTTCGATTCTGGGATATCCCTGGAGCAAAATTGATCTAATAGTTTCTTCGATAAATCTTCCTTGGTTAAATGAAGGGATTATCACGCTGATCGTGGGCCATTCTTCTCCGTTCGCCCTCTTATCGGGTAAACGATTGCTCTCTTCAGTCCAAGGCCAACCGGTTTTGCATGAAACAGAGGGGACGGGTAGGTCAATTAAATTTGGACACTTCACAGTTCTCGTCATAATCCCGCTAAGATCAGCAAGACTTTGGATTAGATGTATTTGAATTAAAACAATTATTGTATAGCTCTCTGTACATATAATAGAATGCCTGCGCAGTGGAATCCCAAGAGAATAGTTCAGATCTTTTTTTCCCACGATTTATTCGATCCGCAACCTGATCCGTGCACACCGCCCAATCCAACGCAGCTATCAGACTCGCTGGATCCCTCGGATCAAAATATATTGGACAATCACCGGCGATCTCATTTGTTGTTGGAATATCAGAAGCAACGATAAGACATCCGCTCGCCATAGCTTCTAAAATAGGAATTCCAAATCCTTCATATAATGACGGATAGATGAATGCATTGGCTTTATGATATAAATACTTTAATACGGAATCATCTGCGTTTTTTAATAATATTACATGGTTATACAAACCAAGCTCATTTATCAAACGACTTTCACTAGTAGTCCAATCATCTCCTACTACGATTAGATCATAACTGTCTTTGTTTTTCCACTTGGCAAATGTCATCAAAAAGAAATCGAAGTTTTTATAGAGTGCACGTCCCCCGACATATAATAAATATGGCTTATTGGTTGGAATAGAATAATTTTCCCCATCAATGGGAGTAGAGAATTCCGAACTACCTGCTAGATGTACTACTCTCGTTTTTATCGGATCAATCTCATAAAAACGCAATAAATCGTGACGTGTATTTTCAGATATGCAGACAACTAGATTGGATTTGATGATGCAGTCTCGTTTCTGTTTTCTGAATTGTGAATTAAGAATTCCACGAAACATCTGGGGATAAAGCTCGTGGATCATATCTGGAACAATGGTTAACGATGGTCCATTCCAATGTAGTGGGTATGTGTAATAAGTCGAATGCCAGATACTGGAATGAGCGTTTCTTAATGCTAAACTTAGTTCACGGGATCTAATCCATTGCCTTATCCCCCACATCCACCGTCCTGGTTTAAGGTTTTTTTCAAAGTTATGAAAACGTTGAGAGAAAATATTATTGCCAATAGGCAGGTTTTTTTTTAATTGACCATTCGTCAATACAATGAATTTTATGCTTTCGTCGAACTGGGAAATACGTGGGAGGATTTCATCAAAAATCCGTGTGATTCCTCCAAAAGCTTGCTTTTCATAAATTAATCCATCCAGGTAAATATTCATTGATGTAGGAATTTCTTAGAATCGAATTGCCTGCTACTGGAAAACTAGTTCTTCATAATCAACAATTGTCTCTGAAAGCAGGTTGTAAAAAATACCCATATTGAAAGTGTATTTCCCCATGAATAATGTTGCTTCTAAATAATCGGGGGCAGATTCACATAATTACATTTCATACCGATAATCCACTTTCTTCAAGGTCCAGGGCAAATAAATAAATAGCGGGATTAACTCAATAACTAAATAGGCAATCGTTGTCCCCCATATGACTCCAGGTAAACCAATTACCCTTGCAAGGTAAATTTTCAAAGCTAAGGAAGAAATTGCCATGAATAATGCAAGTATTGCCTGCAATTTTATGATACCGGAGCCATTCAAGTACATGGCGATTACGTTACCTAATCCACCAATAACGGTCCATAATCCGAAACCGATTAGAAGCAATGATGTAGGTCTTATCTGTGGACCAACCCAGATACTTACAATTTGCGTACCGAAAATAACAAGCGGAATTACTGATATCGTGGTTATTAAGATGCTTAAACGAAGGGACTTTGCCAGTGTCTTTCTTACCCAAGGTAGATCACCGCGCGAGATGGCTTCACCAAATGCAGGCCAAAGAGGAGTGAACATAATTCCAATCACCGATTGAACAATTAGAAAAAGACGATAAGTCACCGAATACTGGGCAACAGCTTCAGGTCCTAACACCTGGGCAATCACAATATTGTCGGTAGAGTATGCGACTGCAGCCGAAGTTTGAAGCAAGAAAAACATCAGTCCTACTCGTATTATTCTTTTAGCACTAGACCAGGAATATTGATTAATAGTTGGCTGAAGCCAGGGACGATTACGCTTGAAGAGAAAATAACCATTAACAAGATACGCTATTATTGGTGTCCCCGATACTGCCAACACCAACCAGGGTAAGCCGCCTTTAAGATAAACGACAGCAAATACCCCGATTAGTCCAAGTATCTTTCCAAGGCTATCCCAAATACTATTGATATAGCCCTCTTGATACCCAAGCCTGATAGAACCAACTGCCCCTATAGGAACCATCAATATCATGCAGGAAAAAAACACCAACATGGTGCTACCCACCTCACTGATGGCTAATGGTGTATTTATATTGAAAATTCTTGTCCAGGGAATAAAAGAATAAACACTAATGAAGATCATCATTGCTACAGCTGAGATGGCGAGTAATAGGAAAAGCGCACTGGAGACATATTTCCGTGAAGCTTGGCGATCATCTTTACCATTAGCTTCCGAAATCATGTTCAACAAGCCGTTTCCTAATCCAAAATCCGCAAAACTTAGCATCGCCGTGAATGAGCTTATGGTCATCCACAAACCATACCTCTCAGTTCCCAAATAGCTCACAGTCATTCTGATCGTTACCAAAGATGAAATGAAAAAGATTACGCGAGCTCCCGCAGAAGCGATAACACTCAGATACACGCGGTTGAAACGTGCTTTGGACCTTTCTTCAAAGGTGCTCTCATTTAAAGATTGAAAGGCAAATTTACTTATGATCTGGTTGTACCAATTTTTATATATCGAAGTGACTCTCATCAAATGTCTTGCCTATACATCAATTGATTTGTGGAATACTATAATTCTCTGCGACCAATTAATAATTTCATTCCATCCTTAATCATTCCCACCCACTTCACCGGGTAATACAGCGGCAGCAGCCACGCCGGTCTGGGGTGGTAGCGCCAGCGCAGGTGCGCCGGGCTGGGGAAAAGCACCGCCAATGCCAGGCGCAGGCGCGCCCAGCCGCGCTGGTGCATGAGCGCCTCCCAGGTTGCCTGGGCATGGTGCGGATGCGCCCGGAACACGCCGCGTTGAGGGGGGATCAGACCTGGGTGTAGTGATTGAAGCTCGTCCAACAAGTCGGGTGGGAGAGGGGTATGGAAATCGCTTTGCGTTGCCCATAGCCCGCTGAAAACGGGTTGCAACCAGCCAAACTCCTGCGCCTTC
>FWPV01014047.1_pt1 | contig 11877 bp, 8 predicted proteins | sample 2228371 | NCBI WGS metagenome assembly FWPV01 (sample SAMEA103939776, study PRJEB20133) | metagenome | reverse complement strand
TCGTCTTGCCGTGGTCTATGTGACCAATCGTCCCTACGTTGACATGCTCCTTCGTCCGCTCAAACTTTGGCTTCCCCATGCTAGTACCTCCTGGTGTTGTTCAAAATCGCTCATTTGCCAAGCCCACGATGGGACTTGAACCCATGACCTCGCCCTTACCAAGGGAGTGCTCTTCCGACTGAGCTACGTGGGCACACAACCTGTTCTTTTGGAGCCACCCGTCGGATTTGAACCGACGACCCAGCGCTTACAAGGCGCTTGCTCTGCCGGCTGAGCTAGGGTGGCCTGCGTCCCTTCCCTCCAAGCCGCCATCCCCAGCTCGCCCATGTTGTTCAAGGTCAGATGGCGGCTTAGTATACTGAAATTTAAGCAAAATGTCAAATCGCGCCCGCCATTATGCGACACCGGAGAAACCCGGGTCAGGCGGAGGGGGTGGGATTCGAACCCACGGAGCATTTCTGCTCACGCGTTTTCGAGACGCGCGCATTAGGCCAGCTATGCTACCCCTCCTGGCAGCGGATCATTATAGCACAGGCCTGGCTAACAGGCAAACCGCCCCTGCACCGTTGCCAGGTCAGGCGATCTTTTCGATGACAAGCAGATGGGAAAGGCCCACAATCCGCAGCGGGGTGTGCTCCAGGAAATAGGTTATCCCCCGCAACACCATCCCCACGGCAGGACGGCGACGGGCTATTTTGTCATAGCCGGGAAAGATCTGGGTGTGCGCCACCACCTTCACCGGCAACCCGGCCAGGAGACGACGCAGGTCACGCCGCGTATAGGCCCGCACATGGGGGCAGAACCGCGCTCGCCAGCGATCGGGCAGATAGTTCACCACGGGGATGTTGCCAAAGTGATAGCGCCCCCCCCACCAGGCACCGTGGGTCTCGAATGGGTAGAGGCGGTTGGGAGCAAACACCACCAACCGCCCTCCGGGTCGGCCACGACCGGGATCGGGGCTGCGGAGCACGCGCACCGCCTCGCTGATCGCCTGGCGGTCGTCGGTGACATGCTCAATGACCTCATGGGACAGAACGACGTCAAAGCTCCCATCAGCGTACGGTAGCCCCTCGGCCCGTGCCACGCACAGGTTGGGCAGTTCGCCGCCAGCCTCCAGCACCTTGTCGGCATCCAGGTCCACCCCATGCACCTGGGGGCTGAAGCGCCGAAAGGCCCTGACATACATCCCCAGCCCGCACCCCACATCCAGGATCGCGCGGCCCTCCAGGGGCACGAAGCGGCGGATGAGATTCAGCCGCCGCTCCTGTCCAAAGCCCCAAACGTAACTGGGATGCCCCAGCGCGATCGCTTTCTCCTGGGCTTCAGCCACCGCCTACCATCCATATCCCAGGCGCACCGCCAGCCGCAGCGGCAGATCGTACTCTATCATTTTGGCCTGGGTCTTTTCCACAGGATAAGGGACGCGCCGGAACTCCAGCACAAGCGTCTCTGTATCCAGAATCGCGTAGCTGGCCTGGGGGTTGCCATCGCGCGGCTGACCAACACTTCCCGGATTGATGATCAGCCGTTCTGGCCCCAAGCTCAAAGGGCCGTTTACCGGCAATGGCAGCGTATCGCACCCCTCTCTGCCCTTCTTATCGGTCAGACGAAAGATGACCGGCGTGTGGGTGTGGCCCACCAAACAGAAAGGGGTGTCAAAGTAGTAAAAATTGGCCTGGGCCGTGGCGGTATAGACGATATACTCCCAGATCGGGCGGCGGGGACTGCCATGCACCAGGGTAAATGGCTCCCGCACCAACACTTCGGGCAAGGCTTCCAGATAGGCCAGGTTATCGGGGGTGAGCTGTTTCCGGTTCCACAGGTTGGCCTCGCGGGCATCGAGATTGAACTCGCGCAGGTCCAGCTTGCCCAAGGTAGCCCAGTCGTGGTTGCCGGCGATGCACAGGTGGGGCAACGACCGCAACTTTTCGACACAGGCATTGGGATCGGGACCATAGCCCACCACGTCTCCCAGGCACCAGGTCTCATCCACAGGCCCGGCGTCTGCCAAAACCGCCTCAAAGGCTTCCAGATTGCTATGAATATCTGACAACAGCAGACAACGCATACCTGTTTCCAATCTCGACGAGGTATAATACCACACAAGTTCAGTTCCGGTCAAATGCTTGTCGTTTGCTGACAAAGGGTGTATAATTAGATCGACGATGTTAGATTGGTCAGTAGCAAGCCCTCACCCCCCGACCCCCTCTCCCAAGTTTGGGAGAGGGGGTGCCCGACGCGGAGCGGAGGGCGAGGGTGAGGGCCGTCTTCAAAATCTAACATAGTCAGGTTAGTAGCCAGCAATCAAGAGCCAGGTCACCTGGCTGTTGGCGGCTGTTGCTAAAGGTAAGGCGCGGATGCCGATTTTGGACGAGCACACGTTGGATTTTATCAGCCATAGTCCGAGCCAAACCCAGCGGTTTGGAGCACGTTTGGGAGCCTTGCTGCAAGCCGGCGACCTGATCTGCCTGGAGGGCGAACTGGGCACAGGCAAGACCTGTCTGGTGCAGGGGATCGGGCGGGGGATGGGGGTTGTTGAGCCGATCGTCAGCCCGACCTTTACCCTGATCGCCGAGCACCGGCCTGCACCGCCGGCCCTGCCCCTTTACCACATTGACCTTTATCGCCTGGATACGCCGACGAACGAGGCCTGGGCTTTCGGCCTCGACGAGTATCTGCACGGCGAAGGGGTATGCGTGATCGAATGGGCCGAACGGATCGCGCCGATCTTGCCCCGCGAACGGCTGTGGATCACCCTCCGCCACCTGGATACCAGCAAGCGGGGGATTGTCATGCAGGCCAGCGGAACCCGCTACGATGAGCTGTTGCGTCAGTTCCGCCAGAGCGCATTCGGGGTATGAGACAAGATGCTGTTGGCGATTGATACGGCGACGCACCTGGCAAGTGTGGCGCTTTACGACGGGGAAAACGGTTGGATTTGGGGCGAGGAGACCTGGCATTCGTCCGAAAATCACACCGTCGAGCTGACGCCCCGCCTGGCGCGCCTGCTGGAACAGCAAAAGCTGTCTCCGGCCAGCCTGTCGGGCCTGGTGGTCAGCCTGGGCCCCGGCTCCTTCACCGGCCTGCGCATCGGTCTGGGCCTGGCCAAGGGGTTGGCCCTGGCCTGCCGATTGCCCATTGTCGGCATCCCAACCCTGGATGTGGTTATCCAGCCGCACACAGCGCAATCGCTGCCCATCTGGGCCATTCTCCAGGCCGGGCGGGGACGGATCTGCGCCGGCTATTACCTTCGCCGCCGGGGTCTGTGGCGCCAACAAGGTTCCCACACGCTCACCACGCTGGAGGAGCTATGTGGTCGGGTCAGGGAGCCGGCGCTCTTTTGTGGCGAGATAGGGGCCCAGGATGCCGACCTGATCCGCCGGCGGTTGGGGCTGACAGCAATAGTCGCCTCACCGGCTGCCTCGCTGCGCCGCGCGGCCTTTCTGGCCGAGCTGGGGTGGGAGCGCCTGCAACGGGGCGACAGCGACGACCCGGCCACCCTGTCGCCTATCTACCTGCATACCCCGTAAGCTATGCCCGACCACCTGCCTTATGTTGTCGAACCGATGACCCTGGCCGACCTGGACCAGGTGATGGAAATCGAAAAGGTCTCCTTTAGCTCCCCCTGGTCGGTGCGGGCCTATCGCTACGAAATCACCGAAAACAAGCACAGCACGATGGTTGTGGTACGGTCTGCGCCGGTGGCAGACAGGCGGATGTCGCGCTGGCTGCGCCTCCTTCGCCCCAGGCAGCCCGGCCCGGTGCTGGGCTATGCCGGTTTCTGGCTGCTGGTAGACGAGGCCCACGTGTCCACCATTGCCGTGCATCCCCAGTGGCGCAGGCGAGGGTTGGGCGAACTGCTGATCCTGTCTCTGCTGGAGCGTGGTGCCCAAGCCGGTGCCCGGCGAGCCACCCTGGAGGTCCGCGTCTCGAACCAGGCAGCCCAGGGGCTATACCGCAAATATGGCTTCGAGATCGAGTCACGACAGCGGCGCTATTACTCCGACAACAATGAAGATGCCTACCTGATGGCCACCCCGCCTTTTGACACGCCAGCCTTTCAAGCCAATCTGGAGCAGCACCGGGCCCAACTGTATGCGCGGCTGCAAGCTGAAAGCGTGCCTGTATTACCAACCGCCTCGTAGCGCGGCTTTGTTAGCCGCCGCTAGCTGCCCTTGGTCCGGGTGCCTTTCAACTTTCTGGGCAGCTTCAAGAAACGGCTACCATCAAGGAACTGATAGGCGTGAGGGAATGCTATGATAAAAGGGAAAAAGGTCGTCGTCGTCATGCCGGCATACAACGCCGAAAAGACCCTCAAACAGACCTATGACGAGATTCCGCACGACATTGTGGATGAAGTCGTCCTGGTGGATGACGCAAGCCGGGACCATACAGCCGAGGTTGCCCAACGGTTGGGTCTCCGCACCATCATTCACCCGGAAAACAGGGGCTATGGCGCCAACCAGAAAACCTGTTACGCGACCGCCCTGAGCCTGGGGGCCGATATTGTGATCATGCTCCACCCAGACTATCAGTACACGCCCAAACTGATCACCGCCATGGCCTCACTGATCGCGGAAGGCTTGTTCGATTGCGTGCTGGGCTCTCGAATTTTGGGGGTAGGTGCCCGGAAGGGCGGGATGCCGTTGTACAAATATATCTCCAACCGCGCCTTGACCTTTATCCAAAACATCCTGCTTCAATACAAACTATCCGAATACCACACCGGATACCGGGCCTTTTCGCGAAAGGTGCTGGAATCATTGCCCTTTACCAAGAATTCCGATGATTTTGTCTTTGATAACCAGATGCTGTCGCAGATCATCTACGCCGGTTACTCCATCGGCGAGATCTCTTGCCCCACCCGGTACGCAGCCGATTCCTCTTCCATCAACCTGTCGCGTTCGATCGTATACGGACTGGGGGTCTTGAAAACGTCCATCCTCTTCCGCTTGAACAGGTGGGGGATGCCGGTAAGCGATCTGTTTGCCAACATCGCCAAACGCTGATGGCGCAGGGGGTGCCTTTCATATTGCTGGTGACTTTTGCTGCCACGCTGGTTGCCGTGGGGTCCGGTCTGTGGAGTGATCGGTCTGGGCCATCCGCGCCCAGCCGCTAACGAAGGAGCTGATCGCCACCCATATCCAATATCTAGCACAGGCAACAGGTCAAGCACCGGCTCCATCGGCTGACGGCCGGCCATCAGCCAGCGGTCCCCGACCCTGGTAAAGGTCACGGCAAACAGGTCACCATCGTGGCTCCAATCGCCCCCCAATATCCGGGCGTGGAGCAGCACCACCCCGTGGGCGTGCAGACCATCGTCGGCCAGGTCCAGCCGCACCAGCTCCTGTCGGTAGGCCACAAAGGGCGGGCTGAGGGTTTCGGTCACCTGGCTGCCGCCGGCCAGGGCCCAAGCCGGAGCCAGCGTGTCGCGGTAGGCGCGGGCGTCGGCGCGGATCACGGCGCGGTCCTGCGCCGCCAGCAGCTCCAGAATAGCCTGCCGCGCTGCCAGCGAGGGGCGATCCAGGCTGCCACCGGCGTCGAGGCTGTCCTCCACGTCGTCCAGGAGCATCGCCGCGCCGGCCAGATCGCCCTTGTGCAGCCGTTCCTGGGCAGCGATGAGCGCCGTCTCCAGCACCAGGTTTAGCGGCGCGTCACGCCGTTGCCAGAAAATCTGAAAATCGTCGCGCCTCCATTCCGGCGGTGGCTTGTCGGGCAGGATGCGGGCATCGGGGTCCAGCTCCGTCTGGTAGCGGCGCATCAGGTCAAAAGCGCGCACCTCCAGATGCCAGGCTTCGGCCTGCTCTGGCGTGGGTGACAGGCCGGTCAGGTAGGCCAGCCACTCGGCCTCCAGGTCGGCGTAGCTTTTGCCATACAGCCGTCGCACCAGCGCCTCGTCGTGGGCCGCGTTATTGGTGGCCAGGCCGTACAGCTCCTTGAAGGCATCCAGCCCATAGCGTTCCACCAGGAACTTGACAAAGGAACCTGCCTCCAAATACGACGTTTCGTGTTGAAAGTCGTAGAACGGCCCGGCCCGCAGCTCGGCCAGCGGGATGTAGCTATCGGAGGCGGCCACCACCGCTGCCCACTCGTCCAGCGGCTCGCGGCGGTAGTGGCCGTCGCTGGCCCATACCGCCAGCCCTTCGACCAACACGCCATCGGGGCCGCCCTCCTCTTCCTTGGGCCGGATCAGGTCCTGGGCCAGGGCATGGGTCCCCTCGTGGGTAAAGTAGCTCCACGTTTCGACGCCGGTGTAGTTGCGGTCCAGGTAGGAGATGAGCTGCACCTTATCGCCATAGGCCGCGCCGCCTTGCCAAAAGACGCGGGGCACCAGATAGACGCTCATCTGACCCTCAAACTCGATCTGGAGCACGCGGCGGATCTGGTCCAGGGCAGCCTCGGCCACGGCGCCGATCTGCACCAGGTCACGTTCGGCGGCCTCACCGGGCACAAAATAGAACCGGTAGTGGCGCGTGGCCGATACGCCCCAGGTGAAGGTGAGCGGGGGCGGTTGTGGCGTCGGCGTGGCGACCAGGGCTTGCAGCGCCGGCCCCAGGGCGACGGTTCCACCGACGCGGGCCGTCTCGCCGGCCGTGTCGCGTATCAGCCACCAGTAGTCGAGTTCGCCGTCAGGCAGCGTCGCCGCCATGCCCTCTTGGGCAACGTCCAGCCGGTAGCTAAAGGTCAGATCGGCCAGCAGCGGGTCGGCAAAGCGCCGTGGCTCGTGGCCGGCCTCGGTATCGTACCACAACAGCAGCTCGACCACATCCCGGCCGGGCGGCACCTGGGCCGTCATGGTAAAGGTCACCGCCTGCGCCTGATCGTCTGCCTTGGCGCTCAGGCCGGTGATGGCCAGATGCGAGATGGCCGGCATCGGCGTGGGGGTGACCGACGGCGGCAGGGGTGTGGATGGCGGCCCGAACCGAGGAATCTGCCACAGCCCCACCAGCACCGCCCCGGCAAGGACCAGGATCAGTGCCGCCAGCAGCAGATAGCACCGGCGCCGGCCTTCTACCGGTCGCTCATCAGACGAAAAATCCATACATCCCCCAATCGTCAATCGTCAATCGTAAATCGTAAATCCTCAATCTCAAGTTGCATCCCCCCCTACCCTGTGATATACTTGCACCCAGGTGGATTATACCATAGCCTTGGCTATCTCTGCCAATTGTTGTGTTCTAGAAAGCTATAAGCCATGCTCGACGACGAAAAACTGCCCATCCAATGGGCCGCCGCACACCTGGAAGAAGCCGTGGCCGACCTGTTCGTCGTCCAGGACGTGACGTTGGGCATCCCCGGCCAGCCGGAGGTAATCCGCCTGCGCGGCCGCCTGCAGGCGCCCTCCGACCAGGCCTATCCCCAGATTGCCGCCCGGCTGCGGGCCATGAACTACACCGCCGTTCTGCGCCGCGACACGGATCAAGACCTGGACGAGATCCTGGCCCTCCCCGGAGTGTTGCCCCAGGCCGAGCGCCACCGGCTATGGGTTCACGGCCTGCTCTTTGGCGCGACGGTGCTGACCACGCTGTACGTCGGCGCCGGGATGTCAGAGGCGCGCCCGCCGGATGACCTGTGGTGGCCCCTGTTCCATCTGGGACAGGGCTGGCCATTTGCCCTGAGCCTGCTCTCCATCCTGCTAGCCCATGAACTGGGCCACTATTTCACCGGCCGTCGCTACCGCGTGCCGGTCAGCCTGCCCTACTTTATCCCCCTGCCTGTGCCCGACTTTTTGGGCAACATCCTGGGCACGTTGGGCGCGGTGATCCGCATGAAAGCGCCCATCACCAACCGCCGGGCCATGCTGGACATTGGCGCTGCCGGCCCGCTGATCGGGCTGATGGTGGCCCTGCCGGTGCTGGTGCTGGGTCTGTCGCTATCTAAGGTCGAACCCCTGCCGCTGGACCAGGGCTACCTGATGGAAGGTAACTCGCTGCTCTACGCCCTCATCAAGTATGCCATCTTTGGCCGCTGGCTGCCGGCCGGCGGGCTGGACGTGTTCATCCACCCCGTGGCCTTTGCCGGCTGGGCCGGGTTGCTGGTCACCAACCTGAACCTGATCCCGGCCGGGCAACTGGACGGCGGCCACGTGCTCTACAGCCTGCTGGGTGACCGGGCGCGACGCTTTACCTGGCCGATTATTGCCACCCTGGTGATCCTGGGCCTGGTGGCCTGGCCCGGCTGGTTCCTGTGGGCCGGGCTGGTCTTTCTCTTTGGCCAGGGTCATCCTGGCCCGCTGGATAGCATCACCCGCCTGGACACGCGCCGCAAAATCGTCGCCGTGGTTGTGTTGCTGGTCTTTGCCCTGACCTTTACCCCGGTGCCGATCACCCTCGTCTTCCCGGAGATGGGGGGAAGCACGGTGATGAGCAGCCTGGTGATCCTGGCGACGGCGTTGACCGGCCTGATCTGGCTGGGCCGCCGCTTAACGACAGGATAACACTGTGGCTGATTGGGGCAAGCGCGTCTTTTTTGCGAAAACGACGGCCACAACATGCAAGCCGGGCCAAGCCCACGGTGCCAACTTGTCCATGTCCAACGCTTGCTCGTCGGCGGCGACCTGCCCGGCGACCGGGTGACCGACCTGAGCCTGGACGAGTGGTTGGGTGGAGTGGATCAACTTTCCAACGCAGCCGACAATAGACATTATCGAGAATAGCGTTTTTCACCGCAAAGACGCGAAGGCCGCAAAGAATTTCAATATAAAACTTGGCGTTCTTAGCGTCTTGGCGGTTCCAAAATCCTTATTTCCGATAGAGTCTAATAACAAAGAACGGAGGATAGAGAATGAAAAGATTTTTTGCTGTTCCGATCGTGCTGGCCCTGTGCCTGGCGGCCCTACCCCTGCCCTCGCTGTCAGCCACCGGGCCGGAAGCCACCGTTTGGGTGCAGATGTCGGCGGCTGCCTATGACGCCGCCAGCATCCCCACCGTGCGCGCCGTGGACTATGGCCGCTTTGTCTGGCTGGAGCTGACGGCTTCAACCCTGGCCCGGCTCCAGGCTTCTGGGCTGTCGTTCCAGGTCTACCCGGAGCCGTTCACCCTGCGCCTGGGCGAACAGAGCTTCGACCCCCGCCAGGGCGGGCCGGAGCTGCCGGCCGGCTGGGAGGGGGTGAGCAGCGCCGGCCCCGACCTGTACCTGGTCCAACTTTTTGGCCCTACCCGCGCCGAATGGCTCGACGGCCTGCGGCGCAACGGCCTGCAGATCGTGCAGTATATCCATCCCTTCACCTACGTGGTCTGGGGTGAAGCGCAGGCAGTCGCTCGGGCGGCAATGGCCGACTTTGTGCGGTGGACCGGCCCCTTCGCCCCGGCCTACCGCGTCCTGCCCAAGTGGCGCAACCTGCCCGACGAACCGGTCCCGGTGCGTGTGCTGCTGGTCCGCGCCGCCGACACCGACGCCGCAGTCCGCCGCCTCGAGGCGCTGGGAGCCAAAAACGGTGGTCGGGCCGTGTTGAACTCGACCTTCGAGATTGCCAGCTTTACCCTCTCCGGGGCGCGGTTCCAGGAAGCTGCCCGCATCCCCGGCGTCTACAGCATCCAGCCGGAACCCACCGACGGCGGCCTGCGCGGCGAGATGAGCGACCAGATCAACGTCAACAACTACGACGCCAACAACCAGGCCTTCCCCGGCTACCTGAATTGGCTGACGGCGGCGGGGGTGAACGGTGCCGGCGTCATCATCGCCAACGTAGATGGCGGCGTCCAGGATACCCACCCCGACCTGGTCAACCGCATCGTCCCCTGCAGCGGCCAGACCTGCGGCGGCAGCGCCCAAAGTGCCCACGGCACCCACACCGCCGGCATCATGGCCGCCGACGGCTCATCCGGCGTGGTGGACCCCTACGGCTTTCTGCGCGGCCTGGGGATGGCCCCCGGCGCCAACCTGGTGGAGCAGGTCTACAGCCCCTGGTTCCAGCAGCCGGGCGGTATGCTGCTGCTCATGACCGATTCCTACAACAATGGCGCCTCGCTTTCGGGCAACAGTTGGGGGCCGGCGGGCACCCCCCAGGGTTACGACAACGACACGATGCAGGTGGATATTGGCGTGCGCGACGCCGACCCCAACGCCCCCGGCAACCAGCCCCTCAGCTACATCTTGTCCATTATGAACGGCAACGGCGGCGTCAGCACCCAAGGCACCCCCGACGAGGCCAAGAACATCTTTACCATCGGCTCGACCAAGATGCAGACCAGCGGGGGGGCACAGATCCTGCAAATTGACGACCTGTCGTCCAACACGGCCCATGGCCCCTGTCTGGACGGGCGCAAGATCCCGCACCTGGTCGCCCCCGGCTGCTATGTGGATTCGACCGTCACCGGCAGCAGTCACGGGCTGATGTGCGGCACGAGCATGTCCTCGCCCCACGTCAGCGGGGCGGTGGCCCTGTTTATCGAATACTACCGCAACCTGTTTGGCGTGGACCCCAGCCCGGCCATGATCAAAGCCACCTTCCTGCCGGTGGCCCACGACCTGGCCGGCCACCTGGACGCCGACGGCAACGTGCTGGGCCACCCCTTCGACTCCAAGCAGGGCTGGGGGCGCATGGATACCGAGGCGGTGGTTTCACCCACGGTAGCCGTCGAATACCTGGACAATCCGATCATTTTGGACAATACCGGTGAGGAATGGGTGCAGACTCTATCTGCCGCCGACCCCACGCAGCCGGTGCGCTTGATGCTGGTCTGGACCGATGCGCCGGGGCATGGCCTGGGCGGCAGCACCCCGGCCTGGAATAACGACCTGGACCTGCTGGTCGAATGGAATGGCGAAACCTATCGGGGCAACAACTTTGGCTCCGACGGTTGGTCGCAGCCGGGCGGCAGCGCCGACTATCGGAACAATACCGAAGGGGTCTTTCTGGGGCCGACCGCTGCCGGCGCCTTCACCGTCCATGTCGTCGCAGCCAATATCAACTCCGACGGCATCCCCAACCAGGGCGACGACACCGACCAGGACTTTGCCCTGGCGTGCTACAATTGCGTGCGGGGCGCCGATTTCACCCTGCGGACCGCGCCGGACAGCTTTGACCTGTGCGCCCCCGAAACCGTGACCAGCACCATCGAGGTAGGCCAGGTCCTGACCTACTCTCACGCCGTGGCTCTGGAGGTGCTGAACGTTCCGGCGGGGGTGACCGCCAGCATCGTCCCAGATGTCGTCACCCCGCCTGGTCAGGCGGTGCTGACCCTGGATGTGGGCAGCGCCACCCCCGACGGCGAATACACCCTCCTCATCTCCGGCACCGCCGAGGTAACTCGCGTCCATACTGCCAAAGTCGAGTTACTGGTCAGCTCCCAAACCCCTGCTGCACCGGCACTGCTTTCCCCGGCCAACGGGGCCACCGGTCAGCCCTACCAAGATCTGACCTTCACCTGGGAGCCGCTGCCGCTGGTGCACAACTACAGCCTCCAGGTGGACACCCACCCCGCCTTCCCGAATCCGATTGTGGACGTATCGGCCCTGCCTACCGGCACCTACACCCTGGAGACACCTTTGCAACCGGCCACCTGCTACTTCTGGCGGGCGATGGGCGAGAACGCCTGCGGCGCGGGCCGGTGGGCCGACCCCTTCCACTTTGCCACGTTGGCCCTGGCCGTTGGCTTTTACGACGATATGGAATCGGGCAGCGGACAGTGGAGCCACCAGGCAGTCCAGGGAACAGACAACTGGCAGATCTCCACCGCCCAGTCCCACAGCCCCACCCACGCCTGGTTCGTGCCCGACGACGGGGTGATCACCGACAGCCGGCTGTGGAACACGACCCCGGTGCCGGTTGGCGGGAGCAGCAGCCTCACCTTCTGGCACCGCTACCAGTTCGAGGGCACCAGCTACGACGGCGCAGTGCTGGAAATCTCGACCAACGGCGGCGGCACCTGGACC
>FWPV01008565.1_pt1 | contig 11877 bp, 9 predicted proteins | sample 2228371 | NCBI WGS metagenome assembly FWPV01 (sample SAMEA103939776, study PRJEB20133) | metagenome | reverse complement strand
ATGTTAAAAAATTCTTTTATTTTATTTAAAGCCCAAACAAGAGAAGATTAAATTGTCTGCCCAGATCGGACACAGATTCAGCACACAGCAAGTACACAAACTTTTTCACGCCCCTATTGTCAAACACCTTTATTGAAATACTCTTGCTTTATGGTTGTTTGTTGGATTTTCTCAATTTACTTTCATTTTTCTGAACAAAATACTACGGGAAAATGGATTTGCTAATTTTACATTAAAATTTTACCGAAAGTCAACATATAAAATAAAAAAAATATTTACATTATTTAATAATCAGTTAAAATAAAACTCTGTAAAAAAATTTGGACACTATAAAAGGGGGCAACAACGAAATGAAATTTATAAAAAATGAAATTGATGAAATTAAAATTACAGAGGCAATAATGAAATGTTGGATGCAAGATTTTAAGGAACATTTAGATATAGATGTTGCAATTGCAGGTTCTGGGCCATCAGGACTTGTTGCAGGTTATTACCTTGCTCGAGAAAACTGCAAAGTTGCAATTTTTGAAAAAAGGCTCTCAATAGGCGGTGGCATGTGGGGTGGTGGAATGATGTTTAATAAATGTGTTTTTCAAGAAGAAGCAATACCGATACTTGATGAATTTGAAATAAGATATGAAGAATTTTTAGACACTCAAGAGGTGAAATCTCAATATTCAAAGCCAACAATTAAAAAGGCATATAAATCACAAGTGAAAGCGAATAAGAAAGGAAATGCCCAAAAAAGTGGAGACTACATACACGCAAAGACTAAATATTATATTGCTGATGCCATAGAAACTGCAACAAAATTGGCTGCAAAGGCAATTCAAGCAGGAGTAAAGATATTTAATCTTATGAGTGTTGAAGATGTAATAATAAGAAGTGAAAAAATTGCAGGCATAGTTTTAAACTGGACGGCAGTTGAAATGGCAAATTTGCATGTGGACCCTCTATCGATAAAATCAAAGTATTTGATAGATGCAACAGGACACGATGCAGAAATTGCAAAAATTATAGTAAGAAAATTGGGAAAAAAATTATTTACAAAAACAGGAGATTTAATGGGAGAAAAGCCAATGTGGTCTGAAGTAGGAGAAAAAGATTTAATAAAAAATACAAAAGAAATTTATCATAACTTATTTGTCACGGGTATGGCATCAAATACAGTATTTGGTTCACCAAGAATGGGAGCAATTTTTGGGGGGATGTTGATGTCAGGCAAAAAGGTAGCAGAAATAATACTCAGAAAATGAAAACAAGATAAAGAGCCAAAAGAGCCTGTTGCAGAACTCCATTTTCGTTTATGTTTATTTACAGGAGTAATCTACTTTATTCTGTGTTTTTCTTATGCAGTTTTCTAAGGCGGGCTAAAACTTGCTACAGTGAGTTACTAATAAATGTAGGGCAAACGTTTATGTTTGCTTTTCGCAAGGCTAAAGAGGCTGTCCGATAACCCCTATTTTGGCTAAAAATTTTATAAGTTTAGTAGGTAAAACTTATACAAAAATGTGTAATTTTTTGAATTGTCGGACAGCCTCTAAAGCCTTGCCCTACAGTTTGCCTTTGCAATGACAAGGAAGGACAACCTAAGTTTTTGACAAAACAGAGTCTGACACTGATTTGTCAAAAAGTAGGGCAAACCTTTAGGTTCGCTTAAACGCAAGGCTAAAGCCTTGCCTTACAACCTGCATCTACTTATGCGGTTTTCTAATGCTGGTTAAAACTTGCTAAACCGATTTTTTGGCTTGTGCAACAAGCTCAAAAGTGTCTAGAGCCCCCCTGAGCGCAGAAAATATTTTTTACATTTTATGTTTTACAGTCTTCCCTTTTTTACTAAAGGAGGTATTTAAAAGGAAAAAAATTAACTAAAGAAATGCATTCTTAAAATGTAGCTTGCTGTTTTACACTGCCTCGTTACAAACATTAAAATTTACATTTTTTAAACCGTTTGACTTGTTCGAATGGGCAAACAGTTGGCTTCTCAATTTATCCAAATAACTTTGGAGTTATGAATAACATAGGGAAAAATTCTGATTTGGTATTTATTGTCAATCCAAATTCTTGCAATTGCAGAACAGGAAAAATGTGGGAACAAATGAAGGATAAAATTAAAAATTATTTTGGGAATTATTCGTTTGAATTAACAAAATGTCCGGGAGATGCAACAAAAATTACGAGAAAATATCTCAGTGAAAATTATAAAATAATTATTTCAGTTGGAGGAGATGGGACTGTAAATGAAGTAGTTAATGGCTTTTTCCAAGATAATAAGATAATAAATTCTGAATCCGCTCTTGGCATAATGAATTGTGGAACAGGTGGAGATTTGAGAAAAACACTTGGATTGCCAAATGAATTAAACAAAACTCTTGAAGTTCTAAAAAATGGAAAGACAATTAAGATGGACATTGGATATATGGAATTTAAAAATGTTAAAGGTGAAAATGATGCATGTTATTTTGCTAATATTTCTGACTTTGGTATGGGAGGGGAGGTAGTATTAATAGTTAATTCTACGACAAAATTTTTTGGGGGGTTTATTTCATATCTTTGGGCGTTGCTTCGTGCAAGCATCTCTTATAGAAACAAATTGGTAAAAATTAAAATCGATAATTCAATTGAAAAAGAAGTGAGGGTAAAAAATGTAGTTATTGCAAATGGATGTTTTTTTGGTGGAGGTATGCAAGTTGCAAAAAAAGCAGATGTAACTGATGGATTTTTTGATGTTCTTATTATTGGAGATTTCAGCTTTTTTGAATCATTAAAATTAATCAATAGATTATATACTGGTGAACTTTATGACCTTGATAAAGTTGAATATTATAGGGCAAAGGAAGTGAGTGCAATACCGCTTGATACTACTGTTCGGATTGACATGGATGGAGAATATCCTGGCACTTTACCTGCAACATTTAAAATTATTCCTAAGGCAATAAATGTAATTGTGCCATAAGATAAAAGTAAAAAAACAAAAAAGTCGAAAAGCAAAATGCACAGGCTCAAAAGAGTCATTCCAAGTATTGACATTTTATTACTCTTTCTTTACAAGTTACAAATTAAAAAAATTTAATTAGGAGAAAATTATGATTTTAGTTACAGGTGCAACAGGGCATATTGGAAATGTTCTTGTCAGAAAACTGCTTGCAAGGGGGGAAAAAGTTCGTGTGATAATTCCACCAAATGAGGATACAAAACCAATTAAAGGATTAAAAGTTGAGAAAGTTCAAGGAGACCTTAGAGACATTGATTCCACAATTAAAGCATTTGAGGGGGTTAAAGTAGTTTATCATCTTGCAGGAATGATATCAATTTTACCTAAAATATCCAATATTTTATATCAAGTTAATGTTGTAGGGACTCGAAATGTAGTTGAAGCCTGTTTTAGGACGAAAGTAAAGCGCCTGGTATATACAAGTTCAATTCATGCTTTTGCTGAACCACCGAGGGGAGGCAAAATTACGGAGGCTTTACCTTTTGACCCGTCCAAAGTTGTAGGCGGATATGCTAAATCGAAAGCAATTGCCAGTTTAGAGGTGTTGAAAATGGTAAGGCAGGAAGGGCTGGATGCTGTAATAGTATGCCCAACAGGTGTAATTGGTCCTTATGATTATAAACCTTCAGAAATGGGACAGCTATTTTTGGACTTTTTAAATGGTAAGGTAAAAGCATATATAGATGGCTCTTATGACTTTGTGGATGTTAGAGATGTAGCAATGGGGCATATACTCGCTTGTGAAAAAGGCAAAAAAGGAGAAAGTTATATATTATCAGGCGAACAAATAACTGTTAAAAACATATTTTTAAACCTTGAAAGAGTCACAGGATTAAGAGGACCAACTATGAAAATTCCAATTTGGTTGGCTCAATTAACGGCTGCCTTTACTCCATTTTATTATTTTATTACTAATACAAAACCTCGTTTTACAAAGTATTCTATTTATCTGCTTACATCAAATTTTGAAATGAGTTGTGAAAAAGCTAAAAATGAATTGGGATATACTTCACGCCCAATTCGACAAACAATTGAAGATACAGTCAATTGGCTTAAAGAAAATTTTAAGGTTTAAAATTTCCTTTGTTTTTCACTCGTTATTATAAAAAAAACATTTTTGACAAAACAGTGTCAGACACTGTTTTGTCAAAAACTCAGGCTGAGTTTGCCTGTAATTGCGAGGTGACTTTGTGACCGAAGCAATTCTCTGTGCTTTGTATTCTTCCGTCATTAAATTTAAAAGGGCACAGTGAAAATCTTTTAACAGCAAACCAAACTGCTCATTTTAAACAAAGTGTTAAACAGAATGAAAAATCTGCACCGAATGTCGTCGGATGTTGTGCGCGCATTTGCATGAGATATTTTCTCTTGCTGGGAATGACAATAATCATTATTCTAAATTTCGGCAATTGTCCAGTCCTTACACAAAATAGGAAACTAAGAAATTTTGCATATAGTTAATTGCTTAAAATTATTGAAATAAACAAATAGCAATTGTAAAATATTGTTAAATTTCTTAGAATAGAAAATGCACATCTTTTATAAGTGGCATGGTCATGGTGCTGGCTTGTGTAAAATAGGACACTGAATATTAAAATTTCTATTTTTTGTTGCTTGCCCGCAATAGCATTTAATAAATATGGTTTCTGTATGAAAATAGACAGGTTTGAGCTAAAATACTTTTCAGTTTTTTTTGTGTGCGATAACTTATCTGTATTCCACGAATTTGGGAAAAATTATGCTATTGGAGGTGGAATTACTCTGCGTTCATAAACAATTATGTCTGAATTACGCTGGAATCCAGTTTTAGAGGAATGGGTAATAACAGCCACACATCGGCAGGAGCGAACTTATAAACCACCTAAGGATTACTGCCCTCTTTGCCCTACTAAAAAAGGAGGATTCCCCACTGAAGTTCCTGCAGAAAATTTTGAAATTGTTGTTTTTGAAAACAAATTTCCTTCTTTGAAACGAATTCCATTAGAGCCTGAAGTGAAATCATCTTCTCTTTATCCAGTTAGAAAATCTCAAGGAATTTGTGAAGTTATTTTATATTCCTCAAAACATGAAGGAAGTCTTACCGACTTCCCTGTTGATGATATTTTTAAACTTTGCCTGGTGTGGAAAGACCGATATGAAGAACTTGGAAGTTTGAAGTATATTAAGTATGTTTTCATTTTTGAAAATAAGGGTGACGTAATTGGTGTAACACTACATCATACTCATGGGCAAATATATGCTTTCCCTTATATTCCTCCTAAAATAAAGAAAGAATTAGACTCAGGTAAAAAATATTATAAGAGGCATAAAAGGTGTCTTTTTTGTGATATAGTCTCTGCAGAAGAGAATACCAAAGAGGAAATAAAATCAAAAGCATCCTCAAAAAGCAGGATTGTTTATCAAAATGAACAGTTTATTGCCTTTATTCCTTTCTTTGCTCGATATCCTTACGAAGTTCACATTTACCCTAAGAAACATATTTCTTCTTTGCATGAATTTAATGAAAAAAATCTATATGGCTTAGCTGATGCGATAAAAGTTGTAATCACAAAATATGACAATCTATTTGGCTATTCATTTCCATATATGATGGTAATGCATCAAAATCCAACGCTCCATCTGGGAAAAGCGAAGAACAAAAAGAAAGGAACAAAAATAGTGAAAGGTATAAAAAGTGAAGACTATTATCATTTTCACATTGAGTTTTATCCACCGATGAGGACAAAGGACAAGATAAAATACCTTGCAGGGTGTGAATCTGGGGCAGGTTCTTTTATCAACGACACTTTGCCAGAAGAAAAAGCAGAGGAATTAAGAAATGTTAAGTATTAGTTAAGTGCAAAGTGATAGGAGAAAGTCGAAGGTGAAACAAAATTAGTGAATAGCCTCAAAAAGAAAAGAATAGAATAGAACAATTACCAAAGCTGGTGTTTGAGAGGCCGTGTGGGCTGTTCGACAATTCAAAAAATTACACTTTTTTGTATAAGTTTTCCCTACTAAACCTATACAATTTTTAGCCAAAATAGGGGTTATAGGACAGCCATCTGTGGGATGGTGGGGGGCTGTTCTCAGAATGGGGGTCTATTCCCCTGAAATGTTAACTAAAGCTTTTCAACCAATTCCTTAATTTATTCCATATATTAATTTCAGGTTTAGTTGAATTCGGGTCTGTATACAATGCATGCAAACCATTTGGAACAATAAATAATTCTTTATTTTTTGAACTGCAACGGTTGAAAAAATCCTTTATTCCCTCAGAGTCAACTGCAGGGTCTTTCTCTCCCTGAAAGATTAAAGTTGGTATATCAATAAATTTTGCTGAATTGAATGCCTTATGAATATAGCTATTTAGTTGCAATATGTATCTTGGGCTTAATTTTTTGAGATGTAAAGGGTCTGTTTTATCATACTCTTCATGCAATGGGTTGGCAGTTCCAGAGTAATCTTTTCTTTCCATTTTAATAAACGGATAACCGGGTGAGAATAAATAGACAATTAAACTCAAAAGAATTATAAAAAAGTCTTTTACATTGAGTCTTACTTTTAATTTAAGCGCAGGAGAAAAAAGAAGTAGCCCTTTAATGTCGCTTTGGTAAAGGCACAAATAATTTATTGCTACTGCTCCTCCCATACTTTCGCCATGTAATATTATCGGTATTGCTGGATGCTTATTTTTTATAAAAAGGACAAATTCATGTAAATCAGAAAGTATCAGCCTAAAATCTTCTATATCTCCTCTTTTCCCTTCCGAATTACCATGTCCCCTATAATCCATAACATAAACTCCAACATTTTCACTTATAACTTCGTCTGCAAGAAGAACATGATATTCACCATTTCCTCCAGCGCCATGATTTACAATAATTATTTTATTTAAATTTGAAGGAAGAAAAAACCTGTAGAAAAGCTTTAATCCACTTGAATTTTTGAAATAATCAAAACCACCATCTCCAGCCAAAAAAGTAGTTCGTAATTTTTTTAATAATGGGTTAAATTCATATTTTTTCATGTTAAAAGCATCTACATTCAATTTAAAACCTAAATCTGACGATTTTATTTTTTCCTTTGGAGTAAGGCGAGTCCTCTCGCCGTTGAGCAAACTAATTCTGAACGCAATGAGGACATTGCTTACTCCAAAAAAATTATAACTTAATAGGTTAAAGTTCCTCTTTCTTTAATTACCGTTACATACGAGTTTTTAAAACTTGTTTTAACTTAAAATCGTCAGATTTAAGTAAGAATTTGCTCGTGTTTTTCAACAAATGTAGGGCAAACCTCTAAAGCCTGCCCTACACAGTTTGCCTATAAGGCAAAGTCATCGCAAGGAATGAAGCCCATGGCAATCTTATCTGTATTTGCAAAGCGCATGGGATTGCTTCGGGGCTTTGTTTCTTGAAAGCTCATAAGCTCACAAGAGGGCTTAATTCATCACTTTTTTAAAAAGTAGCCTGAATTTGGGTTTCGCAATGAAATGTGAATAATTTACAAGTCTTTTTTTTGGTAAAACATCATAAAAAGGAGGTAAAATTATGATAAGACCCATACCACCACAAGTTCCAGATATTTATGCAGATTTTGGAAAATATAAAAAAGACATTGAAGTAAAAGAAAAAGAGCCATCTTTCTCTGAACTTTTAAAGGCAGCAATAGAGAGGGTCAATGCACTTCAAAATGAGTCTGCTGAAATGAATAAGAAACTTGCACTGGGTGAGGTAGAAGACATTCATCAAGTCATGATTGCAGGTGAAAAAGCTGCTATTGCATTAGAATTAACAATCGAAATTAGGAATAAAGTAGTTGAAGCATATCAATCAATAATGAGGCTTAATGTATAATTTTATTTAGGAGGAAAATTTTTATGGAGGAATCTAAACCCGCAGTAAAAACTTCTACTATTATTTTAATTACAATTTTATCTTGTTTACTTTTTGCTATAGGGGAATAAATGCAAAAACATGGGATGGTAACTTCTTTTCCCAAATTAAGTGCCGAAAAATTAGCAAACGAATGGACGACCATACTTTCAACGATATTTAGTAACTGGATGTGGGTGGTTGGGATTATTCTTGGTTTTATAGGTTGGGTTCTTCACTTTCAGGCGCTACAGGGGAAAATATCTCTTGTTCAACCCTTAATGAATATACAAGTTGTTATGGTTGTAATTATAGGTATTTTAATATTACATGAAGAAATATCGCCCAAAGAATGGATAGCATTGATTATACTTATTACGGGGGCAGTTATTTTATGTATATCAAGTGGAGAAACCGAAAAAGCACACCTTAACAAACTTAGGTTGTTAATATTTATACTCGCTGTTGCAATCTTCATAGGTATTATTATCTCCATTCTTAAAAACGCTCCAGCAGGAAAAATCTGGGAAATATTACTGTCAGTTACAGCCGGATTGTTATTTGGCATGAATGCTATTTTTATGAAAGCAGCAGCTTCAGCGGTAGAACAAAAAGGAATGGCATTTAATTTATCATCGGGTAAAACTTGGTTGGCAATCTTGTCAGCACCTTATTTTTATGGTGTTATTGTGGCTGGATTGTCTGGGTTTGGAATTATGCAATGGGCATTTACACATGGACGTGCTGCTGTGGCAGTTCCTATTTTTACAGCAGTTTCATTAATTCCACCTGTTGCCTCAGCTGTCGTTGTTTTTAAAGAAAAAATATCAATGGTTCAATACCTTGGAATTGTAATTATCATAATAGGGGCAATTTTACTTTCTTAAAAGGAACAACCACCTTAAAATTCAGAAGACACCGATAAACTAAGGATGGTGGGAAATTAATTTGGCGAGCCTCCCCATAAAATTTAGAAGAAGCCAATTAATAAAGAACAAAGGAGTTTAGGAAAATTATTTGGTTTAGTGCTTAGGAGGCTGTCCGATAACCCCCATTTTACCTAAAAATTGTATATGTTTAGTAGGGAAAACTTATACAAAAAAGTGTAATTTTTTGAATTGTCGGACAGCCTCTTAGGATTTTCAAGCATTATCACAGGCTCTATAAATTCTCCCGACCTCACTTCACGCATCATCTCCCAATTTAACTTTTAATATACTTCTATAATTATCTATCACAAAGAGCGGATAATAAAATACCAATCCAAAATATTCATTACAACTCGCATATTCATCCAACTATTATTTTTACATTTTTTGTATTTTGTTAAATTTTTATCTTTTATATTATTCACTAATCCTTTAAATACCTAATATTTTCTTTTTTAATTTCCTTGTCGTCAGCAGACCTTCATCTCTTGCTTAGTTTTTATCATGAAATTTTATTTTTCTATTGAATTCTTGTTGAATTATGTTATAATTATTTTTACTTATTTCGTGATGCCTTCTGCGGTTTTTTTTAAGCACCAACGAAGGGTTTTCCCTATTTTAATTTTTTCTGAATATGAATAATTCAAATAATAACAAAAAAAATAAAGACAAAAGAAAATATGCAAGAATAACAATTAATGTGCCTATAAAATACAGGTTTGTAAATAAAGACAAGCCGGCAAAAAATGTCTATACTATAAACATTAGTGCTGGCGGGACAAGAATCGTGCTCTATGTTGATGAGCCTGTTGCTGTTGGTGACTTAATAGAACTTTCTTTGTATTTACCGTCTAAAATGGCGCCAATAAAAGCAGTTGCAGAAGTAAAGTGGGTAAGAGAATATTATGGTGAACTTAAAAATGGTTTTGAAGTAGGAATGGAATATAAAAGTATTTCAGAGGAAGATAAAAAAACTATTATGCAATTTATAAACGAAAGTTTTTGAAGTGTAGCATTTTATAACTTTTGTAGGGCACATATTTATCTTCTGGAGGTCACTTTCTGGCATATCAGTTTTGTGGAAATTGTTACCAAATTTAATTGGCAAGTTGGACTATGTGGTGCTTTATACTCCCATTGGCAAGGCAAACAATATGTCCTGGAGGTTGTAGTCTGTAGCCTATGGACGACTTGCGGCATCAATTTAACTTCTTAGTAATTTTTTCAAATGTATTCCCCTCTTGTGGAGCGGTGGCTCCGCCTTAGCGGAGATGGGGTGTTTTATTCCCCTCTTGTAGAGGGGTGTAGGCGTGTTTTTTAGGGCGAGACCCCATTTGTGGTGTCAATAACCTGAGTTTTTGACAAAACAGAGTCTGACACTGATTTGTCAAAAAGTGAGAATGTGAACTATTATGTTTGCACAATCGCGCTCATTTCTTAGAGATGTATAGAGGTGTTCATCTCTTGAAGAAGATTGCCCCAAAAGTGTGGGGTTTCAGAGGGTGCCTCGCTTTAGCAAGTTCGGGTGGTATTCCTCTCAGAACGCAATGAAATCATTGCAAACTCCTAATCGGAATGCCGAAAAGACACATCTTACTCCATAATAAATGAGCATTTTTACCATTTTAGACTGCTATTTCAGAAAATTAGGTTGAAGTTAGCAAAAAGTGGAAAATTACACTTTTTACTTTTTATAATTAGGTTCACCAATAATCAGGAAGATATTTATGTTCATTTTCTTGTGCTTTTTAATGCTTTTGCCAGGTATATTAATAATTATCCCTGGCGCAACAATAGGTATTATAATTAACTACTTTGAAATTTCAAAATCGGTTGCTGGACTTTTTCCCCTTTCCTATTTTGTCGGTTCTATAGTAGGAATCCTTTCAGTAGGTAAACTGACTTCTTTATTTGATTCAAAAAAAATAATTTCATATTCTACATTTAGTTTATCATTATTTTTATTATTCTTTATATCTTCAAAAAATTTTTATTTATCAACTTTCTTATTTCTTTTTATTGGATTTTTTGGCGGTTTGCTCCTTACATTTGCAGGGGCATTAATTACTTATAGTAAGGGCAAAAATTCACAATTATATGTTAATGTTTTGTTTTTTTTCTTTTCAATTGGAGTTCTTACAACTCCTTTAGTTGTAAATTTTTTACTTGAAGATATAAGGAAGTTGTATGGCTGGTATTTTCCATGGCAAATAGCTTATTTTTATCCAGCATTGCTTTCTTTATTTTGTGGGTTGATATCAAATTTTATTGAATTTACAAATATCGAAAAAGAAAAAAAGAATTTTATTTCTTTATTTTTATTAGTGTTAAAAAAATATGCTTTTTTTATTTTGTTAATTTCTGTTTCAGTGTTTTTATATGTAGGCTCAGAATCTGTTGTTAACATTTGGGTAAGTAAGTTTATGAGCGAGATTTATCCTGATAAAATAACTTACTTCCAAGCCAATAAAATTCTTACTTATATATGGATTGGTATTGTTTTTGGTAGATTTATATCTATAATTATCTTGAAAAAAATTGAAAGTTTTACTTTATTGGTAATACTTAACTTGTTAACATTTTCTTTCTTAGGCTTAGCTATTTTTAGTAAAAGTTATTCGATTTCATATTTATCTTTCTGCCTACTTGGAATCGGCTTTTCTTCAGTTTTTCCCTTACTTATTTCCTATGCAGGAAAAACAAAGAAAGAGTATTCTGATATCGTTTTTAGTATTTTTGTTGGTTCTGGACAAATAGGTGGTGCTTTATTGCCTTATCTTGTAGGTGTTATTTCAGAGTTTTATAATTTTAGAGTAGCATTTTCAATTCTTTTGATTTGCCATTTTCTAATTGTAATTTTACTAATTATAAATAATTTTACAAAACATTGATTTATATCATATTGAAAAAATTTTATTTTATGTTATTTTAAAATTTGGAATTTTTTATTAAGGTCATTTCAGGAGGTATAAAAAATGGTAGAATACTTAAATTTGTTTCGGAGAGTAGACCTTTTTTCACACTTAAATGATGAGCAGCTGAAAATTTTATCTCAAGCTTGTGAGATAAAGAATTATGCTAAGGATAAAATGATAATTCA
>FWPV01014046.1_pt1 | contig 11878 bp, 17 predicted proteins | sample 2228371 | NCBI WGS metagenome assembly FWPV01 (sample SAMEA103939776, study PRJEB20133) | metagenome | reverse complement strand
ACAGAAAAGTTTTTAAACCCCCAAAGCAAAAAGTTTAAAAACTTTTCGCTTTCTATCCAACAAACACAGCCGAACTCTTCCCGAAATCCCGGTTCGCAATCAAATCCCAAGAGTCGTACGTTTCTCGAACCCGCTTCCTATCGCACCTGAACAGCAGTTTCAACTCCTCCTCGCTCTTCTCCACCCTCTTGTATCCCCAAAACCCAAAGGGTTTTTGAAGCGCCTCCTTCTCCCTCGTTCGCAGAGTGTGCTTGTATTCCTTGAAGAAGACCTTTCGCCCGCCGAGCAGGGCGTCCAGCATGCTGTCCCTTCCATATCTCCACCCGTGAAAGGCAACCGTCCTTCCGTCCAAGTATGCGTACATCTTCGCGCGTACGTACAGCAAATTTCCCGCATCGTGCTTCAGTTCGAGGCGGATGGGAACGTTTGAGACCTCTGCGTAATCTCCTTTCGTCATGTGGGAGTAGTAATCGGGCAAAAACAAACTGTCCGTATCCATTCCGGCAATTTTCTCCTTTTCGCAGTCCTCGAAAATGCTGCTCATAATGAGATGAGCGCAAGCAACGATTGTGTTGTATGCTGGATAGTTTACGCGAGTGGAGGGAACGGGATTCGTTTGCGCCAGTTTCCCTGTCAAGGAGTTCAAGATCATTTTAATCATAAGTTTTTCTTCTTCACGCTCATACCGCTTTTCGATTTTTTTCTTGAACATCTCTTCATACCGCCGCATCATCGCGTTTTTCTTGAAAATGGGTTTATAAGTTCGCGCGATTTTCACGATTTTTGCGTCCGCTGCCAGCAGGTCGTAAGTGTGGAAGAAGCCGGAAACAAATCCAACGTGATAGCGGTTCTGCGAAAACGTGCCGATCTTGTGCTTGATCGGCAGTCCCCAAATGTCGTTTTCCGACCAGAAGGTTCCCTCAACCCAGCCGTAGTCCAAAAAGCAGCAGCGGTTATCGAGGTTCAAATCCTCAGGTTCGCACTCAACCACGCGCTCTATTTCGAGCGCGCGGGAGATGAGCGCGCAGGCTGGGTACAAACTCGCAACATCAAGGTAAATGTAATTTTCGAGATATCCATTCAAGAAACATTCGCTTCTGCCGGCAAACGTTGCTTCCTGCCGTATTTTTTCTTCAATTTCTGGGATGATAACGAAACTGTCCTCTTTAGCATGCCTTTGGGGTAAATCGACAATTTTCGCGGATAGATACGCTGGAGTAACGAGTTGCGATGGGGAAATCTTGAAATCTTCGCACAACTTTTTCGCGAAGCGATACGTGATTTCTGCATCTCTCACGGCGTATTGTTTGAAAACTTCATCATCAGGAGATAATTTCAGCGCCCCTTTGTCCATTTTCTGTATTCCAACGTAGTCGCCAACTTTTGCCAACGAGTGCAGCCCCATGCTCGCTGCGAAAGGCCGAATATCCTTGAAGCACGCTTTCGGCCTTTTCGGAGAGTAAGCGTAATATGCAACCAACTGCTGCCCGATTTCTGTTTTCGCAAAACTTTCGTGAAGCCAGTTTTCCATCGCTCCAATATCGCACAGCAAGTTAAATCCAAAAATAAGTTGCGGTTTGTGCTCGTTGAAGAAAGTTCTCAGATCTTCCGGCTTCCTAAGAAAAACGGAACAGTTTGGTTTGTAAAACTGCACGCTGTACGTTTCGCACGTTTCCGTGTTGAATTCCGTATCGAAACCCCAGAACTCTTCGAAAGTTTTCTTTCGTCCCTTTCTCCACACGCCTACTCGCCCCATTCTTTCAGAAAGGCATCCAAGAAACCTTTGGGGGGATCAACTTCCAGCACTGCGTGAGAGGTTTCGATCTTCGCGCACACGTATTCTCGCAAGAAGTTGTCTCTCACTCTCATGCTCCCTTCGTCGCACAGGAAACCAGCGTCCCGCATGAGCGCCCAGTACACTTCGTCTCTTTCTGGGGTTCGAATGCTTTTTCCTTTCCCCCAAATTCTTTGCCTTTGGGGTCTTTGTTCCAGCATGGTAATGAGTTCTTCCAGCAGATACATTTGAAATTCAAAACTGTTTTTCACGTACTTGATATTTTGATTGCTGGTGTTCAAAGATGCCCACAGCACGGCTGGAGGGGAGGATGCCTTGTATCGGATAAAAAGATTAAAGCGGTTCGAGATTTTGACAAACAGTTTTCTCGTTCTTACGGCGCTCATCAATCTGGCCGCTTGCGTTCGCCCCACGCCAAACTGCTGCCTCATCAGCACGTAGTACTGCGTTCTGTTGATTTGGTTGTTGTGGTACTGCTGAATGAGCGAGAACATCTTTTCCGCGGTTCGCTTGTCCAGGTTTGTTTCAAAAACTTTTTCCGATGGAGGAACTCTTCGATAAACGCGCCGCAGTTTGACAATTCGAATCTTTCGCTCTTTTCGCAGTTGTCTGATCCAACGCTTTCTGCTCCAAGCGCGCCTCATCATCTTCATCACTCAAGCAAATATTTTACGCAGTTCACAATCTCCACCACTTCGATGTTTCTCTTCAAGTGGGGGTAGAAAGCAGACACAGACTGCTCCAGGAACCATGCTGCCACCGGCTTGTCTCTATTTTTTCTTTTCCACCGCCGCAGATCGTCGGCCCACTGCTTGCTCTGTAAAAAGACCTTGGCTCTCTCAATGATAGAGTCCTTTCCATCTTTGTGAAGAATCACATCCAAAAATTTGTCCTTCTCTCGCTCGTACTCCTGAATGAATTCGTCTCCCAAGAAGGTTTTCGGATGCTGAACTTGTATTCGTCCGAGCGGGGAACCCTGCCTATCGTACAGGAGAGCATGCGTAACTTGCTTTTTTCGATCAACATAAAGAGTTTCGATTCCGAGGTGGCACAAAGAAAGAATCTTGGAAGTTGGGGATGCGTGAATGAAACTTATCTGTCGTTTTCGGAGCGTCTCTAAAAGTGTTTCATATTCTAAGGAGATTCTAAAACTCCCTAAACCCCATTCTGCCACCTGCTCGTCCAGAATCACGCACGTGTTTTCTTTCAAACTGCTGAGGTTTTGAATAATGTCGTCTTTTCGCCAAAAAACCTTTCTTTCCGGAAAGAAGGAAGATAGAGAAAGAGCCAAGTAACTTTTTCCGCTCCCCTGTTCTCCCCAAATTTCAACTAAGAGATTGGATTGATTTTTGGTTCTTTCTTCAATTTCCTCGAACAGCAAATCCGAAATATCTCTTGAAAGAGCGGTAGCGACGGCATCGTCTTTCAAGATTTTTTCTTGAAGTTTGAGAAGGGAGAGCGGAAACATGAAAAGATATTACATTACTACTATTTATAGTTTTTCCCACATGCGCACGCTGCCTACAGCGTGAACTTGCTTGCGTTCACCACTTCTGACACTAGGAAAAGTTCGAATTCTTTCAAGTCTCTCAGAATGTCAATCAGGTATATTCGCTCAATTTGACCATCTTTCGTCCTTACTTTAATAAATTGGGTCAGATCGTCTGATTGTTGAACTATTGCGTTCAGAATTTCCAACTTTTCGCCGAAATATTTTTTTTCCAACCTTTGCCTTTCGCGCTCGATTTTATTCTTGCTGCACAAGATTAGAGCAACAAGATACTTTCCATTCAAGTCGCTTTCGAAGAATTTTTGCAGGAGAATTTGCTCCAATGCAGGTTTCAAAAAGCCAGCCATGCAATCACCACGGAAAGGAAAAGAATTCCGGAAATGAACAGCAGTCGGAACAGCAGTTCCTCCGGTATGTCAAAATACCACAAAACCTTTTTCGCCTTGCTCGTTCGCCCGCTGTTCTCGCGGTTCATCATTTCATTCATTTAACCCCCCATCCGCTTCATATGATGTAACTTTCCCACTCTCTTTTTAACCGCTCGTATTCTCGCTCGTATTCTCTTTCCAATTCTTCCTCCCGCTCTCTACCCTTTTGCCACTTCCTTTTGCTGCAGTTTTTCCATTTTTTCTTTTTTCCCACAATCATCACGAACCTTGTTCCTCTTCCCCAGTTTCTTCGATTACTTTCGTGAGTTTTTTCTTTTCGATCGCTCTTTGATGTTCGCTGTCGCTGAAAATCGCTCTCTCCACAATCTCGCCTGTTTCGTCAAGAAGTTTAACGAACATTTGATAACCGACCAACTCCTGCTGCAGTTTCAAGGGAACTGGAGAACCAAACAAAGTGTTGGGAAACAGGAACTTTCCGTATGCGATCAAGGAGTGAGCGCGAATGTAGATGTGCTGCCCCTCCTCCAACTTCGAATGTTCGTGAGTTGGGATGAAGACAACATCCGGCTCGCTCCACAAAGAATGAGGAAATCTTTTCGACACGATGAAAACTGTCCACGATTTGACCGGCAGGTTCGCAACCTGCAGATTCGCGACATAGCCTTCAATCTGCCCCCAATCAATCACGGGAATGTTCGCGTCTCCTAAAGTGTATAAGTGTCCCAATCTCGTTTTTGCCATCCGCCCAGTTTGTATGAGGTTCTTCTTTGCCGTTGCAACAGGTTGAAAAACAGGTTTTCTTGTTAGATATTTGTAGATTGCATATCCAAACAGCGCGATTCCGCCGAATACTGCTAAAAACAGCAAGTTGTTGGTCAGAACGCTGGCAGACTGCGGGTTGAAGACCGCCGCAATCACTATAACTCCTATTAAACCGATCACAATAATTTTCCAATCAACCATTTCCATCACCTTCAATTTCCACTTTCGTTGGGCTGAAGTTTTTGAAAAGAATCATCACAATGAACGCTCCAAGAGCCAAACCCGCGGCGCTCGCGCACGCGAACATGAACATCATCCTCGCCTGAAACAGCGATCGTTCCTGTAAGAGCATCTGCTCAACGGCATTTGTCGTTCGATTTTGATAGTCGATTGTAAGGTACTGCGTGTAGTTTCGATACTCGCGAATCGCGTTTTCGCAGTACTGGTAGCAAGCATCTGCCGTTACGCATTTTGAAACATCGAACGCGCTGGCACCCGCTGCCGCGCCCAACAGCAGCAGCATCAGCCAAAAAACCCTCATCTTTTTCCCTCCTTTCATTACCTTAAAAACCGCGCCCTCTACCTGCAAACTTCCACACCCAACCGCGAACCTCCTCCACGCTCGCTCTCTTCTCCCCTTCCTCCTATTCTCCCTCTTCCCCCTCTTCTTCCCTCCTCTTCCCCCCCTCTTCCCTTCTCAAAATCGCTTTCTTTCCCTTCTTTTTCTCTTCTTTCTCATTCTTCTCAAAATTCCTTTCCACTTACAGGCCACTTCATCACCTCACGTGCGGCACTCAGAAATTTCCGGGTGCTTAGAGCATATCGCATTTATTTTTGCTTCGAGCGCATCCAACTTTTCAATAATTTTCTTGATTGCTAACTGATTGATGCCTACCCAATCCTGAACGTTCACCCCATCGCTCTGCATCTGGAAAACCTCCGCCATGTCGTCCAGGAAAGCCCCGTAATGAACGTTCGGGTCAGATGCGTAATTGTTCGTGCAGATCTTTTCTGTCTTTTTGCTTCCATTTATGTCCGTTGTTTCAAAATCCCTGCAAATGCTCATGTTTTTCCACTTCCATGCGGAAACATTCAAACTTCGAAATTTCTCCAAGATGTCGAAATCAACTGACTGAGCCTCCTTCATATGGGAATATGAGGGAGCGTTGATCCACGCACCTGCCTGCGACAGCCTTGCCCCAGAAGAATGATAGATTGCGTTATCGTTGTTGGCGTTTGATGTTGCGAGGAACAGCGCACCAGAGGCTGCGCCGGTATCTCCATCGTGCAAGATTGTTAATGCTGGCTGCGTATCAGCGGCGTTATCGTTGTAGATGCGAACTAGAGGGCTTGAAGTTTCCAAATTTCTATAAAAGTCCGCGGTGTATTCTCCTGCAATCGCTCTGAAGTAATTGGTGTTCCACGCTCCTGCGCCTCCATACGCCCAAATTCCATACGCGTACGGCTGGTTTGAAACGCCAATTTCCAGCGCGCTCGCTCCGCCGTTCTGTATTAGCAGCAGGGCTCTTTGATCATCATTCGGATTATCCTGAATTATTTCCGCCACCCCTGTAATGGTGTAATCCTTGTGCGCATTTCTATACACGTGCAGACCTTTTGCCGAACCGGCATCGATCCGAACGCCGGCGCACGCATCCACGGTGGTGTCGCACGCTGGATCGCTGTCTATGCGCACCGCATATTCTCCCACCATATTTGCATTGTTGTTGATCTGTACCGCATCCTGATCAACGTTATGGTTTATCATCAAAGCATTTGCGGCAGACCCAACGCTGATAGTTTGCGCTGCGGTGAACGCGTTTTCAGCATCCTTCAGCGGAACGTTAGAAGACAATCGAGCATCAGACAGCGTTCCGGAATTCAAGGCAGAGGCGCTTCTAACCTCCAAATCTTCCAAACTACTGCCAGATTTGTCAATTTTATCCCATGAAATGGGAGAAGCATTCCAGATCCCTTCCTGAATCACCCCAAACGATGCATTTGTCATTGTTATGGTTAGATTTAGGTTAGTTTTGAGTTCCTCCGGCATATTCGCTACGTACACACCAGATACCGCATCCGCCGGCAAATTTTGCTGTATGATGAAAGCACCAGCAACCAAGAGCAGCCCAATTACCAACCAAGTCCAGTTGTTCATTTCGTCACCATCCGCTTAACCAGTTTAGCCACCTTGCGCCTAACACTACAAGATAAAATCCAATGAACAATAACGTCCAGACCATTGCCATCTCCGAACTAAAAACCTTGATGCCCGTTCCCTGAACAACCTTTCCGCTCGCGTCGACCGAAGCGAACAGTTCAGGATTGGCGCACCAGAGCATTTGCTGGCTCACATTCAAGTTTAATTCCGAAACAGAAAACTGAACTTCTCCAGGGCAGAGCAAACTGTTCAATACTGGAAGCAAAATATGGATCAGGAGCAGAAAAACGGCGATCTTAATGGGGGTAGGAAGAGGGTTGAGAAACTGCATAAACTCTTTTAAAAGCAGGAAACTTTTCGTGGCAATCAGACCGATAATGGAAATCAAATCTTCAACTAGCCCCATTTTTTCACCTTACCATCCCTGCAGTTTCAGGGCAAGCGGGGCAAAGAGTATGATCAGTCCAATTAAGATTATGGTTTCAAGCATGTGAGACAGAGCAACTTTCACGAACAGCCCTCCCACGAAGTACAGCACGTCGAAAGCATCAGAAAAGATCTTCGTAATGCTCGCACCGATCGCTCCAGTTCCGCCCCCCAATCCAGTCATCCCGCCAACGGGCGTGATGAGCACGGCACCCGTATAAGTAACGTGCGGCTGCCCTATGAGAGCGTTTGGTGTGCTGCACTTCAGCACAATCTGCCCCTTGGTGTCCATGAAATTCCCGTACATATCTGTTAGGGCGCGCCCGTTGCACAAGTTGTTCGTCGGGAGACTGCTCGAAATAAAACCGATGCCCCAAGGAGTGTTTGCAGGAGACAAGGCAACTCTCCGCACGTTCTTTTGGAACTTCTCTTCCCCTATCGCATCGCACGTTTCGTACTCTACATAACAAGTTGTCCCCGCTGGAAATACGTTCGTGTAATTTGAAGTGGAGTTGTAAATGAAGCCAAGAACCTTGAATGTATCTTTTGAACTGTCATTCGTGAACACCAAAGTGGTAGTCTCTTCACCCTTATAGTCAACAACTTTCAAACTCGCTGGGTAATAAAGCAAAGTTTGCTGTGTGATGTTTGCCTCGCTATCGCCGAAAAACGTTTCGTCCCAACATTGGAACTGCCACTCCACGGTTTGCGGTACGTAAATCAACTGAGATGCATCAACCACTGCGTAGTAGAAGCACCGCTCGCTGTCGCTTTCACATTCGTAGCATTCGCCGCCCCCTGTGAGGTTGGCGATTCTATCGCAGTTTGGTGGAATGCTTTCATACATATTGTACGTGTGCCCATACTCGTTCGTTGCGAGGCAGCGCGCGCCGGAGATGAAGTTTCCGTCCTCCAGAAATTGGATCTTGACCAAGTTAACTTTCATGCTCTCCAAGTTCCCCTGCTTCAGGGTAACAGAAGCGGGTTCTACACCGGTTGCTTCCACGATGTTGATTGTCATGTACTTGTGACCCAAAATACCCTCACAACTTAAGTACCCTGCCCACGGGCCCGTATCCAAGCCTGAAATCGCGATTCGATAATTGTAATCGAGACTGTAGGGATCTTCGAGACCCATCTTGATAGTTGGGGAAGCAGCAAACGTGTGATTTTCGAGCCCGTTCGTCAACTGCAAACTGCAGTTCAGCCCATATACCAACCGGCGGAGGTTTCTTTCTCGAACATTGAAATATATTTCATCCCCGTTCATCATGTTCAAAACGCCGTACTTCCCATAGTTCTCGATGGCATACTGATACTGCGGTTCTCCAGATTGGCAAGTGGAGGTATCTACGTATATCACATATCTATTGTTCACCATGGGATCCTCTGTATTCACAAAAACCGGCATGGAACATTCCACGTACTGCCCCTGCTGGTTGTAAAAACTCACGTAGTACTGCCCAGGAGGGAGATATCCCGCCCCCTCGTTCAGATTCAAAGTTGGAATCATATATATTTCATTGCGATCATCAGTCAAGCAAACGTACCCATTTTCGCCTCCACAACTGTAACGACCCGTTTCCGCGAGATTTTGATTACTCAGGTAGGCCGTAATGTATATCGGGTAGTAGACTTGAAAGTTTGAGGAGTTATCGTACAACCCATAATGCAAATTCGATACACTTTTCGAAACAGCATACACCATTTCATTTACGACTTCAAGAGCAAGTTTATCCGGCGCGCTCGTAGACAAGCGCCCAGCGGATGCATCGTAACCCTCCCATTTCAAAAGATGAAACCAAATGTAGTCCTCATAACCCTGGAAAACGTTGGCGCAAATGGGCGTCTCCCAAGTCTCGCAGTCGAAACTCACGTAGTTGCTGGAATACGGATAACATCCCACGAACTGGTAAACCAACTGCGAACCCCCAGCCGTGAGATAACTCATCACATCGCAGCGGTAAATGTCGCCTGTGACTAGCGCAACAAGACAAGAAAACTGCGTTGGAGAACCGCCGCAAGCAATACCGCCGTTGCGCGTCTTTCCCGTAGCGTACGCCGCCGGTAACGTGTAATTTCCTAGATATATTGCATTTTCTCTTGTAGAATTTTCCACATACGCATGAACCTTGTTATCCGCAACGATCATCACTGCTCCAACCCCTCGAATGACCCCCACATCAGCGTCGCCGTCCTGCGGTATGTCATAATGCTTATAGGTTCCAAAAGTGCCCCCTGCAATCGGCACCGTCACGAAATGCCTAGGATTCCCTTCACGCATGTAAGCAACGAAATAGTTATTAGAAACATCGCTGACAGATGGCCAACTGTACGTATCCGTTGAGAACTCAGATAAAGTGCCGCACGAACGGTTCACAAGTCGAAGTATGTTGTCACGATAAGGCGGCTCTCTAGCATAGTGCAACAAATACACATTCTCCGATATCGGAAACAGATTTTTAACCCGCTCATAATACGGAGTCCACCACCGAAGTACACATTCGGTTCCATTTATGTAGTACGCTGTACCATTAGGGATGTAATAATCATTTTCCCCCACATAGACAACGTAGTCATTCACTGCATGTTGGCCGGTCAAAAACTCGGTGAAATTCGATGTGAAGGGTCGCGAAAAGGTCAAAAACGAAAGGAAAATCAACCACAGAAGAGATTTGTTCATCCTTCCTCTCCTCACAAAACAAACATTTTCAAGAAAATCACCGCGAGAACCAGCAGCATCCCGCCTGCCAAAATGAATGCCATGTTTTCCTGCAGACCCCTAATCCACCCCACAACCCAGACCGAGCGTCCAGGAGGTGTAACCGCAAAGGATCTTGTATCTTCCTCAGTCGTCGCATTGTTCCAGCACATCACTGTCAAATTGTATGTTCCCTCTGCCGTGAAAGTTGAAATCGGTTTTTCAATCAGAACGGTGTTCCCCTTAATTTCAAGACGGCGTTCAACGATATTTTCCACATCGCAGCCTGGGGGGTAAATCTCCAGCATTTTCTCTCCATCTTTCACGATGCCGCAGCAGCCAACGGCCTCTTCAATCTCAACCACACATGCTCCTAAAAGTTTTTCTCCTTGCCCCACTTCCGAATTCAACGAACAGGAAAGAGCGTAAGAAAGTTGAGAGAGAACAATAGCAAAAATGAAGAGCAGTAAAATTTTCCCGACATTCATTTATCAAACCTCATTTAAAGGAATAAAGGAGCCACGCCTCCTTTATTTACTTATCTCCTACCACGTGCAAACCTCAGAATTAGATACACTGCACCAAGCATTGTCGTTATTATTGCGCCGAGAATTATAAGACCCGCGAAGTTGGACAACTGTTTGAAGAGTTCGCCGAACACGTTCTGCACATGCTGAGTTATATCTTCAATGGTGTAGTTTTCAACTGCCATGGAAAAGCACCTCCCGAAACTACATGTGCAAAGGTATATTTAAATTTATCGTTTTATGAACTACATGGAAACATCACGAGAAAAAGGAATTAGTTAGTTCACGAAATTATGAACTATTTCGCGCAGACATCATGATAACAAGCGTGGATAAAACTACAAACCCTGGTTCTAAACCCAAGTAATCGAACAAAGAAGAATAAAACAAATATAAAAACAGCGGTGTGATGTGTATGCGATCCCGCCAAAATCTCGCAGTTCTTTCGTCGAGAAAATTGATGCAGATGAACTTCAAAGCGGCCAAGAAGAAAATAATGAAAAGAAATCCGACGTAGTTCATTTTACATCATCTTCCCAGAAAATGTACTTATGCAAGAACTTTTTGTGCAGCATGCGCCCGCATTCGGAACAAAAATACGCATCTTGGAACTCGCTGTGCAAACTGAAATTCTTCAGCAGCAAGTTTCCACATCTACATTTCAAGATCCACATATTTTCTCACACATGAACGAAACAGCCAAATTTATCTTTGTAACAAACACTTTTGTTTGTGAGTACCCGCAGTTTCTCGCAGACTTTCACCGCTTCAGCGTGGGTTCTCACTACCGCGATTTGCTGGCCGCCGCAGTACACCACAAACTTTCCTCTTCCTCGAAAACGCGCATACTGCATTTTCCTTCACCAAAAAGAAAAAAAGGAGAAAGTTCACTCCAGATTTTGATGCTGCAGTTTCGCAAGCAAGGTTCTTATCGGTTCTTGTTCTTTCAAAGTTTTTACGCCTTGCTCGAGCACCTCGTTTATGAAAGCGGCGGGTTCCTTTTTCATCAGTTGGCAGAGCAAGACCACATCCTTATATGTATGTTCATGTATATATATCATAGCCATTTTATTCACCGCACCGTCACTCTGGAGCCTCAAAATCCCAATACACGCGCCCGGTTCGTTGACTTTTGCGCTTGATCAGTTTCACTCGTATGGGAGCAGTCGCATTTTCCAAGCGAGTAGCGCAAACTTGAGGCAAAGTGATAACGTACTTCTTGCTGTCGTGCTCGATCTCTGCCAGCACGTATTTTGTGTCTTCGGAAAGGGTGCTGTTTCGTATTTCCCATTTCCACAGAATTACGTTTTTGTTCAGGAAGTCTTCCTTGTCTCTGCGCTCACCCTCGAACCTCTTCGCGGGTTGGAAGTCGCAAATCTTTACTTCTTCTTTCATACTACCACCTCTTATTATTATTCTTACTATGAATATATAAACCTTTCGCTAGGGGATTTCGGGAAGAGTTCGGCTGTGTTTGTTGGATAGAAAGCGAAAAGTTTTTAAACTTTTTGCTTTGGGGGTTTAAAAACTTTTCTGTGCTATTACTATGAAAAACGGCCAAAAAAACCGAAAAGTTTAAAAAATTCATCCCTATACCCTTTTAGATC
>FWPV01014043.1_pt1 | contig 11879 bp, 14 predicted proteins | sample 2228371 | NCBI WGS metagenome assembly FWPV01 (sample SAMEA103939776, study PRJEB20133) | metagenome | reverse complement strand
CCTGAGGATGCTCTTTATATTGATCATCAAGGGCGATAATTTGATAGTGCGAAAAGAGTCTCTTCTCCTCACTCTTCTCGCGCAGGAAAAATTCCATCTGGCCCAGATATTCTCCCCTTGTGCCCACATTTATGATGAATGCATTTCTAACTTCGGCCGGCTGCCTCTTCAATACCCGACTGTGCCCACCAACTACAAAATAAATTTCTTTATAAGTCTGGGCTAATTTATGTTGTTCGCTCTCTTCCATATGTCCTATGGCGATAATTACTTGACACTTCTTGCTCTTCAATTCGCTAATGCCTTGGCCGGCAGCTTGGAGATAATCGCCAATTTCGAATTTATCTTTGTCCGCTGGCGCAAGGGATTGGACTAAGGTGGGTGAAATCAATCCCAGGAGACCGATCTTTAAGTTAGCTACCTCTTTTATTAAGTAAGGGCGAAAAGCTGGTCTTTTCGTTTTTTTGTCCACCAAGTTGGTAAGCAAGAAAGCAAAATTGGCTTTTTTGCTTAATTTTTGCAGCTCCTTTACCCCCAAGGAAAGGTCAATTTCTCCTGGCGTAAAGGCATCATATCCCATTAAATTGTAAGTTTGCATAAATAAATCAATTAGCAAAGCTTTTAGTTTCTTATCTTTTTCCGGAAGAGCATATAGGCTGAACCCGGGCGGGGAGAAAAGGTCCCCTCCATCAAGCAAAAGAACATTTCTCTTCTGCTGACGTAATTTTTCGATGAAGGTTGCTCGCCTGGCAAGCCCGCCAAGCTTACTCCCGGCTCAGCCACATGGTTCGTATTCGCCAAAAACATTAGCACTGGTTATTAAAGTGACTATCTCCTCTGGCCTTACATCCGCGGGCTGCGCCTGGGAGCCAAGAGAGAAAAAGCTGATCAACAAGAAGAAAATTATTTTTTTCATTTGGGCCAGAACTTTTGGGTTAAGAGATTTTTAAATTTTATAATACTTTTATTCAATCTTGGGCGCAGATCTGTTTTTTAACTTTTCAATCGCTCTGGGCACATCAATATTTCCACGATAAGTTTCTTTCTTGTCTCCATATATAATAACACAAGCAGGTGTAGATTGAATTTTATCTTCTTGCATATAATTGTTCCATAAATTAAATACTGGATAGGGATCAACAGCTTTAAATCGAACTCCTTTCTCTTTTAAAAACCCTACTAATTGTCCTCCTTCATAAATCTTCTTTTCCGCGGCCTCGAAGAGAACACGGCGAGCTTTCAGCGCCGACTCAATATCTTTCTTGGCTCCAAGAGAGAACAAAAAGTAGTTGGCATAAAGAACCGTGTGGCGGGTTGTGGGTACATCAATTAACGTTAATTGAATCGTTCCCTCTTTCACCAGGTCGAGAAGGAGAGGTTCTATCCCTGGTTCCATGTCTCGACAGGGCGAGCAAAAATAATCAGTATATAACCTTACCTGGATTGGTCCATTGCCAAAAGTAGGGAAGTAATTTTCTTCTGCCCAAATCGTTTTGGCCAAACAGAGGGCTAAAGTAAACCCTACCACCACTATTATCTGGGCCAGGCCAATTTGCTTGAATTTCAATAATTCTTTTTTCATCACGCTTAAAATTATTGCAAAATTTAAGCCAATTTACAACAAATAGATTAATTAAAAATAATACCTCACTCTGAATTCCACCCGAAAATCATTTGGTTTCTCACCGAATTCGGTTTCCCTCGCCCCCCATAAGAAATAGCCCTTCAAGCGCAGTTCCAAGTTAGTAACTGCGGTATAGGAGATTTCAGGTGAAAGAGAAAAACTCAAATCACGAATATTTAAAATGGCGGTCAAGGCGGGAGTAAGGTACAAAATATCAAAAGGCTCCTTTTGACTAATTCTTAGATAAAGATAATCTTTCATAGGGTTGGGACGTCCATAATTCCCCTCACTCAAGTTCACTGCTTTGCTCATAAGGTTGGTATTGCCTGTAGCCAAATAACTATCGTAAGCCCGCTTAACCAATCGATAAAAGTCCGTGAATTCCTCTTTAGTGAAACCTGTTCCATTCCGGTAATATTCGATGATATAGGTAGTCTCCCGCTGGCTCAGGTACCGAATACCCAAGAGATAGCTAACGGCATCGTAAGTCGCATTAATAATATTCCCATGGGCATCTGTATACCTTTTGGAAAAGTCTTCGATATAGGTCAACTCTCCATGAATTTCAAAGTTGGGAGTGATGTTACGGGAAAAATCAATACCATAGCGCGAACTTCGACTTCCTCCTGTAAAAAAAATGAGATCTATATCTGTATCATAAAAAAGAAAATATAGCTTCGCTGCCCAGTTAGCGTGGCCTATTTTACCAAAGTCATCATTGATATTATCTAAAACAGGTAGAAAGACCGGGGTGAAGGACACGGTCCGCAAAGGCCCAGAAAAACTATGAATATAGTCAGCGGCAATTACCCAAAAGCCTTCCAGGGCTAAATCCGGTTCATCAGGATCTTTGGGGCGGTCAACGAAGGCCACAGGATTCCAGGCATATCCCTTCCCCCATTTTAAAGTTTTCTTTCCCATATTCAGATTGAAGGAAGGAGATGGTTTAAGGGAGAGGATCGCCTCGTAAGGTTTCCATTCATCATGCCATCCCAGGTATGTATGACTCAAATCATAACTGAGCCTAAGGGAAAGGCGCGCTATATCCTTTTCATAACTTCCATCAACCAGGAGCTTGAAATTATACTCCGGGGTGGTTTTTCCTTCATCTCGATTATAGAATTTTAATTTATAGAGCGCGGCATCTCGATCGAGGGAATTCAAAACTGGCCGAAACTCTCCGTATCCCCCCAAACGATACGGTTTCTTCTCCACCTCCGCAAGCTCAAATTTAAATTCTTCCTTATCTTCCGCTGCCCAGATTAAACCGGGAAGCCCCAAATTTAAGACCCAGAAGACCAAGCAATGAACTACATAAACGAAGGAAATCCCTTTCATAAACCTCACGTGGGGGCCGCGTCTGTTCCAAGGGCAGGCGGATTAAATATGTCTATTAATTCGCAGGGCACGCCTTTATGGCTTGCCGAACACGGCAAGGGACAAGCCCTTTCCCTCCTGCGTTTCATGATTATCATGATTGTAATAGTTTAATTTTTTGGTTCATCTCCAAATTAGTTACTCAAATTCTTGACGAAAGCTTGCCTGGGGCCGGGAAGGAAAGGCAGATTGCGCCGCAAGCATCGGCGGGATATCCCCGCTCCATAAACTAACGGCCGGCCATCCGCAAAGAGATGACTTTTCTTCCGGCCCTTTGAAATCACAGGACATTTCAGATATTCCAGGTCTTTTTGCGGCAACTAATTTGGAGACGACTCAATTTTCTAAAAATTTATTCCTTGTTGCGATAATTTTCTTCGGAAGCATTTCTTAATATTTTGCTCCTAAGCCGGGTGCTGATTTCTTAGCAGACAGAAATCAGAATTTAATTTGAAATCTTGCCAAAATAAATATATTATTTTGCAAAGGAAGAATAAAATTAGAAAATAGTGATGGGCATTAGCAGGGAAAAGAATAGCTATTAAGCCAGGGCCAAGAATATTAATCACAAGTTTCCGATGGCGAAGATAAAATATGACTTACAGATACTGCAAAATTCGAGAAGGTTGTGTTTTTAAATATTCACAAAGTGGGTGGGTTTGAAGAGTATCTATGATCGAGTACAAATTTGCGGAGCATGCTTATGAGATGCTAAAAGAGCGAAACATTCGAGAAAGTGGGGTGAAGTTAGCCATCGAAGATCCTGAAAAACGAGAGATTATGGAAGATGGCACTATTCACTATATTCGAGCAATTGAAGAGAATGAGGGGTGGTATTTACGCGTGGTGCTAAATCCTGATGTCAAGCCCCAGATAATCATAACTGTATTCTTTGATCGCAGAATCAGGAGGTCATTATGAGACTGAAGGTGGATCATAAGAATGACGCTTTATACTTTAGATTAGATGAATCAGCCATCGTCGAGTCCGAGGAGATAAAGCCGGGCGTCATCCTTGACTATGATGCAAACGACAATGTAATTGGAATTGAAATCCTCGGTTTGAGCAAACGCGTCCCAGTTGAAATGCCAAAGAGTTTGCAATTTGAGATGGCCTAAGGGTGATGAAAAATTTGCTCAATAAGTCTCGGCAATTGAATTATAAGGAGTTCCAAACTATTCAATTGGGAACCTTCATAAATTCCCATTTGTAATCGTCATCCTTTTTATCGCTTCCCCATAGCTATCCTAAATTGACGGAATAAAGGCGAAGACCTACAAAATGGGGAGAGGAGGAAAATTGGAAATCTCCCCGTTTAGGAGAGAAGAAGAATGAGGATTTTTTCATTTAATTGAAGAGAGAAATTACCTAAGGGCGATTTTTTTCTTGACAAATTAGTTAAGCAATATAAAATATGATTAAGTAATTACTTAAATAGATGATGGCATGAATATCTTTCCCCTTTTAAAATCCTTGGCTGATGAGACCCGTTTGGAGCTTTTAAAACTATTATTAACTCGCGATCTTTGCGTGGGAGCTCTGGCTTATCAACTGCAGATATCCGAGGCGGCCGTTTCTCAACACCTGCAACAATTAAGAAAAGTAGGATTAGTAAAGGGGGAGAAAAGGGGGTATTGGGCTCATTACTTCGTGGAGAAAGATAAATTGCTTGAATTAGCCAAGGCCATAGAAGAAATGGCCGCGCTGAAGCCATCCCCAGAATTAGGATGTATCCGCCTCATGGGGGATAAAATAAAAAGACCAAGGGAGGAACAAATAATGTGTGCCAATAAATGTCAGCACCCAGAGAAACTAAAAAGGAAACCGCAAGAGTGCTCGCCCGAGCAGATAAAAAAATGTCACGGTTCGGCGAAAAAACATCCTTGCGCAGTTAAAAAAGGAAAGAAATAGGGAAGACACAGGGAGAGACCAGGTAAAGGTCGTAAATTACGGAGAATGAATGACCGAAATTAAAGAAATAATCAAGGTCGAAAATATAAGCAAAAAATTTGGGGACATTCAGGCCTTAAAGCAGATCAATTTTTCAGTTAGAGAAGGGGAGATTTTTGGTTTTCTGGGGCCTAATGGGGCTGGAAAGACTACTACCATACGGATTCTTTCAGGTCTGCTTAAGCCTGATAGCGGCTTAGCCTTGGTAAATGGTTTTAATGTTGTAAGTGATCCTCTGCGGGCTAAAGAGAGTGTGGGGGTCGTTCCCGAAAGCTCAAATCTTTATGCTGAATTGACGGCACGGGAAAACCTCATCTACACTCTCCAGCTTTACGGGGTTCCTAAAAGGGAATGGGAAACGCGAAGCAAGGAACTACTGCAAGAATTTAATCTCCTTGACCGAGCTAACACTAAGTTTCAGGGGTTTTCCCGCGGGATGAAAAGGAGGCTTACTATTGCTGCCGCTCTTGTGCATCGCCCGCGCATCCTTTTTCTTGACGAACCGACGACGGGATTAGATGTCATGAGCGCGCGCGGCTTGCGCGAAGTAGTTAAAAAGCTTAAAGAAAAAGGCGTAACCATTTTTTTGACGACGCATCTAATTGGAGAAGCCGAAGAACTATGCGATCGTGTGGCCATTATCGTAAAAGGACAAATTCGGATTATTGATACGCCGAAAGCGTTAAAAGAGAAAGTTCAAGATACAGAGGTAATAGAAGTGAAAGTGCAACCCCTTCCTTCGGCAATCTCCGAGGAGCTGGAGAGGATCGCGCGAGTGGAAAAAGTGACGGTGATTGAGGATCGAGTCCGTCTATATGGAAAAAATTTGCATGAGTCCTTGGGGACAATAATTAACCAGCTTGATCAAGGAGGGAGGAAGATATTGGCGATGCAAACTTGGACTCCCACGCTGGAAGATGCCTTTGTAAAATTGACGGGCGTGGATGCGGAAATAATGCGGATAGATAAGCCTTTGAAAATGGGAGGAGGCCAGTAATGCAACTGGATTGGCGCAGAGCGTATTACATCGCCCGGAAAGATCTTAAGGCCTATTACCTAAAACCCCCTTTGATCAGCTGGGGTCTAATGCTTCCTTTAGTATTCATCTTAGCATTTTATTTGCGCCATCCGGAGGGGATGGCGGAAGTTGGTCCCGGCCTCGTGGGTATGACCATTCTTTTTTCTTCGACTTCGATGGCCGCCATAGTAATTAGTTTTGAGAAGCGCATAGATGCCCTGGAACGATTACTCTTAGCGCCTTTGTCTTTAAGAACCATTATTTTGGGCAAGGCTTTAGGGTCAGCACTCTTTGGCTTGACTATGGGCGCCGTGGCTTCAGTCTTCATTATCTTTATTTTTGGATTAACTGTTGTTCATCCCACAGCCCTAATAATTTCTATGGTGATTTCCTGTTTTGCCTTTTCTTTTTTAGGCATTCTTATTTCTGTGGGAGTGAGAGAAGTATTTGAAGCTATGACGCTCTCCAATTTTTTCCGTTTTCCCATGATTTTCTTATGTGGCGTTTTCTTCCCTCTTACCTCCATGCCCGTCATTCTTCAGATTATCGGCTATGGTCTCCCTTTGACCTATACAGTAGATACTCTAAAACAATCCTTGTTGGCCGGAAATGCTCTCTTGAATCGTTGGCTCGATATCCTAATCTTATTAGGCTTTTGTTTTCTCTTTTTTGAATTGGCCGTTCAGATCTTCAAAAAAAGAATCCAGGAATGAAAAAATTTCCTTGCGGAGATATTTCCTAAAAGACTATTGCCCAGGATTTTCAATGAGCAGAAAATTTGAGGCCAAGCTATTCTTTTTAGCTCGCCTGCCTGACGAGCTTAGACTTTTCAGGCAATTACTTTTTGATCAGCAAGGAGGCACCTCTCGGTTACCAAGCCTTGAGGAGTGGCAATCTCGAAGTGGTATTCGTCAATCAAGCCGTCCCGTTTGATTTTTTCGCAGAGATCAAGAAGTATTTGTTGAGCTTCTTCTGCAGAATTAGTCTGCAGAGTTAATTTTATAACAGCTTGCATAGGTCCTCCTCTGCAAGATGAAAAAATAAATTCACTCTGCGCTGGAAGCTTCTACTTCAACCAGATTGGTAAAAGGAACCAGGAGGCTGATCCAATAGCCAAGAAGATTAGGCCAATAAGAAAAGTCTTGCCATATTTTCCCCCTTTTCCAGCCCAACCCGGTTCCAGCACCGCCAAGCGGGGGTTATCGGGACATACATAAGCCAAGGCCAGACCTCCGACAGGGTAACGGGCAACAGCTTGTTCAGCCTCTGCCCGCGAATAATTTACATTAATAAATAATAGACGATGCGAGCGGTAGGTGAAGCCGGCCCAAACATATTCATATTCGATCCTGGGGTAGTAATAAGTGATGTAATCTGGCTGGCCGGAAATTGAATCGGCTATTCGTTCCTCCCGAGTCTCTACTGCGGAGGCAATAATCTGGGCCTCTACGCCAAGCCAATTTAGGCTTTCTCGGGCGCGTCCAAGAGCGCGCCAGGAATAAATTAAGATAAATGCGCCTGATATTGCCCAAGCAGCACTCCAGAAACGCAATAATACCAGCCAACCAAATTGGCGGCCCGCTAAATAGTTAGCGCCGAGAAAGGCAAGAGCAATTAGCCACCATATTTTCTCCCATTTTGACCAAAAGGCGTGTCCTAATTTGTTTAGAAATGATTCAGGCTCTTTTAGCATTCAAAAATTTCCCCATAAGTTTTTTCACCTTTTAAAAAGCTCTTATTTAACGTAGCACTATGGAAAAGTTTTTTCAATCAAACTTAAAGTTTTGTGAACTCAAGCTTCGAAATTTTTATAAAGAAATTTCTCCCTTAAGGAGCCACTATTTTAACTTTTATTACAAGTTGCGTTCCTTATTGGATTATCCCCAGCCTAATGTTAAAATGCTCTTAGAAAAGCATAGGAAGTTTGCGGCACTGCCGAAGAAAATTAATGAAATATCAATTCAATATTTTTTTAAAGCAAGAAATCTTTTTAGTCCAGAGCAATTGGTTAATTTACCTTCCGGATGCAATTTAGGATTTAGCTCTGGTCAGGGAAAGGGGCGGGGCCAAAGAAGGTGGCCAAGATATAAATAGATTAAGGAACCCTTAGAAAGGTAAAAATATTTGAAAGGTGAAATTAAAACCGCTTTTTTCTTTTAAGGGAGTAAAATTAGGAAAATTGGTTTAAACAAGGGATAAAAATATTTGGAGGATGAGAAATGAGTTTAATTGTCGCTGAGAAAGTAAGTAAACACTACCGAGTTGCGGCCACGAAAGTAAGCAAAGATTATCAGGCTGGAGAAGTAGTTGTGCAAGCCCTAAGGGAGGTGAGTTTTGCCATAGAGCCTGCTTCTTTTGTGTCTTTTGTAGGACCATCGGGGAGCGGGAAGACAACCTTACTCAATTTAATTGGTTGTTTAGATAAACCCACTAAAGGAACCCTTCTGGTTGCCGGAGAAGATGTGCAGAAATTAGATCGTAGGCAGAGTGCTTTATTTAGAGGAAACAACATAGGGTTTATCTTCCAGGATTTTAATCTGATTCCTGTGCTCACCGTTTACGAGAATATCGAATATCCATTACTCATGGTGCAAAAGACTCCTGCCGGCGAGAGAAGAAAGAGAATTCTCGAGCTCCTGGAGGCAGTGGGCATGATCGAGCAGAAGGACAAATATCCAGATCAAATATCCGGAGGGCAGAAACAAAGAGTAGCCGTGGCCAGGGCTTTGGTAACCCAACCCAAATTAGTTTTGGCTGATGAACCCACGGCTAACCTTGATTCCAAAACGGCCTTTACCGTGATTGGCTTAATGAAAAAGATGAGGGATGAATTGGAGACTACTTTTATATTTTCTACGCAGGATCAGCGGATTGTAGGAGAAGCAGAGATCGTCTATAGCCTGGCCGATGGGGAGCTAGTGGATAGGCAAGTGAAGGAGGGAGGAAGGAATGGGTAATCTCTTTAAAATTGCGGTGCGCAATCTTTTCCGCTATAAAAGAAGGACAATTTTAACGACTTCTTTGATTGCAATTGGTGTGATCTTTGTTTTGGGGTATATATCTATTTCTGGATCGTTTAAAAACATGATGATTAGCCAGATAACTGATTCCATGATTGGCCACCTGCAGGTTCACCGTAGGGGTTATTTGGCGGCCATTGAAAATTTACCTCTTAACTTGAACCTCCGAGCTCAGGCCTATAAAAAATTAGAGGGGATTCTAAGCCGGCAAACAGAGATTGAAGCTTTCTCCCCGCGGATTAAATTCGGTGGGATGTTCAGTAATTTTGTAGAGACGACCAATATTCGGCTGAACGGGGTTTATCCGGATAAAGAATTCAAAACTGTCCCTCTTTTGGCCTCCCGGATTCAAAATGGGCCTAAGAGCTTAAATAAGGGAGAAATTTTAGTCCCCGAGCTTTTGGCTAGAGGTATGGGAGTAAAGGTCGGGGATATGGTCGTGGTCGTGGCCACGAATAAAGATGGGTCGGTGAATGGCAAGCAATTTAAAGTAGCGGGAGTTCTGGAAAGCGCCACAGGTCCAGGCGGAAGGGATGGATATATCCATATTGAAGATGCTATGGAAACTTTACGGATGGAGGAAATGGAGATAAGCGAGGTGGCGGTGCGCTTGAAGGATTTTGGCAAACTGGAATCCTTTACCCAAAAATTGGAGGGGATTCTTTCCGGGGAAGTGAGCAAGCAAGGAAAACCTGTTTATGAAGTTCATTCCTGGGAGAAATTGTCTCCTTTCTATAATATTGCCCGCATGATAGATGTCATGACCATCTTTATCCAGATCATGCTCATCGCCGTGGTTTTAATAAGCGTTATGAACGTGCTGATCATGGCTGTATATGAAAGAATTAGAGAAATTGGGACAATTGCGGCAATTGGCACTTTGCCAGGTAAGATTCTTTCGATGTTTATGCTGGAAGGATTATGTCTGGGAGCGATGGGGGCGGTAATTGGCTCACTAATTGGGTCCGTAATTATCTATGCCTTAAACCTTGCCCAGATTATTACCTTTGATTTTGGGCGGCAGAAGAACCTAATCTTGTCTCCCACTATTTCCTTTACAGACATTTTTTTGATTTCAGCTGTTGTTATCTTCGTGGCTGTCATAGCAAGCTTGCAGCCAGCTTTGAAGGCCTCCCGCATGGAACCTATCAAAGCGCTGAGACATGTCTAGGCCCACAGGTGAAAAAAGGAGAAAAGAAAATGAGAAAAATAGCGTTAATTTTTTTATCTTTGTTTTTCCTCATGGTCAGTTTCGGCCATGCTGTTGAACAAGGCCAAATAGCTATCGCGGCGGAAGGCAAGAATGCTAGTTCCAAGGTAAGCTCTGTAGCCGCGCGGAGTCCTTATTTTTTGATCTTTGATAGGTCAGGAAAATTATTAGAGGCCGTGAATAACCCTTACAAAGAGGCTAAAGGTGGAGCCGGAACCTCGGTGGTGCCTTTCCTGTTCCAAAAGGGAGTAACTGTAGTCGTAGCCGGGGAGTTCGGGATAAGAATGATCGAGGCCATGAAAGGCAAGGGGATGCGCTATCTCGAATTTAAAGGCCGCGCGGAAGAGGCCGTGAAGAGGGTCTTGGAGGCCAAAGAGTAAAGTGGATGGCCGGCCGTGAGTTTATGGAGCGGGGATATCCCGCCGATGCTTGCGGCGCAATCGGCCTTTCCTTCCCGGCCCCAGGCAAGCTTTCGGCAAGAATTTAAGCAACTAATTTGGAGATGAACCAAATTTTAAGATTCGCGAGAGGTGTAAACATGCTAAAAATATTCATTTTGATTATGGCGTTAGTTTTGGCCGTACCGGCTTATGCCCTTGATGGCCGGGAGCTTTTAAAGCAAATCGATCGTAATTTGAATCCGGAGTCTTCTGAAATGTACCGGAAATTGATAAATATCGAGCCGGATGGACGAAAGAAAGAATTTGTCCTTTTCTCTGTCAAGAAGGGACTGGATAAAGTTGCCGCTCTCTTTTTAGAACCAGCGAGCGAAAGGGGAAGAAGCACCTTGCGCTTGGGAGAGAATATGTGGCTATATATTCCCAGTGTAGGGAAGCCCATCCGTATTACCAGTTTACAATCGGTTATCGGGGGAGTTTTTAATAACTCCGACATTTTGCAACTTGATTATGCAGCGGAATATGATGTGGTGAAATTGGAGGAGACTGGCCAAGAATATTTTCTGCTTCTGAAAGCTAAGAACAAGACTGTAGCCTATGACCAATTGAAACTCTTGGCTGATAAGAAGAATAAGTTACCAACTAAGATTGAATGTCTTACTGAGGCGGGAATGCTCATCAAGACTCTATATTTTAAACAGGTTAAGGATTTCGGTGGAGGGATTATCCGTCCCTCTTACATTGAGACCGATAGTCCCCTTTACAAAGGCTATAGATCAGTTATGATCTTTGCCAAGATTCAGAAGCGGGATTTCAAGGACGAGGTCTTCACCCTGACTTTTATGCCCAACTTAGATTCGTTGCGGAAATAACAAAGATGCAGGCTAGCGAGAGGCCTCAAGGCAGGCCCGAGGCAGGCCAGAGGAAGGCATTCATACGGAATCAGGGGGCAGTTTTTTTCTCTAAGAGATACAATATTATTTTAACTCCCCCTCACCCCATCCCTCTCCCCCAGCGGGGAGAAGGGAAGGGTGGTGGATCTCCCCCAGCGGGGAGAGGGGAAGGGTGGGGGTTCCCAAGTGGGAATAGGGATGGGTGGAAGGATTTCCCAAGCGAGGAGAGGGGAAGGATGAGGGGATTTCCCGAGAGGGAAGAGGGAAGACTGAGGGCGATCTCCCCAGCGGGGAAGGGAGAGGGTCGGGGAACGTTCTGCCTGTTGCATCTTGTCTTACTCCTCTACGTTGAAGAAACCCATCCAGCCCAGTTCGGCGAACTCGCTCTG
>FWPV01014042.1_pt1 | contig 11880 bp, 13 predicted proteins | sample 2228371 | NCBI WGS metagenome assembly FWPV01 (sample SAMEA103939776, study PRJEB20133) | metagenome | reverse complement strand
CAGAAGGAAATTATGAAGTTGAGTTCAATGCTTCACAATTGCCAAGCGGTATGTATATGTATAAAATACAGGCTGGTAATTTTACTGATGTTAAGAAGATGCTGCTAACAAAGTAATGGTATTTAATAGGGACTAACTCAAAAATTCAAAACATAAAGTAGCCGAAACTATCAAGTTTAGAATTTATAATATTTTCGCGAAGTGAAGCTTGCGGCTACCAAAATATAGATTTATAAAATGACTTTGTATTAAAATCACCCGAAGTAATCAATTTTACATCCGCAGCCATCCCATTTGCGTTCATAAAATTCTAATCTCTCTTTAATAAACAAATCGGCATCTTGCATTGAGGAGGTTTTTCTGATAATAATCTCATTGGATAAAGAGGTCTCTTGAATAAAAAGTTTATAATCATATTCTAACAATCGTATGTAATCCGAAAGTTGAGTGTCCTCTTCTCTGAGTATTTCGGAGTCCTTCAAAATAGCTTCTAATTCTTGGTTATCAATAATTATAAATTTTTCTTTTGATGCTTTGTCAAATATTTCTGATGTGCTCATAAGAGATAAATTATTTTTGCTGGTTGGATGATTAATAAATATAAAAGTTGCAGAGTAAAACTTATTGTGAGTTTACAACCAAAACGGGGCAGGGAGCATTGTTTAATATTCTTTCAACTCGTGGACCCATATATAATTTATCTGTTCCGGGTCTTATATCTGTTCCAAGGATAATCAGATCAAAATTCTTTTCAGATGCCATTTTTAATATTATCATATCAGGTTCTTCACCAATTTCAATTTCAGTAAAAGTATTTACGCTTAATGATTCACCAAGTTTTTTAAGTTCCTCAACTGTTTGATGAGCAAATGTTAATCGTCTTTCTTTTAAGCTGCTGTCAAAATTTATAGATGTATATCCTTCTTTTTCTTCAACAACGTTTAGAATATGAACCTGATCGTGTTGATGAAAAGCAATTCCAAATGCAACTTCTGCAGCTCTTTTTGAGGCAAGGCTTCCGTTTGTTGGAACCAGAATCAGGCTCGGTCTCCATTCTGCGGAAACATCACTGCTTTGCACAACAATACTTGCACAGGGAGAAAGTCTTACCAGATTATCAACAATGGGATTAAAAAGCATATCAGAATTTTTCTTTTTCTCTGTCGCTCCAACAATCAGTAAATCATAATCTTTTTTAACTTCTTCAAGAATGCTTTCTAATGCGTTATTACTAACTAACACTTTTTTATTTACAGGAAAATTTTTAAAGAAACCAGCCAGTGCATTCAGATAATTAATACTCTCTGTTTTTTCTGCTTCATCAGAAATTGTGAATAACGTAACGTTTAGGTCAGTTTTCCTGCCAAGTCTTTCAAGTATTCTTGCTTCAATAATCTTTGCCGGTGTTGCCTGATTGATATCCCGCCGTCTAACCGGCATTAAAACTCTGTGCACTCTGTTTAAGATGTTATCTTTTAACTGCTCTTCCATCTCCAGACGTTTTATTTCTGAATATTCAGGAACCACTTTCTTAAGTGTCCATCTAAGCAATATCGGAGCCATCAGAGAAGTTACAACTGCGGTAATAATAATTAATGAATAGATTTCTTGTGAAAGAATTCCGAATGAAAGACCAATTGAGGCGACAATTATTTGTATTGCACCACGTGCGTTTAATGCGGAACCAAAGCTTAGTGCAGTCCAATGATCAGTTTTGGCAAAAATCCTTGCCCCCAAATAAGAACCCAAAAACTTACTTATAACTGCGACTACAATTAACCCAAGACCTACAAGTAAAATTTCAGTATTAAACAGATCAATTAAATTAACTTTAAGACCTGCACTCGCAAAAAATATAGGAGCAAAAATACCAAACGTTAAGCTTTCAATTTTATTAATCGAATCTTTTGGAACCGAAGGCTGTTGTGAAAAAATAATTCCTGCTATGAATGCACCAAACACAGCTTCAAGTCCGATAAATTGAACTACCGCACCCAAAGCGAATGTAAAAACTATAACTACGGTTACTATTTTATCACGTGAAGAAATTTTATTTAGTGTAAAATCCAATACTTCACGAACTATAATTTTTCCTGCAACAAAACTGATTCCTGCAAAAGCTATCACTTTGAAAAAAGAAAAACCAACTGTTCCAATAGAGACAACGTTGCCTCCGATTAATCCCAGTACAATTGATAATAGTATCCAGGCAACTGTATCGTCAAACATCCCGACAGATAAAGTTATCTGCCCGATATCCCTTCGAATTAGTTTTAAATCTATAAGAACTTTAGCAATAACAGGGATGGCAGATAAAGAAATGGCAATTGCGATAAACATTGAGAAAATTAATCTGTCATCCGGATTAACCAATAATGCGTCTGGAATAAAAAATCCGAATGCAAAGCCACAAGCAAGTGATACAGGTAGTTCACCAAAGACAATTCCAAATGTTTTTTTTGAATGATGCTTGATAAGTTGAAGATCAGTTTCTAATCCGGTTATGAGAAGTAAAAACATCGCACCAATAAGTGCAATAACTTCTAATAAAATTTTCTGTAAATCAGTTTGTGGTATAATCCAACCATTAAAAAAGGGGAAGATGTTTCCTAACAAAGTAGGTCCCAAAATTATTCCGGATAAAATCTCGCCCAATACGGCAGGCTGCCCAAGTTTTTGCGCAATTTCACCGCAGATTCTGGCGAATAACAGCAACACAGAAATTTGAATCAGAATTCCCAGTATCTCATTATTTATTGAAGCTAAACTCATTCTGAAAACTATGTTACAATTATTTTTTTAATGCATCGCAAACTAATTATAAATATTCTCATTATAAATCGCTATTTAAAACAGATTTTATTTGATTTATATCATTTTAGTATAAGAAAATCGGGAAAAACAATTTCACTTCTAACTGCCAAATGTCTAATTTTGAAATACAAATTAAAATTACTTTGAACAAAATTTAGAATAATCAGGAGTTAAAAAATGACGACTATAATAGATGTTTTTGGAAGAGAAATATTAGATTCAAGAGGTAACCCTACTTTGGAAGTTGAGGTTGTACTTGAAAGCGGGGTTATTGGGCGAGCAGCTGTTCCAAGCGGTGCTTCGACCGGAGAGCATGAAGCTGTTGAGTTAAGAGATGGAGATAAATCCCGTTATAATGGTAAGGGTGTACTTAAAGCAGTAGAAAATGTAAATGAAAAAATTGCTGATGAAATAATTGATTTTGATGCAACAGAACAGGTTGCGATTGATAATCTTTTAATTGAGCTTGATGGCACTGAAAACAAAGGTAATTTAGGTGCAAATGCAATGCTTGGTGTTTCACTGGCTTGCGCAAAAGCATCTGCTGAAGCATTAGGTTTACCGCTTTACAGATACATTGGTGGAGTTAATGCCCGCACTTTGCCTGTTCCTATGATGAATATTCTTAATGGCGGTAAACACGCTGATAATAATGTTGATTTTCAGGAGTTTATGGTTATGCCCGTTGGTGCACCGAGCTTTAAGGAAGCATTAAGAATGGGTGCCGAAACTTTTCATGCTTTAAAATCTGTCTTAGGGAAAAAAGGTTATAATACAGCTGTTGGTGATGAAGGTGGTTTTGCACCAAATTTAAGATCTAATGAAGAAGCAATCGAAGTAATCCTTGAAGCTATAAACAAAACCGGTTATAAGGTTGGAGATGAAATTGCAATTGCTCTTGATCCTGCAGCAAGTGAATTTTTTATAAAAGAAAAAAATGCTTATCACTTATTCAAATCTGCACCGAACAAAGAAATAAGCATTGAGAAAATGGTTGATTACTGGGCAGGCTGGATAAATCAATATCCAATTGTTTCTTTAGAAGATGGTATGGCAGAAGATGATTGGGATGGATGGAAATTATTAACTGAAAAACTTGGTGGTAAAGTTCAGCTTGTTGGCGATGATATATTTGTAACTAACACAACACGACTTGCAAAAGGAATTGATCTTGGTGTTGCTAATTCAATTCTTATTAAACTAAATCAAATCGGAACATTAACTGAAACACTTGATTGTATCGAAATGGCAAAAGTTGCAGGCTATACAAATGTAATCAGTCACCGTTCCGGCGAAACAGAAGATACAACAATAGCTGATGTTGCAGTTGCTACAAATGCAGGTCAGATTAAAACCGGTTCTTCTTCAAGAACAGACCGCATTGCAAAGTATAATCAGCTGATAAGAATTGAGGAAGAGCTGGATACCACAGCTATTTTTCCGGGTTTGGCAGCTCTGAATTATAACGGATAATTATTTAATTGAGGTTGTTAATCCTTATGTCATCCCGAATTCAGTTCGGGATCTAATTCAAGATAAGACTTAGATACTGAATCAGGTTCTGGATAACCTATAAGTTTTGACAACCTCATTTTTATCTCTGAAGATTAAAAATTTTTAAACACAAAGTATTAAAATGAAAAACAAGCATCTGGAAAACTGTAAATCAATCATCAAAAAAAATAATGTTGAGTTTATTGATCTTAAAGCAATTGATCTTTCCGGCAGATTACATCACATATCATTGCCATATTATCCAAACATACTTGAAAAACTTTTAAGTGAAGGAGTTGGATTTGACGGATCAAGTTATGGTTTTAAAAAAGTTGAAAACAGCGATATGATTCTGGTACCTGATTTGGCAACTGCTAAAATGGATCCTTTCCGAGAAGCGCCAACTTTAAGTTTTTATTCTCACATATTTTTAACTGATGAGAAAAGAAGCCCATTTAATCAGGATGGAAGATATCTGGCAAAAAAGGCTGAAGATCTTCTTAAGAAAACAACAGGGGCAGATAAATCCTGGTGGGGACCGGAGTTTGAGTTCTACATTTTTTCAAAAGTTGAGTATGATACCAGAACAGCTTCATCTTATTATCGTGTTGAGCATGCAGAGGAGTTTTATAAAAAAGCTTATCACGCTGCCAATCCGTTTGATGAGTATGATGATTTCCGTGATGAAGCCTGTAAACTTCTGAAGGAGCAGGGAATAAGTGTTAAATATCATCATCACGAAGTGGGAGAAAGAGGGCAGCAGGAAATAGAAAACTATTTTGCAGATTTACTTACAACTGCCGATAATATCATCACCGCAAAATATATTCTGTTCAATTTTGCAAAACAAAAAGGGCTATACATTACTTTTATGCCAAAACCAATGTATCAGCAGGCAGGCAATGGAATGCATTTGCATCTTTATCTTACCAAAAAAGGAAAGAATGCATTTTATAAAAAAGGTGAGTATGGAAACCTGAATGAACTTGGAAGATATTTTATCGGTGGTATGCTAAAACACGCTCCCGCACTTTCTGCATTTACAAATCCAAGTACAAATTCTTACAAAAGATTGGTGCCGGGATTTGAAGCCCCTGTTGCATTAACATACGGACAGGGAAACAGGGCAAGCGCAATAAGGATTCCCAAATATATTTCTAATCCCGATGAAACACGATTTGAATACCGTCCACCGGATGCAACTGCAAATCCATATCTCTGCACAGTTGCAATGCTGCTTGCAGGGATTGATGGTGTTGTGAATAAAATTGATCCTGTTAAAGAAGGTTATGGACCAATTGATAGAAACTTTTTAGACAATGATTTTAAAGATAAGATACATTTTTTGCCAAGAAATCTTGCTGAAGCTTTGGATGCATTAGCCGTGGATAATGATTTTCTTAAAAGAGGTAATATTTTTACTGATGAGCTGCTTGATCAATGGGTCAGAATAAAGAATGAAGAAATTCATTCAATTGGTACGATGCCTCATCCTTTTGAATATAAAATGTACTTTAATTTGTGATAAAAATTTGTTGATCGGGTTTTACGTTGTTAAAACCCGGTCACTATAAATATTTAAATGATTTGAAAATACTTTTAGTTAATATAAAATTTCTTGGTGATCTTGTTGTTTCAACTCCGGCTATCAGATCTCTTCGTAAAACTTACCCCTATGCAGAAATTGTTTTGATTGTTCGAAAAGGTTTTGAGGAAGTATTTGATAATAATCCTTACATAAATCGCATAATACTTTTTGATCCTGATCTAAAAGGAAATAACAGTTTTTCAAAAATTCTTAGTGGCATTAATTTTATTCGTCAATTAAGAAAAGAAAAATTTGATGTAGTTATTTCACTTCATCCTGCGGATAGAGTTGCTTTATGGTCCTGGTTTTCGGGCGCAAAAACACGCATTGCACCATCCAGGCAGAGTTTATCTTTTTTGATTAATAATAAAGTAAACGTTGATGAAAATTCTATAAGCTATCTTGAATACTATAATAAAATTGTAAAAACATTTAATGTAAATATCGATTCAAACAAAACAGAATTATTTTTAAGTGAAGAAGATATTTCTTTTGCTGAAGAGTTTTTGAAAGAGAAAAATATTTTATCAGAAAAAATATTTATTGGTATTCATCCTTCTGCAAGCGAACCAACTAAAATCTGGAAAAGTGAAAACTTTATAACTCTGATTAATAAATTATCAGTTGATGAGAAACTATTTATGCTGATATTTGAAGGACCGCAGGATGGAAATATTATCACTGAGTTAAAGAGTAAATTAACAACCAACAATTCTGTGTTTTTCATTAAGCAAAATCTCTCTAAAACTTTTGCATTGATTAAATTTTGTAAATTGTTTTTAACTCACGATACAGGAACAAGACACATTGCTGTTGCTTTGGACACTCCAGTTTTAGCTTTATTACCAGATGATAACGTTAATTTCTGGAATTTCTATGATGAAGGAGATAATCATCATTTTATTTTGGGTAAAAGAAATATCCCCGTTAATGATCTATCTGCCAAACCATTTTTGGATGGAATAAGTGTAGATGATGTTCATAAGATGATCGGATCAATTCTAAAATTATGGTAAAAGATAAAATCGAAAATATTCTTGTAATAAAGTGGGGTGCACTTGGCGATTTAATTGCTGCCACACCGGCTATCAAAACATTAAGAGATAATTTCCCTGATTCAAAAATTATACTGCTTACTAATCCGTTGATGCAGCAGATTATTCCTGCCGGTTTCCTGGTTGATGAGTTAGTACTCATTAACACTAACAGAAATAAAGTTGAAGATTCTTTATTAAAACAGATTATTACAGCATTCAATCTCAGAAAGAAAAAGTTTGATCTTGCAGTTAACTTAAGATGGACATCTGAGAGGGCTGCATTGTTAACCTTTCTTGCAGGTGCTAAAGTAAGAGTTAGTAGCGGACCTAAAAATCTTATTAATCTTTACACAATAAAATTAGATCATCCCTCAGGTAGATATCACGAGATTCATCGTAATCTGGATATAATTAAGGCGTTAGGTGTTAATAAGATAGATGAAAATCCAATTTTATTTATTTCAGATGAAGATCAAAAATTTGCTGATGATTTTTTTGTTAAAAATAATTTAAGTGAATCAACACTTTGCATTCATCCCGGCGCCAGCCGTGCAATAAGAGCCTGGATGCCTGAAAGATTTGCAGAAATTGGGAAAAATTTTGTAAAAATTTTTGGCGGTAAAGTTTTAATAACCTGGAGTGGAAAAGAATCTTCTCTTGCAGATGAATTAGTTAAATCAGTCGGTGATGGAGCAATTAAATCAGTAGAAACTAAAACTATCGGACAGCTTGCAGCATTAATAAAAAATTGTAAAATGTTTTTTTCAAATTGCACAGGACCTATGAATGTTGCAGTTGCGGTTAAAACTCCTGTAATCGCTTTACTTGGTTCATCAGATGAAACAGATTGGGGTGCGTATGGAAAAAATCACATCAATATAAAATCACCAATTCAGCTGGAGCATTATTCCGATGAAGATGAAAGAAGAGCAATGGAAGCAATATCAATTGATACTGTCTGGAATATTTTAAGTAACAGGTGGAAAGAATTAAATTAGCTTTTGATTTTAATAGGATAATATTTTGAACTTATTAGGTGAATTTGCTGCTTTAATTACTTCGTTTCTCTGGTCAGGAACATCATTTGCCTTCACATCGGCATCAAGAAGAATTGGTGGATTCCAATTAAATATAAATAGACTTTTACTTGCAACTGTTTTTCTTTTTCTTACAATTACTATTTTCAATTTTCCGATTAATCTTTCTAAGACTCAGATTTTTAATCTGATAATAAGTGGAATTATCGGACTGGTTTTAGGCGACACGTTTCTTTTCAAAGCATTTCAGAATATTGGTGCAAGATTGGGTATGCTTATTATGTCGTCGTCGCCGGTAATTTCCGCAATTCTGGCTTTTATCTTTTTGAAAGAACAACTCTCGATACTTGGAGTTATCGGAATGATTGTTACGCTGAGTGGAATTGCACTTGTAATTTTAGAAAGGAGCAACACCTCCGATAAAAAATCTTCAGTCAATACAATGGGTATATTTTTCGGATTTTTAGGAGCGCTTGGTCAGGCTGGCGGATTAATTTTTGCCAAATTTGCTTTTCAGGAAGGTGAGATAAACGGATTTGTAGCAACATTTACAAGAATATCATCATCTGCAGTATTAATTCTTCTGCTTGGTATTATTACAAAAAGATACCACAATCCGATTAAAACTTATTCAACTGACAGAAAAGCATTAACATCTACCTTGGTGGGGACAATTCTCGGTCCTTTTTTAGGGATCACTTTTAGTTTAATAGCTATCGCAAATACAAAAGTTGGAATAGCCGCAACTTTAATGTCTTTAATGCCGATAATTATGCTACCGATTGTAAGATATTATTATAAAGAAAAGTTATCCTGGCGTGCAATTATTGGTGCCGTAGTTGCAGTTACAGGAGTTGCTTTAATATTTTTAAGATAAAAAAAGAAAGGAATAAAATGACACAGCAGGAAAAATTAAATCACTGTCTGAATTGTAACTCATCTGAAAATGAAATACCATTAGTGAATCTTAGTTATGCAGGTAAAAAAGCGTATATCTGTTCTAGCTGCTTGCCGGTTTTAATTCATCAGCCACAAAAGTTAACAGGTAAATTGGATGGCGCCGAAAATATTTCCCCGGCAAATCACGAACATTAAAATCAAACTAAATTATTTTTTATTTCCTAACAGCTTGCTATAAGTTTGATAAGTTTTATCATCAAAACAAACAAAGATTACTTCATCAATCTCACTATGTTCTGATAAAAAATTTCTGGTTGTGTCTATCGCAATATTTGTAGCTCTTTCCAAAGGAAACCTATAGACGCCCGTTGAAATAGCGGGAAAGGCGATAGTTTTAATATTATTTTTAACTGCCAGTTTTAGCGAATTTTGGTAACAGCTTGAAAGCAATTCATCTTCTTTATATTTGCCGCCGTTCCAAACAGGTCCTACAGTGTGAATAATATATTTTGCAGGTAAATTAAATCCGGGACTTATCTTTGCATCCCCGGTCTCACATCCGCCAAGTGTACGATTGTACTCTAAAAGTTTTGGACCTGCAGCTCTGTGGATTGAACCATCAACCCCACCTCCACCAAGCAATGAGTTATTTGCGGCGTTTACTATTGCATCAACTTTTAATTTAGTTATATCGCCTTTAACTATTTTAATTATGGAATCCATCCTGATCAAGTAAATCAACTTTTACCATCTCTGTAGAATAAACTTTCCAGGAGTCGCCGTCTTTTCTTAAAGTATGAATTCCCACTGTTCGGTTATTATGAAATTCGGGTCCTTTAATTTTTGTTGTCAGCTGAGTGAATTCAACTTTTGCTTCAGTTGCATTTTCTTCAAGAACTTTTATATTCTCAATTTTGTAATTCAAGTCATAGCGATCAAAAATTTGTTTTGCCATTGCTTCTGTAGCAGGGTAAGATGGGCTATCAGGATGTATTGTTGTCATCACTGCGTCTAAATCTTCCTTATTCATATACTCAGCATTAGCATTTACCAATTCTTCGGGTGTTTCATAATCTTTTTTGCCACAGCTGATAAGAATAATTATGCTTAGTATGATAACTAAACTTGCCAAAAATAACTTATTCAAGATTCCTCCTTTTTGTTTATTAAATACCCATTTCTTTTTTTACTTCGGAAAATTTCTCAACTGCAAAATCCAGATCTTCCTTTGAGTGTGCTGCTGATATCTGAACTCTGATTCTTGCAGTTCCTTTTGGCACAACCGGATAGAAAAATCCAATTACATAAACTCCTTTTTCCAGCATCTTAGCTGCCATTGTTTGAGCAAGCACAGCATCTCCCAACATTATAGGTACAATTGGATGAACACCTTCTTTAATGTTAAATCCAGCAGCTTTTATTTTTTCACGGAAGTATTGTGTGTTCTGCTCAAGCTTATCTCTTAGATGCGTTGTTGAGCTTAACATTTCAAGTACCTTTAATGAAGCAGCCACAATGTTTGGAGCAACTGTATTAGAGAATAAATAAGGTCGTGATCTCTGACGAAGTAAATCAACAATTTCTTTTTTTGCTGAAGTGTAACCGCCACTTGCCCCCCCAAGTGCTTTACCAAGTGTTCCTGTAATAATATCAACACGACCCATCACTCCATTGTGTTCGTGTGTGCCTCTTCCATGCTTGCCCATAAATCCAACTGCATGACTATCATCAACCATAACCATCGCACCGTATTTCTCGGCAATATCACAAATATCTTTAAGTGGAGCAATAAATCCATCCATCGAAAAAACACCATCTGTTGCAACCAGAATATTTCTGGCGTTGTTTGATTTTGCTTCCTTAAGTTTTACTTCCAAGTCGTTCATATCACAGTTTTTATAACGATAACGCTGAGCTTTGCATAAACGAATACCGTCAATAATGCTGGCGTGATTTAATTCATCACTTACAATTGCATCTTCTTCACCAAGCAGTGTTTCGAACAATCCACCGTTTGCATCAAAACAGGAGGTGTAAAGAATAGTGTCTTCCATTCCAAGAAATTCTGAAATTTTATTTTCCAACTCTTTATGTATTTGCTGTGTACCGCAGATAAATCTAACTGATGACATACCAAAACCCCATTTGTCAAAGCTATCTTTTGCGGCTTTGATTATTTCAGGATTATCTGCCAATCCCAAATAATTATTTGCACACATATTAAGAACTGACTGAGTATTCATCACCCGGATGTGCGCTCTTTGAGGGCTGATAATTATTCTTTCTTTCTTGTAAAGACCTTCTTTTTCAATGTTTTCAAGTATGGTAGTGTAGTGTTGTTTTGTTTTAGTGAACATGCTTTCTCCGCTGTTATTCTGATGCCGGATTCCGGATGCCTGATTTAAGAAACCGGATGTTTATTTAAGATTATTTTTTACTTAAATGTTGACTTTCTATTGACTCAAGAAATTTAATTAAATTTTTACCCAAAAGATTGGCCTTTTCTAATAGTAAATAATACTTTGCTTGATCAGTAAATGAATCAGTTTCGAATAAAGTTTCAAGATGATCAATTGTTTCATCTGTTGAGGCAATGGCATAAGTGATGAACTTAATAAATTCATTTTTATATCGTCTTCTTCCATACCCTTCAACTATATTGGAGCGAATTGATTTCGAAGACCTACGAATCTGACTTCCTTCTTCATACATTTCAAATTTTGGAAGAGTCAAAGTCATTTTATGAATTTCAATTGATATCTCCCGAGCAATCTGCCAAACTTCCAAATCTTTGTAGTTCATTTTAACCTCCAATTTAAATTCTTAATGATACTTTCAATTCAAATATCTTTATCGTCAGATATCAGGTATCTAAGAATCATTCATAAACATCTGGCATCAGGTATCTGGAATCTGGCATCAAGTATCTGGAATCTGGCATCCGAGAACTACTCCCAATCAAGTATAACTTTTCCCGAGTTTCCGGATTTCATTATTTCAAATCCTTCTT
>FWPV01005928.1_pt1 | contig 11880 bp, 13 predicted proteins | sample 2228371 | NCBI WGS metagenome assembly FWPV01 (sample SAMEA103939776, study PRJEB20133) | metagenome | reverse complement strand
AAAAAATGTCAAAAAATAAATTATTTTTGGGTGTAGATGTGGGAAGCGTTTCTACTAATGCCGTGCTTTTGGACGAAAAAGAAAAGATAAAAGAATCTTTATATTTGCGCACTGAAGGTCGGCCAGTCCAAGCAGTACAGAAGGCTCTAAAATTATTAAAAACAAAATGTCAGGATAGGGAAATTAAAAGCGTAGGCGTTACCGGCAGTGCCAGATATTTGATCGGCATTGTTTTAGGAGCAGACGTAGTAAAAAATGAAATTACCGCCCACGCCACTGCTGCTATCTCCTTTCTTCCTTCTGTAAACACAGTGATTGAAATCGGAGGACAAGATTCCAAAATCATTATTATTCGCGACGGCGTTGCCGTAGATTTCGCCATGAACTCTGTCTGCGCCGCAGGCACTGGTTCCTTTTTAGACCACCAAGCCGAACGTCTCAAAATCGCTATTGAAGATTTCGGCGACATTGCCCTTAAAGCTGTTTGCCCTTCCAGTATTGCAGGACGCTGCACGGTTTTTGCCGAATCTGATATGATTCACAAGCAGCAAACAGGACATAGCGTAGAAAATATCACCGCAGGATTATGCGACTCCTTAGTGCGCAATTATATGGGCAATGTCGCTAAGGGAAAGGAAATTAAATCCCCCATTATTTTTCAAGGAGGGGTAGCGGCCAATAAAGGAATGAAAAGGGCTTTTGAAAAAGCTCTGGGTGAAAAAATTATCATTCCTCCGCATTTTGCGGTAATGGGAGCAATTGGAGCCGCGCTTTTGGCAAAAAGACATAACCAAAAAGGGGAAACAAATTTCAGAGGGTTTCAAACCAGTGATATCCATCTAAACACCAAAAGTTTTTCTTGCCATGACTGCGCCAATCAATGCGAAATTGTACAAATCCAAATAAACCATAAACCTATTGCTTATCTCGGGGGGCGTTGCGGAAAATGGGAAATGAAAAAACCTTAAAAAAAGACCCTTTTTTAACGAGGGTCTTTGATAATAGAGCTTATTCGGGAAAGATTAAGTGCTTGAGAAAAGGTTTTTTAGGCGCGAGATTACCTCAGAAAGAGGAGTAAACGGCTTGGGTATAAAAATATCTGCACCAGCAAGAATCGCCTCTTCCTCATTACCTAATCTGCCACTCATCACTGCCACCTTGAGATGGGGAAATTTTTTTTTAAGTTCCTGCACAAAAAGAATTCCTCCCATCCCCGGCATATTCACATCAGTAACGATGCCTTCAATTCCCCTTCCTTCAGGAAGGGCAAGATAAGCAAGAGCTGTTTCCGCAGAAGAAATGCCTATTGCCCTACAGCCGCAAGCTGCCAAAGCGCGCTTTAAAATTTCTCTGAGTTCTGCTTCATCATCAACTACGAGGATTTGCTTTTCGTTCACGGCATTTCCCTTTCTTATAATAAAGAACAAACCACTTTTCCGGATATTATCATAGTTTTTTTCTTAAGTCAAGGGTTTTAAAAACTGTTGCCAAACACAAACTCTTTGTGATAAAATTAAAAAATCTAAAATAAACTTCAAATGGCTGGAAAGAAAAGCGCAAATTCCTCGGAAGAAAGGATTCCTCCTCAAAACTTAGAGGCAGAGACTTCTGTTTTGGGCTCTTTGATGATTGACAAAGACGCCATTTTAAAAGTAGCGAATACTCTCTCTCCGGATGACTTTTACAAAGGCAGTCACAACAAAATTTATCAGGCCATGCTGGATTTGTATGAACACCGCGATCCTATCGATATTCTAAGTTTAGTGAATAAATTAAAAGAAAAAAAGGTGCTGGAAGAAATAGGGGGGGAGGCGTATCTCGCTTCTCTGGTTAATGCAGTTCCCACTTCCGGTCACATTACTTATTATGCTAAAATCGTTAAGAAAAAAGCGATTTTAAGAAATCTCATCTCTGCGGCAGGGAAAATCACTGATTCTGCCTTTAGCGAATCAGGGGAAATCGATGAAATTTTAGACCAAGCAGAACAAACGCTTTTTGCTGTTTCCCAGAAATTTACCCCGCAAACTTTTCTGCCCGTCAAATCCATCTTGGAGGAAACATTCAACCGCATTGATGAACTGCACAAAGGAGAGGGCTCTCTGCGGGGGATCCCCACCGGTTTCCCAGATTTAGATAATATGATCTCAGGACTGCAAAAAGCGGATCTCATTGTCTTAGCCGCCCGCCCTTCTGTAGGTAAAACCGCTCTAGCGCTTGACATCGCCCGTCATGTTTCCATTCGCGAAAAAGTGCCTGTCGGCATTTTTTCCCTGGAAATGTCTAAAGAACAATTAGTAGATCGCCTCTTGTGCAGTGAGGCAGGGGTGGATCTCTGGCGCATGCGCACAGGAAAACTTTCTTCCGAAGGAGAAGATGATGATTTTAGCCGCATCGGTCATGCCATGGGGGTCTTATCAGAAGCTCCCATCTATATTGATGATGCCGCTTCTTCCAATATTATGGAAATGCGCACTATGGCGAGACGTCTGCAAGCTGAACATTCCTTGGGTTTGATCATCGTTGATTACCTTCAATTGATGGAAGGCGGAGCTGTCAATATAGAAAGCAGAGTACAGGAGGTCTCTCAAATCTCCAGGGGCTTAAAAGCCTTGGCCAGAGAATTGAATGTTCCCATCATCGCCATATCTCAGCTCTCGCGCGCCGTGGAATCAAGAACTCCTCAAATTCCCCGCTTATCAGACCTGAGAGAATCCGGCTCTATCGAGCAGGATGCTGATGTGGTCTTGTTTATTTACCGCGAAGATCGGGAAAATCCGGACACCAAAGAAAAAAATATCGCCAATATCATTATTGCCAAGCACAGAAACGGGCCCGTTGGCCAGGTAAAATTGTATTTTAACGAGGAACAGGTAAGCTTCAAGAACCTGGAAACTAAACGAGAAGAGTTATAAAACAATGTCTGCTCCTCTTCCTTCTACAATTGAAGCTCTCATTAAAGTATTGCTGGAATTGCCGGGCCTTGGCCCCAAAAGCGCAAGCAGATTAGCTTTATTTTTAGCCCGCCAACCCAAAACAAAGATTGAAAAGCTGTCGCAGACTCTTTTGAATGTAAAAAAACATCTTAAAATTTGCCAGCGCTGTTTCAATATATCTGAAGAAGATTTATGCGCCATTTGCCGCGATAAAAAAAGAAAGCAAAACGTCCTCTGTATCGCAGAAGAGCCCCTGGATATCGCAGCCATTGAAAAAACTCACGCATATTCCGGCCTCTATTTTTGTTTGGGCGGGTCGCTTTCTCCCTTAGACGACATCAACCCCCCACAACTAAATTTCAGCGCTCTCAAGAAAAGATTGCAAAAAGAAAACTTTCAAGAAATAATTATCGCTACCAATCCCACCATGGAAGGGGAAGCAACGGCAATGTATTTAAAAAAGATTCTCCCTAAAAATATCAAACTTACTCGCTTAGCGAGAGGCCTCCCCACAGGCGGAGATTTGCAATACGCAGATGATTTGACTCTTATTAACGCTTTAAAAGGAAGAAAAGAATACTAAATAAAATTCAAAAATCAAAATGAAAAACTAAAATTAAAAATAATTAATTTCTAAAACAAAATATGGATTATCTAGTGAAAAAAGCCATTATCACAGCTTCCGGCTACAATGCCCGCTGGCTACCTGTGGCTAAAGTGATTCCCAAATTTATGCTGCCGGTGGGAATGAAACCCGCTATTCAGCATTTAGTGGAAGAATGCGTGGAAGCTAAGATTGAGGAGATTATTATTGTGACAAGAAAGAAAAACTCTCTTATGGAACAGTATTTTCAAAACGACCCTAAGTTAGAAACGGTTTTGAGAAAAAAACGCTATCATTACGCTTTAGCGCACCTTAAAAAAATCAAAGATTTAAAAAAGAAAGCCAAATTGCGCTTTGTTCAGCAAGATCCCCCCAGAGGGTTTTGGGAGGCGATCAAAATTTGCCGCCGATATTTAAAAGCAAAGGAGCCTGTGGGAATTTTGCATGGAGATCTCATCATCAAAAGAAGAAATCCTCGTTACTCTGCCATTGAAGCAATAATGAGAATCTACCAAAAAGAGAAAAAACCCGTCTTCTCTGCCGGAGGCAGAATGGTGCTTACTAATGATCTCCTCGCCGACTTAGAAAAAGTAAATTTCAATATCCATAATGGCTTAAGGCAGATGGCTTTTATCACCAGACGTTGGCACAAGGAAGGAAAAGTATTTAACTATCCTTATACTTTGGGAAAAATTTATGATGTGGGAGACGAACTAAGCTATTTGCAAAGCCTTACTGCCTACGCCCTCCGTCAGAGACCAGCGAAATAGTGGGTAGTAGGTAATGAGTAGTTTATAGTTTAGGGTTTAAAGTTTATTGTTAATAGTTAATTTTGTGCCTTTTGGTTACACGCCTTTTTGGGGAATACCGGCAAAAACAAAAAAAGCTCATCTGACAAAGTTTTTGTGGAATGTTGTTCCCCATTTGATTTTTTTAGCTGCTCTTTCTTTTATCTTTCCCCATAAAATCATTGGCATTTTTATCTTCGGCCTGCTTCTGCCTGACTCCGCTCCTCTCTTTTTTCTTTTTATCAATAGATATAGTCGTTTTGTTTCTAAATTATCCTACCTTCTTCACGAAGCGACCCATCTTACCACTTTTGTTCTCGCTATCTATTTTATTTTTCAAAATGAACCAGCTTATTTTATTGCCATTGCCTCCCATATTTTTTTGGACATTTTAGGATTTTAACAAATGAATTTTTATCCCCCTATCAAAAGAATCCTCGGTTTTGTTTTCGCTCTTTTGGGGCTTATGGTCTGCTCCCCTCTTTTTCTCATCATCCCTCTTCTTGTTAAAATCTTTTCTCCTCAAGGACCTGCTTTTTTTGTTCAAAAGAGAGTAGGCAAAGACAATAAAATTTTTACTATGTATAAATTCCGCTCTTTGCTTCCCGAGGCGGTAGGATTATTAAAACGGGAGGTGCCCCTCCAAAAACTTCCTATCCCCGTCATTGGTAAAACTTTACGTATTACTCATTTAGACGAAGTACCCCAACTGCTTAATATCTTAAAAGGAGAAATGAGCTTTATCGGCCCCAGACCCTTTATGCCAGAAACCCTAAGTTCCTCTGCCTACACTAATGAGGAATTAAAAGAAAGAGCAAAAGTGCGCCCTGGATTGTCCGGCCTTGCCCAAACCATTGTTTATTTAAAAGAAGAACAACGCAAAATTGAACCCCTCCTTATTCAAACCGCTCCCCTAACTAAGCTGAATAAGCATTTTCCTTATGATTTGTATTATGTGCGCAATTTAAGTTTTTTGCTCGATTGCAAAATTTTTTTAATTAGTTTATACTTATTATTCAAGCGACTTTTTGAAATTGTTACTTTCCATAAAATTGAACTCACTATTGACGAAGAATAATGTTCTTTCCCAAAAAAGGAGTGAAAAATGAAAATTCCGGATGAATTGCTGGAAACGCTGGCAGAAGAATTTCTCGCTATAAATCATTCGTCGTCCCTCACCTTTGAAGCATTTATTGAAAGAAGACTGAAGGATTTCCCCAAGAGCCTTGCTTGCCCACCTTTTTCTCGCTGTCCTCTACTTGCTGTCTTTTTCATCACCAGAAGGCAAATTCCCAACATCCGTCAATTAAGAAGTTTCCAAAAGATGCTCATCTGCCGCACTATCCGCAAAACCCCGCCCGAGAATGCTCCTTGCATGGAGGATTTCCATTCTTGTTCTCTCAATGTAAAAAAGTGTGGATAGATTTTCCACACTTTTTTATTATACTTTGATCTTTATAATCTCAATTTCGCTAAATGGCTGGCGATGACCAAATTTTTTGCGTTCTCTTTTTTTTGCCTTATACTTAATGCCCCAGACCTTTTTTTCTTTGCCATGTTTCAAAACCCTCGCTGAAACTTGCGCTTTAATGCGAGATTGTCCTATTTTTACCTTATCCCCTTCCCCCGCTAATAAAACATCGGTAAACTTAATTTCCTCTCCTTGCTTGCTTTTTATTTTTTCCACTCGCAGTTTTTCTTTCTCCTTCACTAAATACTGCTTCCCCCCTGTTTTAATAACGGCAAACATAAATATTTAAATTAGTTAAATAAGATGAAAATATCCTATCAAATGATATAAAAAAAGTCAAACAAGCGAAGAAGTCAAATGCCTTCTGGCAAAAAATAAAATGAATAAGACCAGAAAAACTAAAGCCCCAAAGGCCATGATTTTTTCAACGGTCTGCAGGAAAAGAGCGCTGCCTCCAAAAATTAAACTTATCAAGGAATAAAAGACCACAATTCTGCGCTGGCTCCATCCGCCAGCCAGCAATAAATGGTGAAGATGAGTCAAATCTCCTTTCCAAGGAAGTTTCTTCCTGATAAGACGCCTTAAAACAACTACTGTCGCATCTAAAATAGGCAGACCAAGCACTAAAAATGCCGTAGCCACCTTTCCCCCAGAATAAATGGCCAATACTGCCAAAACAAATCCCAAAAACCAACTGCCTGAAGTTCCTAAAAAAATCCTTGCGGGCGGAAAATTAAAAAAAAGAAATCCTAAAACAGATGCAGAAAAAATCAAAGCCAAAGTGGCAGTATCGAACTGATGAACCCGAGGAGCTAAACTCAACAAAAACAAAATTCCTCCTCCAATAAAGGCAATACTGCCTGCTAATCCGTCAATGCCATCTAAAAAATTAAAAGCATTCATTAAAAGAATAATCCAAAAGATCGAAATAAGTCCACCTAAAATAGGAACAGAGAAAACTGCCTCGTCAAGATGAAAACTTATGATGGATTGATTCAAATAAATTAAACCGCCAAAAGGATTCGCAATAAAATTAATACTTATTCCAGATAGAATGGCTACAAAGGCAACAACAAGCTGCCAGAAAAATTGAAAAAGGGGAGAAAGTTTTTTGTAATCATCCCAAACCCCTACAACTAAAATTAAAAGTAAGGCTAAAAAAATCCCCAAAAACTCTTCTCCAACGGGCACAAAAATTAATGTTGCTAAGACAAAAACTAAAATCAAAGCCAATCCTGCTCCTTTTGGCGTAGGTTTATTATGAATATGCCTGTTCCCTGGATAAGCGACTAATTTCAGCTTAACAGCGCATCTGCGAACAAAAAAAGTGGCGAACGTACTTAAGACAAAGGTAATTAAAAAAATAAAAAAAAATCGAAACCAAGGCAACAAGAGAAAATAATCAATCATAATTCAAGGGATTAAAATTTTGTTAAATTTTACATTTTGATTTGTCTCGACTTTGTCGAGGATGTTCGATGAAATCAACATCATTTTGACCTTTTGTCCCCCTTCTGATTTCTAGAATCAAGGATCATTGTTTCGCTTTGCGAATCGGAAAATTTTGATTTTTGAATTATTTGCGTGCTTTTTCTGTTACCCAAAATTCCATGTATTTCCCTAGCATGAGGCGCGTTTGAGCATCAACTGCGGGCGCGGCTCCCAAGATGGTAGCGATAAAGGGAACCAAGGCCCATTGCGTAATCATCCAAAAATAGCGCCATTTTCTATAACGAGGAGGTCGAGGAGGAAGTAAAATCAAATTTAAGAAAACAGAGGCGAAAAGGCCTACCATAGCTAAACTCATAAGCGTTCTCGTCGTATAAGGCAGGGAGTAAGATAAAACGGTTTTGTAAAATTCTTCCCCTCCAAAAAAAATAGGGATCCAGCCGATAAAAGCAATGAGAAAAGCAGATGTCGCCCATGAATGATTACCTTCAAGCATCCTCAAAACAACCCTAATTTTTTTTCCACGGGGAATTTTTTTATTTTTTATTAAACCCATTACAAGGTAGGGGAAATTTTCAACACCCCAAGCCCATCGCCTTTTCTGCTTGTACTGATTTATAAAAGTTTTAAGATAATTCTCGGATAAAGTTGCGTCCATGGAAACTTTTGTAAACATCGGCACTGTTTCATAGTCGCCATCAAAATGCAAAAAACAGCGCCAATAAATACGTGAGTCGTCAGAAATGACATCTACGGGCCAGTAATCCACCTCTCTCAAGGTTTTAAAGCTCATGGAGTGAGAAGAAAAAGTGCAAAGACGCTCTGGCCGCATAGCTTCCACCATTTGCCAAAAAGAAGAAGCAGTAGAAATTACTCTCGCAAAAGAAGGAGCATCCCAGACATTATTATGATATACAGGAATGGGTTGATAGCTTCTGCGATGGCGATCTCTGTTTGTAACATATTGATAAGTCAAGTAAGAAAAATATTCTTTAGAAACAACAGTGTCGCAATCAAAAGCAGAAACAATAATATTTTCGTAAGGGATACTCTTTTCATCAATAATTACCTTAATTCTTTTTGCCGCCCAGGTCATATTTGCTCCTTTTACCTTTGCTTCTCCCGCAATATTTCCAGGGTGCAGCGAAATATAGAAAAGATAAAATTTATCCTTGAATTCGTCTTTAAGAATCTCCGCCCTTTTCTTTGCCTCCTCCCCCGCTCTTTCCTCGATTGCCAAAACTACGATCATCTTTTTTTGAGGAAAATCGCTATTGGCTAAGGCCTGGAGCGTAGGTCGTAAAATTTCCAAACCTTCTTTTACTGTGGGCAAAATTATCAGATGATAAATTTTTCCCCAATCCATAATGGTCTCCGGCCTTTTTTGCAATTCAAAAAGTTCTTTGATATGTATTCCCAGGCTCTCTCTGCGCAGTTTCAATTTTTTCTTTTCTTTGCGATTTTTATATCCTTTATTCTTGATGCTTTCATTTAAATTTTTCATCTCTTCTTTCGCCTCTCTAAGATATGAGGAAAGATTTCCTAAGCCCCAAAGTCGTTTTTGCCAATCTGTCTCTTGCTCCCTTCTCAAACAATGAAAAGAGGATAAAAGAAAAATCATAATATATACAGAACGATGTAGCCAATATAAATCGTAAATAATGATAAAAATAGCCATCCACACTGGCTCAATAAAAGCTAAAAAAAAGGTCCCGATTAATGTTGTCCAGGTTAAAAAACCAGGTAAAATCTCTAGGAAGCGACGTAAATAATATTCCTCCTCTTCTTTTTTTCGATTTATGGAAAAATTTTCCGACATTTAATTCATCCCTACTAGTAAATAACATGCGATAAATAAAATAATCTGAGCAAAAACTACCGCAGAAAGCAAAAGCTGGGATGCAAGACGCTCGCGAGAATAAAGAAGATAAGCTAAGATGAAATTTAAAAAATAGAGAAGAAGACCAGAAACAGGAATTAAAAAAATCTGCCAGTAAACGCCTGTAAGATCCGCGCCAAATTTAATATTATAATGCAAAATAACAGATTCTTTTTTTTCGATTCCCAAATATAAAAGAATCCATAAAAGGATATTAATTAGCAGGGCTGTTATTAAACAAAAAGCAATGATGCGATCCCGCCAAAAGAAAGATTGAATAAAATATCTCAATTATACAAACCCCTCATTTAAATAATGATGTAGAATTATCCCTCCCATAAAACTAGAAAAAATAAGATAATCAAAGACACCGGGGCTGAAGATCTCTATCCATTTTTGTTGCAAAAAAACAGGAAGTTGCAAAGAAAGCAAAAACAGCGCCAAGCGACTATGGTGGATATGACGTCCGCGGATAATAATAACTTTGCTCTTTTTATAAGCAAAATAGTAAACAAACAGAGAGGAAATAATGTAGCCAGAAAAAAAAGATATTAATACCCAGAAAAACAAGGAAAGATAATTCATAGCATCCTTATTTTAACTTAAAATTATCATCAAATCAACCCCGTAGTAGAATTTTGACATGTATTTTGCTTAGGCAAATGCAAAATACTGAAATCAAATAGTTAAATTTTTTACCATCTTTTCAAGTGATTATGACCATTTCTACTAAAGACCCACTAGATACTGAAAGCAATCAAAATTGCACTACGGGGTCAAACCATGGAGAAATCACAAATTAAATGGAAATCGCATTGACGACAATGAAATTCTGAAGGCAGAGGAGGAAAATTGCTCTCCATAATTTTTTTTGCCACTTCCTGCATTTGTTTTTTTACTTTAACGATTTCTCTTTCACCTCTTTTAGTACGGACAGTTTTTTGATGTTCTAGAAATTCTAAAGTTAATTTCTCTGGTTTTAATTTAAATACTTCTTCGACTGCTAAGGCATAAATGGAAAGCTCATTGTCTGCTTCTTTTTGTTCCCAAGCTTTTCCGGTTTTATAGTCGATAATTTCCACTTTTTCATCTTTTATGCGATCAATTCGATCAATTCTTCCTACCAAGGTGAAGTTGCCGAAAGGCAACCTAAAATCTTGTTCAATAAATAGCGGGGGGGAAAGACGATTTTTATTTTTTTCAAAATATTGGACCAGAATTTCCTCTCCTTGTTTCAAACGCATTTTTTCATGTTTTTTACTTGTATACCCTTCATTGATCCAAGAATTATGAAGTAGCTGAAGCAACTGGTTTTTGGTCAGTTTTTTCCCTCGTTGTAAAAAGCGATAAAAATCTCGCAAAACCGTATGCAGAGTAGAACCGAAACTCAAAGCTGCAGAAGGAGAGAGAGGCAGCCGATAAATATAACGAAATTTATATTGAAGCGGACAAGTTTTGAACACTTCCATCTGGCTATAACTTAAAAATTGCGGTAATCTCACCTCCCTTTTTGGAATTTTGCGTTTTTTCGCTAAAATAGGAATTTGCAGTTGCTGGAAACCAGAGATGGGAAGTGCACTTTCTTCTTTTAATCCTGTTTCTCGTAAAAATAAAGATGGCTTTTTCTTTTGCTTGACAGAATAATAATCAGCATAGGTTAAATATAACAAATCTTTTGCCCTTGTCATTCCCACATAAAAAAGTCTTCTCTCTTCTTGAAAATGGAAACCTGCAGGAGGATTTTTTTCTTTGACCACTTCTTCGGGGAGTTCGATCAAATCCTTCTGATCACGGGAGGGGAATTTATCATTTGTCAAATTAACTAAGAACACCACAGGGAATTCCAATCCCTTAGCCGCATGCACTGTCATAATGCGTACTGCATCCATTTCTTCAGGAAGCAAAGCCTGGGCTGGACTTTCACCACCTGCAATTGCTAAATCCAGATACTCCGTGAAAGCAATGACGTCTTTATCTTCAGAAGTGGTTTCAAATTCCCGTATTTTAACAAAAAATTCATTGATATTTAAGATTTTATCCGCATTCTCATCCGCTCTTTTTAATAATTTTTTTAAATAACCTGATTTATTAATAAAGTCAGCTAAAATCTGGCTTGTGCTTTTCCCCTTGATTACCCTCAGGTGCTTTTCTATTATTTTTTTCAGCTTTTCCGCTGATTGAATCGTTTTTTTCTGCAAAAATTTGATTTCATAGAGCGAAGAAAGCAGTTCAAATAAAGAAAGGTTTTTCTTTTTCGACAAATTCAAAAGCCTTACCCGGTCGCAAGGATCAAATTGGAAACAACTCAAATTCAAAAGACGGAAAAAGCTCACATTATCATCGGGTTCAGACAATGCTTTTAAATAAGCAATTAAATCTTTGATTTCCGGCTGTTTATATAATCCCTGACTGCCAAAAACATAGTAAGGAATGTCTTGGGCAGAGAGAGCTAATTCCCAATCCTCTGCTTGATTATTGGTACGAAGAAGAATGGTAATATCCTTGAAATGATATCTTTTGTCTTGCACCAATCTTAAGATTTCTTTGGATACTTTACTTGTTTCTTCCTGTAAATTATAAAAATGCCAGTAGAAAATGCTGGGCGATTTTTCCTCTCTTCCGGAAAGGCGCTTGACCACCCCCTCGCTCGCCTCCAAACGATGGGGATCATTATTTTTTATCACTCGATAAGCTATATCTAAAATTTTCTGAGGCGAGCGATAGTTTTTTGTGAGCACGATTTTTTTTCAATTTTT
>FWPV01014041.1_pt1 | contig 11881 bp, 11 predicted proteins | sample 2228371 | NCBI WGS metagenome assembly FWPV01 (sample SAMEA103939776, study PRJEB20133) | metagenome | reverse complement strand
ACTGTAAATAAATAAAGTCGATTAAAATCATAAAAATTTTGATTTATTTTTGCTTGAAAAGAAGCCGGAGATATATTATTCTCTATCTGTAAATAAAAATTTTTTTATTGGAAATAAAAATCCAGAAAGTAAAATACTTGGCACAGCAAAAAAGATAGAGGAAAGCAATGCCTGTTGTTGTGTTGAAGAAATAGTTGAAACATAAATCCCTATACCTAAATTTGCCAGAATCATAAAAAATGATAAGGTGATAAGTAATATAAAGCTCCCTTCAAAATTTATCCTGAAAACAAGAATGCTTGCCAGAGTTATTAAAATAATATCTAATAAAGCAATTAAAATATATGGTATCACTTTACCTGCAATTATTTCCGCGGGTTTTACTGGTGTTACAATTAGTTGTTCAATATTTCCGTTTTCTTTTTCTCTTACTATAGCAACAGCAGTTATTGCAAGTGTAACTATTGTTAAAATAAGCCCGACAACTCCTGGCACCATTGTATTTGCACTCTTTAATTCAGGATTAAAGAAAATTCTTTCTTCCATAAGCAATGATGGTATTCCACCTATAATTTTTTTCATTATCTCCATTTTTTGCTTAAAACAATCCTCTGAAAAAGCATTAATTATCATAACTGCCCTGCTTAAACTTATCGTCGACATATTTGAATCCGTTCCATCTATGATTATCTGCACAGGAGTTTTTTTTGATCTTTTGATATTTTCTGAAAATTTTTCAGGGATATAAATACCAATCACTGCTTTATTGCTTTTAATAAAATTATCTATGTCGGCAAAATTATGTGTATATGCAACAATCTTAAAATATTCTGAATTTAAAAATTTTCCTGTCAGTTTTCTGCTTAACTCAGAATTATCCCTGTCGCATATCACTATTTTTACATTTTTTATGTCTGTTGTTGCAACATATCCGAATACAATAACCTGTAAAATAGGCGCAATAATAAGCAAAGCAATCAAACGACTTCTTTTTATTTCTATAAATTCTTTTTTTATTATTGCTAATATTGGCTTATTCATTTTTATTCCAAATTTTTTTTAAATTTTTTTGCAGCAAGTAATAAAAATATTATACCAAATGTAAAAAGAAACAAAGCTTCTGGATAAAGAATATTAAGCCCGACTCCTTCTTTTAAAAAAATAGAACGCAAAGCAGTTAAAAAATATTTCGCAGGAACTATGTAGGTTAATAACCTTATAATCCATGGCATTGAATCAATGGGAAAAACAAAGCCCGAAAGTAATATAGAAGGTAAAATAGTAGAAAAAACTGTTGCAATGACAGCAATTGTCTGATTTTTTGCTATACTTGACATAAATAATCCCTGTCCCATTGCACAGAAAATAAATAATATCGTAAAAAGTGCAAAAGTGAAAACATCTCCTTTAAACGGAACTTTAAACCATAATAGCCCAAAAAGCGTAACTAATACAACATCAATACTGCCAATTATTACATAAGGAAATAATTTGCCTGTCATTAACTCTATTGGTTTTGCAGGTGTTGATATTAATTGTTCAAATGTTCCTCTTTCCTTTTCCCTGACAATGGTTAATGATGTTAAAGTTGCTGCAATTAACATCATAAGTATAGCAATAAGTCCTGGCACAATAAAATTTGTACTTTTTAATTCTGAATTATAAAAAATTCTCTGAACTGATTCCACTATTGGTATATTTTTAGGATTTATTCCTTTTTTTCTTACCTTTTCTAGTATTATATTCCTTGAATATGAGGCAATTATTATCTTTGCATAACCTAAAGCAACATTGGCTGTATTTGCATCTGCGCCATCCAATATAAATTGAATTTTTACTTCTTTATTCTTTTTTAAATCAGTTGAAAATTTATCAGGTATAACCAGAATCGCTTTTATTTTATTTATCTTTAAAGCCTCTATACACAGATTCATATCACGGCTTTCTTTTAATTCAAAATAAGAAGCAGATAAAAATTTTTTAATTAATTCTCTACTTTCTTTTGTTTTATCATAATCAACAGCTCCTAAATCTATTTTTTTAATATCAAAAGTTACTGCATATCCATACAGGATTAACAAAACAACAGGCGCAAATAAAGTAATTGCTAAAGACCTTGCATCTCTTTTTATATGTATAAACTCTTTTAAAAATATTGCAAGCATCCTTTTAAAATTTATTTCTTTTATATTCATTATTTTTCCTGCTTTTTCACAAGTTTTATAAAAACATCCTCCATACTCGGATTTATTTGTCTTATTTCTAAAAATTTTATATTATTTTCAGATAATATTTGTTCTAATTTTTCTTTAAAAAAATCGGTTATTATATGTATGTATGACCCGTGTAAAGAAATATCCCCGATTTTTTCTTTTTTTTCTATTAATTTTTTATATTCGGTGATAGATTCACCAATGGTTATTTCATATATTTTTTTATCAAAGGTTTGTTTTTTTATTTCACTTATACTACCTTCTTTTATTATTTTACCCTCATCCATTAAAGCAATTTTATGACAATGTTCTACTTCGTCCATATAATGTGTGGTTACAAAAACTGTTTTCCCCTGCAAAGAAAATTCATCAATTATATCCCAGAATTTTTTTCTTAAAACCGGATCAACACCTGCTGTTGGTTCATCTAAAAAAATTACCTCAGGGTTATGTATTATTGCACATGCAAGGGCAACGCGCTGTTTTATTCCACCTGGCAAATCTTCTACCAATCTGTTTAATTCTTCTTTTAAATTGATTTTTTCAGAAATTTCATCAACTCTTTTTTTTATTAAAGTATTATCAAGACCATAGATTCCACCATAAAATTCTAAATTTTCTCTAACAGTTAATATATTGTATAAAGAAAATTTTTGAGACATATATCCTATGCGTTTTTTAACCTCTTCGGAATTTTCTTTTATGCTAAAACCACAAACAAAACCATCTCCCGATGTTGGTGTAATTAAACCACATAGCATTCTTATGGTAGTTGTTTTTCCAGCTCCATTTGCACCTAAAAAACCATATATTGTACCTTTTTTTACTTCAAATGAAATATTATCAACAGCGAAAAAATCACCAAATTTTTTAGTTAAATTTTTAGCATAAACTGCTATATCCTGCAATTTTATCTCCTCAATGTATTGCCTTAATTTTCGTTATAAATATATCTTCTATAACCGGCTCAACTTTTTCTATTTCAATTTCTTCATTAAAATCTTTTTTAAAATTAAAAACTATTTCATCATTTTTTGAAATAATTCGTATTTTATTTCCAAGTATTTTTATATCAACAATTTCTTTAGCATTATTTATTTTTTCAATTATTTTTTCTTTTTTATCCTTTAATTCAATTTCAAAAACATTAAATGAAAACTGCTTTTTTAAATTCTGGGGCGTATCAATTTGTAATATTTCTCCTTTGAAAATAAGTCCAATATGCGTACACCATTCTGCCTCATCCATATAAGGGGTACTTAATATAACAGTTATTCCTTCTGCAACAATATTCTGTAAAATTTCCCAGAATTCACGCCTTGAAACAGGGTCAACTCCTGTTGTTGGTTCATCAAGTATTAAAATTTTTGGCCTGTGTATCAAAGTGCACATCAACGCAAGTTTCTGTTTCATCCCCCCTGATAAATTGCCGGTTAATCTTTCTGTAAAAGGGTAAAGTCGCGTCATTTTTAGTAGTGGTTCCATTCTTTCTTTAAGAATTTTTTTATCTATCTCAAAAATCTCGGCAAAAAATGAGATGTTTTCTTTGACTGTTAAATCGTTATATAAACTAAATTTTTGTGGCATATAGCCTATATTTTCTTTTACTCTTTCAGAATCGTATGGAAGAAAAAGCCCAGCGACCTGAACTTCCCCCGAATTAATATTAAGTAAACCCGCGAGTATCCTTAAAGTTGTTGTTTTTCCAGCACCATCCGGACCTATAAGCCCAAAAATTTCTCCTTTTTTAACTTCAAATGAAATACCATCAACTGCCTTTGCATTTCCAAAATACTTTTTTAAATTCTTAACTTTTACAATTGTTTCCATTTTTATTTTTCAATATCAATAATAACATCGCATGGCATTCCAGGTTTTAATTCATAATTATCATTTTTAGCAGTTACTTCCACTTCAAAGACCTGTTTTACTCTTTCATCTTTTGTCTGAATATTTTTAGGAGTAAATTCTGCTTTATCCGATATAAATGTAATTTTTCCTTCATAAATTTTATTTTTAAAACTGTCTATTTTTATCTTTGCTGTCTGTCCATATTTTATTTTTCCTAAATCTTTCAATGAAACATATACTGTTATTTTTACCTCTTCTAAATTACCAATGGTAAAAAGAGGGGTATTGGGAGAAATTAACTCTCCCTCTTCCACATGTCTTTTTAAAATAACCCCATCCCAGGGAGCTTGAGGCTGGGTATCTTCAAATAACAATTTTGCCTGCTCCATGTTTGCCTTTGCAGATAAAAAATTTGCTTCTGCCTGTTCATACTGCTGTCTTGAAATTGAATTTGCTTTAAAAAGTTCTTTTGCTCTTTCGTAATTTTTTTGTGCGTTGTTATATAATGATGTTGCCGCATTGAATTGTGCTTCATAAACTTTTGATTCTAATTTAAGTAAAATATCTCCTTTTTTAACTTCTTTACCTTCATCAAAAAATATTTTTTCAACTTTTGCATTTACACGCGAAGTTATATCAACTTCTTTTGCTTCAATTGTGCCTGTCGCTTCTATTTTCCCTGTATTTTTTTCACATTTTGAAAAAATATAAATCAATGTGAAAATTAAAATCAAAGAAAAAACAACAGCTAATCTTATTTTTAAAGGTGGTAATTTATGTTCCATAAATGTAATCTCCTTTTATATCATTTCTTATAAATACCATTTCTTAAAATATCCATCACAAACTCTTTTCTATCTTTTATAAATTTTTTTATTATAAATTTATCAATTCCTAATTTTTTAAATATATTTTCAGCCACAGGTCTTGCTATATAAACAGGCACCATCTGACTTACTATACTTATAATCATCTGAATTATATTAAGTCTTCTTATATTCCCTTTTCTTATCTGTTTTTCAAAGTATTTATATATTTTCCCTGTCCATGGATTAAAAGGAATTCTATTTATATTTTCAAAAATTATCTGCGGTAAATACTTACCACCTGTTATGACTTCATAAACTAATAATCTGACATAATTGCTGTAATTTTCAAAAATTTCAGTATAGACATCTATTATCTGTCTCATTTTTTCTTCCGGTTCGTTTTCTTTATCATCAACTTTTATTGAATTTAATTTTTCTATAAGCAAATTAAAAACCGTTTTTAAAACTTCTTTATAAATATTTTCTTTACTTGAAAAATAATAATGTATCATTGCCTTGTTTACCCTTGCTTTATTTGCAATCCTTTGCATTCTCGCACCATAAAAGCCATACTCTATAAACTCTTCTGCTGCTGTATTTAAAATCTTATCCCTGTTATTTCCTTTTTCATTTTTTTCCTTCATTTATTCATCCTTTTAACCATTCAGTTTAACCATCTGGTTAAATTATAAAACAAAAGCGATATTAAATCAAGATAAAACTGCTCTGTTTGATTTTTTTATTGTTTTTAAGCAATTAAAAATTTTTACCTGAAATCTTTAAAAACCTACTTTCTATCCAGCAAAAGATAAACAGCAATAAAACCAAAAATAAATAAGAAAAAAATGTAACAATTCCTGTTTCAAGTGCTGGTTTTAATGCTTGTTTCTTATTTGAAAAATGATGAGAAAATTCTTCATAAATTATTAACCCTGCTATTAACCCAGCAATTAAACATAAAGGTAATGCGATAATTAGATAATAAAAAAATTTTGCATTTGATTTTATTTTATGCGTCTCTTATCAAAATTTCTTCCGGATATTAACTCAACTACATCTATCCACACTCTTTTTTCTGCTTCTGTTAATTTTTTAGGACTATGCTGATAATCATAACTATCTATCAACTTATTAAGTTTGTTTAAAAAATTTTTTATGTTTTTTTCTTGAACTTCTTTAAATTCTTTTAGTTTTGGAGATTTAATTTTAAAAAGTTTTTCTGAAATATAATTAAAATGCTCAAAACATAACGGATAACTATCTTTATATTTTAACTTCTCCAAAAATTCATCAATAAAATCAATAAAAACCCCGGTATATCTTTCAAGCAATTCTCTTTCATTTATACATGCCGGGCAAAATTTATTTTTAATATCTTTTAAATCTTTATTTTTATTAAGAAAATTTTTAATTTCATCGTTTTTTAAACTATGATATATATCATCTAAAATCCGCTGATATAAAATGCCTGTTCCTAAAGCATCGTTAAATCCTAAAAGTATTTTAGAATGTATTTTACAGAAACCTTTTGATTTTGATAAACTTTTTACTATTTCTGAAGTATTTACACCTTCATATAATAAATCATCAAAATATTTAAAAATACTTTTTTCAATAATAATACAAAACGGACATCCATCTTTTGAAAACATATCACGCAAATTATAATAACTTAAATGCTTTTCTGCTGACATTTATATTTCTCCATATAATTTTAAAATATTATCGTGTATTGCACTTAAAAATTGTATTTTATCTTCTTTGCTCTGCTTGAAATCAGAAATTGCATTTTTTACCTTTTCTAGGGAATCTAAAATAGAATCCTTAATAATATTATTCTTTTCAAAATAATAACCTTCATATTTAATAAATGTATCCTGAATACACTGTATAAACTCCCACTTTATATTATCAATATTTTTCATTATTATATCATCAAAATCCTTTTTCAGATAAGAATTAAATTTTTTCTTTCTGAAAAATTCAGGCATAATTCTAAAAAATAAATTATCTTTTATCAATTTATAAGAAAAACTAAAATTTTTATCAACAAAATATGGTTTTTTTATAAACTTAAATTCTGTTGCTTCCTGTGGTATTTCAATATCAACATTAAAAAATTCAATTATTTTCTGTTTTAACTCTTTTAAAGGTTTTTCAAAATCATCTTTTAATTCATAAAGCACACCTAAAACTCTTTCTTCTATTACTTTTTCTATTTCTTTCTGTCTTATTTCAAATCGTTCTGAAATTCTATTTATAACTTTTTCTAATTCTTTTTCATCAATTGAACCACTTTTCGCAGAATTTAAAAAGGGGGCTGCAAACTCTTCATATATCTCATTTTCTAAATTACTTAATAAATCTTTTAAGTGTTCTTCTATTTTATTTCTTCGTATTAAAATATTCCCTGTTATCATATCTGCTTTTTCATCTATCTTGCTTATACATTCATTAAAAAGTTTTATATTATCTTCAAATTTTTTAAGTGGCATTTTAAGTGAATTTAAAATTAAACTAATTTCGTTTTTTGCCATATTTATAATATCCTTTATCCTGTTTGCTGAAACATCAATTAGAATATCTGTCTTTTTCACATCAATATATGACATTATTGCTTTTTTCAGTTCATCTATTCCTTTTTTTGTTCTTGATGAAACTGTAAAAATATTTTTCGTGATTTCATTATCAAAAATTTTATCTAAAATTTTTAAATAGAAATCTTTTACTTCTTTGATGTCAGAATCGGATACTATATCTGATTTATTTATTACAAAGAAAACCGTCTTTATCTTTGGCAAAACCATTTTAAAATAATTCATTTCAACTTCTGTAAATGGCGGGTCAGGTGATACAATAAAAATACCGATATCACTTTTCGGCATCACATCTTCGGCTGTTTTAGTATTATGAGCATAAACAGAACCAATCCCGGGCGTATCAACGATTATTATATTATTTTTTAAAATATCAGATGGGTAAGACAGTTTTATTTCTAAAACACCCTTTTTATTTTCCGGATTTTCTTTTTCCGTTGCAAAATTTATCAATCCTTTTTTTATATCATCTATATTTTTTAAACTAAAAACATTTTCTTTAGTTTTTATCTGCAACTCAATCTCCTGAGAATAATAAATAAAAACAGGTATTGCAGTTAAGGGCAAAACAGAAACAGGCAATATCTCATCTGAAAGTAAAGCATTAATAACTGAACTTTTCCCCCTTTTAAATTGTCCGATAACTGAAACTACTATCTGTTCATTTTTTAATTTTTCTGAGTTTTCTTTAATTTTTTGTTCTATTAAATTAAAAGAATATCCGGTTTTATTTAAAATATTATTTAAATTATTAAGCAAATCAAGGTAGTGTTGAATTTTACTTTTTTCCGTGAGCATAAATAACTCCTCTTAATTGCTATTTAATAATAGGAGTTATCAGCCAAAAAGGCGGTTGGTTACGGAGAACTCCATCTCCATTTCTAATTTTACATTATTTTTTATTATTTGCGATTTTTGGGTAAAAAAATAAAAATCAGAAATGCTTATTTAACAATAATCTTTATTTTATACCTGTTTCTGGTTCTATTTTAATATTCATATTAAATTCAATAAAATAAACTAATTCTTCTTTTATTTTTTCTAAATCCAGTAACACTTTTGCTTTTCTGGGGTTGCCATTTGCATTTCTGAAATCTATCTGAAAAGAACCACATTTGACCAGAGTATTATCTGTTATTCTAATAAATGAAATTTGTTTTAATTCAAAGGATACTTTCCTTAACCTTGACCAGGCGCCACGTTTTATTCTTTCTAATGAATATTTTGATAGTCCACCTTTCAATTCTTCATGCCATTTCTGAAATGTTCTATTTTCATCATTATATACAACATTGCCAAGAGCAAGAATTAGTCCTGCCGAACCAAAATCTTTTATTGCATCTGCAATTGCTTTACTATCATTAACTATAATCTGATGACTACTTGTATTTATGGCATGTGCTTTAAAATCCCATGGAATTTCTTTAAAAGCATCAAATTTTACATTTCCATACTTTGGACCGGGTATTTTCATAATATTATATAAATATTTTTCACACAGGAATTGAAAATAAAATCCTATCCATTCCATTTGTTTCCAGTGTGGGAAATTAGCATTTTTCATCTCTATTATAGAATTTTTACCATCCCATATAAATGGAATATTTTCTAATTTATCTCCTATCTGTTTAGAAATTTTAAAAAAATTCATTCTGAATCTTTTATATTAAATAAATCTAAAAGTGCATAAGATTCTTTTTTACTTTTTTCATTTTTAATTCTATAAAGTCCTTTTTCTAATCTTTCTTTAGCAAATTCATAATATTCTTTCACAATTTCAAATCCTATATATTGTCTTTTTAACATTTTGCTAACCACTGCAACCTGACCAGAACCTAAAAACGGGTCTAAAACCACATCTCCTTCTTCACTGGAATAAAGTAAAATTTTTTCAATTAATTCAGCCGGCAATTTGGTCGGTGTCTTTTGGTCCCCATTCCAGTATTCTCTCTTTATATACCAGACATCTTCTTTATCCTGATAATGTAAACTTCCACCACTATCATTTTTGTCATTTTTATCAAAACGAGCATAGGGGAAAAACTTTCTTTTTTTTTCATTTTTGCAAACATATAAACAATGATAATGGGAAGTAACAAATTTATTTTTAGTTACCACACCAAACTGATACTTCCAGATTATATGATTGACTGTTATGAAACCAATTTCATCAAGTGCATTAAGTATATCTTTTAAATTATTCCAGCCAGAAAAAACATACATACTTCCAGATTCTTTTAAAATACGATAAACCTCTTTCATCCATTGAATGGTAAATTTATAATATTTTTCCTGCGGGATTTCCTGATAACCTTCTAAAACACGTGATGGATTGCGGTTATAATTACTGCGTTTTGCTTTAAACTCTATAGCAAAAGGCGGATCTGTAATTACTAAATCAATACTATTTTCAGGAATTTTTTTCATTCCATCTATACAATCCATATTATAAATTTTATTAATAGATAGGTATTGTGTATCCTGAAAAGGAATTATGCTTTCTTTTACAAGAAGTGGTTTTTCTTTTTTTTGTTTATATTTTACATTTTTCGTTTTCATCTTTTACCATAAAGTATAAATTTTTCTTTCAACCCCGGTTTAATGTTGAGCATTAGTTTTTATTTCATAAGATAAATTATACAAATTTGACTTTATACAGTCAATATGTAAAAAATTTCATTGACAGCAAAAAAATTTTTTATATAATCTTATCATTCGGGATGGAGTTCCCGATTAACCGCTCAATCATCCAATCCGAGCTGATAACTCCTGCTAATTAAATTAACTATTTAAAAAAGGTGAACTTTATGTTTGAACAATATTTAACTGCTTCTATCTGGCTTTTGCTTGCTTTAATTGCAACTTTCCTTGCTTTTAAGTTTAAAATTTCAATTGCCTTGATGGAAATCTGCACAGGTATTTTAGCTGCTTTTGTTATAACAAATTATATCCCAACCATTAATTTACATACAGACAGTGAATGGCTGAAATTTTTAGCAGGAACTGGTGCTGTTATACTTACCTTTCTTGCTGGAACAGAACTTGACCCACATACTATGAAAAAAAAATTAAAAGAAGTAAGTATAATAGGCGCTGTTGGTTTTTTTGCACCTTTCATCGGTTGCACCTTAATAGCCAAATTTCTTTTAAACTGGAGTGTTAAAGCAAGTTTACTTGCAGGCATAGCACTTTCAACAACATCAATGGCAGTTGTATACTCTGTTATGCTGGAATATGGTTTTAATAAAACAGAATATGGCAAAGGGATTTTAGGAGCCTGTTTTATAAATGACCTTGGAACTGTTATTGCATTGGGGCTCATTTTTGCCCCTTTTACTTTTAAAACACTTATATTTATAGTTGTATCTATCTTTGTTATCTTTTTAATAAATCCTGTAACAAAATATTTAATAAAAATTTATGGAAATAAAACTTATGCAATAAGAACTAAATGGATATTATTTGTTTTATTTGGTTTAGGCGCACTTGCAGTATGGGCAGAAAGTGAAGCAGTTTTACCGGCATATCTTATAGGAATTGCTCTCGCCTCCATTATAGGCTCTGATCATTCTTATATAAAAAGATTAAGAACACTTACAATTGGTTTTTTAACTCCTTTTTATTTCCTGCGCGCAGGTTCGCTTGTTTCAATACCCGCCATAATATCCGCACCTTTTATTTTTATTTATCTATTTGGTGCAAAAGTTATAACAAAAATATTTGGATTATATCCTGTAATTAGATTTTTCCGGGGACATAGAAAAGAAAAATGGTATTATACTCTTTTAATGTCAACCGGGCTTACCTTTGGAACAATATCAGCACTATATGGTTTAACAAAAGGCATTGTGGATAAAAGTCAATATTCTTTTTTAGTTGCAGCAGTAATTGCAAGTGCAGTTATACCAACTGCAATTGCTAATGCTAAATTTTTACCAAAGCATTTATTAGAAATCCCGATGGCAGACGAAGATGTCCCACAGGAAGATGCAAATGGATTATCAGATAAAAAAAATTAGTAACATATAAAACTAGTTTTATTTAGTTTTTTTTATGTAAGTTATCATTTAATACACCTTTTATTAACTTCCACAATATTATTTTGACGTTGAAAAAATAAAAAAATATTTTATAATAATCAAAACGCGTGAGACAAGGAGTGGTAAATGATCCAAAATGATAATATTTTATTTTTTGTTGTAATTATTGAAACGATTTTATTAATATTCTTTATTATCCTTTATTTTTCAGAAAAAGATGATACATTAAAACAAAAAAATTTAAGACAGAAAAAATGGGACTTTGACGACTTTAATTCTGATAGATTTACAATAACAAATGTAAATTTACAAAAGATAAACTCCTGGTCTGATCCGCAAATACAACTATGGCTCGCGAATCCTGTTGGATT
>FWPV01014040.1_pt1 | contig 11881 bp, 7 predicted proteins | sample 2228371 | NCBI WGS metagenome assembly FWPV01 (sample SAMEA103939776, study PRJEB20133) | metagenome | reverse complement strand
CGCACTTTCTGGTGAATTGCCGGGTTGATCTCTTCCAGGTAGCTCAAGAACTGTCTGGCCAGGTTTTCTTTCTCCGCGTAGTTCAATGCTTCCGGGCCAATATCGACTTTGTCCAGATCCTGACCATACTCGAAGTTGCTGGCAAGGATTAGAAAATAGTGATCCGGCACCTGCATCACATGGAAGCCTTCTTCTTCAAAACCTTGCACCAGGCTCATGGTCCGGTTCTTTAGGAAGATATCGCGGATGACGTCATTCTCGGATTCGCCGCGCCGTCGAGCTTCAATGACCATCAGTTCATGCACCCAGTGGGTTCGCCAGGTCGTGCAAAGCATCAGCGTTCTGAGAATCTTCATGACCTCTTTGCGCAAATCTTTCCCACGATAAACCAGGGGAGGGCCGAAATCGAAATCTTCCACATTGACGTCCTTGAGGTGCAGCGCACGATGGCGGTCGCGTTCGGGCAGGTAAGAGAGGTAAGTGCTGAACGCATTGAGAAGTTCCTGTTGTGAGATGGGGGTATCTTTCCCCTTTTTCTCCCGCAAATGTTTTTCCAGCCATTGGTAGCGCGACAGTTCAAGTTCCCACTGATAGTGCAGATCAAGAAGGCTCTCGTAGTCCAGTTCCTGGTGATTTCCCTGTTCAAACTGCTCCCTGACGAATTCCCAATCCACATAAAGTTTTTTTCTGCCTTTCCTGTCCTCCAGAAAATCGGCTGCCTGGGTATATGCCAGGATGCCGCGCTCACAATCGACGAAAACCTGCTTGCCGAGGTAATTGTACAGGGCACTTTCCGGGTTCACCTCCAGTTTCCCGTTTCGAGAGATGATGAGCGGCTGTCCTTTGGCATCCACCAGGTTAATGAGGTAGGGTTTGCTGTAGGCCACCGCAGAGACCGCTTCGTGGCCGGTAGTGTTCCCGTCGCAACGAACGACGCCGCGCACGCGAGGGTGGTTGACCGCCACATCGGTTTCTCCGTACGGCCGTTTGCGAAACAAAATCACATCCTTGCCCTGTTCGGCTAAAATCAGTGCTTCTTCCGTCCCAAAAGCCAGTATGCCGTTATCGGCACTATCGGTAATCGGTTCCCCGCGAGCCAAAATCTCATAGTCATGAAATCCGTCCTTCAGTACTTTTTCTTTTTGCTCCAATGCCTTGTTGATAATCATGGATGCGCGTTGAATGATGGTTTTGCCTTCATCCACAAAATCCCACATGGAGCGCACTGTTGCATGGAACGTCATGCGCAGAGGTCGACGCTGCAAGATGTATAGCTTGCGGTTCTCTACCGTGAACTCTATATCCAGGGGGCGTTTTGCGAGATTTTCAAATGCTTCGCGCACCATCAGCAGGTGGTCGTAAATGTCCGGAAATTCGTCTTTTAGATCCAGAGTGTCGCGCAGATGTTTGCGCAGTTTTCCTGAAACTATCTTGTCGCATTGAACCTTGGGGGCCCATTCGATGACCGGGAAGTCTGCGCCGGTGCGTTGATTTCTGGTGAACAGAACACCGCTGAGAGAGTTGGCTTCGTCTCGATTACCAAAGACCATACTCTGTATGGTGACGGCGGTCCCCATATCGTCAGATACCCCGCCCTCTTCCGACTCTCGACTGCGCCGGGCTTCTACGGCGGTAGGGGCCATCCATGAGGCGAGCACTGCCTCTATGGCATAGCGAAGCTGCAACGAAAGGTCCTTTTGAAACGCATCCTCAAACCTTCGGTCGCCTGTCTCCCGGAGCAATTTCTTATAGGAAAGAATGAGCCTGTTGATCAGGGGAACTTCGATGGATCCTTCGTCGCCCACTTTGAAATGCATGAGGATATCGTAGAAATGATCGTATTGAATGCCCAACACAACTTCCCCAAAAATACGAATGGCAGTCAGGTAAGTATTGAGCACAAAACCCTCATCTTCCCCTGCCGCAATAAGGGCGGCGACCACCTCGTCGTTCAACCCCACGTTGAGAATGGTGCTAATGGCGCCGGGCAGGGAAATGGCCGCTCCTCCCCGGACTGCAACAATCAGCGGCATTCGACCGCTGCAATCGCCAAACGTGCGACCCACTCTCGTGCCCAAATCGGTGAGTTCCTGATTGATCTGCGCGAACACATCATCCGGCAACCTGTCACCGGCGTCGCGGTAGGCTCTCCAGACTTCTGAGGAAAGAATGAAACCGTCCGGGACGGAAATGATATCGTCCGCGCCAGGGAATAACTCTCGCGCCTTTTGAAAGTCCTCCGCCAACTTAGCACCCTTGGCGCCCAATTTATCGATCTGTGTGGGATCTGCTTTTTCGAAGGAAACGATCAACGGTTTAGACTGCATGGTTTGTCCTTGGGGTTCCTCGTCCTGGCGATCATGTTCGTATGAATCCCGAGCCCTGCCCGAATTCCCGCAGAAAGAATGGGCAAATGACCATCTGCAGTGAATGGGCGACGGTGGAATTATTGAGTATCACACAATCGATAACAGTTCCAGTATGATGGCATGGGGGGCAGGGGAAAAATAAGAACTTGCTTTAGGTCAAAGCAGTTCCATGCGATGCGGCGGCTGCCCACAGGAAGATGCGATGGCATCATGGGGTGAATACTGTTAAATAGAGGATGCCCTGCGCGTCAAAGCCCTGTCAGGTATTGGCATGTCTAATGGTTCGCAGGTGGCGGCGGAGTGGACGGGATAGATGGCGGCATGAGCCGGCAACCACGTGTCAGGAGAAAGACTCATTTATGCAACCCAGGAAGAACGATGTGATCATCATAGGGGGCGGTGTCATCGGCGTTTCAGTGGCCTATTATGCTGCTGATTTAGGGGCGTCTGTGCTGGTTATCGAAAAGAATCACATAGGTGCGGGCAGTTCCTGCGGGAATGCCGGCCTGCTGGTTCCCAGCCATTGTAATCCTTTGCCGACGCCCGGTGTGGTGGCCCGCGGGATTCGCTACCTGTTCAATCCCGAGGGGCCGTTTTACATACACTTCCGAGCGGACCTGGAGCTCGTGCGATGGCTGTGGAGGTTCTATCGATTTTGCAATGCCAAACATTTTTACCATTGTGTCGGAATCTTTAGCAAAATGGGTAGGGAGAGTTTGCAGCTCCACAGACAATTGGCCGATCTGGGGGGACACCGGTATCAGTTCAGACAGGATGGAATGCTCAATTTGTATATTACCGATCAGGCGTTTCAGGAGGCCCGGGAGGACGTTGTTCGGGTAAAGAGCTGTGGCGAGCACTCGGTGATACTCGACGCCGATGAGGCTCGTGAACTGGAGCCGGCTGCGGGGGTGCGCGTGGTTGGCGGGATACTGAATAAAATTGATGGGTGTATCGATCCGCTGGAATTTGTCAAGTGGTTGGCTGAGAAGGCCCGGGAAAAGGGAGTACGATTCCTTGTGGATACCGAAGTGTTTTGGCTCAAGACGGACCGGCGCAGGGTCAGCAAAGTGGTCACAACCCGGGGTGATTTTGAGGCGGGTCAGGTTGTGCTGGCAACGGGAGCATGGCTGCCTTTGTTGGCTGCGGAACTGGAGGCCAAGATCCCCATCGAGGCGGCTAAAGGTTATAGCATGACCTTTGCGAAAACTCCGGGGGCACCGCAAATTCCTCTAATCCTTGAAGAGGCCCGGGTGGCAGTGACGCCTTTTGCCGATGCGCTGCGGTTGGCAGGTACGCTGGAATTGTCCGGGTTGGATTTGGCCATCGGGCGAAGGAGGCTGAAAGCCATCGAGTCGGAGACGTATCGCTATCTGCCCAAACTCGGTGGGCTTGAAATAAGAGAAATCTGGCGTGGATTGAGGCCCTGCACCCCGGACGGTCTGCCGGTTATTGGGCGTTTACGGCCCTGGTCCAATGTGTTTGTTGCCGGTGGTCATGCAACAAAGGGGATGTCACTGGGCCCGGTGACCGGGAAATATCTCAGTCAAATGTTGGTGGGGGAATCCATAGGCATGTTGGAGCGATCCTTGAGCCCCAATCGGTTTTGAAGGAAACTCAAACGGCTTTGATGCCTGCCTCCTTCCTATTTGTTAACAAATGTGATAAACATATTCAGTACTTATATAATCGCTGCAAAACCGTATGGGAACCGCTGAAGTTCCTTGAAATGGGTTCGACGATCAGGGGGTGTAAGACGACGTGGATAGGGATGATCCATCGAAGGTTTCGGAAGACGAAGCTATGTTGAAAGACATCGACGAAATGCTTTTAACGAGTGAAAAGAAAAGGGAAAATCTTATTCCCATCCTGCAAAGAATCCAACAAAGGCATGCTTATCTTTCCCCGGATGCCATGAAGCTGGTGGCCCTGCATCTGGGAATCTCGAGCAGTGAAGTGTACGGCGTTGCCACCTTCTATAATCAGTTTCGATTTCATCCTCCGGGCAAGCATCAGATCAAGGTATGTCTTGGTACGGCCTGTCACGTGGTTGGAGGAGATATTATCCTGGAAAACTTTGAAAGAAAGCTCGGCATTAAAGATGGCGAAACCACTCCCGACAGGGAATTCAGCATTGAAAGGGTTGCCTGTGTAGGCTGTTGTGCGCTTGCTCCCGTGGCCGTAGTGGATGATGTGGTACAGGCGTGTATGGCGCCGAGCAAGGTAGAGGGAATTTTGTTGGGGTTCGACATAGAGCGGGAACGCGACGAAAGGGAGAAACAGGAGAGTGAAGCAAGCCAATAGCGACGTTTTGGAACGTTTCCGCACACTGGTCCGGCAAGCGCGCCAAACAGTTCAGGAGAGCAAAGAGCCTGGCAAGCCGCACATCTACATCGGTATGGCTACGTGCGGATTGGCTGCCGGGGCCACTGAGACCAAACAAGCATTCGAGGAAACCCTTGCCGAGCGGGGAATTGAAGCTCGCATTATTCCGGTGGGCTGCATCGGTCATTGCTACGGGGAACCCCTTGTCGTCATCGAAAACCCGGGCTTCCCTGCCATTTGTTATCACAAAGTGACCGCAGGTAAAGCCGGAGCGCTGGTGAGAGCTTTTTTGGAAGAGGGAGACCCACTCTTTGAATACGTTCTGGGTGCTCTGGAGGAAAACGATTTGATTCCCACCGTCATGGATTTTCCGCGTTTCAATCTGGAGCGGCGAGTTGTGATGGCCGACTGTGGTGCTTTGGATCCTGAGAACATCGATCAGTATCTGGCGGGCGGTGGTTATGAATCGTTGCTTAAGGCTCTGGAGATGACGCCCGAGGAGGTGATTCAAGAGATCATTGATTCGGGGCTCAGAGGCAGAGGGGGAGCGGGCTTTCCCACCGGACGCAAATGGCAGGCGGCGCGCAGTGCCGATGGGAGTCGCAAAACGGTCATATGCAATGCCGATGAGGGGGACCCCGGTGCCTATATGGATCGAACGATTCTTGAAAGCAATCCTCATCAATTGCTGGAAGGTTTGGCTGTGTGCGCTTATGCGGTTGAAGCGGAAAATGCCGTCATATACGTTCGAGCCGAGTACCCTCTGGCGGTCAAGATGATTCGTCGCGCCATAGATCAAGCCGGCCAGGCAGGACTGTTGGGCGCGCATATTCTGGGCACCCGGTTCAGCTTAAGCGTGAGTGTCTTCGAGGGGTCGGGAGCATTCGTATGCGGGGAGGAAACGGCGCTCATTCAATCGCTTGAGGGCAAACGGGGAATGCCGCAGCATCGGCCTCCCTATCCGGTCCATAAGGGTCTCTGGCAGCAACCCACGGTGATCAACAACGTAAAGACATTGTCCAGCGTTCCGACGATTGTAAAGAAAGGCGCCGCCTGGTACCGTCAGATAGGCACGCAAAGCAGCCCCGGCACCGCAATATTTTCTGTTGTGGGAAAAGTGGTGCATCCCGGGTTGGTGGAGATTCCCATGGGGACGACTCTCGGCCGGCTTATCTTCGAAATCTGCGGGGGGATTCCCAATAGGAAAAAGTTTAAAGCGGTACAAATCGGCGGTCCTTCGGGAGGATGTCTGCCCGAGAGCTTTATGGACACTCCGGTCGATTTTGATTCGTTAACGCAAGCCGGAGCCATGATGGGGTCCGGCGGAATGGTGGTGATGGATGAAGACAGCTGCCTGGTCAACGTGGCGCGCTTTTTCATCGATTTTACTCAGAACGAATCGTGTGGGAAATGTACCTTTTGCCGCATCGGAACGCGTCACATCCTGAACATTCTGGAACGTATCACCAAGGGAGAGGGGAAGGAAGGGGACCTTGAGACTTTGCGGGAGCTGAGTCAGGACATCAAGACAGCCTCGCTGTGCGGGCTTGGCAAAACCGCGCCCAACCCGATACTCACCTCACTCGAGTATTTCAGGGAGGAATACCAGGCCCATATCCGCGAAAAACGCTGTCCCGCTATGATGTGTCGGGCCTTGACGGCTTTCTACATCGATCTGGACAAGTGTGCGCGGGGCTGTGATGCCTGTGTAGGGTCCTGCCCGGTGGATGCCATATTCACCACCAAAGGTCGCAAGAAAGCCATTGATCAGGAGTTGTGCGTAAAATGTGGAGAGTGTATGGTTGCGTGCCCGACGGAGTATGACGCCGTCGGAAAAGTCTCACCGAGTGAGCTGGCTCCCGTCATTGAACGCCCGCAGGAAAAAGCGTCATGATCAAAGTGAATGTGGATGGCAGAGCAATAGAGGTCGGTGAGGGGCAGAGCCTGCTGGCTGTATGCCTGCAGCAGGGTATCTTTATTCCACATCTGTGCTTCCTGGAGGGGATGCCGGAATCACCCGCTTCGTGCAGGCTTTGCTTCGTGGATATCCAAGGGGAGCCTGCTCCGGTCGCCTCCTGTAAGGTGCCGCCCTGGGATGGCATGGTGGTCAGGACCGACACCGAGCGCGTCAGACGTTTGCAGAAAAGCGCTTTGCGGCTGCTGCTTTCGGTGCATCATGTGGACTGCCGCAACTGCCCGTCGAATAAAAAATGTGTCTTGCAGGATCTGGCTAAATTCCTCGGCGTTCCTCTGAAATCCAAAAAGTTGGAGCACCTGCAACGGGAAATCGGGGTCGAGTTGGACCATCCGCTTTTTCAATTCGTGCCGGAGCGGTGCGTTTTGTGCGAAAAGTGTATTGCTGTTTGCAGGCAGCACAATGACTTCAGTTTGCTGACATTTGCCAAGAGAGGCTTCAACACGGTGGTCACTTGCTTCGAAAAAGATCCGGACAGGCTCCCGTGTTCCGACTGCCGCGCATGTGTAGAAATCTGCCCGGTAAGTGCAATTTTTCTCAAAAACGAGGCGGCCGAAGCGTGCCTTGATCAACCTCCTCCGTTCCCAGATTCACCTTAGGCAAGCCCGACCCGTCAACCGCACACCTAATCCCGCCGGGCTCTCCGGGAAAAAGCCTTGAAGTGGGATTTTCCATAAAACAATTTGACAACTCGTACCGAAGTTCACTAATGTTCCATCTCGCCTGAACCTTGACACGATGGGCAGGCGGGTGATGTTCGCGCAATTCCTCAGCTCAGACTCGAAAAATCAAATGATTTGATGCTCGCACCACTACGCTTTTCTGATGATCTCCTGCCTGCAGATAATCGAGGGTGTTACTGCGAACACTCGTTCCCGCACAATGTGTCATTGATAGCAAAATCGCAGCGTTGCAATGTTTTAGGGAGGGGAACCATGGATTGTGTTGTGGTTTCACATCAAGAGCGGATCACTTGGTTGGTTGAACATGGATTGGGTGAGCAAATATGATTAAGAAAATCTTTCCTTTTCTTGATTGGGTCGGCGAGATTAACTTAACTACCTTAAGAGCGGATTTGGTTTCGGGGTTGACGGTTGCGCTCATCCTGATCCCTCAGTCCATGGCGTATGCACAACTTGCGGGGATGCCGGCCTATTACGGCCTTTATGCCTCGCTGCTGCCGCCGATGCTGGCCGCCCTGTTCGGTTCCAGCCGGCAGTTGGCGACGGGCCCGGTAGCGATCGTTTCATTGATGACCAATGCGGCTTTGGCCCCTTTGGCGACAGCGGGAAGCGAAGCCTATATTGCCTATGCGATCCTGTTGGCCCTGATCGTGGGCCTTTTCCAGTTCGCTCTGGGAGTCCTGCGTTTGGGCCTCGTCGTCAATTTCCTGTCCCATCCGGTAGTCAACGGTTTCACCAATGCCGGTGCTATAATCATTGCCACATCGCAGCTCTCCAAGATGTTTGGGGTGAGCGTTGACAGTGCAGCGCACCATTACGAGACGGTCTACAGGGTGATCAAGGCCGCGACGCATTATACCCACTGGCCGACTTTGGGCCTTGGGTTGCTGGCTTTCGGTATCATGTATGGACTCAGACGGTTGAATCCAAAGATTCCCTATGTATTGGTCGCCGTCGCCGTTGCTACGATCATTTCCTGGGCCACCGGCTTTGAAAAAAACCAAAAAGTGCCGCTGCAGGATGTCATGTTTCAGCCGGCTCGTGCTTACATCGAGCAATTCAATTCGGCCGTCAATGAATTTGAAGAGCTGGGCCGGCAGAGGGCGGAGCTGAGTCCTCAAGTGACCCGGGCAGAAGAAAGCTATGGTCACAATTCGAGGGAAGCCCTGGATCTCAAGCACAAGGCTTTGTTGATGTCCATGCGCATGGATGAGCTCAAGGGACAGATTCAGGAATACCGCGCCGCCTTGCGGGAATATCTGTTCACCGGGGTCAAGGGGGGCGACGGCCGGCTCCTGTTGTATCCCGAGGATGAAGTCCCCCGGGGTTATGAGAGTGACGGAAACATCTGGCGCATCAAGGTCAGGAATTCACCCATCGATGCGAGTGCCGTGACCGTGGTCGGTGGAGGTGATGTTGTGGGGGTGGTTCCCCAGGGTCTCCCATCCCTGGCTGTTCCAAAGCTCGACCTGAAGATCATGTTGCATCTCTTGCCGGTGGCCGCCATCATTTCCCTGCTGGGGTTTATGGAAGCCATCTCCATTGCCAAGGCCATGGCGGCAAAGACGGGCCAGCGCCTCGATCCCAACCAGGAATTGATCGGCCAGGGTATTGCCAACATCCTCGGCGCTGTGGGCAAGAGCTACCCGGTATCGGGTTCATTTTCACGCTCCGCCGTCAATATTCAGTCGGGTGCCGTGACCGGTCTATCCAGCCTGTTTACCAGCGTGACGGTCGGCATAGTGCTGCTGTTCTTCACCCCGCTGCTTTACTATCTGCCTCAATCGGTTTTGGCCGCGGTGATCATGATGGCGGTTCTCGGCCTGATCAACGTTTCAGGTTTCATCCACGCCTATAAGGCACAGTGGTATGACGGCCTTTTCTCCATCATCACCTTCATCGCGACTTTGATCACTGCGCCGCATCTGGATCGCGGCATCATGATCGGCGTGGTGCTTTCCCTGGTGATGTTTCTCTATAAGAGCATGCGGCCGAAGGTCACCACCCTGTCCATGTATGCGGATCATTCATACCGGAGCGCGAGGGACTTTGGTTTGAAGGAATGCCGCCACATCGCTTTGATCCGGTTTGATGGATCGCTTTTCTACGCCAACGCCGGGTACCTGGAAGAAAAGATTACCGAGATCACCCTCAGCATGCCCGAGCTCAAGCATATCATCATCGTATCCAACGGTATCAACGATATGGATGCTTCCGGCGAGGAAATGCTCTCGCTCATAGTTGACCGGGTTCGGAGTGCCGGATACGATATTTCATTCAGCGGCATCAAAGAAAATGTGCTCGAGGTGATGAAGCGCACTCACCTGGATGCCAAAATCGGCTACGAAAATATGTTTCCAACGATGCACGAGGCCGTCAGCACGATCCATTCCAGAGCGCACACGCAATGTGATGAAAGGTCGTGCCCGCTATTGTCGGTTTGTTTTCTGGAGCAATCTCAATAAAGGAAAGAAATCATGTCCGTGATCTCTCTTTTCAGCGGTTCCTACTGCCACGGAGAAGAAGTCGCCCAAAAGATCGTTGATCTGCTGGGATACAAGCTGGTTGATGACAGTGCTTTGGTTGCTCAAGCAAGCGAGCGGTCCCAAGCGGACCAAAGCAAGCTGATGAAAGCCATCAGCGGCAAGACATCCATTTTTAATAAATTCACCCATGAGCGAGAGCGTTCTCTGGCCATTCTCAAGGCGACGCTGGCCGATCTGCTCAAAGGGGACAACTTCCTCATCTTTAGTTTTTGCGCTCACATGATCCCGCGTGACATTTCTCATATGCTGAAAGTCTGTGCCATCGCGGATATCAAGTATCGAACGAGTCTCGCCCACAAGCGCGAAGGTCTGTCCGAAAAGGACGCCTTAAAAAAGATTCACAAGGAGGATGAGGGACGAGTCCTGCTGACCGAATACGCATTCAATAAGGCAGATCCATGGGATCCGTCCCTCTACGATATCGTTATCCCCATGGATAAGACCAGCCCGGATGCTGCCGCAACCTTGATTCTTGACAATCTTCAAAAGGACGTTTTGAAGGTGACGGACGTATCTCGCCAAGCCGTCGAGAATTTTTCACTGGCTTCGCAGGTTGATTTGAAACTGGCGGAAGAAGGGCATGACGTGGCTGTAACGGCCAGTGACGGAAACGTAACGGTCACCATCAACAAGAACGTATTGAGGCTTTCGGCACTGGAGGACGAACTGAAGAGGATTGCCGGCTCGGTGGCCGGTGTGAAAAGCGTCGCGACCAAAGTGGGGCCGGGTTACTATAAGAGTGACATTTATCGGAAGCATGACTTCGATTTGCCTGTACCCTCCAAGGTGCTTTTGGTGGACGATGAAAGGGAATTTGTTCAGACGCTGTCGGAGCGTCTGCAAATGAGGGATATGCCTTCGGCGGTAGTGTATGGGGGTGCAGAAGCGCTGTCGGTGGTCGACGAAGATGAGCCGGAAGTCATGGTTCTGGACCTCAAAATGCCCGGAATCGATGGCCTCGAGGTGCTGCGCAAGGTCAAGCAGGAGCACCCCAGTGTCGAGGTGATTGTTCTTACCGGGCACGGTTCCAAGGAAGTTGAAAAGCTCTGCATGGAGCTGGGGGCCTGTGCTTACCTGGAAAAGCCGGTAGACATCGACAAACTGACCGACACCATGAAGGAAGCCTACCGTCGCCTGCATCAGAGGAAGCATGAGCAAGGGTCGAACTAACTGATAAATGGATTGTGGCGCTTTTCCTGGCCGATGGTGGAGCGCGGAGAGTGACCATAATTATGCCCCGGAAGCACGACCGTATCTTCGGGTAAAGCCAACAGTTTGGTTCGAATGGAGTGAATCAGGGTTTGGGTGGACCCTCCCGGCAAATCCGTTCGTCCGACACCTCCCACAAACAGGGTGTCACCCGTGACGACATAGCCCGGAGTGTACAGGCAAATGCCTCCGGGGGTGTGCCCCGGGGTGTGGATGACATCCACATGTTCATTGCCGAACACGATGCGATCGCCCTCTGCAACCAGTTGATCCGGCGGCGGTGACGCCTCGCACTGGAAGATCTGCAAAATAAAATCTGCCGGATTAGCCAGCCGTTCGGCATCATCTCGATGGACGACAATCTCCGCCCCGGTCAACTCCTTGAGCTTGCGGTTGCCGCCGGCGTGATCCGCGTGGCTGTGGGTGTTGATGATGTATTTGATGTGCTTGATTCCCTTCGATTCGGCTGTCTTGAGAATATGCTCCACCTCGGCTGCAGGATCAATGACGACTCCCCGGCCGGTCTCCCGGCAGCCAAGGATATAAGCAAACACCGCGAAATTACCAACTTCCAGTTGCTCAATCAGCATCTCTATCTCCGTGTTTCGACATTATCCGGTTTTTAAACTCCATTGTCCCGCTGGCTCACTATAGAAGCCCTGACCCCCTCTGTCCATAACTACTGACAAGAGACAATCTGACAATTCCAAAATCCCTTTCCCGGCGCCCCGCCGCCCACCCCGGGGGCATAAATTTCTCGGGGTCTCGCTTCCT
>FWPV01014038.1_pt1 | contig 11882 bp, 9 predicted proteins | sample 2228371 | NCBI WGS metagenome assembly FWPV01 (sample SAMEA103939776, study PRJEB20133) | metagenome | reverse complement strand
TGCTTTCATTTTCCTGTATTACACATTAAATTATCGCGTACTGATTATCCGAATTTCGACAAACGCATTGACGCTCAATTTTGGGATAATCCGCTTGACAGTACCCCTGAGTGACATTGGTGAATGCCACCTGGATACCAGCCTGCCGGCCCTTTTGAAGTACGGCGGCGCCGGAGTTCATTTTTTAACATTTCGCAAGCGCTACCGGGTCTCGTTCAATTTCCTCGAGCACCCCAGAATCGTGCTTGGATTAAAACACAGAAGGGGATTAGTTCGGGATGTTTCATTTTCTACGCGCAAGCCGGGAGAAATTCTTTCGATCCTCCAATCACTGCCACCGGCATAAAAAGACAATCAGGTGGCAATTATCTTAAAAAATCCCGCCGACCTATTGACTCGCGATTTTGAACATGCTATGATGTTATCGATAACGGGAACGATAACGGGATCGATAACAAATGGCATCCAGGTTTAAGCGCCCAACCATCAAGCAAGTTGCCTCTCTGGCGGGGGTATCTACCCAGACGGTTTCACGGGTGATGAACAACCGTCCGGACGTTTCCCCGGAAACCCGTGAAAGGGTGCAAAAGGTCATTGAAGAACTGGGTTATCAGCCCAGCGCCCTGGCCCGCAGCCTGATCCAGCGGCGCAGCTACACCCTGGGGGTGGTCACGGCCGGTCTGAAATACATCGGGCCGTCGCGCACCTTGAGCGGCATCACCACTGCGGCCGAGGAATTCGGCTACGCCTTGCTTCTTAAGGAATTGCCTCGCTTCAACGCGAACAACGTTTTCCCCCTTCTCCAGGAATTTTTATCCCGACACGCCGACGGCGTGATTTGGGCTGTCCCGGAGGTGGGCGACAACCGCGAGTGGCTGGATACCACCTTGATCGATTTTGAAATCCCGATCGTCTTCTTAACTATGCAGCCGCGTCCGAATATCCCGGTTGTTTCCATCGACAATCACATGGGCGGCAGAATGGCCACCCAGCACTTGCTCGAGCAGGGTTACCGCCACATCGGCCACATTTCCGGCCCCCTGGACTGGTGGGAGTCCCGCCAGCGCCTGGCCGGCTGGAAGGACACCCTTCGAGAAGCCGGGCTCGAGGTGGACGACAGCTGCTGGGTCGAGGGCAACTGGTCCTCGAGCAGCGGCGCTCAGGGCATCCGGGCTCTGGTCGCCCGCTATCCGCAGATGGACGCCGTCTTCGCCGCAAACGACCAGATGGCGCTCGGCGTTTTACAGTACGCGTGCAGCCAAGGTCTGAGAGTACCCGAAGACCTCGGTCTGGTTGGATTCGACAATATCCCTGAATCGGAATATTTTTGGCCTCCTTTAACCACAGTTCACTCAGAACAATACAGCGTGGGCAAAATGGCCGTGGTTGAGATGGTCAAAATCATTGAAGCGGGTCGCCGTGAGCTGGAGGCGGTCAAACCTGCCTCGATCATGCTGACACCGTCTCTGGTTATCCGGCAAAGCTCATTGAATATCCGGGATCAAAAAGCAAAGGAGGTGATCAAAGCTGAAGAAACCCAGTAAGTGAAGTGCTTGCCAGGCGGCTGCGACCCTTAGCAAGCACTTCGGAGCGAGAGGTATTCTCCTGCGCACAGGAAAAACCTCACAAGCTCGATTATACCGCACCCGAATCTCCGTGAGGAGGACCCCCCAAACGCTAATAAGGAGAAAATGACATGTCCCGTGTCAAGCTATTCATTGTCATCGTGCTTGCATCGTTGATTCTGGGCGCCTGCGGCAAAACAGCCGAACCCACCCAGGCCCCCGCGCCTACACAACCGGAGGTCATGGATGCCACCAAGATCACCCTGCCCTGCGCACCGAATTGCACCTACAAGGATTTGGTCGTCGGATTCCTGCAAACCGGCTCGGAAGGCGGCTGGCGCGCTGCCAACACCGCCTCCTTCAATGAAACCGCCGAGCAGCTTGGCCTGACGCTGAAATTCTACGACTCTCAGAACGATCTCGCCAAGCAGGTGGCCGGCTTTAACCAGTTCATCCAGGATCCGGAAGTCAACGTGATCATCCTGTCCGCGCTGGAGACAACCGGCTGGGAGCAAGTTCTGCAAGCCGCCTACGACGCCAAGAAAATCGTCGTGATCCAGGACCGCCGCATCGATGCGCCGGACAATATGTTTGTCACATTCATCGGCGCTGACTTTGTTGAAGAAGGCCGCAAGTCCGCAGATGAACTCTGCGCTCTACTGAAAGACAGCCCCTCGAAGAACGTCTGGGAGCTGGTTGGCAACGTGGGCTCCTCGGCGGCGAAAGACCGCGGCCAGGGCTTCCGCGAAAAGATGGGCGACTGCGGCATGACCATCACCAAGAGCCAGACCGCGAACTGGAGCATCACGGAAGGCAAGCAGGTTACCGAAGCGTGGCTGAAGGAAACCAAAGACGTCCAGGCAATCTTTGCCCAGAATGACGAAATGGGTCTGGGCGCAATCGAAGCGCTCAAAGAAGCCGGCCTGGTTCCCGGAAAGGACGTCTATGTCCTCTCGGTCGATGCGACCGCAGGCGCCTTCAAGGCTATGCTGGCCGGCGAACTGAACGTCACTGTCGAATGCAACCCGCTCCTGGCTCCGCAGGTGTATGAAGCCGCGCTGAAAGCCGCCAACGGCGTCTCGCTTCCGAAATGGATTCCATCCCAGGAAGGCGTCTTCCGCGCCACCGATCCCAACCTGCAAGAGATTGCGGACGGCCGTAAATACTAAACGACTGATCGGACCTTTAAGACCATCGAGACAACATCGCGTCGTCTCCTCATTACTTAGAGGCTGAGCTGAATCCATGAGGAGCGGCGAGTTCGCCGCTCCTCATCTACCCCGAGCCGGACGGTTCAAATGTCAGTAGATCAGAGCAAACCTTTACTTGTTTCCATGCGTGGAATCCACAAAGCGTTCCCGGGCGTACAGGCTTTGATTAATGTGGATTTCGACCTCCGCTACGGTGAAATTCACGCGTTGATGGGCGGGAATGGTGCCGGGAAGTCCACATTAATCAAAGTGTTGACCGGCGTGGAAAAACCTGACAGCGGTCATATCTATCTGGAAGGAAAAGAGGTCCACGTCCGATCCCCGCAGCATGCGCAATTACTGGGGATTAGCACGGTATATCAGGAGATCAACCTGTGCCCGAACCTGTCTGTGGCGGAGAATATTCTGATCGGACGCGAACCAAAGCGCTTTGGCAGCATCGATTGGAAAAAGTTGAACACTCAGGCAGCCGAAATTTCCCGCCGGGTGCTCGGCATGGATATCGACGTAACTCGCTCTCTGGATTCCTATTCTGTCGCCATTCAACAGATGGTGGCGATCGTGCGCGCGCTGGAGATCGAATCGGCGAAGGTATTGATCCTGGACGAGCCCACCTCCAGCCTGTCGGTGCATGAAACCGAGCAGCTGTTCGAAGTCATGCGCAGATTGAAAAGCCAGCAAGTTGGCATCATTTTCATCACCCATTTTATTGATCAGGTGTATAAAATCTCCGACCGTGTCACCATTATCCGCAACGGCTTACTGGTGGGCACTTATGAAACCGAACAATTGCCCCGGCTTGAGTTAATCACCAAGATGATCGGGAAAACCATCACCGTGCTGGATGACCTGGAAAAAATGAAGGAAGGGATCAGCCAGAATATCAGCCCGGAACTCATCCTGGAGGCAAGGCAGCTCGGTCTGAGCGGCCAGATTGAGCCGCTTGATTTGGAACTTCATGCCGGCGAAGTCCTGGGATTGGCGGGCCTGGTCGGTTCGGGCCGCACCGAAACTGCGGGTTTGATTTTTGGACTGGAAACGCCGGACAGCGGAACGCTGACCATCGGCGGAAAAAAGGTGAAGAAACACTCGCCTAACGAGTCGATCCACCGCGGTCTGGCATTATCACCCGAGGACCGCAAGGCCACCGGCATCCTGGACGACCTGACTGTGCGCGAAAACATCATCCTCGCCTTGCAAGCCCGACAGGGGTGGTTTAAATATTTGAGTCCGGCGAAACAATATGAGATCGCCGATAAGTACATCTCTCTTCTGGATATCGCCACGCCTACCGCCGACCAGCCGGTGAAAAACCTGAGCGGCGGCAACCAGCAGAAGGTGATCCTGGCCCGCTGGCTGGCGACCAACCCGCGCGTGCTGATCCTGGACGAGCCTACCCGCGGTATCGACGTCGGCACCAAGGCCGAGATCCAAAAACTGGTCCTTTCGCTGGCGGAGGAAGGCAAGGCCTGCGTGTTCATTTCGTCTGAATTGGAGGAGGTCTTACGGTGCAGCCACCGCATCGCCGTGATGAGCGATCGCAGAAAAGTGGCTGAATTCAGCGGCGAGACGGACGAGCAAGTCATCATGCGGACAATGGCAGGTGGAGCATGAAAAAACCAGGATTTGAAATTAACCTGAGAAAAATAACGGAAAGCAAACTGTTTTTCCCCATCCTGGCGCTGTCGCTCATTCTGCTTCTGGATTTGATCCTGGTCCCTGATTTCTTCAAAATCGAAGTCCGCAACGGGAACCTGTACGGCAGCCTGATCGACATCGCCCGCAACGCCGCCCCGGTGATGGTCATCTCGCTTGGCATGACCATGGTACTCGCGACCGGCGGCGTCGATCTTTCAGTCGGCGCCATCATGGCCATCGTTGCGTCGGTCGCCGCGATCATGATGAATCCGGTTATCATCGGCGTGGAACTCCCGCCCGACCTCATGAAGTTTATCAACGACCCGCATTTCACCTACTCGCCGTTGTGGGAAGTCATCCTGGTCTCACTGATCGTAGCGACCATTTGCGGTCTCTGGAACGGCGCGCTGGTCGCCTACGCGCGAATCCAGCCCATGGTCGCCACTCTCATCCTGATGATCGCCGGACGAGGAATCGCCCAGTTGATCACCAACGGCGTCCGAATCCAGATTTTTTACGGCCCGTATGCGTTTATCGGTCAGGGATGGAAAATCTTCCCCTTTTCACTTTACATCGTAACCGCCGTGTTCATCATCGCCTGGATCCTGACCCGCCGGACGGCGATCGGGCTTTTCATCGAATCCGTGGGAATCAACTTTCGCACAAGTCTTTACAGCGGTATTAACGAAAAACGCATCAAGTTAATCGCCTACGGATTTTGTGGATTTTGCGCGGGGATCGCTGGATTGATCGCCAGCTCGAATATCAAAACATCGGATGCCAATAATATCGGTCAATATATCGAGCTTGACGCCATCCTTGCTTCCGTGATCGGCGGAACGGTCATGGGAGCCGGGGGGCGGTTCTCGCTCTTTGGCGGCATCATCGGCGCCATGGTGATCCAGGCGATCACCACATCGATGTACGCCATTGGGGTACCCGCCTTTGCGCTTCGCGCGATCAAAGGGGTCGTGGTCATCTTTGTTGTGCTGCTGTACTCCGAACAGGTCCGAAGCTTCTTCCGAAAACTGAGCGCGAAAGGAGCCAGGGCAGCATGAACAAGGTCACTCGTTTTCTGGCAAGAAACCGCCGCTTTATCCCGCTGGCTGCCACTGCGCTGCTCGCAACCATTGCCTATATCGTGGGCGCAATCTTGTATCCTGGAATGCGCGACCTGCAGGTGTTCCTGAACATTTTCAGGAACAACTCGCACATCATGATCAGCGCGGTGGGGATGACTCTAGTGATCCTTTCGGGCGGAATTGACCTCTCCGTGAGCGGGATCATGGCTCTGGTCACTGTATCGGTGGGCGCGCTGATCCGCAGCGGGATGGACCCGTGGTTAGCCTTTCTCTTGATGTTACTGATGGGCAGCGCGCTCGGCGCCATCATGGGCAGCTTTGTCGCTTATCTTAAGGTTCAGCCTTTCATTGCGACCCTGGCGGGCATGTGGTTTGCCCGCGGCATGTGCTTTTTTATCAGCGACGACGCGATTCCCATCAACCATCCCGTCTATACGCTTCTCGGGCAGACGAAAATTCTGATCCCCGGTTTGAGCGAGATTGCCTGGGCGCAGGGGAAAAACCCGCCGTATGTTTCCATATTTGTGATCGTATCCCTGCTGGTGCTGGCCGCAGCCGTTTACATCGCTCATTTCACCCGCTTTGGGCGCACAATTTACGCCATCGGGGGCAATGAGCAGTCAGCCCGGTTGATGGGCTTACAGGTCAACTCGACCAAAGTGCTGGTATACACACTGAGCGGTTTCTGTTCCGGACTGGCGGGCATCGCCCTGAGCGTTTTTGTCCTTTCAGGACACGGATTGTATGCGGACGGGGCGGAGATGGACGTGATCGCCTCGGTAGTCATGGGCGGGACCATGCTGACCGGTGGATCTGGCTATGTGTTTGGCACGCCCTTTGGCGTGCTCGTCTTTGGAATCACCCAGACGCTGATCCAGTTCAACGGCTCCTTGAGCTCCTGGTGGACGAGGATCGTCATCGGCATCCTGACGCTGATCTTCATCGGAGTTCAAAGCCTGGTCACGGTCAGGCGGGGCGGACGCCGCGCCAGGGAACTCACTCCCGCGCTGCGCATGCGCAGATGGGCTTACGCGGCCGGGGCGGTGGTCGTCCTCGCCGGTGGAGCAGCCGCATTATTTTCCAACAGCGGCAGCATCAATTCAGTCATTGGCACCGCCGATGTGAAACGCTGCACCCTCCAGCCCTTCCGGCAGGAACTGGTGCCGGGGTTAATCGAGGACGGCGCGATCATCGTTTACGAACGCAACGGCGGCCCGAAATGCGTCGACGAGCTTTACGCAATTTACCCCGACGGGCGAATCACTGGCGATAACGGGGTCACAACCGTAGAAAAACAGGCGACCATCGAGGAGATCAACCTCCTCATGACCGGGATCAATGACCACGGCTGGTTCACCGATGAACTGTACGATACGTGGCATACTCCCTGCGGGCAGTGCTACGGTTATTACCTGACGGTCGTTCACCTCGACCAACAGAAGACAGTCAAAGGTGTGGACGGCGGCACGGACGCGCCGGCAGTGTACTGGCAGATTATTTCGCTGGTCAAGGGCATCGTCCCGCCCTTCCCAGCGGTGGATTAGGCAGAGGAATCAGGAGTAGTTCCGTGAGCAAATTTAACAAACTGATCCCAGTCATCCTGACGATTAATCTCCTAGTATCCGCTTGCGTGTATATCGTACTCCCCGAAGGATTGGATATGTCCAAAGGCACCTTCTCCGGAGGTTGGAGCGCGGTCGTTACGGGCCTGTCTCAGACCCCCGGCGGAGACCTGCACGTCGATCTGACCATCCGAAACGACACTGGTGATTGGAGCATGCTGAAAACCGTCGAGGGGCAGCCGGCTGTACTGACCAGCGGCGGGAAAAAGCAGAATTGTGAAACGGTCTTTGTGGGCACTGGCGGCCACCGCCTGGCGCCTGGTTTTCAGATGCGCGGTTACATGGCCGGTCCTAAAACAGAGCCCAGGGTTCAATTGATATACGTAGAGTGCAAAGGCGTTCAGGCCGAGCCGGGCGCAAAGCTGTCGGTCAACTATCTCGCCTACACCGGCGAGATGGACTATTATCATCAGGAAGAAGGGCAAAGCAGCGGGACGCTTGAAGTAGAACTGGACCAGATCGCTTCTGACCTGACCTATCCGGTCTTTGAAGAAATCGATGGGCTGATCCAAAACACGGATGTCAGCATCACCGCGCTGAGCAACAACACCATTTCCCTGGTCGACGTCCTGCGCAGTGATGAGGGATTTGAGTTTAAGTGGCAGAATTACAATCCGACCGAGTTTGCGCTAAAGATCCACATTGGCAATCCCCCGGTGATCGGCTCGGACGGGATCATTTACAACCTCTATGAGATCATGGATCTGGCCAGCACGCCGCTGACACCCGCCAAGGGCAGCGTAGAGTGGACCACCAAAGCAGCCGTCCCGCCAGAGGTAAAAGATTGTTATATCCTGTTAAGCGTCGAATCGAAGAACATGCGCCATTACGTCAACTATGCCATTGATATCAGCGCTTACTGACATCGAGCGTGCTTGCGCCGGGGCACCCCAAATCATTATAATTTTTATATGATGAGAGAGTCCCGACTCATTCCGCTCAAATCTCTTTCCTGAATGAAAGCGCGATCGAATCCTTCAACGACCTGGAGATTTGGATAAGGAGGTGTAAAGAGGAGCAAGTTGAAGAACGAAAGCAACCGCCCGCATGTGGAGAAGCGCACCACTACGTTCATCCATCATGATCCAAGCGCTTCCCAGCCGGCTGCAGAATCTTCGCGTGGGGATTCTGACAGCATCCCGTAAGTGACACCAAGTTGCGTCCTGGAAATCCAACCGTATTCACCAAAAGGAGTGAGAGATGAAAAAGAAATTCCTTCTACTGCTCGGCATCCTCTTGATTGCCTCATTGGCTTTAACTGCCTGCGGACAAAAACCCGCAGCCGAGCAAGCCCCTGCGGAAACGGGCGCCGGATGGTGCTCGGGGACTAAAATCGTTTTCTTCCCGGGAGGCGCTCCCGGCGGCTCTTTTGAGACGGTCGTCTACAACGGAGCTGTGCAGGCTGCCAAGGACACCGGCGCGAATGTGGAGTACGTTTGGTCAGACTGGAATCCGGAGAAAATGATTAACCAGTTCTCTGAGGCGATGGCGACCAACCCGGACGGTATCGCCATCATGGGACACCCCGGGAACGAGGCGTTTGCGCCACTCGTTGATGAGGCAGAGGCAAAGGGCATCCTGGTGACCAGCATGAACGTCCAGCTGCCTGGTCTGCAGGAAAAATACGGCCCGAACGGCTTTGGCTATGTTGGCGCGATCAACTACACCGCCGGATACAATCTCGGCAAGGAAGCCGCCAAGCGGGCCGGCCTGGTTTCCGGCGATAAGGCGTTCGTCTGGGGTCTGGTCGCACAGGCTGGACGCGGTGAGCGCACCCAGGGCATCCTTGACGCGCTGGAAGAAATCGGCGTTCAGGTCGTCTATCAGGAAATTGACGACGCAACCAACAAAGAAGCTTCCGCCGGCATCCCGGTCTTTACCGGCATCATGTCGGCTAACCCGGACATCAAACTGGTCATCACCGACCACGGCAACCTGACTGGGACGCAGCAGCAATACTTCGAAGCTGCGGGCCTGGGACCTGATGCCGTCTTCGGGGCCGGTTTCGACCTTTCTGGCGCTACCGTTGAAGCTATCCGCGGCGGCTGGACCGATCTGGTCATCGACCAGCAGCAGTTCCTGCAAGGGTACATGGCGATCCTGCAGCTCTGCCTGTCTCATAACTATGCGTTCACCGGCCTGCACATCGACACGGGCTCGGGCTTTGCGCATAAGGACAACATCGAAATCCTGGCTCCGCTGGTTGAGAAGCAGATCCGCTAAGATTTTAGCTGCCCAGATAAGATGGCTCAGGGAGCTTTTCCGGGGCAGTCCTATCGGGCCGTGAGGGCATGGGCATAATGGTCATTACCCTTCGATACACATCTCGAACACTCTTCCAAAAAGACCCGCCATTATGCCCTTGCACCCTCAGCGGAGCGAAAAGCAGCCAACAGAAAGGCCGGGTTTTCACATCGGGAATCAAATCCAGGGCCTAAGGCAGATCGCGGCCCTGGCTGAAATGGAGTTGTGCGCATGAATTACCGCTTGGAATTGAGAAACGTCTCGAAATCGTTTGGGGAAGTCAAGGCGCTCGAGAATGTCAATTTTCAACTGGGCCATAATGAAATCGTCGGGCTGGTTGGCGACAACGGCGCAGGCAAATCCACGTTGATCAAAATCATCACCGGGTACTACCAGCCGACTTCGGGCGAAATCTACTTTAACGGGCAAAAGGTGGAGAATCTCACCGTCCCGCTGGCCCGGAAATTGGGCGTTGAAACGGTGTACCAGGAACGCGCCCTGGCAGAACTCCAGTCGCTGTGGCGGAATATCTTCCTCGGACGCGAAATCACCACCGGATACGGCTTTCTTGACATTCCCAGGATGCGTAATGAAACCCACCGCCTGATGACCCAATCGATGGGCTTCACTTCCATGGCGGTTAATCCGGAATCGCGGGTGGGCACCTTTTCAGGCGGAGAAAAGCAAGGCGTCGCCATCGTGCGGGCGCTCTACTTTGATGCGGAGATCATCATCCTTGACGAGCCCACCATGGGCCTCTCGCTCAAAGAGACGGCGAAGCTGGTCAATTTCGTCAAGGATATTAAAAATGCGGGAAAATCAGCGATTTTCATCGATCACAATGTCGTCCATGTCTACAACGTCGCCGACCGGATCGTGGTCATTGACCGCGGAAAAATCGCCGGGCAATTCTACACTAAAGAGATCAGTCTGGACAACCTGATGGAAAAAATGGTCAAAGTGGCCGAAACTGGCAGCCTGGATTGATAAAAGAGGATGGAATGGACGTACAAAACAACCAAAACTCGACCGTAAATGCACGGGGGTACAAACAGTCCTTCAGCCTCAGCCGATTTGCCCGCGCGAATGGGACTCAGCTGGGAATACTCGGCGTCTTCTTCGGCCTGTGGCTGATTTTTATCCTCTCTGCCCCCCAAACCTTCATGCAGGCGCAGATTTACTACGCCTTTATGTCGACCGTCCCTTTTTTTGCCATCATGGCCATCCCGCTCACCTTGCTGGTCATCGCCAAGGAAATGGACCTCTCATTCCCTTCCATTATGGCGATGGGCATGGTGTCGTTCCTGCTGACTTATAAATACACCGCCGGGATCGGGAGCATCCCAACCCGGGTATTCATCTCTTTCATCGCCGCATTGATCACCGGCACCCTGATCGGCTGGTTGAACGGCTTCATCGTCGTGAAGTTCGGAATCCCGTCGCTGGTCGCTACAATCGGCACGCAATTCCTGTGGAGGGGAGCAGTGCTGGTGCTATCGCAGGGACAGAGCGGCACGCTTTCTTATGTAAAGGAATCATTCTTATATCCCTTGTTTGTTGGCAAAATCGGCGGATACTTCCCGATGCAGATGATCTGGTTGATCCTGATTGCGATCCTCGGATGGGTGTTCCTCAACCGGCACCGCTTTGGAGCGCACATCTACCTGATCGGCGACAATATCAACAGCGCCGAGCTGATGGGCATCAACACAGGCCGGGTCCGCATCCAGACCTTCGCGCTGGTCGGGCTGGTTTCTGCATTCGCAGGCGTCATCGCCAGCTTCCATGTTGTCTATTTCTGGCCGAGCCTTGGCGAGGGCTACCTGCTGCGGACCCTCGCATCCGTCTTTTTAGGCGGAACCTCAGTCTTCGGCGGCGTGGGGACGATCCTCGGAACTTTTATCGGAGCCTTCATCATTGGCGCAATCGAAGCCGCCACAGTCGCCGTTGGGTTAACCGGCTTCTGGACGCAGTTTATCTACGGTCTGATCATTGTGCTTTCCGTCATCATGCACACTTACTTAAGGAAACGAGTGGAGTAACACAGGTTATGAGGGGTTCGCCCCAGACCTGATCCGGTGCGGCAGAGATGGAAATGTGGTCAACTCCTGGAGAATAGCATGAATCCGAACGATACCCGAAAAGCCATAGAAAACGGAAAGACCGCTCTCGGCGTTGAGTTTGGCTCGACTCGCATCAAAGCGGTGCTCATCAACGAGGACCACAATCCAATCGCGTCTGGAACTTTTGATTGGGAAAACCGCTACGAAAACGGCGTATGGACGTACCACCTTGAGGACGTCTGGACCGGCTTGCAGGAAAGCTATCGCAAACTCAAAATGGAGGTCCTGGAAAAATACGGCGCCCGCCTCCAAACGATTGGCGCCATCGGTTTTAGCGCCATGATGCACGGCTACCTCCCGTTTGACTCCGGTGGAAAACTGCTCGCCCCGTTCCGCACCTGGCGGAATACCATGACCGGTCAGGCGGCGGAGAAACTCACCGGGCTGTTCCAGTTCA
>FWPV01014037.1_pt1 | contig 11884 bp, 8 predicted proteins | sample 2228371 | NCBI WGS metagenome assembly FWPV01 (sample SAMEA103939776, study PRJEB20133) | metagenome | reverse complement strand
TCGCGTCTGAACGCTCCGCCCGGGATCCGAGTGAACGACTTCGTGACGGTGACGGGCATCTCGTCGATGCGCAGGGTCGGGCTGTCGTATCAGCTGGTCATTCGCCCGCGGAGCGCATCGGACTTCCAGGTCGTGACGCACGCGGAGTAGGACGGCCTCCCCCCAGACGCGCAATCGTTCCGCCGGTGCCCGCTCCCACCAAGGGGCGGGCGCCCTCTTTCTCCCGGTCTCGGGCATGGCGGCGGACGGTCTCAACCTGTCCGGTCGGGGAGCCCTTTCCTGTTGCCGCAGTCTCTGCCACCAACCAGCTTGCGCACAGCACACACAGCTCCGGACGCTGACCGGGTCGAACCGCAGCGGCGTGGCCTGCCGCCCGTGACACAACGCCCTGCAACGCGTTGTCTCCCATTTTCCCCGCAGTTTCTTCTCATGGGGGGGAGAAAGGGAGAACCGGCGTTGTGGCCTGTTGTGCCGTTGTGCCGGAGGACTCGGGAGGTGAATCCGTTCGGGAGCCCCCTCACGCGCGCTCAGGGTATCGCTGTCATTTGCGTCACACTTCATTCATCAGGGTGCTTGCCCGGAGCCCGTCCAAGAGGTAGAATACTCGTGTTGCAGGCCTGACAGCTGCTCAAGCGCGCCCGCGCGGGGGCCATTCGGAAAACGGTCGCGCGGCCGGATTGCACTGTGTGAGGCAGAACTGTGTCCGGTCGATGGGCCTCGCCGGGCGGGCATCCTGCTGCCGTTGGGGTGCCATCTCTCCGGCAGCAGCCGGGAACTTTGCGCGGGAGGTTTGCAGGATACCCGAGGCCCGGCACACGCAGGGCGAGTGCAGGCGCGCTGGCGGCGGCCGGCCCGACAGGCCGGCGGGGGCTTTATGGGGAGGAGGTAAGGAAGATGAGACGGCTGTTTTGCGCGTTGATCCTGGTCAGTCTGGCCCTGCCTGCGCGGGGCGCGTATGTGGTGCGGATAAAGGACCTCAGACATTCTACGACACCGCCGAACCCGATCAAGGTGGCGGGCAGAGTGACGTCCGTGTCGCCGTTGAAGCTCAGCGACGGAAGCGGCGAGATTACCGTCGCAGGAGTCTCCGCGGAGCTGTCGGATTTCCTGGTCGTGACAGGCGACTGGGACGGCCAGGTGCTCACGGTGTCGGAGGTCGTCACCAATTATGTGGGCCCGGCGGGGATCGAGATGGTCTACGTCCCTGCGGGCTGGTTTTTGATGGGCAACAACGGCAACGAGGGATATGTCTGGCTTGGCGAACTCCCTCAGCACTGGGTGTACCTGTCGCCCTTCTGGATCAGCAAGTACGACGTGACACGCGGCGAGTATCGCAGATTCATGGAGGCAGGCGGCTATGACTGCTTTGGATTCTGGTCACCCGAGGGGTGGTTGTGGAAGGTGATGACCGACCGGAGGGAGCCGCTATACTGGGGAGTTGAGCAGTTCACGAGTCTCTGGGGGTGGGGGTGCCAGGGCATCTGTCCGATCCCGCCATCGCTTCCCGGCGAAGCCCGCGCGACCTGCTGCGGCGATTTCTCCGGAGAACCTCCGTTCATCTGCCCGGACCGTTTCGAGCAGACAGACAGACACCCGGTGGTCGGGGTCTCGTATTTTGAGGCGGAGGCGTTCTGCAACTGGGCTGGCGGACGTCTGCCGACGGAGGCGCAATGGGAAAAGGCGGCGCGGTGGGTGGAGGCCACTCAGTATCCCAACGTATACCCATGGGGCGATGAATGGGACATGGAGAGGTGCAACCACATGTACGACACAAATCCGGCTGCGGGGGGATACAATTGCGCAATGACAGCTCCTGTCGGCAGCTATCCGCAGGGCGTGAGTCCCTACGGCCTGCACGACATGGCCGGCAATGTGTGGGAGTGGTGCCGGGACTGGTACGACGAGGGTTACTACAGCGTGAGTCCCGCAGTCGATCCTCAGGGCCCCCTTTTGGGCACCCATCGGGTCCTGCGGGGAGGCGGTTACTGGAACTACCCCGGCCTTCTGCTGCCCCGCTGCTCGCGCCGCTACATCGACGCGTTCCCGCTTTGCTGCTTCACCGATGTGGGCATCCGTCTGGTGCGGGAAGTGCCCTCCTTCGGCGGTCCGCTGTCCTCCCGGAAGGAGTCCGTGCATTCGGCTGTCAGTCCCGCCACCGGGGCGCGTGAATGATGGTTGTGGATGGGCGTTCCGGGGCATCAGTCCCCGGGACGCCCCAGTCCCTTCCATCGGGGGGCATCCTGTTCCCGGGACGAGGCCGCTCCCCCGGACATCCGGGAGCGCGGACGCGGCGCTGAGCGCCGGTCCCGGATGCGGGGAAAGGATTATCGCGTCTCCTCGCCAGGCAGGGCGGGCGCGGCCAGCCCGCCGGCAACATCCTCCGTCATAGCGGCGTGAGACTCCACGTCCTCGAGGCAGCGCTTGGCTTCATATCTCATCCTGACGGCCTCCCGGACATATTCGCTGAGGGTCTGCCCCGTCCGGGCTGCCTGAGCGGCGTAGCCGGCCCTGTCGGAACTGCTCACACGGAAGCTGACGACTTCCGGAGGGCAGCGGTCTCTCTCCGGCTGCATCGCCGGTCGCGGTCTGGCCAGGAGCCGTGCCTTCCCCGGTCTGCCGGTTGTGCCGCCGGAGGAAGCTGCGCCCGGCGTTCAGCGCGGCTTTGCGGCAGTAGCAGTAATTGAAGACGAACTGTGTGGAGCGCGTGTCCGCATCGAGACGGCAGACGCAGATCCATAGCGCGACCCGGGCTTCCCGCTCCAGGTCTTCGAGCAGATGAGGCAGGGAGCAGAACTCGCTGCGGACCGCCCGGAGGACGCCGGGTTCGTGTCTCCTGTGGACGGCGAGCTTCTTCCTTCCGACGTCGTCCGAAAGGCCCGTGCAGATGCTTTCCCGCGAACGGCGCGTCCGGGTGGCACGCTGCTGCGGGGCGCGGTCCGTCTGTCCGGCATCCACGGTGTAAGGGCGGCTGACGGTGGCCTCCGGACCGCCGCCGGCCGGGTGGTCGTCTTCTTTTCTCATCTTTCACCTCGCCGGGCTTCTGAGCCCGGCTCAAAAAAACCGCCTGTCTACCGACTCCGCTCGCAAGGAGCTGCCGCCGACGCTTGTGACCAGTCAGGGAGCCGGGAATCCTTCCCCGCTCGGGCCGGCACTCCTCCCGGCTGAAACGGCAGGGCGAAGCTCCTGCTGAGCTGCTTACCCCTCTCTCTCGCCGGGAGAGGGCCGGGTTGAGGGTGACACCGTCCCGTCCACCCCGGGAGGGCGAGGCTCCCGCCGAGCCTCCCGGAGAGTCCTAATTCCTGCCCGGGAGCGTAGCCGGCCAACCGTCCGGGGCATCCAGCCTGCCTATCAGCGGCCGCCACGCTCCAGAAACTCCCTGCCTGATTCGCTTATCTCCCAGATGCCCCTCGGCGAGTCGCTGCGCAGAAGACCCCGGTGCTTCATCGCCAGCCGAGCCCATTGTGCGCTTTTATGCCAGCGCGGCTCTTCGGTATCGGACGGGATCGGCGCCAGGTCGGCTGCCGTGAAACGAGGGGTCATTGCCTTGCGGACTTTCTCCACCACGTCCGCCGTGCGTCCCGAGCCACCCATCTGCTCCAGCGCCTCGAGGATCGGGAGGAAGTAATCCTCCGTGGGGATGAGCCGTCCGACGGCACCCCCGGACCCCCTATTGCGCTGTTTTCGCGTTCTTGGGCCACGCGAGAGGGCCGTCCTCCACGCATCGCGGGCAGCAGCTACCTCCTTGCGCAGGGCAGCAAGGCGCTCCACTGCCCGGAGGCCGCTGCTGACAGCTTTCAGGTCCCCGCTTTCGAAGGCTCGGGCTCCCTCCCGTCGAATCCGGTCGATTTCGGCATCCATCTCCTCCAGAAGGATGTCGAAGGCTGCCAGGACGTTCGGTTGCCCTCTGCTGTCGTGTTCCATCTTCCTATCCTCCCTCCCGCGGGCCCCGCCCGTGCCGGTTCGCGCCCTCGGCGCTGGCGCCGCTGGATCTTCCTTCTTATACCGTGCGTACCGTCCTCTTTCCCCGGGCCAGAGTTCTCCGCGAGGCCGCGCTGCTCGTGGGCCCTGTCGCTGCGGCAGATGAAAGGCCTACAGGCGTTCGAGCAGTTGCTGCAGGTAGGAGTGAACGGGACCGCGCTGAAGCTGGGTGTGGACGAACTGGTTCCTGTAGCTGCGAAGACATCCATAGCAGGACTCCGTCTCGCCACAGCCGCAGCGTCCGCTGACCCGGAGATGTGCTTCCTCCAGCGACTGACGGAACAGGTCGGCGTCCTTCAACCTTCCTACCAGCCCGGCGCCTCCGGGAACGTCGTCATACAGGAATATCTGCGGTATGAGCCCGTCCTCACCCGGCGACTGCCCGACCGTGCAGTGCAGGTCCGCTGAAGATACGTCCAGGGCGAGCGCGGCGCCTTCCACAAGCGCATAGGCAAGAGACCACGCGAAGCCGACCTACCCGGAGTCCACGGGAGCCGGGCCCGGAAAGGAGAGTCGCACGATATCGGTCACGAAGAAGTGGCCCAGGGCCACCCTCTGGGTCTGCCGGTTCGAGCAGGGCCTTCCTGTCGGAGTGTGGTGCGCCTGCCTTCTCTCCGGAAAAGCCGCTCCGCACTCCCGGCAGAGGTGGAATCCGCCCCCTCTTCGGCCCTCGCAGACGACCGCCATCTCCCCGGGCAGCGCCGGACTGATGCGAACGGGCCCCAGCTCGAGGTCCTGCCACTGAGGTGTGCGAAATCCGGCGAAATATGGTCTGCTCGTGAACATCTTCCGCGGCCTGCCGGACGGCTTCCGGAGTCCCTGGTGGTCCGTGGTGAAGCCGAACAGGGGGTCCAGCAGGGTCATCTGCACGGCCCTCGAGCAGCACTTGCTGAAAGCCTCGCCGCCCTGCCCGTGGATGCGTCGCTCGAAGGTATTGTGGACGGGGCAGCGGATGTAGTCGTGCTCCGGCCATTCCCGCTCCTGCACCTTCTTGAGTGCGTAGGATGTCCACAGAGCCTTGTTGGCAATTAGCTGCGCCGAGGGCGCGAACTCGGAGATGGCTATGCGAAGGTCCCGTTGCAGCTGAACGCCCCCGTTCCGGCTGGCGTCCTGCTGCGCAAGCACGGTGTCCAGTTCCACCACGTCGACAGGGAACCCGTACTTCGGGATGACGGCCTTGCGCGACAGCAGCGAAAGCACGTCCTCCTCCTCGATCGTCTTCTGCCGACGCCGAGCCCAGCCGGCGAGGCTGTACTCCTTCTGTGAGCTGGCGTCCTCCTCCAGACGCCTGAGGGTGCGGAAGTCGGAACAGGTCTCCGCCTCGGCCCTCGAGAGCCTGCTCTCCCCATCCGGTGAGCTCCGCAGGCCACCGGCGACGCGTGCCGGCCAGCCAGGCCCGGGTATATCGAGGCTCTGAGCGATATCTGTCGGGACGATCCTCAGCAGGGTCGCCTCGAGCGCCCCCCGATTCTTCTCGCAGAATCGCAGCACGTCGGCGGAGGCGCTCGGATTCTCCATATCGGCCAGAAAACTCCGGACGTTCCCGAAACGGGAGGGCTTGCTCCGGAAAAAGGCCGCCAGCGCCACGGCTGTGACGTGCCTCAGCGCAATCTTCTCATTGGTCATCGCGAGGACCGGCGGACGGATGTCGCCCTTCATCATCCGCTCAGGCGCGGCAAAATGATACAGATCGTGAGGGGTCCTTCGGCAGTAGGTCACGACAAAGCCCGGCCGCCCGGACCTGCGGCCCGCGCGTCCGACTCGCTGAGCATAGTTGAAGGACTCCGGGGGAGTATTGCGCAGGAACACGACATCGAGGTCTCCGAGATCGACGCCCAGCTCGAAGGTCGTCGAGCAGCTCAGCAGGTTGATGGCGCCCCGCTTGAAGCCGTTCTGATACTCTCTGGCCCGGTCGTGCTCGATCTGTGCGGTGTGCTCCTCCACCCGCATCCGTCCCGGCAGAGGCTCGCGATAGAGAGCCCGGTAGTGGTTGGTTGCGAGCGTCTTGCCGTCTGTCGTCTTCAGCCTTCCACTGCACCCTTTGCGGGCGCAGATGCCTCGCACGCTCACGTGCTGGATCCTGCCGCACGTGTCGCACACGTGCACCTCTGCATCGTCCGGAACCGGCTCCACCCGCCACCACCCGGGATTCAATCTCCGCTTGGCGCCTCCGCTGCTGCAGAGCAGTTCCGCCCCTCGCCCTGCGGGGTTCCTGTCGGAGTCAAGGATGGCCTCCCAGATCCGGTTCAGAGTGCTTTCCACGGCGGCGGCGACCTCTTGGCCGTCGCGACCGGCCAGGCGTGTCAGGTAGTCTGCCCTGACAGTCTTTTTGCCGGCCCACGCCCGTGTGGAAGCCCCCTGGGGTTTTGCGGGCAGGTAGTCCGACGGCCGGCCTGTCAGTCCCAGACTCTCCCAGTCAATGCCAGCATCCTCCGGCAGCGCCACCGCCCGGTCCTCGCGCATGGTGTTCAACAGCACGAAGAGCGCATCCACTGCCTCTTGCTCGTCTAGGTTGAACGGGGCTTCGCGTAACGGCCTGGCAGCGTCCGCAAGGCCGGGCCAGCCCAGACTCCATCGGACGAGCCCCACTCCCTCCAGAGACAGCCTGCGCTCTTCCGTCAGGAACTCCCGCAGCACCGCCCGCCACCCGTTGGCCCGCACCGTGGCACGGTCGTCGGTCTCCTTCGTCTTCAATGACCCGGGGTGCCGGTCTAGGAGGGTGCGGTGGACGGTCTCCAGACTGACGGGCCCGTCTCTTCCCGCAGCCTCCTGGATGCTCTCCAGGAGAAGATGCCGCTCGAACACATCCCTGTAGGACTCCTCCAGATACCAGGCGAAAAAGGCGGCCTCCTGGCGGCCGTCCGCGAACGCAAGGACTTTCCTCCTGTCAGCCGGCAGGAACTGAAAGAGGGTGGTGGCGATGACGACGTGCGGACCGTCCGCTCCATAGACCAGTTCCCTCACCGGATTCCTCCCGCCGCCTGTGTAGCCGCACGCGTCGCATCGGACTGCCTGGTCCAGCCTGGCGTCGTCATCCGGGGTGCGGGCCACGCGGACTTGCAGCGGCTGCCCGTGGCCGCAGTTCAGCGCCGAGATGGAATATGCGCCGCACTGTGCGCACAGGTTCAGCGCTTTCCCGGCGCTTCCCTCTCCGGATCCTTCGTCTGCATCCTGCCCGGGATCGGCCTCGTTCACGGGCATCAGGTAGGTGACTCCGAATTCTGCGTCACCCGGGTCGCGGACAGGCTCCTCGATCGTACCGGAGGGCTTGATGATCTTCCGGCTGACGAAGTAGTGCTGCCCGCATTCGTGGCAGAGGGCGGTCTCGAAGAGCTTTCCTTTCCCCTCCTCCTGCTGGCGATCCAGCCGGACCTCGGGACTCGGAGTCAGGCGGACGAATGCCCCTTCCAGGGCCCGAACGAACAGATGGTAGCGGGCATTCAGTAGCGGAGCGTCCGAGTGAGGGTCCCTCGCCCGGCACAGGAGCGCCACGAGGCGCGCAAGGGCAGTCGGGCGTTGCGCCGGCGGGAGATCCGGGAACACGCTGTCCGCCAGTTGGTCCACAGGTCGAGGATTACCGGTCACTGCTTCGCGCAGCCCCGTGCTTCGGTCGTCGGCGGAGAGGATGCGGCCCGCCTCCAGAGCAGTGTCATCCAGCTCCTGCAGCCGGACTCCCACCCGCGATGCGGCATCCTTCAGTCCGTCCGCGCCCGTGCTGCCGGTTCTCGCCATGGCTTGCCACAGCGCATCGTAGTCCCGCGGCTCGAGCCGTTTGCCGGAAGCGGAGGGGATGCCCACAGTTCGCCCGGTCAAAACGGACTTCTCCTCGAACGGCTCTCCGAAGAGGTCCGAAGCGAAGCGTGCCACGGCCGCGCGCGGCTCATCATCGGAGCGGGAGAGGGTCGCACTGGTGGCGATGCAGGAGAATCCTTCGCTCCTCCCGCCCTGTCGCAGCCGCTCCTTTAGCCGCCTGAGGAGCATTCCCATCTCGATGCCCTTGGCGCCGCGGTACTGATGGGCCTCGTCCAGCACGAGGAATCTCCACCATCGCGCTTGCCCCTCGTCGAACAGAGGAGAATCCATCGGACGGAGCAGCAGATACTCCAGCATGGAGTAGTTCGTCAGGAGGATGTGCGGGGGCGTCTTGCGCATCTCCTCCCTCAGGACCAGTTCCCCCGGCAGACGCTCCTCCAGACGCTGCTGTGCCTGCCGCCGGTCGTCGCGTTCGTCCTCCGGGGTGTCTCCTGTATACTGCCCGAATGTGAAGGCGAACGAGCTTTGCCGCTCCTTCAACTCCCGGCAGATCTCGCCCAATCTGTCTCGCTGGTCGTTGGCCAAGGCGTTCATCGGATAAAGGACGAGCGCCCTGACGCCGGCCTTGAGTACTCCGCGAAGATGCTCCTGATACAGATGGAGCAGTATCGGCAGCAGGAATGCCTCGGTCTTGCCGCTGCCCGTCCCGGTGGCAATCACGACGTTGAGTCCGGAATGGACTCGTCTGATGGACTCCGCCTGGTGCCAGTAAAGGTCTCGGCCGGCTCCGACCGCCCGGGCGAAAGCTGTCTCGACCGGCCCGCCCAACAGCTCGGAGAACAGCGACTGTGCGTCGCCGGCCTTTTCGAAGACGGGGGTAGCCTCCAGATACGGGCCCTTGCTGAGATGCCCGCCACGAAGAGCGTCCTCGAAGGAGTTCCGCAGTCGGGGTTCTCTGAACTGGAACCGCGTCTGGAGATATCTCCGATAGCGCTCCTCAATCTCCCTGGCCAGAGCGAGGGGGTCGAAGTCATACGATGTCAAAGAAGCTTCTCCTGTGGGCGGGTTCGGAAAGCTTCGCATGCAGATGGGAAATCATCTCTTCGCTGTCGTCTGCCTGGAACTCCTTCGGGCAGGCTGCACATCGCCTGGGAGGCGCAAGGTCCGGCAGAACGTGCCGCCGGATCTCCTCCACGTCGTCGACGACCTCGCAGGGATATTGGAGTTCGCCCGGATGCCAGTCTTCGCAGTGCTGCTGGTGAGCGGTCGTGGGGTTGGCCCCGCGTCGCACCTCGACATAGTGGGAGCAACCGGGGTAACGGCACCGGTAGATCTTCGCAGGGAGTGAGCGGTTCCGTCTGGCGAGCTCCTCGTATTCTACAAAGGGAAATGCTTCCGTGCAATGCTCCCTCTGGAGATGTTGGGCAGCGTCCCGGTCGCAGGGCAGATGCTCACCGCAGAAGCGGCACACCCGGACCGCCGGCGAATACAGCACCGGCACCCTCTCTGTGACGCCGTCCCCCCTGGCCACCCACAGACAGAACTCTACGTCGTTCAGTTCCTCCACTTCCGCCGAGCCAGCGAAGTTGCTCAGGGGCAGGATAATCTCATCCCTGTCGTTCCGGCCGGGGTCCTGAGCGGCCTCCCGGGAGAAGCCGGCGCGGACATCCACTCCGTCGCGGCGCCCCGGCACCCGGATGAGCAAGCGGCGCGTCGAGCTTGCCCGGAAGTCGGCCCGGGAGGCTTGAAGCGGTGTTGCCGACCACTGCGGTCCGGCGTCCTCGCCCTCCGGAGCGAACGCCCACCAGAGACGGGGAATCTCCACGCGGACTTCCGCCCGGGGTCCGTCGGGGTCGGGCGGGCCGAGCCTCCAGCCGATGGCCGTAATCTGCGGATCTGCGGGAACGGTCGCGACGGAGGCATCCGGCCTGCTCTCCACGCTGAGGAAGCCGGTCACTTCGTCGTCGGCCTCGACGAAGAGAATGCCCGGATGACGGAAGACAACATCCACCGGCCTGTGGCCGTCCGTGCCAGGGATGAACGGGTCAGGGACGATCTCGATGGCCTCGAGGTCACGGAGATAACGGAAATCCAAACTGTCAAGCAGCTGGTCCTGGCGGTCGTATATCCTGACGAAGAACCATCCCGCCCTGAGTGTGCGGATGTGAGACGGCAGCGGCTGCCGTTTCGCGCCGGCTTCGGGAACGAACCAGTCCCTCCACTTGCCGCGCCCTCGCCCTTCGAGGCCAACCACCACCTTGCCGACGCAGTCCCAGTTGCCCGCGTCGGGAGTCTCGAGGACGGGGGGCTCTCCGACGAACAGGGGCCCTTTGTCGCTGGTGTCCGGGATGCGTTCGCCACTGAGGGAAAAAGGCCACTGACAGATCGGCAGAGTGGGCCTCCGGCTTCCCGGACCTTCCAGGCGGACCGGCTCTCCCCGCCCCGTGTGGATGACGAAGGCCCTGTATCCTTCGATGGAGACCTCTTCGGGATAGCACGTTCCCTCACCGATCGTCACGCTGCCCGCGGATTCGTGCAGCACGATGAGGTAGCTTCCGGACGACAGCGACCTGACCATCCTCCCTGACCTGCAACCGCTCTCCTTGCTCAGCTTGAAGATGAGAGGCTCCGGCGGCGTGACGGTCGCCGTGGATGGCCCGTCATCCTCACAGGGCGTCCATTCCAGCACCACTTCGTCCGAGAGGTTCGCCAGCGACCACCGTGACGTCTCCTCGTCGAACTCCTGCTCCAGTTCGCGTCCTCCCTGCATCGCCCGGATGGATGCCAGCTCCGCGATGTCCTCGGGAACCTCGACGCTCAGCCGCCACACCGGCCCGACTTCCCGGCACACAAGTCTCGGTTCCCTTTTCTGGCGAGTGCGGACGACGGCGCCTCTGCCGTCGCCTGCTTCCCTGGGGAACGCCCCGCCTCCCCGGTGCTCCGCCGGGATGCTTGCGGTTTTGCCGGCACCTGGATGCGGTCGTGTGACCGTCACCGTTCGGTGCCCCCGTTCAGTGCTTTCTGTTGAGAGGCCGTCCCGCCCGGCGTTTTCGATGGGACAGGAGGCGACAGGCGAGCTCTCCACGACCGGTGCCGCGGGGCCGGACGGAGCGGCACTTTCCTCCGGCTGCGGCGGCCCCTCGTCAGGGGTTGTCGGAGAGGCAGGCGGAATCCGGTCGGGCTCGCTTTCCGATTCCGTCTCTGCCGGGAGCTGGTCGTCTCCTCGGGACGGGGCGGCTGTTGCGTTCGATTCGACCTGCGGGGGGCTGCCCGGCCTCACGAGCACCGCCGTGAAATCCATCCCGATTCCGTCGTTGCCTCCGGCAGGGCAGAGGTTTCCGGAGTCATCGGCGGGATCTGGGCCATGAGCCAGGGCGGCCGGGCTTACGGGAACCTCTTCCCCGGTCCCGTCAGCAGCCGGGGAGGGGACCTCCGGCTTCACTGTCCCCGGCGCAGGCGACGGAGGGTGAGCCGACTCCACGGAGCCGGGGGATTCCTGAATGCCACCCGTGCGCACGCTGGTGACGGCCTTACCGGGATTTTCCGGCAAGCGGGCAGAGCGTCCGGAGCGTGTTCTGGAGATGGTTCTCGATGAGCGCCTGTCCTGGCCAAGGATGGCTCCCACGACCGCGGTGGCTACCCGCACGACCAGGCGAAGCAGCGCGAGGTAACGTTCGAAGCCCAAGTGATATCCCTCCCCGTTCTCAACCCTCGTCCGGGGGCGCATCGCACCACGGACTGCCCCGACTGCAGGGATGTTTCTATTGTAGCAGACGAGGGCGCCCCGGGGGAAGAGGGCAGCCGGCGGGCAATGGCAGAGAGTCTCGTCTGTTCTCGTCCGGATGCTGGTGTCTCCAGGGCGGAAAGGCGGTGTCGGGGGCGGCGCCGGCAGCCGGCCGTCAACCCGTGGGACCGGCCCGGCGCACGCTGAGTGCACGGATCCAGAGACTTGCGGTTCACCCCCACGTGCGTGGGGCAGACGCTGTCAGGGTCGCCAGGTAGGCGGTAGACCACCGGTTCACCCCCACGTGCGTGGGGCAGACGCTCAAGCACCGCGGCCGCGTTCGGGGCCTGCGGTTCACCCCCACGTGCGTGGGGCAGACACGGGCGCGGGACGGGTGGCAGCCGTCCAGGACCGGTTCACCCCCACGTG
>FWPV01014036.1_pt1 | contig 11884 bp, 11 predicted proteins | sample 2228371 | NCBI WGS metagenome assembly FWPV01 (sample SAMEA103939776, study PRJEB20133) | metagenome | reverse complement strand
GACTGGAAAAACGGAATCATTTACGATGCCGAATCGGGCAATACCTACAAGGCAAAAATATCTATGCCCGATGTGAATACCTTGAATTTACGAGGTTATATAGGGTCGCCTGTTTTCGGAAGAACAACAGTATGGAAAAGAAGAAGGGATAAATAAATTTTTTTTATTTAAAAATAAAATGTAACTTAGTGAAAAAATATTTTATGAATACTAATCATAGCCAAAAAGCTATTCAATATATTGATCTTCTTAATAGAATTGCCAATGATTTATCAGTGGCTATGCCTCTTGACACGGCTTTCAGCAAAGTTATTCAGCATTTAATGACCATTGAACAAATTGACGCAGGAGCCTTTTATTACCTTAAACCAGAAGGATCATTGGTTCTGGAAAAGCAAGTGAATTTTCCGGAAAATTTTAGTAAGACCAAACATCAATACGAACCTTACTCTGTTGAAGTTGCTATTTTACTGGGTGGCGAAACGCAGAAATTAGATTTGCCTCAAAAAACTGATTTTTTCCAATTGCAAAAACATCATGTGTCAGCTGCTTGGATGATTGTTTCGCCTGCCAGACTTAACGGAGATATTGTTGGTGGTTTGATTTTGATTGGAAACAAGCCTATTGAAGATACAGATTTATTGCTTAAAACAATAGAAAACGTTAGTTATAAAATAGGTGGAGTAGTAGGAAGGTTAGAATTTGAAAGAGATTTGTCTGATCAACAAAAAAGTTTTGAAAAACTACTTCAAAGTTTTCATGACATCATTGTAATTACTAACAGAGAAGGAAAAATAATTTACTTTAATGCACTACTTTCACAAAAAACGGGCTTTTTAGAAGAAGAACTTTATTCGTTGTACATACATCAGCTATTTCCGGAAGAATTGGCGTTTGATGTAAAAAAAACACTGGAACAGAATGTTCAGGAGTCGAGGTTATTGTATCCACTAATCACTGCAAACAAAGAATACTTGCCAGCTGAAATTCTTGTTTCAAATGCTATATGGGCTGGCAGAAACATGCTTTTGTGGAGTATTCGTGACTTAAAAGAACGCAAAAAGGCTGAAGAAGAACTGGCACTTGCAAAAAAACGAGCAGAAGAAGCAAATCAAGCAAAAACAGCTTTTTTAACCAATTTAAGCTTTGCACTTCGTATTCCCCTGAGCTCTATTTTAGGCATGGGCGAAATGCTTATAAAAACCGATTTGAGTAAAAACCAGTTTAATTTTGTTAATATTATTACACGTTCGGCCGAACAATTAATGCACATTTCCAATCAGTTGCTCGATATTTCCAAGATTGAAAAAGGCGAGCTTGTGCTTGAAGACAAAGCATTTAGTTTAAAAGATGCAGTTATTCAGGTATTAAATCAGCAGTATTTCAAGGCTCATAATAAGGGATTGGAAATTTTGTGCGATTATGTTTCGTATGGTGATGATATAATTGTAAAAGGCGATGCTTTAAGGTTATCGCAAGTACTGCAAAGTTTGCTCGAAAATGCTATTAAGTTTACCGATAATGGTAAGATAGAGCTTGTCGTACAGCCCTTGTTATATGAAGATAACGAAGTAACCATTCGCTTTTATGTAAAGGATACAGGAAAAGGAATGAGTGAAGAAAGAATACAGCAAATCTTACTAAACTGTCGTCAGAAAAGTCCTGTTTCCAATCCTTCCAATGGAGATTTTGGTCTGGGCTTAATTATAGCTTACAATATACTTGAATTAATGAACTCACAGTTGGAAGTTCAAAGTAATGTATTGGGTGGCACTACTTTTTCGTTTACTTTAACGTTAAAAAAAGGAACTGTTGCTGAACTAGAAAAGAAAGAAGATAATACTGCCTTTGAAGTTAATATACCATCGTCGGATGTTATTTCGGTTTTAGTTGCCGAAGACCAGCCTTTTAATCAAATAGTAATACAGTCAATGCTCGAAGAATGGGGCTTCGATGTCGATATTGCAGAAGATGGAAGGCAGGTAATTGATAAAGTTGCCACCAAGCATTACGATGTTATTTTGATGGATATATACATGCCCAAAATGAGCGGATTGGAAGCAGCACAGTACATCAGAAAAAATTTCGATGCACCTTTAAGGGATATTCCTATAATAGCCATAACTGCTAATGCTTATGTTGAAGAGCATCAAAAATACCTGGAAGCTGGAATTAACGACACTATTTCAAAACCTTTTAAATCTTACCTGTTATTCAATAAAATTATTCATACTCTGGGTGTTTCAAAAGCCACATTACATCATACCGATGTTCGTATCAGATCTTTGGATTTTACTATTTCATCGAACCAAAAATTTTACAATCTGGAGTTGTTAGAAAACTTAACTAAAAATCAAAACGCAGCAATAGTAAAAATGTTGCAGGTATTTATTGAAAAGTCAACGATGGAACTCAAGCAACTCGTTGAATATACAGAGCAAAAAGACTGGGAAAAGGTTGCTTCAATTACTCATAAGATGAAGCCATCTTTTGCTTATCTTTCGATGAAACAAGTGGAGAGCCTTGTGCAGCAAATTCATCATCTGGCAAAGAACAACGAACAAGTAGAAATCATTCCAAAGCTTGTTCAAAATACTAAAAGCCTGATAGAATTTATAATTCAAATGTTAGAAGAAGAAATTAAAAAGCGTTCGTAGTATGGCTTATTTAATACCGTTGCTTGGCAGGGAGCCGATAATTGGCAAAGATTGTTTTATTGCTCCCAATGCAACCATTATAGGCGATGTAGTTATGGGAGACAATTGTAGCGTTTGGTTTAATGCGGTGTTGCGGGGAGATGTTCATTATATAAGAATAGGTAATTTTGTCAACATTCAGGATGGGGCAATTATTCACTGTACTTATCAAAAAGCACCAGTAAACATCGGAAATTACGTCTCGATTGCTCACAATGCAGTGGTTCATGGCTGCACTATTCACGATAATGTGCTCATTGGAATTGGTGCAATTATTCTTGATCATTGTGTAATTCATAGTAACAGCCTTATAGCAGCAGGATCTGTTTTGCTTGAAAATACCGTTGTTGAAGAAGGAAGCGTGTATGCAGGCGTCCCTGCCAAAAAGGTAAAAAACATTGACCCGGAATTATTGAAAGGGCAGGTAGAACGAATTTCCAGAAGCTATCAAATGTACGCAAGCTGGTATAAATAAATATTCGCACTTTTACTCAAAGATATTGACTGTATCTTGAAAAAAACATGTAAATTTGCATAAAATGATGTTTATGAAAACAACATTAACTTCTTTAATGCTCCTGTTGATATTGTCTCTTAGTGCTCAGCAGGTAAATAAGCGAATAAATGATACTAAGAGTGGAGAAGAAATATTATTTGGCTATTGCAATAAACTGGGTTTAAAACAAGCACCATTTATCAATTGGTTTGAAGCAGAATATCAAACGTATGAACCAAAAATGGAAGTGTTGTCCGATGCAAAGCAATACATCAACGAAGAGTTAAAAATTGTAGTAATTTTTGGTACATGGTGCAGCGATAGTCGCGAACAATTGCCAAGATTTTTAAAGGTGATGGATTATGTGGGTTACACTCCGTCAATGCTTGAAATGATTGCAGTTGACAGAACCAAAAAGGCAGGAGAAATTGATCTTAGTTCGTATTCAATAGAAAAAGTTCCTACGTTTATCTTTTTAAAAAATGGTAAAGAGATTGGAAGAATAGTAGAAACACCAAAAACAAATTTTGAGAAAGATATTATATCTATTTTAAAAAAATACTAAACTATGAATAATAAAACAGAAAAATCAACAGCAGCAAATGTATTGGGAATAATTTCGTTAATTTTAGCTGTTCTTGCAGTGTTATTGTCCTTTGTGCCTTTTATTGGTGTGGGGGCCATTATAATAGGCTCGTTAGCAATTATTTTAACCATAATTGCTTATTTTTTAGCTCATGCAGGGCAAAATAAAACGTTAATACTGGCTGCTTTTATTCTGGCTATCTTTAGTATTGTGTTTGCTTACTGGAATTATCAGGATATTAAAAAGAAAGCAAAAGATACTATTGAACAGATATCTGACGAATTTGATGAAATAAATCAACTAGAATCATTAGATAGCCTTGATAGTAATGTTGATGAAATGAAAAATCGTTTAGATAGTCTTTAATTAAAAATGTTCATCAGGAATATGGTAAATATGTGGTATGTGTGCTTGATTGTTTTTTGGGGTATATTGCTTGCTTCTTGCCAGCCTTCGGGACAAATGAAAGTGGAAAAAAAAACAGAAGATGGGAAAATGTTAGCCACTTTTGTTATTGATACTGCTAATGGAAAGTTGGATACTTTGGAAAAAACAGAATATTATCCAAATGGTCAAATTCGCATCAAAGGAACATACAAAAACAACAAGCGTGATGGTGAATGGATTTATTATTTCGAAGATGGTAAAGTTTGGAGTCAGGGAACTTTTAAGGATGGAAAAAGCGATGGGGTTTTTACGGTGTACAATAAAGATGGTTCGCTCTTTATGAGATCTTCTTATAAAAATGGAAAACCAGATGGCAAATGGTTGTTCTATGAAAACAACAGGCTAAAGAAAGAAGTTGTTTTTGCAAATGATTCTATTATCAAAGAAATTGATTATTAATTTCATGCGTTTTCTGTTGCTTGGATTGGGGTGGTTGATATTTATTTTCTTTCCTGCAGAACAAAATCATTCCATTACTACTTATACAATACATTGGAAAACCTTGTTACCGGGTTTAAGCATTGCAGAAATACAAAATCCATATCATTCTAAAATAAGTGATAATATCGTTACGCTTATAAAAGTTAGCCCAGAATATTTTGATATAGATTTGTATAGTGCTGTTGCAATAGATAGTGTGAAAAGGAAAGCTATGGAGTGGGCAGAAGATTTTAACTTACAATTGGTTGTAAATGCTGGAATGTATAGTTTATCTGACACATACCGATCAGCAGGTTTTATGAAACAAAAGGGCATTGTTGTTGAACCAGCTTTTAAAGACAATTTTAAAGTTATGGCATTGTTTGGTGCGTCTGGTTCTATAAATCAACCTTTTGAATTATTAGATTTAGAAAACGAAGACACCTCAGGAATTCTTTCAAATTATGCCTCTGCCTTTCAGTCTATTCGAATGATTGATTGCCGTGGTCAGCAGGTTATATGGAAACCCAAACGCCTTTTATATAGCAGTATGTGTGTATTAGGAAAAGATGTTGAGAACAACGCTATCATCGCTTTTACACGCACACCAATGTCGGCTAATCAAATGAGCAGTTTGCTTATCCGATTGCCAATTAATATCCGAACCACAATGTATTTGGAAGGAGGTCCCGAAGCCTGTTTTTACATAAAAACTATTGATACGGTTATTACAAAAATTGGCAGTTATGTTTCCTACACTTTTCCTACCGATACCAATACCCGTTACTGGAATTTGCCTAACGTTATAGGGTTTAGATTTAAAGAAAAAGTAGAATAAACGAAAAATATCGTGTATTTTTGTTCATGCAAGAGAAAATTATTCGTTTGCTGCCCATATTCTTATGCATCATAGTTTTTGCAGTATTTTTGCAGGGACTAACATTTGGCTTTACTAACTGGGATGATCCGCAATATATTTTGAAAAACGACTGGATTCGTCACTGGGATAAACAATTTCTTATTCAGGCTTTTACTCAATCTCATTTTGGTCATTATCATCCTTTTACCTGGTTGTCGTTGTCATTAGATTATCAGCTTTTTCAGCTTTGGCCGGCAGGATATCATTTGCACAATCTACTTCTGCATCTGATTAATGTACTATTGGTATTATATTTAATAAAAAGAATGACTAAGCATACTGTACTTTCGTTTTTGGTCGCTTTAGCGTTTGCTGTTCATCCTGCTGCAAATGAAAGTGTTATGTGGATTACAGAAAGAAAAAATCTGCTTTTTACAACCTATTATTTATTGAGCTTATTGACCTATTTGTATTACATAGAAAGTCGAAGAATTACCTATTATTTGCTGTCGTTTTTATTTTTTATTGCTTCACTATTGTCAAAAGGAAGTGCAATTACTTTACCAGCTGTCCTTTTATTGCTGTTATATGGCTATCGTCGCATACAAACAAAAGAAGTTATTCGCTTGCTACCTTTTGCAATAATAGCACTTATTTTTGCACTTATTGCTCAAAAAGCACAGTCACCATTTTTAAAAGACGATGTACTATCGCTCAGTTTAACAGAATCTTTACTTTATTCGTCATGGGCTTTTTGGTGGTACCTGATAAAAGCTTTTATTCCGCTTAATTTATCGGCTTTTCATCCGATGTTTATTCATGGTTCAAAATTTTATTATGTAATCGGACTATTTGCTTTATTGTTTTTGCTTGGATATGCTTATCATAAACATCGCAAAGAAAATCGTTGGTTTGTAGTTGGAGTTTTGTTTTTTCTTGCAAACATTATCATGTACCTGAAAATATTTAATGCTTATGCAAGTTCATACTTCATGGCCGACCGTTACACTTATCTGGCTTATGTGGGCTTGTTTCTGGCAGTATTTCTGCTCTTTTTTGAATATAGAAAAAGATTCCGTTGGTTAAATTATTTATTATTAATATGGTTGGCAGCACTGATAGTGGTTTCTGTATCGTATGCCAGAACATGGCAAAATAGCTATAGTTTGTGGAAGAATGTGCTGAGTTATTATCCCACAAGTCATGTAGCTTTGTTGAACTTTGGAAATGCCTGCCGTGAAAGCAGGAAATATGATGAAGCCATTAAAGCCTATTCTATAATTGATAGAAATAGCAGTCTATATTATCAAATGCTTGAAAATAGGGCTTTTGTGTTTTATAGTCAAAAGAATTATAACAACGCTTTAATAGATTATCAACAATTGTTGATGGCAGATTCAAGCCGAAGCGACATTCGTCAATATATTGTAACAATATTGCTTGAAACAGGTAATACACAGTTGGCCCGTTCTAATCTGCAGTCAATTCTTAGTTTTAATCCGAACATGAGTGAAGCATGGAATAGTTTGGGCAATTATTTTGTAGCAAACGGTCAGGCAGATTCGGCTATTTGGGCTTATTCGAGAGCGATAAAATTAAAGCCTGCACCTATGTACTTTTACAATCGGGCAAATGTTTATTCGCAAAATAACTTCCTTGATCTTGCATTGCTCGATTACCAAAAAGCCATAGAAGCAGACTCCAATCGTGCAGAATACTTTATGAACAGAGGAATAACTTACTATAAAAGAAAGAATTACAAAGCTGCATTAACCGATTTTTCAAAAGCTATACAACTGCAGCCAGATAACGTTGATGTTTATATAAATCGAAGTACTTTGTTTTTTGAAATGAAACAGTTTGCTAATGCTTTAGATGATTTAAATATGGCTGTTACATATCAACCAGCAAATGCTGAACTACTTATAAGAAGAAGTTATCTTTATTCTTTACTGGGACAGAAAGACTTAGCCTGCCAGGATGCAAAACAGGCTATACAGCTTGGCTCTACACAATATTATCAGTGGATGCAAAAGGTTTGCCAATAATGTATTATAAAGAAATAAATATCAATGTAAAAATTTGTAGTTTTGCATGACTATAGTAAAGTAAAGAACCAGAATCTTTTTAATATAAATGATAATATATCAACACTGGTACGATTACAGAATTACGGTTACCTTGTTTGACCTGGTATTTGTGGTTTTGTTTGTTCTTCTGGTATTTCTTTATACTCAGTATATTACGCAATTAAAATTTCCGAAATATACTTACTATCGTTATTTTGCACCTGGACTTATGGCTAAAGTTTTGGGTTCAATTGCTTTTGCTTTTATTTCAATACTTTTTTATCCGGGCGATAACATGGAATATTTTCGAAGTGTTTTTAGTTTAAATAAGTTAATGCTGTATAATTTCGAAGGGTATCTGAAAATTATGTTAGAAGGCAATGCACACAGCGAGTATTTTTCTTTTTTTAATCAAGAAACAGGTTATCCCACTTACTATATGTGGCGTGACCATAATGCAGTTTTTGTTTGGAGAGTGTATTCTGTTATTTTTTTATTCACATCCAATAGTTTTCTGATTAGTACAATCGTGGCTAGTTTAGTAGGATTTAGTGGGCTTTGGAAATTGTATCAATTGTTTTGCCGTTTGTATCCTGGTATAGATAAATATTTTGCTTATGGTATATTATTTTTTCCTTCCATTATTTATTGGAGTGGTGGCATTTTGAAAGAACCAATCATTATTTCTGCTATGGGATGGATGATATATAGTTTTTATTATTTTGCAATTAAAAAAAAGTATAAACTTAAGTATTTGATTGCTATTATTATTGCTGCTTTTTTAATCATTAATATAAAGGCCTATATTTTTGTTGCCACCTTGCCCGGGTTATTTATCTGGCTTTTCTTTTATCAGATTAAAGCGATTAAATCGCCAGTTATTAAATTTATGATAGGTCCAATTTTAGTAGTAGTAATTGTTTCTTTAGGAATTGCTATCTATAGTTTTACCGCAAAATACCTTGGTGATTATGGAGATATACATTCTCTAATATATAGAGCACAAATTACACAACAAGATTTAATCAGAGAAGAATCTTATGGTAGTAATTATTTTGACATTGGGAGATATGAACCAACCATTCCGGGAATACTTTCAAAGTTTCCTATTGCAACTATTTCCGGGATTTTCAGACCTTTTTTATGGGAAGCACGGAATCCTTTTATTTTGTTGGCTGCCTTAGAAAGTGCTTTTTTATTTTCATTGCTCGTATGTGTGATTTATAAAAATGGCATAAAACTTTTTATTCAAAAAATCATGGCAGACCCTGTACTTATTTTTAGCTTAACTTTTGTTATCCTGTTTAGTTTTGGAGTAGGTTTGTCAACCGCAAATTTTGGAGCACTTGTAAGATATAAAATACCTATGTTACCATTTTATACTGTGGCTATGTTTGTGTTGTTGAAAAGGCCTAAATTAAATGAAATATAATTATCGGAATAATTTTTTGTATATGCTATAAAACAAGAGTATCAATTTTTTCTGATTAGGAAAATCTTTATAGGTTTTGGGTGGCAGGCTTAAATAATAATCCAATTCTTCGCGAGTGATATTGAACTTTTTGGCAATATAATCTTTATCTTTTTCTATTTGTTCTGGCTTATAAGGCAAATCTTTCAATTTTTCGAGAGCCTGTTCTCGTGAGAGTTGTCCACTCATAATTTGTGACGAATACGTAGCTTTTCGGTAATCCATATTATATTTTACGGGCATAACGTACGATTGCCAGAATCCCGTAATCGTTGATTCGTGATGTTTGCCGCCATAATCCTGCCAGTCAAATTCTTTTATTAAAAATGCCCGAGCTTCATCCTTGTGATAATCAATTAAATTTAGAGGATATACATGTTTAATGCCTCTGATAAATTTGTAGTATATTTCGCTCCATAGGCCTACTGCTGGCACAGATTTTCTTTTAACAGAACAATAATTTTTGACTATATGACGATATAGCTTAGTGTCTTTCAGTACATGATAACCCCATGTCAAAGGCAGAATGCCTTCAGAAGAATAATTTCCGCCGGCAACAATATAAGGAATTCCATGTTTTGATGCTGTTTTATAAAGGCTTGCTTCTATAGCCAAGTCGGTTGGTATCTCAAGGTCAACGATTGAGGATTTCAGAAAAGCAAGCTGAATTTCGCGAAATTCTTCCCAATCAAGAACATCAGAAACATAATCAACTTTTAGGCTGTCAACCATTTTTTTGATGTTGGAAACTGCTATTTCAGAATCCCAGCCATTATCTATATGCAATGCAAGGGGGCGTAATCCCCATTGAACACAAAGATATAATGTATAGCAACTGTCAACTCCACCGCTAATTCCTACCAAACAGTCGTATGGCTTGTTTTTGCCTTTTGTCTTTATCTGTTGAATCAGATTTTGAACAAGCTGTTTTTTATTGGAATTATTTATTATCGAGAGAATAGTTTCAAAATCTTTGCAGTGATTGCAACGTCCATTTTCATCGAAGATAATGTCTTCGTCGGTCGTGTCCATTACGCAATAACTGCATATTTTATGTGTGGTACTCATTAATAATATTATTCAAAGTGTAAAACTATCATCTTTTTTTATACTAGCCAAAAGTTTTTGTTTTTCCTCATGATTTGGATAATTAATAAGGACTCCTTTATGCTGTCCCTGAAAAACAAATAAACTTCCAGCAGCTAGTCCTGTAATGTTTGCAGAGAGGTATGCCTCTTTTAAATGAAAAAGATTCCCGGCACCTCCTAAGGCAGTTACAGGAATAGATACCTGTTCGGTTATTCTTTGAAGTAATTTAATATTATAACCTGACATGGTTCCATCTTGAGTAATAGATTGGACAATAAGCTCACCAACTCCCTTCTCTTCCATTAATTTAGCAAAAACATCAGGCTGATAATTTGTTTTTTCTTTTCCGTTGTTTATATAAACCCTTTCACTGGAATATAGGGTCTTTTTTACATCCATGCATACACAAATAGTTGATGAACCAAAAGTATTTACTGCTTCTGCAATGAAACCCGGATTAATTGCAGCATAAGACCCTATCACTACTTTTTCCGCTCCGGCTTTTATGATTGCTTCTATGTCATGGAGCGAACGAATTCCTCCTCCAACAGAGAACGGCATGTTGGCTTCTTCTCCAACCTTTTTGACAAAATCAAGTGAAATACTTCGGTTATGTTGACTGGCTTCTATATCGAGAATGACCAATTCATCTGCTTTCAGGTTGTTGAAGATTCTTACGGCATTGATAGGGTCGCCTATATAACGATGGTTAGAGAATCGGACCGATTTTACCAATCCATTATTTTTTAGTAGTAAGACAGGTATAATTCTAGGTCTAAACATGTTATAGTGTTAAGAAATTTTTTAACAATTTGTCTCCACTGTCATGACTTTTTTCCGGATGATATTGAACTCCAAATATGTTATCTTTTTCTATGGCAGAACAGAAGGTATATTCATAAGTGGTTTCATTTAATACAACGCTCTTTTCGGTATGGGTGTAATGATAAGAATGAACAAAGTAAAACTCATCTTCTTCTGTTATGTTTTTCATCAAAGTGGACTCATTCTTAATGGTAATTGTATTCCAGCCCATGTGTGGTGTGCGATAGCAGGAATGAGTATGTGTAAACTTAACAACTTTGGCATTAATCCAATTTAACCCAGTTGTATTACCCTCTTCACTAAAACTGGCCATTAGTTGCATGCCTAGGCATATTCCCAAAATAGGTTTCTTTTTAATTAATACTTCTTCGTGTAATATTGGAATTAAATTAAGTGTATTTAGATTTTTCATGGCTTTTGCAAAATGCCCTACACCGGGTAGAATGATTTTATCGCAGTTTTCTATTACTTTATGATTAGAAGTAATAAAAACATCACATTCTAAACGAATGAGCCGTTTGTATATAGAAAACAAATTACCCATTCCGTAATCAACAATGGCTATTTTTTGCTTCATCTGCTACCTTTTTGATTATTTCTGCCAATCTTCCTGCCTGATTTCGGCGTGAATAATATTCATAACCACTTGAATTACAAGCAATATAGCCTTGCTTTTTAAACTCTTCTGAAAGATCTTTGAGCACTTTGTATAAGTGTTCTTTGTCTTTAACAATAATTCCAGAGTTTGTTTCCTGAATAACAGTTTGTTGAGGAAAGTCCGAAAAATTTTTGATTTCAGGATAGTAATAAAAATTTTCTTTTAACACAAATATGTCTTTATCTTCAGAGAAGCAAAACAAAATTTTTTTTCTTACAACCAGATAATCATAAATTTTTGTGCCAACATGATAAAAATCATTGAATAA
>FWPV01009970.1_pt1 | contig 11884 bp, 12 predicted proteins | sample 2228371 | NCBI WGS metagenome assembly FWPV01 (sample SAMEA103939776, study PRJEB20133) | metagenome | reverse complement strand
CCTTCAGCTGCACGAGCCACTCCACGTACTGACGCGGATTCCGCAGGGCGGTATGCCAGCCGGAGACCATCACCACCGAACCTCCCGGTACATCGTCGCGGGCAAGGGGATGGAGAGCGAGGGGTTCGCCTGACCCGGAACGGTGATATCGCGCCACGAAGTCAGCATCTGCCAGGAGCGGCACGTTGGAGAGGTGGCGCAACGATAGGTCCGGGAAGAGATCCTCCATCTCCTGGGCGGAGGGGAGGTGGACCGTCCTGCCTCCCAGGTCCAGGCGCCCCGTGCGGGCAAGACCGTCCCTCTTTCTGAGCTCACAGCGGATCATGGAGCACTCCTGCGCCGGGAATCTCCTCCACCACGATCCTGCGCCAGCGGTCGCTGCAGGCGATCGAGAAGACAGTATCTGGATGAGCCTCCATCAGGCGCCGGATACCCCGGCACCCGGCCCTCACCATGTCGGCATCCCACGCCGGCACCTCACTCTGCCCGATGGGAAAGGTCTCCGATAGCTCGGAGGGGTAGGCACCGAAGGGCGGCTTGAAATGGAGCACCTCGTCATAGCCCGTCCGGGGCATGCCGTCCATGAGGATCAGCACCGATCTCTTGAGAGCGATACGGCCGATCACATCGGCGAAGCGGTGCACCTCGGTGCGGTCGCAGCTCTCCGAACCACGGTAGAAGAAGCGTCGTTTGGAGACCCGGTCCAGGGGCTCCAGTTCCGAAGCGCGGGTGAGCAGGTGGCGGTAGCCTTCCAGGAGACGTGGATGGCTCCGGCACCGCTCGTCCACCAGCTCGAAGAGGACGCCGTCCTGGATCGCCTGGCGGATCCGGTCGATCTCCGCCAGGCTGACGAGCAGGTTGTGCCGCGCCAGGAGATACTCTCTGTTTTCGGCACTTCGCACCTCATCCGGAGTGTGGCTCCGGCACACCTCGCAGGCGCAGGGGAACTCGTGGAGATCCTGCAGGTGCAGACTCCCGGAGGGAGTCAGGTAGCGCCCCTCGCGGGCGGAAAGGGCGTATGCTGCTGAGTCGAAGAGATCGCATCCCATTGCCACGGCAAGGGCGAACATCGACGGATGACCGGCTCCGAAGAGGTGGACGCACGCGGCCGGAGAGAGACCCTGTTTTGCAGCCATCACGACTTCGACGAGCTCGCGGTAGCGGTAGCTCTCCATCAGGGGAACGACGGCTCCAATGGGGCAGAAGTCGAACGACAACGCCATGACTGCCCGGGCTGCCTCCTCCCGCAGCTCGGGGTAGATCCCGCCCTGCACGGGCCCGGCGATATCGGCACCAGGGAAGGTCTCCTTCGCCTCCCGCAGCCGGGAGAGCGTAACGGCAAGGTCGCTCACCGCGGTGGTCCGATCCGCCTGCGGCGAGGTGGGGATGTCCAGCGGCACCATAATGTCGCTTCCGATCGCCTGCTGGAACGCAAGGGTCTCCCGATTGGTGATCTCGACCTGTCCGTACACCGAGAGCTGATACGAGCCCGAATCGGTCATGATGATCCCTTCAAAATCCAGGACTCTGTGCAGACCGCACTCGAGAGCGCGTTCGCGGAACGCGTCACTGCGGTAGAAGATATAGGCATTCGTGATCAGCCCTTCGACGCCCATCCTCGCCATCTCTGCCGGGGGGACAAGGGGCATATGGGGATTCACGACGGGGAGCAGGGCAGGGGTCGAGAGTGTCTTTGACCCCGCTCTCAACTTCCCTGTTCTGGCGGCAATATCCTTCTCGGCGACTTCGAACCGCATGGGAGCTCTCTTTACATGTATCCGGGTTGATTTAGGTATGTCCTGCCGGTGTGAATAACCTTTGCCAGAAGCGGATCGGGCAGCCGGGGGCACACGGTCACAGGGGGGGCGCAAGGGGGCGCCGCCTCAGGATGGCCCTGCTCCGAAATCTATTTCATGGAGCGGACTCTTCCAGGATCGGCGTATGGATGCCGATGAAGTCTGGAGGAGCATGCTCGGGGATCGGGAGATGGACGAGGCGGAGCGGATCATCCAGCGGGACCTGAAACTGCACATAGCGGCAGGGCGAGAGTTCAACGCCGAGAGGATCGACTGGTACCGCTACGGCCTCATCTGCGGAATGCAGGTCTGCATGCGGCTCTTCTCCGACGATCGCGAGGACCTGATGCGGTGCATCCGGGAGCGGACGCGGGAGAGGTTCTAAACAAGAGGCCTTCCCGTGCCCTGAGAAGATCCGGAGCAGAACCCCCTCTCACCGCGGACAATCCTCCCGTTCCCGCTGGATCCTCTCGATCTCCTCCTTCCTCTCCCACCACGTACAGGGGTCTATGCGCTCGAACCTGCCGAGGGGCGGGCACCCTCGGGCTGCATGGCGGGCCCGCTTCTCCGTCTCCGTGAGATCCACGACGGGGCGGATATCGATCACCCTCACCCCCTGCCGCTGGGGGACGACGGTCAAAGGGCCTGCACCCTTCTCCATCTCGTCGAGCTCGCGGAAGAAATCGTACAGCGGGCTCGATTCCCGGATGCGCAGTGTCCTGATTCTGCGTCGTTCAGCCGTCAGATCGCTCCTCCCCGGTTCCGTCCGCAGGGTATGGCCGATGCTGCCGTGTGCCGCTCATGCCCGATCTTCGGTGAATATCTGTCCTTCAAACGTGAATACCTCCGCATCCGCCGACTTCCAGCAGTCTCCCGGGAGACCCGCCTTCTGGCAGGTATGGGCGAGGAACTCCTCGCTGTTCCAGCCGCACTCCACCGGAACCTGCGGGAGCAGAAGTCCGCTCGTTCCCCATCCCCTGACGATGAGACCGTGCCTGCCCACATTCACCATCTCTGCCCGCAGGGCAGGGGGGCCCATGAGCGGCTCGGGCATGGTCAGGATGGTCACCTCCAGCTGCAGAGCAGACAGCTCGTCCTCCCGTACCGGGGGGAACCGAGGGTCCTCCAAGCCTGCCGATACCGCCGCCTCGACGATCGCGTCCCGCAGGGCCATGATGGGATACGGCAGACCGATGCAGCCGCGGAGCATCCCCCTCTTTTTGATCGTGACGAACACCCCCCGCTTCTCTTCGAAGACCGCAGGCATGTGCGGCACCTGAAGATGCTCCTTTCGAACCGCGCTCTCCAGTGCGCGGCGGGCCAGCTGGAGTGCGACGAATCCTTCGTCCCGGGTCAGCACTGACATAAGTAGTAAATACATGGCACACAAATATTTATAGGAGAGGGAGAGTGCAGCCGACGGTGGCCGTCTGCGGCCGCTGAGGAAAGTCCCCCCACCCACCAGGCACGCAGCCGCATGCAAATGCGGATGGCGAGAGCCATGGCAATGACACAGAAACGGCACGGCCCATGGATAGCCATGAAACGACCGAGCTTCCCTGCGAAGCGAGATACGCGAAGAGCGGGACAACTCGTTGAGCGCACCCATGGGATACGTTGAAACGGTGAATCCCTGCGGGTGCAAGCCAGAACAGGGCAACGATCGCCTGGTATCAGCCCGGGTATGGCGCGTTAGCTGAATGCTGCACGGAACTGAAGGGGGCTTACTCCTCCGACTCCGAAAATGCAACCACTTTTGATGCACAGATTATATATCGTCCTGCCGCCATCAGTATTCCGATGCATATCCCGACACCGACCGAGCTCAAGGCCAGAAGGATCGCCCTTGGGCTGAAGCAGGCCGATGTTGCCGCACGGGCGGGCATCAGCCAGTCCATGGTCGCGCGGATAGAGGCGGGAAGCGTGGATCCGCGCCTGAGCACCCTCACGAAGATCGTCCAGGTGCTGAATACGGCAGAACGGCCTGCGCTCACGGCGTCGGACGTGATGCACTCCCCCGTGGTCGGTGTGGCACCCCGCGATGCCATTCAGGATGCGGTTCGGCTGATGCAGGATCGCATGGTCGCGTACCTCCCTGTCCTCGAGAACGGCGTACCTGTCGGATGCATCTCGGAGTCGTCGATCGTCGGCGCGATGGGGCGGGAGGGTCTGCGGGGGAGGAGCCGTGGCGCTGTGCGGGACTTCATGGAACCGTGCGCACCGACTATCCCCCAGGATACCGACATCGAGACGGTGATCCATATCCTCCAGCAGCACCACGCCGTGCTCGTGGTGAAGAAGGCAGAGGTGATCGGCGTGATCACCAGGCGCGACCTGATCGCGCTTCTTCTCTAGAGGAGCCTCACCAGATCCTGCAGCACTGCCCGTGGCTCATCGGCCTTGACGACGCTGGAAGCGAGAAGCACGCCATCCGTTCCGAGATCCACGGCAATTCTGACGCACTCAGCTGAATGGATGCCGGCACCGGTCAGTATCTTTACATCCGGGTTGACCCGCCGTGCCGCCGCTACCGATCGTTCGATGATTCCCGGATCCGCCTTTGCGACCGAGATGCCGCTTCCGATCAGTTCCGGCGGCTCCACCGCCACATAGGTGGGATTCAAAGCCGCAGCAGCCCCCGTTGTGGCATCGTTGTTGGTGCAGACGACGGTCTGCAGGCCCGCCTCCGCACATGTGCGGACGCTCGCCTCGATCTCGGCGAGTGTCAACCGACGCTCGGAGTGGTTGACGAGCGTCCCGACCGCACCCGCAAGCCGGACCGCTTCGGCGGTGATATGCCCCGTATAGGCGCCGGGCGAAACGCCATCCACATGCTGTGCGTAGACAGGTATCTCAAAGTGCTTGCTGATGCGGCGCAGTTCCGTCGCCACCGGCGCAACCCCGATCGCGACTCCGCTCTCCGCAGCCACGTCCCTCGCCGCCCGTGCGATGAGGTCCGCCCTTCCCCCGGTGCCTTCGCGGAAGGACTTGAAGTTGACCAGAATGATTGGAGAGGCCATACATACCGTTCCTTTTCATGCTTAATCTACCTTGGGGCGCGAATCGAAGAACCGTCCCCGGTGATACCCCTGTATAATCCCGCCTGCGTTCGGCAGACCCCTCTGAACCGCAGGATTGCCTCTAACCCTCCCTTTCGTCGTCATCGTCCGCGGATTTTCTGCCTTCTCCCTCCCTATCGTCATCGTCGTCCCTATTCCCATCGTCTCTTTCGTCGTCTTCGTCCCTGCTCCCGTCGGGTGGGACGATGGCAGTCGCCGTGACGGGGGGAGTCTCGACATCCTGCATCGCTGTGATCTCCGGAGTCGGTGCATATGTGATATTCGGGGTATCCGAGGGCTCGAGTGTCTCTTCTACCCGATCGATGATGTCCCCGAGACGACCCCGGCCCCCCCGATCGTCCCTTTCGGGTTTGGGCTTCTTCGTCGGTTTCTCCTCCGATGGTTGCGGAGGCGCGGGAGCGATCGTGGGCTCCGGCGTGAGAGCGGGGGTCGGTGGCGGGGGAGTGTCGGGGGCGATTGCCGGAGTCGGTGCGGGTGTCGGAGTGAACGTAGGAACAGGTGTCGGGATCTCCCCCGTATCATTGGCCGGCAGAGGCACGGGAGGGGTCGTTGCGGTCTCGACCACCGGAGGCATCCTGTATTGGTATGGGCGAGGGGTGGGTGTCGGTCTCGCTGTCGGGGTCGCTGTCGGTTCCGGCGGCGGAGGTATCGTGATCGGGACGCGCATGACAGTCGCCCTCGGGAAGCCCGGCTGCGGAGGCGGGGAGGACTCCTGCGGCGAAGAAGCGAGCGATTCGGTTGTGCGGATACCGGAGAATGCCTTGATGCAGACGTTGCTGCCGGGATACTGCAGGGCTAGATCCAGCCAGTTTCTGCCGTCGCTGCTGGTAAAACTCTCACCGGCGTGCGAGCTCGCGCGGCTGGAGTACATCGGAATGGGAACTTCTGCCGGGATACCCGGCACTCCGATGGGTGTCCGTATCCGGATCACCACCGAGAAGTTCCCGCCCGATGTCAGCGGAACGGGGGGATCCAGATCAACCACATGGTAACCCGGCAGCCGGGCAACACCGCTTCTGGAGCGGGCATGCCCCGTCTGGTTGATGGGGCCATTATCCGGATCGAGATGCACGAACACCCGGTACTCCGTCTGCGGTTCGGTGGTGTAGAAGCCGACGGCGGAGAGGGGTTGAGCCTCCTGAGCCGTATAGATATTTGCGTACCAGGCGGCATCCGTCTCATCCCCGAGATGGAGCGTGCCCGTCCATCCCAACGGATCGTGCTGGTACACCGTGGTCGGACTGCTCACGGGCGCTGCAGAGAAGACCAGGTTGCGTCTCCCGATGCCGGTGTCATAGTAGGATACGTATGTATAACCGTCCTCGCCGAAGAGCGTCCCCCCGGTGTTCTTGACGATGAAGGCTCCGTCTCCGGGAGGAATATTCCTGAAGTTCTTCCGGTCGTATGTGTCGTCCCAGCCAACGATGGTGACGGCATGGTTGGCGGCGGGAGGCGGCTGCAGATAGCAGTAGCTGTGCGCCGAGTTCGAGTAATACGGGTCCAGAAAGGGTAGGATGGACGGCTGCCAGTACATCGTCGTATAAACGGCTCCGTAGCGAGTCACCGCCCACTTCAGGTTGTCATTGTCCAGAGGGCCGCTGCGATCCGGTACAAACAGGGCTTCCTGGAGGGAGACGTTTCCGGGCTGACGCCCTGCCGCCGCGATCCAGGAGAGGAGGGGGAGGCCGGACCTGTCCTCTGCCGCGCCCTCTCCCCGTGCGAGATAGGCGATCGCCATGAACTCGTTCCCGCCGCCGCAGGGAGCGATATCGAATCCGTGCTCGGCCGTCAGGGCAGCTTCCGAGAAGTCCGCTTTCGTCCCGGGAAGCAGCGAGGATTCCAGAGACGAATATACGGCAAAAGCCCAGTCCGACCGGCACAGACCCTGGCTCTGCACGGACGAGACCCTCCCTTCGCTGCGGAGGTCGAATCGGGCGGGGAATGTTCTCCCCGGTGGCACGACGCTGCCGTTGATGCGGGAGAGATCGAGAGGCGGGGGTATGAACCCCCATCCCTCATCCAGCCACCGCATGGGATCGAGGGCGACTTCCGAAGACGTCTTCTCGAGATACGCGGAGAATTCCAGAGCGGGGGGATGCAGGATCGCGGAGGGTTGCGGGCTGGCACCGGTCGGAGGCGGATCGGACAGGCCTGTACCCGTGGCTGCCAGCACAGCGAGAACAGCGGCAAGCCAGAAGATGCGATGGTACCTCAACTCGATCACCCACAGGGCTTCGGGCTCCCCATTGGCAATTCCTTTATTTTAACCTACCGCCTCCCCGCCATCGGGATATGGTCGTGATCGTCGGATATGGTGGCCGGCAGGTACGGTCTGGAGCAGATTGGAGAAGACGGCGCCGCCAGGATGCGGTGTTCCCGCAAATACCGTCCGGTGCAGCGGAAAGACATGATTCTTCTAAGAATGCGCAGTTTCGCCGAGAGACGACGAACCGCGGCGAGGATCGCCGCGAGGGGGTCGGGAAACCCGCCTGTGTCCCCTTTGCGGGATTCCGGGTAGAACTCAGCGATTGTATGCCCTCCCCCCGAGCGAAGGTGCATGTAATATACTCGTGCCTTCCCGATCCGTGCACCTGTTCACCCCATCCGATCTCCATTCCACCCCCCCCCCCTGCTCTCGTGTACGGCGGTTCGCAGGTGATCGGGGGGAGGTGCGACGGAGAACCCGTTCCCCTTTCGCAGCAGGGGGCCCTCGGCACTCCGTTCGCGGGGCTGCTCAGTCCCACCTCACGCGGGGGCACTCCGAGTCGCGCCACCTCTGTACCGGATCCCCCAGGCGGATCTCGTATACTGCAAGAGCCATCCGGACGTCCAACCTGTCGGGACGCAGATGGCGGATCGCCGAACCTTCGGTCAGGTGCATGGTCCTTCCCTCGGACGCTGTAGCTGCGCCGCCCGTCCGGCGAGACGGGAGGAGAGTGGGTTTATGCGGAACAGACTCCCTCATCCCGATGGCAGAGGATTGGGAATCCTGCACGGAGGAAGAGAGGAGAAGATGATGGCGCCCGGTCTTTTTGACCCGAATCCCCCGGAACGGAATGGAGGGGTGAACGGAGATTCGGGTTTTCGGCCAGGGGACGCAGACATCCTACCGCGGGATTCGACGGATGGACGTCGAGGCCCCCGGAGGCGGATCCATCGAACGGCTGGGGTCGGGAGATACGGGCGAGGGGCGCCTCCCCTCTCCCTCATGGAAGCGTCGGACGGTCCCGAGACGACAAGGATAGAAATCGGGTGCGGACTGGTATCGGTCGGGTATCCGATCCAGATTCGTCAGGGGGACCGGTAATGCCCAGAGTGTACTCGAAAAAATCCGGAAAACCCGGCTACATGGAAAATCCAGAAATATTGCAGGCCGGAGAATGAGAAAGACCGCCTCAGGCCTTCTCCCGCCGGATGGAGATGAGATCGCCAAGCGTTGTGCTTACCCTTCCTCCGCCCTTCCCGCCGCCCTCTTCCCCGCCGCACTCGATCAGGCGGATTCCGAGCGCTTTCTCCAGTTTCTTGCGCACTTCGTCCTCCGGGATGAGGTCCCCCTTCTCGATCTTCTTGATCAGGATCTCCCGCTCTTTTATCTCGAGAGCGAGAGTCTTCTGATCCCATCCCCTCGACATACGGGCCTTCCGGATCCGATCTGCATAGTCCTCGACGATATCCCCCTCCATATAATCGAACACGTCCCGTACGTGCCGCCGTGGGGCCGGGCTCGCTCCTGCCGTGGGTCGTCCCCGGGCGTCGCCCCCTCTCTTCTGCTGGATCTCGGTACCGTACTTCGCACATTGGATGCAGACCCTCAGCTCCGCACCCTCGATCTGGACGATTTTGGGGATACCGCGGATATCCGCCCCGCATAGTTCGCACTGCATGGTGTCTCGCAAACATCTTTATAGTCATCCGGGACTATATAGTTAATCGAGGATTTAAATGGCAGACGATCCTTGGGCAGGAACAGAGCCACACAACGATGAAGAGATCTGCAGGTACCTGCTCGACAAAATCGCGAGTCTGGAAAGCCGGAATGTAGAGCTCCGAGAACAGATGCGGCAGTATGAAGCCGAGAAGCGCTATATCGAGACGCAGAAGATCCGCTACGAACGGGAACTGCGCAAACTTAAAAGCGAGCTGGAACAACTCCGGAGTCCTCCCCTTGTCATCGGCACGATCACCGACGTCATCGATAACAATCGTGCGATCGTAAGGAGCAGTGCCGGGCCGCGATTCCTGGTTCGGACATCCCCCTCGATCGCTCCCGAAGACCTGAAGCCGGGTGTGCGGTGCACGCTGAACCAGCAGTCCCTGGCAATCGTCGAGATCCTGCCCATGAGCTACGATTCCCGCGTTTACGGCATGGAACTGGAGGAGTGCCCTCAGGAGCGCTACGAGGATATCGGCGGGCTGGAAGCCCAGGTGATCGAGGTGAAAGAGGCCGTGGAGCTGCCCCTCAAGAGACCGGATCTCTTCGAGAAGATCGGGATCGACCCCCCGAAGGGAATCCTCCTCCACGGCCCGCCGGGAACCGGAAAGACGCTGCTCGCGAAGGCGGTCGCACATGAGACCCAGGCCTGCTTCCTGCGGGTGGTGGGATCCGAGCTGGTCCAGAAGTACATCGGCGAAGGCGCACGGCTGGTCCGCGAACTCTTCGAGCTTGCCAAACAGAAGGCCCCCTCCATCGTCTTCATCGACGAGATCGACGCGATCGGTGCACACCGATCCGATGCCTCCACCTCCGGGGACAGGGAAGTCCAGCGCACCCTGATGCAGCTGCTGGCCGGCATGGACGGGTTCGAGAGGCGCGGCGACGTTAAGATCATCGGGGCGACCAACCGGATCGATATCCTCGACCGTGCTCTCCTGCGCCCGGGGCGGTTCGACCGCATCATCGAGATCCCGATTCCGACCTACGAAGGAAGGCTCGCCATCCTGAAGATACACACTCGCTCCATGCGGCTTGCAGACAACGTCGATTTACACCAGGTTGCCAGCCTCACGGACGGCAAGAACGGGGCCGATTTAAAGGCAATCTGCACGGAAGCGGGGATGTTCGCCATCCGCGAGGAGAGGTCGGAGGTCGAGCACAAGGACTTCGTAAAAGCGATCGACAAACTGCTGGAAGGGCCGCACCGCAACCACGTCGGTCACCAGGGCTACGGCGCCATGTTTGCCTGAACGCGATCCTCACTTTTTGCGTGATACGACCTAGCAACGGCGGGGCGCCGCTTCTTCGGGAACATCCCACACCTCGATCATGTGGCTTGCATCGGCGATCCCGACGGCGTAGTCGGACACTTCGGTTCCCGCCTCCATGGGCAGGGTGCGGGCGAGCCTGCCGTTGACGATCTCGTAGAGAAGACGGCGGGGCCAGGGGGTCTCCAGCTTCACGTCCCGGTGGTACACCCCCTCGGCGAGCGCCTGCGTGCAGTACACGCCCGGTGCAATCTCGAAGAGGACCTCCCGCACATACCTGCGGATGTACCAGCGGAGTTCGGAGATCAGGGAGAGGGCGCTCCCGAGCGAGGCCGTCGTGACCACGACGCCGCAATGCACCCGCCCCGGACGGTAGAACCGCAGAATGGTGCGGCTTGTCTCGGATGCCACAAGCTCCGCGTACAGATCCACCGTTTCGTTCTGAATGAGGAGTATGCGCATTCCTGCTATTCTGAAGTGTATGCCCTGCAACTATTAATAAAACAGATGGGATCCTGTGCGGGAGAGGGGATCGTTCCGAACGCGGAATATTCACCAGGTTTATATGGCCATCCCCCGCACTGAACGATGATGAGAGAGAGGAGAGTGCTCGTCGCACTGGGGGGCAATGCCATCCTGAGGCACAAGGAGAGCGGCACGAAGGAGGAGCAGTTCGAGAACGTGCAGGAGACCGCAGAACATCTTCTGCCGCTGATACGGAGCGGCTGCAGGATTGCCATCACCCACGGGAACGGTCCGCAGGTCGGGGACATCCTGCTGAAGAACGAGCTGGCCAAGCACGTTCTCCCGCCCATGCCGCTCGATGTCTGCGGTGCCGAAAGCCAGGGGATGATCGGCTACATGATCCAGAACTCCCTCACGAACGTCCTCTCATCCGCCGGCATCCACGTGCCCACGGTCACCCTGCTCACCCAGGTTCTGGTGGACAGCCGGGATCCGGCATTCCAGAATCCGAGCAAACCAATCGGCCCCTACTACACCGCGATGGAGGCGGTGAAACTCCGGAGCGAGAAGGGATGGACCGTGATGCAGGACAGCGGCAGAGGCTATCGGAGGGTCGTCCCCTCCCCGGAGCCGCGTGAGATCCTGGAAGGGGAGGCGATCGCCACCCTCTTCAACGAAGGCGCCATCGTAGTCGCGTGCGGCGGCGGAGGCATCCCCGTCGTTCGGGATGCACGCGGATGTCTCCACGGGGTGGAGGCGGTCATCGACAAGGATCTCTCCGCAGGTCTTTTCGCAGGTCTGATCGGAGCGGATACGCTTCTCATCCTGACCGATGTCGAGAAGGTCTACCTCAACTACGGCAGACCTGATCAGGAGGAACTGGTCGAGGTGACGGCGGAGGAGGCAACATGTCACCAGAAGGCGGGGCAGTTCCCGCCCGGCAGCATGGGCCCCAAGATCGAGGCTGCAGTCCGTTTCGTTCGAAGCGGCGGAGAGCGCACGATCATCACCACGCCGCCCCTTGCAGCGGCAGCCCTGGAAGGCAGGGCGGGAACGACCATCCTTCCCTGAAGCGGCTCTTTGGGCCATACGGCTCCTGCGTCAGCAGGATCTGCCCGGCACAGGATTCTGTCCTGCTCAGAAAATATCCTTTTTATGGAGGCGCCATCCAATCCTTACATATGGTAGGGGAGCATGCAGAGAAGGGTCAACTTCTGAATGAGACCATCCGGCAGTTCCTGACCGAACTGGAGAGGACCCAGTGGAAGATCGTCCAGAGCAGGATCGGTCAGGAGTCAATAGCGCTGCGGGAGCAGGTTTCTGAGGAGAAGCAGATCCTCC
>FWPV01014034.1_pt1 | contig 11885 bp, 10 predicted proteins | sample 2228371 | NCBI WGS metagenome assembly FWPV01 (sample SAMEA103939776, study PRJEB20133) | metagenome | reverse complement strand
GGTCATACCTTAATACGGAGGTTGGTGAGGGGGAAGCTCATGCAGGGGTGGATGAAACCCGCCTTCTCGTCCACCCAGCGCTTGAGCACCCTCTCCGGAACGAACACCTCGCCCTCCAGCAACCGGGTGCGGCAGACGGTGCACTCCCCGGAGCGGCAGATGGCCTCCACCACGATACCCGCCCTTTCCAGGGAGTTCATGAGCGGCTCGCCGCACCGCGCCCGCAGGGTCTTGCCGGTGCGCTCCTCCACCACCTCGAAGAACGCGTCCGGGTCCGCTCCCGGCCATCCTGGCTCGGTGGTGATGTCCTGGGGCGGCCCGTAGGCCTCGCGGCGTATCCTCCTCCCGGGCACCCCCAGGGAGAGCAGGGCCTCCTCGCAGAGCACGTACATCTGGGCGGGCCCGCAGAGGTAGAAGGTCTTGCCCCGCACCTCCCCCACCAGGGAGGAGATCATCCGCGCGTCCAGGAGGCCGCACAGACCCGACCAGCCCTGCGGCGGCTCCGAGATCACGTAGTCCACCTTGAGCCCGGGGACCTTTTTCTCCAGCTCCTTCATCTCCTCCCCGAAGATGATGTCGCCGGGGTCCCTGCTGCCGTAGATGAGATGCATCTTGAGGTCCGAACCCTTTTCGGCCGCCTCGCGGATGATGGAGGCGAAGGGGGTTATGCCGGAGCCCCCCGCCAGAAAGACCAGGTCGTCGGTATCCATGGCGGGCTCATGGAAGAAGCTCCCAAACGGTCCCGTGGACTCGAAGCGGTCCCCCGGCTTCACCTCGTCCAGCAGGTATTCGGACACGAAGCCTCCCCGGGTGCGCCGCACGGTGATGTCCCAGAAATCCCTGCCCGGGGGCGAGGAGATGGAATAGGGGCGGGAGGTGAGCACCCCGCCCACCCGGCAGAAGAGGTTCACGTACTGGCCGGCCCGGAACCACGGCAGCTCCCCCTCCGCGGCCTTCATGCGCAGGGTCTTCGAGGTGGGGGTCTCCTCGATCACCTCCGCCACCTCGAGCTGCACCCGGTCGGGATGCAGGCCGGCCAGGGCCCGCTCCAGGCGCACGGCGGGGCTGTCCGGGAGATCCTTACCCTCCACCTGTTTCTCCATCTCCTTGCGGAGCCTTTCCAGGGTCTCCGGCCTGGGCCCCCCCGCCTCCATGTCCTCCAGCACCTTGCGGGAGGTGAGGAAGCCGGAATATAGCGAGGGCTCGTAACCGCCCCCGATGTTCACCCATGCTCCCGAGAAATAGAGGCCCTCCACGGGGCCCTGGGCGGGCATGCGCACCAGCCCGGTCCCGGCGAAGGTCTCGTCGAAACCGATGATGCTGCCGCCCACGTTGCGCGAGTACCTGATGTTGGTCAGGGGGGTGGCCACCTCGATGACCTCGATGTGGTCGCGCAGCCCGTAGGCCACCTTCTCCGCCAGGTCCAGCACCCTCTCCGCCGCCTGCTCCTTGGCCTCCGCGTACCGCGAGGGGTGCAGCCTCATCCAGGGCTCGGCGAAGGCGATGTAGGTGCACACCAGGGAGGAGGTACCCGGCGGCGAGAACTCCGGGTCCACGGTGTTGTAGGCGGTCACCGCGATGTCCGAGGGCAGGAGGGTCTCCCCTCTTTTCACCCTCAACCAGTTCCCGTCCACGTCGTAACCGTCGCTGTAGAAGGTCTCGTGGTGCCCGAGGCCGAGGTCGCGGTAGTCGCAGTCCACGCCCAGGTAGAGGTTGACCGTGGAGGCCCCTCCGCTCCAGGCCCCCAGGCGCTTGAGATACCATTCCGGCACGTTCTCGCGCCCGATGAGCTCCAGGCAGGCCACGTAGGGGTTGGCGTTGCTCACCACCACGGGACAGAGTATCTCCGTGCCGTCCTGCGCCACCACGCCCCTGACCCTGCCTCCCTCCACCAGGATGCGGCTGGCGCCGTTGCGCAGCCAGACCTCGCCTCCCATGTCCTCGATGGAGTCCATGAAGGCCTGAGAGAGGGCCTGGCTCTTGCCCTTGATGTGCCAGGGACCGAAGCGCAGGTAGCTCACGGTGCCCAGGGCGTAGGTGAGGAAGGAGAGCGCGGAGGGGTTGTTGCAGTAGTACCCGCAGAGGACGTTGAACACCGTGCAGGCGCGCTCGTCCTTGATGAACTCGTCCATGACCTCCTTGAGGCTCTTGCCGAAGTATCTGATGAGGTTGGGGAACTCCTCCTGGTGCTCCATGACCATCTTCATGCCCACACGGTTGGCGCGCAGCGCCTCCTCGGCGTATTTGAACATCAGCTCGGTGAAGTCCCTTATCCCCTCGGCGTCAGCCGGGAAGTACTCCGCCAGGGCGGCGATGAAGTCCTCCTTGCCTATGGGCACCACCACGTCCACGTCGGGAAGCACGCAGCGGTAGAACTCGGGGATGGGCAGGAACTCCACCCGCCTCGCCACGTCCACCTCGTTGAGCAGCCTCCACAGGGGACCGGGGTTCTTCTCGTCCCCCAGCCCCGAGAGCTCGTGCAGGGAGATCTCGAACTCGAAGCGCCCGCGCACGAAGGAGGACGCGTAACCCCCGGGAACGTAATGGCGCTCCAGGACGAGTACCTTCTTCCCCGCCTTGGCCAGGAAGGCCGCCGAGGACAGGCCACCCAGGCCGGCCCCGATCACTACGGCATCGTAATCCTTCATGTGTGATCCCTCCCCTTCTCTCTCAGGACGACAGGAGGCGGGCCAGCCTGCCCGCGGCCTCCTCCGCCTGCGCGACCATACCCTGTATCGCTTCCTTCACCGTCACGACGTCGTGGAGCACTCCCACGCTCTGGCTGCAGGCCAGCACGCCCAGGTCCACCTCGCCCCGCTCCAGCATGCCGCGGGTGTTGGACCCGGCCACGATGGCCAGGATTTCCTGAAAATCGGCGCCCTCCCTCTCCAGCTCCGCCGCTCTCTCCGCCGCCCGGTTCCTCAGCACGCGGATAGTGTTGTGCACCGACCCCAGCAGGGGCACGGTGTCCTCCTCCCCCGCCGCGAGCAGGCTCTCCTTCACCGCCGCGCTCATGGGGCACTCCCGCGTGAGCAGGAGCCTGGTGCCGATGAGCACCCCCTCGGCCCCCAGGCTCAAGGCGGCCAGCATCCCCCGTCCGTCCACGATGCCCCCCGCGGCGATGACCGGTATGTCCAGGACGTCCACCGCCCGCGGGACCAGGGAGAGGGTGGCCACGGGCCCGATGTGCCCCCCGCCCTCGTAGCCGAAGAGGGTGACGGCGTCCACCCCCGCCTTCTGAGCGCTCAGGGCGTGGCGCACGCTCACGCACTTGTGCATGAGCCTGAGGCCCCCCTCCCTGAGCATGGCCACCAGATCCTCCGGGGGACGGTTGCCGCTGAACTCCACCGCCGTCACCCCTCCCTCCTCCAGGATCGCCTCGGCGTAGAGCCGGTTGTCGATGGGGCGCAAAGCGGGGAAGAGGTTGAGGTTCACGGCGAAGGGCCTGTCGGTGAGCTCCTTGAGGCGGCGCAGGGCGGCGCGGAACTCCTCCTGGGTGGGGAACATGGCCGAGGACATGATCCCCAGCGCCCCCGCCTCGCAGACCGCGGCGGTGAACTCCGGCCCCGTGATCCACTGCATGCACCCGCCGATCACGGGGTACTCGATCCCGAAGAGCTCGGTTATTCGCGTCTTGAACATCCCGCCTCCATGAACGCCATGCCTTACTCCTTATCCGTCTCCGCCGACCGCAGCCCGGTCCGCCACGTCATGCCGGAAATTCCTCCTTGAGCACGTGCTTGAGGACCTTTCCGCTCGGATTCCTTGGCAATACGGGGACGAAATGCACCACCTTCGGCCGCTTGAAGCCGGGGAGCGCTTCACGGCAGAAGGCGAGGATCTCTTCCTCCGCCGCCTTCTCCCCCGGCTTGAGCACCACGGCGGCGTGGATCTTCTCCCCCCACTGCGGGTCCGGCAGGCCGAACACCGCCGCCTCGGCCACCTTGGGGTGACCGAGCAAGGCGTCCTCCACCTCCTTGGCGAAGACGTTCTCGCCCCCCGTCTTGATCATGTCCTTGAGGCGGTCCACGAAATAGAGGAACCCTTCCTCGTCCCTGCGCACGATGTCCCCGGTGTGCAGCCAGCCGTCGCGGAAGGTCTTCTCCGTCTCGTCCTCCCGCTTGTAGTAGCCCTTGATGACCGCGGGGCCCTTGAGCAGCAGCTCGCCTATCTCTCCCGCCGGGACCTCCTCTCCCGCCTCGTTCACGATGCGGTAGTCCAGCAGGGGGTTGACCACGCCGATGGAATCAGGCTTGCGGAAGGTGTTGTCGGGATAGAGCACGGTGGCGTTGCCTCCGCTGGACTCCGTGAGCCCATAGGTGTAGTAGAGGCGCGCGTTGGGCATGTGCTTGAGGACCGCCTTCTTCAGCTCGTCCGGGAAGGTCGCCGCGGCGGTGGCGAAGACCCGCACCGAGGAGGCGTCGTAGGCCATGGCCTCGGGCACGCTCATGATCCACCCGAATAGGAAGGGGGGCACCACGATGGACAGGGTGACCTTTTCCTCCTGGATGGCGCGCATGTAGGCGACGGGGTCGAAGCGGTGCTGCAGCACCACCGTGGCTCCCGCCGCCAGCAGGGGGTGCAGGCAGTTGTTCTGGATGACGTGGAAGAGGGGGAGGACCTGGATGCCCACGTCGTCGGGGCGTATCCCCAGGGCGCTGATGGTGGTGTAGATGGCGCAGAGGGCGTTGAGGTGGGAACACATGGCCAGCTTGGAGACCCCGGTGGTCCCTCCCGTGCACAGGAAACAATATATGTCTTCGGGGAGCACCTCCACCCCCGGCTCGTCCTCGCCCCCGCCCTGGAGGAGACCCTCGTAGTCGAGGGTGTCCCGGGGGAGTTCTCCGCCTATCTGCACGTAATGCCCGACCTTCTTCAACTGCGGCCTCATGCCCTCGACCGCCGCCGTGAAGTCGGGGTGGTAGAAGAGGGCCTTCGCGTCGGAGAGGTCCACCAGGTACTGGATGTCGGGCGGCGAGAGCCTGGACATGACCGGGAAGAACACGATGCCGGCCTTGGCGCAGGCGTAGTTGAGCTCCACCATGGCCGGGACGTTCTCGGTGAGGATCGCCGCCTTGTCGCCCTTTGTCAAACCCATGGACATAAGGGCGTTGGACAGGCGGTTGATGCGGGCGTTGAGCTCCCTCCAGGTCCACCTCCTGTCCTCGAAGACCAGGGCGGTCTTGTCGGGGAACTGGACGGCGTTCCTCGCGGGGATGTTGCCGATGTTCACGCTATCCCCTCCTCTCGCCTCGTTGGGGCCGCGCGCCCCTAGCGGCCGCGGAAGCCCGCTGCCTGTTCCTTATCCCTCCTGCTTGCGCATGCTCTTCTCGAAGAAGCGCTTGACGTCCTCGCGGTGCTCGGGGGCCAGCACCGCCAGGGACTGCACGTGCGCCTCCAGCTCCAGCAGGGTCTTGAGGTCCACCTGGTGGCTGGTGTTGAGCATGCGCTTGGTCATGGCCAGGATATTGGGAGAGCGTCCCGCCATCCTCTCCGCCAGCTTCATGACCTCCCCGGAGATCTCCTCATGGTGGACCACCTTGTTGACCAGCCCCAGCCTGAGCGCCTCCTCCGCCTCCACCACCCTCCCGGTGAGAGCCAGCTCCTTGGCCTGCGCCAGGCCGACGCGGTGGGCCAGGAAATAGGCGGAGCCGAAATCGGGGACGATGGAGAGCTTGACGAAGCTGAGATAGAAGCGGGCGCGCTCGGTGGCGTAGGTGATGTCCGAGGCCATGGCCAGCCCGAACCCTCCCCCCACCGCCCAGCCGTCCACCTCGGCTATGACCGGCCTGGGTCCCTCGTGCAGCTCGTAGATGAGGCCACCCATGTCTCGCATGCTGTCGCGCATGAAGACGGGGTCCATCTTGTCCCCCATGATGGTGAGGTCGGCGCCCACGGAGAAGTTGCCTCCCTCCCCCCGGATGACGATGACCCGCACCTCCTCGTCGTCGAGGACCCCGCGCATCTTCTCCAGCATGGGATACAGGAGGCTCTTGCCCATGGCGTTCATCATGGGGCCGTTCATGGTGCAGCGCGCCACCCCGCCCTTCTTCTCCACTATGAAGGTCTCCTCTTCCATGTCATCTCCTCCCGCAGGCCTCGTTACCAGGCGTCATTATCACGAACCTCACGGCTTCCCGCGCCGGCCAGCGCCCCGGCCGCCGGCATCGTGTCCCGCGGCAGTCCGGCACGGGGTCGATCACACCCCCGCAGTGCCGGCGCCGGCGCTCCGCGACCTCAAGGCCTTTCCAGCAGCTGGAAATACCTGATGTCCAGCATGCTTCCCGTGCGCTCCTCCTCGAAGACCGCCTTCACCCGCGCCCCCGCCCTAATCTTGGCGGGGTCGGTCTCGTCCAGGAAATGCAGGAGATAGGTGTCCGCGCCGTCCAGCTTGATCGCCGCGTAGCCGTAGGGCACCGGCTTCTGCTTTCCGGTGGCGGGGTCCACGAAGCCGAAGCTGACCACGGTATAGGTGACGATCTCCCCCTCGTCGGACACCGGCACCAGCTCGGTGAGCTCCACGAAACAGGGCCCGCAGACGCGGCGGGGAGGCACGTAGACCTTGCCGCACCGGGAGCACCTGATGCCCACGAACCGCTTGTTGTCCCTGAGCTCGGTGAGGAACTTCGAGCCGTATATCCCCGCCGACCAGCGGAACGGCTGCTCGGCCTCGCCGCTCTCCACGGTGATGAGTTGCTTCTTCTCCTCGTTCATGTCCGTCACCCCCTGACCTTCTCCGGCTTTTCCGCCCCGAACAGCAGGATGTCCGACCAGAAGCAGCCGCCGAACCCCGTGGCCAGGGCCACCTTCACGTCGGGCACCTGGCGGTCTCCCGCGCGGCCCTGGATCTGCCAGGCACACTCCGCCACCCGGATGAGCCCGGTGGCTCCGATGGCGTTGGAGCACAAAGGGCCGCCCGAGGGGTTCACGGGGCACTTGCCCCCCATGTCGGTGGCGCCGGAGCGCACCAGCGCCGGCCCCTCGCCACGCCCGCAGAAGCCCAGCGCTTCCATATAGCGCAGGCCGGCGAAGGAATAGGGCAGGTACAGCTCGGCCACGTCGATCTGCTCCAGAGGGTCGGTGATGCCCACCTTGTCGTAGAGCTCCCTGGCAGACCATTCCATGGCCGGGAACCACCAGCCGTTCTCTATGGCCTGGTTCACGTAGGGATCGCTGGTATAGGCCCAGAGATGGCGGTCGGCGACGCCAAGGACCCAGGCGGGTCTCTGGGGCGAGTCTTCAGCCGCGTTCTCGGAGGCGAAGACCACCGCGCAGGCACCGTCGGTGCGGGGACACATGTCGCCCATCTTCACCGGCCAGGAGAGGTAGGGCGACTTCATGACGTCGTCGATGGTGAGGTTGATATGCAGGTGGGCATAGGGGTTGTTGAGGGCATGCGTGCGGTCGCGCACCGCCACGTAGGCGGCGTCCTCCTCGGTGGCCCCGGTGAGGTGCATGTACTGCGTGGCCTCCAGGGCCAGGCCCGCCACCGCGCCCGCGAAGATGGGCCGGTCCCAGAAGGGGTCGAAGGCGGTGATGATGGCGCCCGTGGTGTCGGATTCCGAGTTCTTCTCCCAGCCGATGGCCAGCACGCGGTCGAAGAGCCCCGAGGCCACGTGGTAGTACGCCGCCATGGCCACGGTGGTGCCGGTGGTGCCGCCGGTGGTGACCTTCATGATCGGCTTCATGAGCGCCCCGCTGCCGTCCACCGACCAGGTGTCCACGTAGTTGATGCCCTCGAAGTGGTCCATGTTGCCTATGACCACGGCGTCGATGTCCCTGCGGGTCATGCCCGCGTCGTCCAGGGCCATGCGCACCGCCTCGTTGATGAGCTCCTGCCCGTTGACGTCGGGGCGCGAGGAGCGCTGCTTGGTCATGCCCACTCCGACTACCGCCACTCTCTTTCCCATCACTTCTCACCCCCCAGGACCCAAACGCAGTGCGACTGCCCGCAGGGGCCGTTGATGCCGTGGGCCACCGCGGTCCTCACCCCGTCCATCTGGCGCTCGCCGGCGTCGCCGCGGACCTGCAGCACGCACTCGATGATGCGGTTGAGGCCCGCCACCAGCACCGGGTTGCCGGAGAGGCACCCTCCGGAGACGTTCACCGGCAGGCGGCCGCCGGGCGCCGTGTCCCCGGAGGCGGTGAGCTTCCCGCCCTCGCCGCGCGCGCAGAACCCCAGTCCCTCCAGCCACATGAGCTCCATGTAGGTGAAGGCGTCGTAGAGCTCCACCAGGTCCACCTCCCGGGCGGGATCGCCGATGCCCGCCATGGCGTAGGCCTTCCTCGCCGCCTCCTCCAGGGCGCGCACGTCGGAGAGGTCGCGGTCTCCCAGGTGGTAGGCGTCGCTGCAGTAGGCCACCCCCTTGACCCATACCGGCTTCGCGGCGAGCTTCTTCACCCTCTCCTCCGAGGCGAGGATGACGGCGGAAGCCCCGTCGGAGACGGGGCAGCAGTCCAGCAGCTTGATGGGGTCGGCGATATAGGGCGAGGCCATCACCTCCTCCACCGTCAGCTCCAGGGGGAGCTGGGCTACGGGGTTGGCGAAGGCGTTGCGGTGGTTCTTCACCGAGACCAGCGCGCACTGCTCCTCGGTAATGCCATATTTATCCATGTACGCCCGGGCCTGCAGGGCCGACGAGCTCACCGCCTCGATGCCCAGGAAACGCTCGTAGACGGGGTCGAACATGGCGTTGGTGATCAGCGGCATCTGGCTCTCCGAGCCCTTGTGGTGAACGCAGACCAGGGTGGTCCCGAAGCTGCCGGAGAGTATGCGCATGAGCCCGTAGGCGGCCCCGAAGGTGCCGTCCCCCTCCACGGTGGAGACGTTCTTGTCGAAGGAGCCGCAGGCATCCTGGACGGCCATGGAGGAGATGGTGCGCCCGTCGAAGAAGTCGTTGGACACCGTGATGACGTTGTCCACCTCGGCTATCTCCATGCCCGCGTCGTCCAGGGCCTTGCGCGTCGCCTCGTACACCAGATCGGCGTATCCGTCCGCCTTCCGCTCGCGGCGCATCTCCGTCATCCCCACGCCCACGATGGCCACGGGTTCCATTCAGCTCACCCCCTTCGCGGGGCGGAAATACCTCACGTCGAGGATCCTGCCCTCCCTCTCGTCCGCGAACACCGCCTCCACGCGCATGCCCGTCGCCAGTCCGCCTTCCTCGAACTCGTAGAGGAGGTGCAGGAAGCCCGTATCGGCACCGTCGAGCCTGATCACCCCGTAGCCGTAGGGGAGGGGCAGAGAGGCGAGCTGGGGGTGCTGTCTCCGCACCACGGTGTAGGTCTCCAGGGTCCCCGCCGATCCCAGCTCCACCCATTCCGAGCACTCCGCGAAGCAGTCCGGGCAGTTGCGGCGCGGTATATGATAGACCTTGCCGCAGGCCCCGCACTTCGTGCCCAGGAACTTCCTATCGTCGCGCAGGGACTCGAAGTAACGCGTCCCCACCTCGCCCGCGAACCAGCGGTAGGGCACCTTGATGCGCCCCTCCATCACCACCAGTTCCTGATCCTCGCGCCAGTCTCCCATCTTTACGCTCCTTCCTTTCCCCAAGAAGCCGTTTTCATCATCCCGGGGGCCCGCCGGATTCTCTCTGCCGGGGTCAGCTCCCCGCTCCCCTGCCCTCGCGGACCTCGGCGCCCCGCCGTTACCGTATACCGCGGAGCCGGCGTCCGCGGCGCCACCGCGCCCTAGGCGGTCGCGGGCTCGCGCTTCCTCGCCGCCCGCACCGGCTTGCGGCTCGCCCGTTCCTTGAGGCAGCCCTTCATGATGAGGTCAAAGAACATGCCGGCGATCTCCTCGGCGCTGAACTTTCCCTCCGGGCTGTACCAGTCGAAGAGCCAGTTGCACATGCCGGAGATGGCCCGCACCACCATGGGCACCTCCATCTCCCGGAAGAGGCCCGTCTCGATGCCCTCCTGCAGGAGCTGCCGGTAATAGTCCTGGTACTCGCGGCTGAGGGAACGGATGAACCTCCGCTTCTCCTCCGGGAGCTCGCTCTCCTCGGCCAGGTACACGGTGGTCATGTCGCTGTTGGCGGAGAACATGCTCACATGCCAGGTGAGCAGCTTCTTCAGCTTTTCCTCGATGCCCGCGTCCTCGGCCATGATCTGCTTGGCCCCCTCGATGAGCTGCTCCACCGCGGACTCGCAGATGGCGTAGAGGAGGTCGTGCTTGGTCTTGATGTAGTAATAGAGGGCGGGCTTGGTCACGTTGAGCTCGTAGGCGATGTCGTCCATGGTGGTGGCCCGGTAGCCTTTCTCGCGGAAGAGGCGGGCCGACACCGCCAGGATCTCGTCCCATCGCGATCTGTTCATATGAAGCCTCCGCTTTCCTCAGTACAGGCCCATGGTGGTGGCGATGATCTCCCGCATGATCTCGTCGGTGCCGCCGCCGATGCGCGCGATGCGCATGTCCCGCCATGCCTTCTGCGCCGGATATTCCATCATGTATCCGTATCCCCCCATGATCTGGAGGGCCTCGTCCGTCACCTGGAAGGCCACGCGGGTGCCGATGAGCTTGGCCATGGAGATCTCCTTCACCGGGTACTCGCCCCTGTCATAGCGCCAGGCGGTGATGTAGGCGAGTGACTTGGCGGCCTCCAGCTCGGTGGCAAGATCGGCCACGCGGTGGGCGATGGCCTGGTTCTTGATGATGGGCTTTCCGAACTGCACCCGTTCCCTGGCGTAATCGATGGCCTGCTGCAGGGTGACCTCGGCGATGGCGATGACCGCCACCGCCACGATGAGCCGCTCTCCCTGCAGTTCCCACATGATGTTGTAGAAGCCCCTGCCTTCCTCCCCCAGCAGGGCGTCCTCGGGGATGACCATGTCCTCGAAGAAGATCTCCGCCGTGTCGCTGGACCACTGTCCCACCTTGTCCAGCTTGCGGGAGACCACATATCCAGGGGTGTCGGCGTCCACCAGGAAGATGCTCATCCCCTTGTAGCCCTTCTTCTCCCGGTCGGTGCGGGCCAGCAGGGTCATGAAGTCGGCGCGGTAGCCGTTGGTGATGAAGATCTTGTTGCCGTTGACCTTCCAGCCGCCGTCGATCCTCTCGGCGAAGGTCTTGACGTTGGAGACGTCCGAGCCCGCCTCCGGCTCGGTGATGCCCAGGCAGGCGATCTTCTCGCCCTTTATGGCGGGCACGAGGTATCTCTGCTTCTGCTCCTCGGTGCCGAAGGCGAGGATGGGGGGCGTGGCCATGCCGATCTGCACCGCCACTCCCGTGTTCACCCCGAAGGACCCGCACTTGGCCAGCTCCTCCATGAGCACCACGTTGGTGAAGTAGTCGCCGCCGCCTCCGCCGTACTCCTCGGGAAAATGCAGGCCCAGGTACCCCAACTCCCCCAGGCGCTGGAAGACCCAGTTGGGGAAGAATCTCTCCTCCTCCCAGGCGTCCGCGTTGGGGACGAGCTCCTTGTTCACGAAATCGCGCACGCTCTGGCGTAGCATCTCGTGTTCGGCGGTGAAGAACAGGTTCTCGGCCATGGTCCCTTCCTCCTTCAGGCTCAATGCAAAATACGACTCAGGTCTCACCGTGCTTCCAGCGGAGCAAGGTATGCGCGTGGCTTTGGCAGGCTTTCCTCCGTGTCCCGGAACGGCGGCGGGCGAACAACCCCCTTCCGCCGTGTTTACTTAACGGTCAGTAAGTAACTTTATGCTACGACGGTTTTGCGCCCCTGTCAACCCTCTCCCGCTCCATATCCGCCCTGACCCGGCCATTCGTCACCCTGACCCGGCCGCGTCTTTTCCGCCTCTCCCCGCGCAAGGGACAGGGAACGGTTTTTCATGTCTCGACCTCGCCGTTGTTTCGCCTCTCACGGCGCGCGCGGGGGGCGGGAGATGTCCCATGTCCGGGGCTGACCCCATGGCTGGTTGCAGGT
>FWPV01014033.1_pt1 | contig 11885 bp, 7 predicted proteins | sample 2228371 | NCBI WGS metagenome assembly FWPV01 (sample SAMEA103939776, study PRJEB20133) | metagenome | reverse complement strand
ACACACAACCGAGGAGTCACTACCGATGGCCCTGTCCCAGTCTGTCCTGTCTGAGTTGCTCGACGCGTTCCGCGCCGGCGAAGGCGTCGACCTCATCGGTGACGCGGTGAAGCTCGTGATGCAAGAGCTGATCGAGACCGAGGCGACCGAACGCATCGGCGCCGGCCGTTACGAGCGCAGCGAGCACCGGATCACCGAGCGCAACGGCAGCCGACCCCGGCTGGTCGCGACACAGGCCGGTGACATCGAGCTGCGGATCCCGAAGCTGCGCAAGGGATCGTTCTTCCCGTCGATTCTCGAGCCACGCCGCCGCATCGACCAGGCCCTCGACGCGGTGGTGATGGAGGCCTACGTCAACGGCGTATCCACCCGTGCCGTCGACGACTTGGTCGCTGCGCTCGGTGTGGAGTCGGGGATCTCCAAGTCCGAGGTGTCGCGAATCTGCGCCGGGCTCGACGAGGTCGTCGGCGCGTTCCGCACCCGCCGCCTCGACCACATCGAGTTCCCCTACGTCTACCTCGACGCCACCTACCTCCACGTCCGCAACCAGAGCTCGCAGGTCACGTCGATGGCGGTCGTCATCGCCACCGGCATCACCGCCACCGGTGAACGCGAGGTGCTCGGCGTCGATGTCGGCGATTCAGAAGACGAGGTGTTCTGGCGCGGGTTCCTCAACAGCCTGCGTCAACGCGGCCTGGGCGGTGTGCGTCTCGTGATCTCCGACCAGCACGCCGGGCTCGTCGCCGCGCTACGCCGCATCTTCCAGGGTTCGGCGCATCAGCGGTGCCGGGTGCACTTCGCCCGCAACCTGCTCGCCTTGGTCCCCAAGTCCCATCAGGACATGGTCGCTGCGGTGTTCCGCACGATCTTCGCTCAGCCCGACCCCGACACCGTCAGCGCCACCTGGGACCAGGTGCGTGATCAGCTCGGCGACCGATTCCCCAAGATCGCCACGCTGATGGACGACGCCAAAGCCGAGGTCCTCGCCTTCACCGGCTTCCCCCGAGCGCACTGGACCAAGATCTGGTCCACCAACCCGCTCGAACGGCTCAACAAAGAAGTGAAGCGACGCGCTCGTGTCGTGGGGATCTTCCCCAACGAAGCCGCCGTCATCCGACTCGTCGGCGCCGTCCTCGCCGACATGCACGACGAATGGCAAGCCGGCGACCGCCGCTACCTCTCCGAAGGCTCAATGGCCAAGCTCTACCCCGAGCGCGATACTGAACCCATCGCCGCTCTCAACACCGGCGACTGACACCGAGGATCAACCTCGAAGTCCACCACTCCGCGGGGCGCGGCCATGGGCGACGCGCTGATCCTCCACGCGTTCCTGCGACAGCTGCGACCCCGTCGGCTGATCGAGATCGGCTCCGGATGGTCCTCGGCGCTGATCCTCGACACCGCCGACCGGTACCTGCCCGATCTGCGCTGCACGTTCATCGACCCCTACCCCGAGCTGGTGCGCTCGCTGCTCGCCCGGGGCGACGAGTCACGGGCCACGGTGGTTCCCGAGCCGGTGCAGACGGTCGACCGCTCGCTGTTCACCGGGTTGGGCGAGGGCGACGTGCTGTTCGTCGACCTGTCGCACGTCGCCAAGATCGGCAGTGACACCACCCACGTCTACCTCGAGGTGCTGCCCACCCTGGCGAAGGGCGTGGTCGTGCACTTCCACGACATCTTCTGGCCGTTCGAGTACGACCGGTCGTGGGTCGACGAGGGGCGAGCCTGGACCGAGGCCTACCTGCTGCGGGCACTGCTGTGCGAGAACCCGTCGTGGGAGCTTCTGCTGTGGAACGACTGGCTTGCGTACCACCATCTCGACGTGATCGGCCGCGAGTTGCCGCGAATGCTGGAGAACACCGGTGGCTCGATCTGGTTGCGGCGCAGGTGACGAGGCTCAGTCGGCCCGGAGCGGGTCGACGGCCTCGGGGTCGATGCCGTAGTGGCGGATGGCGTCGACCACGGTCTCGGGCTTGACCTCGCCGGTCTGGGCCAGCGCGGCCAGCGTGGCCACCACCACGTGCGGGGTGTCGATCTCGAAGTACCGGCGCAGCGCCTCGCGGGTGTCGGACCGGCCGAACCCGTCGGTGCCCAGTGGGACGAACAGCCGGCCGGGAAGGAACCGGGCGACCTGCTCGGGGACGATCTTCATGTAGTCGGTCACCGCCACCACCGGACCGTCGGTGTCGGCGAGCAGCCGCGTCACCAGCGGCGTCCGGGCCGGTTGGTCGGGGTGCAGGCGGTTCCACCGCTCGACCGAGAGCGCCTCTTCGCGGAGGGCCTTGTAGCTGGTGGCCGACCACAACTCGGCGGCCACGTCCCACCGGTCGGCAAGCTCCGCCGCGGCGGCCCGCACCGCCCCCTGGGCCGAGCCGCTGAACAGCAGCGTCGCCCGCTTCGACGGACCCTGCGGCGCTTCGGCCCACCGGTACAGGCCCCGGATGATGCCCTCGTCGATACCGGGCACCGCCGGCTTGGGCGGCATCGGGTAGTTCTCGTTGTAGACGGTGATGTAGAAGAACACGTCCTCGGGGGTGGGGCCGTACATGCGCTCGAGGCCGTGCTGGATGATCACGGCCAGCTCGTAGGCGAATGCCGGGTCGTAGGCTTGGCACACCGGCACGGTCGAGGCCAGCACGTGGCTGTGGCCGTCCTGGTGCTGGAGTCCCTCGCCGAGCAGGGTCGTGCGCCCTGCGGTCGCCCCGAGCAGGAACCCCCGGGCCCGGGCGTCGGCCGCCTGCCAGATGAGGTCACCGACCCGCTGGAAGCCGAACATCGAATAGAAGATGTAGAAGGGGACCATGGGGACGCCCCGGGTGGCGTAACTGGTGGCCGCAGCGATGAAGCTGGACATGGCCCCGGCCTCGGTGATGCCCTCCTCGAGGATCTGGCCGTCGGCCGCCTCGGTGTAGCTGAGCATCAGGTTGTGGTCGACCGGCTCGTACTTCTGCCCCTGGGCGGCGTAGATGCGCAGTTCGCGGAACAGCGCATCCATGCCGAAGGTGCGCGCCTCGTCGGGGATGATCGGCACGATACGCGCCCCCATCCGCTCGTCCCGGGCGAGGTTCCGCAGCAGGCGGGTGAAGGCCATCGTCGTGGACACGGCCTGGGTGCCCGAGCCGGCGGCGATCTCCTCGAACGCCTTCGGTGATGCCAACTCCAGGGGGCGCCGGTGCCGGACCACCCGCCGGGGGAGCGGCCCGTCGAGCGCACGCCGGCGCTGGCGCATGTACTGGAACTCCGGCGAGTCCTCCGCCGGGCGGAAGTACGGGGGCTCGTCGCCGGTGAGGGCCTCGTCGGGGATCTCCTCGTGCAGGTAGAGCCGGTCGCGCAGCACCTTGAGCTGCTCGATGGTCATCTTCTTGATCTGGTGGGTGGCGTTGCGGCCCTCGATCTCGGGCCCGAGCGTCCAGCCCTTCACCGTCTTGCACAGGATGGCCGTCGGGGCGCCACTGCCCAGGTTCTCGGTGGCGGCCTTGTAAGCGGCGTAGAGCTTCTTGTAGTCGTGCCCGCCCCGGGGCAGCCACCGCAGCTCGTCGTCGCTGAGGTGCTCGACCATCCGGCGTAGCCGGGGGTCGGGTCCGAAGAAGTGCTCGCGGATGTAGGCGCCGGACTCCACCGTGTACCGCTGGAACTCACCGTCGACGGTGGTGTTCATCTTGTTGAGCAGCACCCCGTCGACGTCGCGGGCGAGCAGCTCGTCCCACCGGGAACCCCAGATCACCTTGATGACGTTCCAGCCCGCGCCGCGGAACACGGCCTCGAGTTCCTGGATGATCTTGCCGTTGCCCCGCACCGGCCCGTCGAGCCGCTGCAGGTTGCAGTTGACGACAAAGATCAGGTTGTCGAGGCGCTCGCGGCTGGCCAGGGACAGCGCGCCGAGCGTCTCGGGCTCGTCGCACTCGCCGTCGCCGAGGAACGCCCACACCCGGCTCTCGCTGGTGTCGTCGAGCCTCCGGTTGTGCAGGTAGCGGTTGAAGCGGGCGTGGTAGATGGCGCTGATCGGCCCGAGGCCCATCGACACGGTGGGGAACTCCCAGAAGTCGGGCATCAGCCGGGGATGTGGGTAGCTGGACAGGCCCCGCCCGCCCCGGCCGATCTCCCTCCGGAAGTGGTCGAGGTCCTCGGCGCTCAGCCGGCCCTCGAGGAACGCCCGGGCGTAGATGCCCGGCGCGGCGTGCCCCTGGATGTACACGTGGTCGCCGGGTTGACCGTCGTCCTTGCCCCGGAAGAAGTGGTTGAAGCCCACCTCGTACAGCGCCGCCGACGAAGCGAACGTGGACAGGTGCCCGCCGATGCCCTCGGCGTGCTTGTTCGCCCTGATCACCATCACCGCGGCGTTCCAGCGGATGTAGGCGCGGATGCGCCGCTCGAGGTGCTCGTCGCCCGGGAACCACGGCTCGCGCTCGGGTGGGATGGTGTTCACGTACGGGGTGGACACCGTTGCCGGGAACGACACCTGCTGTTCACGCGCCCGTTCCAGCAGGCGGGACAGCAGGTACCGGGCCCGGGTCTTGCCGTGGGTCTCGACCACCGCATCCAGGCTGTCCAGCCACTCCTGGGTCTCGACCGGGTCGATGTCAGGGAGCTGGTTGACGAACCCGTCGAAGATCATGGGTACCAGTCTGGCCCCTCTGGCGGGCGTCGCGGCGAGACCGCCGTGGCGATCGCCGGCGCCGGTACGGTGGGCCCCCCATGGCTGCACCGTCACCTGCCCGGCTGGTCGTCTACACCGATGGCGCGTGCAAGGGGAACCCCGGTCCGGGCGGCTGGGCGTGGGCGGTGGCGCCCACCGGTGAGCCGTGGGAGGCCGGAGGCGAGCCGCGCACCACCAACCAGCGGATGGAGATCACCGCCGTGCTCCGGGCGCTGGAGGCGGTGCCGGTGGGCACCCCGGTCGAGGTGGTCAGCGACTCCACCTACGTCGTGCACTGCTTCCGGGACCGGTGGTGGCAGTCGTGGCAGCGCAACGGTTGGCGCAACGCCAAGCGTCAACCGGTGGCCAACCGCGACCTGTGGGAGCCCCTGGTGGAGCGGTACCTGGCCCACGGCCGCCCGCCGATGCGGTGGGTGAAGGGCCATTCCGGTGATCCGTTCAACGACCGGGTCGACCAGCTGGCGGTTCGGGCCGCCACCGAGCAGCGCCACCGCCGGTCGACCCTGTGGTTCCCGGCGCCGGTGGTCGGGCCCGGTGCGGCCGGTGCCGAGCCGCCGGCCACGTTGTTCTGAACCCGGCGTTCTGACCTCCGGCCCTACCGGCCGGGACGGTCGGCGGGATAGTCCGGGCGCCGTGAGCGCGCCAACCCTCCGCAGCGGCCGGGTCGTCATCGACGCCAACGAGGCGGCCGCCCGCATCGCCTACCTCCTGAGCGAGGTCATCGCGATCTACCCGATCACCCCGGCCTCGCCGATGGGCGAGGCGGCCGACGACTGGGCGGCCCACGGGTACCCGAACCTGTGGGGCGACGTACCGGAGGTGGTCGAGATGCAGTCGGAGGCCGGTGCGGCCGGGGCGCTGCACGGTGCGGTCACCCGGGGGGCGCTGGGCACCACGTTCACCGCCTCGCAGGGCCTGCTGCTCATGATCCCCAACATGTTCAAGATCGCCGGCGAGCTCACCCCGGCGGTGATCCACGTCGCCGCCCGCACCGTGGCCACCCATGCGCTGAGCATCTTCGGCGACCACTCCGACGTGATGGCCGTCCGCTCGACCGGGTGGGCGATGCTGTGCGCGTCGAGCGTGCAGGAGGCCGGCGACTTCGCCCTCGTCGCCCACCTGGCCTCGCTGGAGTCCCGGGTGCCGTTCGTGCACTTCTTCGACGGGTTCCGCACCAGCCACGAGCTCAACGTGATCGACCTCGTGAGTGTGGAGCAGATCATCGAGCTGCTCGACGAGCAGCTCGTGGTCGACCACCGGGCCCGGGGCCTCGACCCCGACCGGCCCGTGCTGCGGGGCACCGCCCAGAACCCCGACGTGTTCTTCCAGGCGCGCGAGGCGTGCAACCCGTTCCACGACGCCGTGCCCGGCGTGGTGCAGCACCTGTTCACCCGCTTCGCCGAGGTCACCGGCCGGCGCTACCACCTCGTCGACTACCACGGGGCCCCCGACGCCGAACGGGTGGTGGTGCTGATGGGGTCGGCCACCGGTGCCGTCCGGGAGGCCGTCGACGAGCTCGTCGGCGCCGGCGAGCGGGTCGGGGTGGCCACCGTGCGCCTGTACCGCCCGTTCCCGGCCGGGGCGCTGCTGCGCGCCCTGCCACCCACCACCCGCCGGCTCGCCGTACTCGACCGCACGAAGGAACCGGGAGCGCCGGCCGAGCCGCTGTTCCTCGACGTGGTCGCCACCCTGGCCGAGAGCGACCCCGGACACTGGGTCGACGGGCGGGCGCCCGAGGTGACCGGCGGGCGCTACGGGCTGTCGAGCAAGGAGTTCACCCCGGCCATGGCCAAGGCGGTGCTCGACGAGTTGCACGCCGAGCGGCCCCGCCGGCGGTTCACGGTCGGCATCGTCGACGACGCCACCCACCTGTCGCTGCCGGTCGATCCCGAGTTCTCCACCGACCGGGCGAAGGTCCGGGCCGTGTTCTACGGCCTCGGTGCCGACGGCACGGTGGGTGCCTCCAAGGAGACGGCGAAGATCCTGGGTGAGCAGACCGGGCTGCAGGCCCAGGCCTTCTTCGTGTACGACTCGAAGAAGTCGGGGTCGATGACCGTGTCGCACCTGCGGGCCGACCCGGCGCCCATCGGGTCCACCTACCTGATCAGCGACGCGACGTTCGTGAGCGTCAGTCAGTGGAACTTCCTGGAGAAGCTCGACGTGCTCAAGGTGGCGGCCCCCGGCGCCACGGTGCTCATGAACAGCCCGTACCCGCCGTCGGAGGTGTGGGACCACCTCCCGGCCGAGGTGCAGGAGGCCGTGCTGGCCAAGGACCTGCACCTTCACGCCATCGACGCCCACCGGGTCGCCCGGCAGGCCGGCCTGCCCGGGCGCATCAACACGGTCATGCAGCCGTGCTTCTTCGCCCTCACCGGGCTGCTCCCGCTTGACGTGGCCCTCGACGCCCTCGGCGACGCGATCCGCAAGACGTACGCCAAGCGCGGCGAGGTGATCGTCGAACGCAACCTGGCCGCGGTGGGTGCCGCCCTGGCCAACCTCCACCCGGTCCCGCACCCCGGACGGCGCACCGCCACCTTCCACCGCCGGCCGGTGGTGCCCGAGTCGGCCCCCGACTTCGTCCAGCGGGTCACGGCGATGATGCTCGCCGGCGAGGGTGACCACCTGCCGGTGAGCGCCCTGCCGGTCGACGGCACATTCCCCACCGGGACGGCCAGATACGAGCGGCGCACCATCGCCCAGGAACTGCCGATCTGGGACCCGTCGCTGTGCATCGACTGCGGCAAGTGCACGATCGTGTGCCCCCACGCCGCCATCCGGATGAAGGTCTTCGCCCCCGACGAGGTGGGCGAGCCCGAACTGCCGACCAAGTCGTTCCGGTCGCGGGAGGTGCCCGGGCTCCACCTGGCCATCCAGGTCGCTCCCGACGACTGCACCGGCTGCGGGGTGTGCGTCAACGCCTGCCCCGCCCACTCCAAGTCCGAGGTCAAGCACAAGGCCCTGAACATGGCGCCGATCGCCGAGCATCTCGAGCGGGAGCGGCGGCACTGGGACCGGTTCCGCGAGCTGCCCTCGGCCGATGTCACCGCCTTCGAGCCCGACTCGGTCAAGGGCTCGCAGGTGCGCGAGCCGCTGTTCGAGTTCTCCGGGGCGTGCGCCGGCTGCGGGGAGACCCCGTACCTGAAGCTGCTCACCCAGCTGTTCGGTGACCGGCTGCTGGTGGCCAATGCCACGGGCTGCTCGTCGATCTACGGGGGGAACCTGCCCACCACCCCGTGGTGCGCCGACGCCGAGGGGCGGGGGCCGGCGTGGAGCAACAGCCTGTTCGAGGACAACGCCGAGTTCGGGCTCGGCATCCACCTGGCCTACGACCGCCAGCGGCGCAGCGCCCGCAACCTGGTCGAGCACCTCGCCCCCCGGATCGGCCACGAGTTCGCCGCCGCCCTGCTCGCCGGGAGCGACGCCCGCGACGACCGGGGGATCCGGGCCGAGCGGGCACGTGTCGCCGAGCTACGGGAACGGCTCGCCGAGCTGGTCGACGACCCGGTCGACGGCCGGCTCGCGCGCCGCCTGGTCGACCTCGCCGGCGCCCTGGTGCACCGCAGCGTGTGGATCGTGGGTGGCGACGGCTGGGCCTACGACATCGGTGCCGGCGGGCTCGACCACGTGCTCGGCAGCGGCCGCGACGTGAACGTGCTGGTGCTCGACACCGAGGTGTACTCGAACACCGGCGGCCAGTCGTCCAAGTCCACCCCGAGGGCGGCGGTGGCCAAGTTCGCGGCCGCCGGCAAGCCGACCGGCAAGAAGGACCTCGCTCTCAGCGCCACGAACTACGGCGACGTGTACGTGGCCCGCGTGGCCATCGGCGCGAACGAGATCCAGACGGTGAAGGCCCTGCTCGAGGCCGAGGCCCATCCCGGTCCGTCGCTGGTGGTCGCCTACGCCACCTGCATCGCGCACGGCATCGACATGAGCCAGTCGATGAATCACATGAAGGCCGCGGTGAACAGCGGGCACTGGCCGCTGTTCCGCTACCACCCCGACCCGGTCGACGGCGACCAGCCGTTCCAGCTCGACTCGAAGGCGCCGTCGATCCCGTTCGCCGAGTTCGCCCGCACCGAGGCCCGCTTCGCCATGCTCCAGCGGGCGGCACCCGAACGGGCCGCGCAGCTGCTCGACCTGGCCCAGGCCGACGTCACCGAACGGTGGAGCCTGTACGAGCAGCTGGCCGGGCTGCACCGGCACGCGCCCGGTCACGCGGACCCGACCACGCTGGACGACGAAGGGGAGTGAGCGTCATGCACGTCGATCTGCGAACCACCTACCTGGGCCTCACCCTCCGCAGCCCGATCGTCGCCTCGGCCGGTCCGCTCACCGGCGACCTGGCCACCCTTGCGGCCCTGGAGGAGGCCGGGGTCGGGGCCGTCGTGCTCCCGTCGCTGTTCGAAGAGCAGATCGAGGCCGAGTCGCTCGCGCTCGACTCGCTGCTGGCCGCCGGCGCTGCGCTCGGGCCCGAGGCCATCGGCATCTTCCCCGAGCTCGAGCCCGAGACCGGGCCCCACCGCCACCTCGACCTGGTGGCCGAGGCCAAGCGGCGGCTGCGGATCCCGGTGATCGCATCGCTGAACGGCACCTCGCCCGGCGGGTGGGTGCGCTACGCCCGTGACCTGGCGGCCGCCGGCGCCGATGCGCTCGAGCTGAACCTGTACGACGTGGTCGCCGACACCGACGTCACCGCCGAGGACGTCGAGCGGCGCTACGCCGACCTGGTGGCCATGGTGCGGGCCGAGGTCGGCATCCCGCTGTCGGTGAAGATCGGCCCGTGGTTCACCTCGCCGGCCAACGTCTGCCGGCGGCTGGTGGCCGCCGGCGCCGACGGCCTGGTGCTGTTCAACCGCTTCTACCAGCCCGACATCGACACCGAGACCCTGGAGGTCCGCCCCCACCTGCAGCTGTCAACCTCGTCGGAGCTGCGGCTCACCCTGCACTGGATCGGCATCCTCCACGGGCGCCTCCCGGCGTCCCTGGCGGCCTCCACCGGCGTGCACACTTCCGACGACGTGATCCGGGTGCTCCTCGCAGGAGCCGACGTGGCCATGACCACCTCGTCGCTGTTGCGCCACGGGCCCGGCCATGTCGAAGTGCTCGAGGCCGGGCTGCGGGCGTGGATGGAGGCCGGCGAGTACGAGTCGGTCGAGCAGCTCAAAGGGAGCCTCAGCCAGCACAAGGTGCCCAACCCGGCGGCCTACCAGCGGGCCAACTACCTGCAGGTCATCCAGAGCTGGGGTCAGCCGTTGCACCGCTGAGGCGGCGAGGTCACCGCTGCCGCGGTCCGATCGCCCCCGACACCCGGAGCACGGCGATCTCGTCGGCGCCGTAGCCGAACTCGGCCAGCACCTCCTCGGTGTGCTCGCCGAGCCGGGGGGCGTGTCGGCCGAGCGCGGTCGGTGTCGCATCGAACCTGACCGGTGGGCGCGGCTCGCGCACCAGGCCGATCCACGGGCGCTCGTGCTCCACCAGGATCCGGTTGTGGACCACCTGGGGGTCCTCATGGACGTGGTCGAGATCCACCACCCCGGCGGCGGGCACGTCGTGGTCGTGGAGCAGGCGGACCAGCTCGGCCGTCGGGTACCGGCGGAACTCGGCGTCGACGAGCGGGCCGAGCTCGGCCAGGTTGCGCTGGCGGGCCTCCATGGTGGCGAAGCGCTCGTCGGTCAGCCACGCCTCGGTGCCCAGCGCCCGGCACATCGCCGGGAACTGCCGGTCGCTGATGGCCATCTGCACCACCCAGCCGTCGGCGGTGGGCCGCACCACGTAGCTGTCAGCGTTGTGTGGCGCCGGGGTGACCCCTTCGCCCAGCAGGGTGTGCTGCATCATCCCGTCGGGCCAGAAGAAGGCGAGGGCCACGTCGAGCATGGCCACGTGGACGTGTTGCCCGCCCCAGCCCCGTTCCCGGGCCAGCAGCGCCGCGGTGGCGGCGTGGGCGGCGGTGTAGGCGGTGACCTTGTCGATGACGATGTTGCGGACCAGGGCGGGCCGGCCGGTGGCGGGATCGGCCTGGAGGGCGGCCATGCCCGACAGCGCCTGGATGACGTAGTCGTAGCTCTTGTTCGCCGCGTACGGACCGTCCTCGCCGAAGCCGCTGATGCTCACGTACACCAGGCCCGGGTTGACCTCCCGCAGCGACGGCTCGTCGACCCCCAGCCGCTCGGCCACCCCCGGGCGGAAGTTCTGCATGAACACATCCGCGCCCTCGACGAGGCGCCGCAGCGCAGCGACCCCGTCGGGGTGCTGCAGGTCGATCACCACCGAGCGCTTGCCCCGGTTGTTGTTGGCCCAGAAGGCGCTGATGCCACCCCTGCGGTGTCCGACGCCCCGCAGGCGGTCGCCGCCGTCGGGGTTCTCGATCTTGATCACCTCGGCACCGAGGTCGGCCAGCACCATGGCGGCCAGGGGACCGGCCACCATCTGGGTGGCCTCGACGACGGTGAAGCCCGTGAGCGGACCCGGCATGATCGGCACGATATGCGAGGGGCGCAGTGAGAGCCGGGGTCGACACCGGGGGCACGTTCACCGACGTCGTGCTGGCCGACGGCCGGGTGGTGAAGGTGCTGTCCACCCCCGACGACCCGGCCCGGGCGGTGGCCGCCGGCGTCGGGGGCATGCCGGTGGACGACCTGGCCCACGGCACGACGGTGGCCACGAACGCGCTGCTCGAGCGCCGCCTCGCCACCGTGGCCCTGGTGACCGACGAGGGCCTCGAGGACGTCATCGAGATCGCCCGGCAGGACCGACCGCACCTCTACGACCAGTTCGCCGACCGGCCCGAACCGCTGGTGCCGCGGGAGCTGCGGTTCGGGGTCCCCGGCAGGCTGGGACCCGACGGGCGGGCGGTCACCCCGGTGCGACCCGAGGCGCTCCCGCCGATGCCCGACGGGGTCGAGGTGGTGGCGGTGTGCCTGGTGCACAGCGACCTCGAACCGGCGCACGAGCGCCAGGTTGCCGAGCTACTCGGTCGGCGTGGCCACCGGGTCGTGTGCTCCCACGAGGTGTCACCCGAGCCCCGCGAGTACGAGCGCACCGTCACCACGGTGGCCAACGCCGCGCTCGGGCCGGTGTGCGGGCCCTACCTGGGGCGGGTGGCCGGCCTGGCCGAACGGGTGTCGGTGATGGCCTCCTCGGGCGGGCTGCTGGCTGTGGAGCGGGCGGTCACGCTGCCGGCCGCGCTGCTGGTGTCGGGCCCTGCGGCCGGTGCCCGGGCGGCGGCGTG
>FWPV01014030.1_pt1 | contig 11886 bp, 9 predicted proteins | sample 2228371 | NCBI WGS metagenome assembly FWPV01 (sample SAMEA103939776, study PRJEB20133) | metagenome | reverse complement strand
AGCCGCTCTTTGAGCCCCCGCAGAATCTGCAGCGACTGGTTGACGCTGGGCTCTTCGACGTGAACCGGCTGAAACCGGCGCTGAAGTGCGGCGTCCTTTTCGAAATACTTGCGGTATTCTTTGAGCGTCGTCGCGCCGATCGTGTATCCGGATCCCCCGCTTGCCGGGATTCGCATGTTCCACAGCGTCCCCGATTGGTTGGATCCGACCTATAACTTCGGGATTATGTCGGCGAAGACGACGGGCAGTAATGGTCAGGCCATCCGCACAGCGTTCGAGGACATCGACGTCGGAGACGAGGAAGAAGGCGACGGCAGCGCAATTGAGACTATGATGCAGCGCTACTGCCGCCAGATGTATGTCCAAGAATCGCTTAAACACCGTTACGGCGAGGTCGCGGGTAAACTACGTTTCGACATTGCGCCTGGAAGTAGCGCGGCGATCGACTGCATCGGCGAGCAGCTTGCAGGCAGCGGCGACCTGCCGACCGAGCGGATTTATGGAAAAGTCGTTCGCGTCACCTATTTGATCGACGCACAGAATCAACGAGCGGGGACCGCATTTGCCTTTACTCACCTACGAACATCTGAGGAAAATGAAAATGACCAGCTAACGGTCACGGTGCCGCCACTGTACAACCAGGCATGGGCAGGGGCACCCCTGGTAGTCTAGGTAAAGGTGCAAGTTCGATGGCCCGTAAGCATATCATCGACGACGATTTGCAGCTTGAGCCGGAGTATCGCGAGTCGTATATGGCGTGGAAGGCGAACCCATCGCCAGCTACGGCGACGCCGCTCATCAAAAAGCTGTCGCCCATTATCGACTCAGCGCTTACGTCATACGGGTGGACGAGTAGTCCTACCCTCCGCAGCCGCGCACGAGTGATGGCGATTGAATCCCTCAAGAGCTATGATCCAACACGAGGGAACATTCGCACGCATTTGTTGTCGCAGTTACGTGGGCTGCGGCGCGTGGCCTCGGCGGAGCAAAACCTGGTCAAAGTGCCGGAATATGTTGCTCTTGAGCGCCGGAAGATCCAAGACGCCGAAAAGGAGCTGGCCTTGGAGCTCGGCTATGAGCCAAGTACAGCGCAGGTGGCCGACCGGACGGGGCTCCCGATCCGCAGAATCGCGGCCATCCGCCGGGCAAAGATTCCGGTGACTATTCCGCGCGGGGTGAGCGCGGATGACGGCAGTGAATACGATGTGGCGTCGACAGCTGCCGCGACAATTCCGGGACATGATCCGGGTTTCGAGGCGTGGGTGGATTTTGTCTACGGCGATTTATCGCCGCGCGACCAGGTAATTCTCGACTACTCGATGGGGCTTCACGGGCGTACGCTGCTGCCTGCCAACGAGATTGCGAAGAAACTGAACATCACCCCCAGTGCGGTCAGCCAGCGTATGGCACGCATCAAGGCGCTTCTCGACGAACGACCAAAACTCCATCTGTTCTAAGCGGAAAGTCATGGCAGACGGAATCCCAAAGGCCGAAATCTTCGCGGTGTTTTCCGATCGCGTGTCACAGTTGTCGACCGATCTGGCAATGTCCGTCGCCGATTCGATGCGCGGCAGGGCGCAGCGCGACTGGTATATCCCCAAAGGATGGCGCGGCGAAGATCGCGATCTGTTGGACATTCCGCAGCTACACATGCCGGATTTTGACCGCGACCTCATCAATCGACGGTATGGTCAGTGCGTCACGGAGACGCCAAAAGGCACATCCGGCGACATTATCGCCCTGAAGCTCCAGATGGAGTACCTGGCCGCTGAAGAGCGGGCGATACGTTTACGCCATGCGACGCCTGTCCGGTGCATCATTCATGGCGGGGTAAGGCGGAACGGACATATGCAATCGCGCGTCTTCCCGATGGTTGTTTCCCAGGTCGCCAATGCGATTCGACAAGGAGCCGGCGGATGAGCGGCCTGGAACAATATCTAGGACGGACGTTTGATGTAATGGCCTTCCAGGGTGTTACCACCCGTCGGGAGGCGAAGCTGTCACAGGAGCTGTTCGACACCGAGGCTGCTGGACGGATCTGCACGGGGATTCAAAAACTTGTGCAGCGGTTTCTTCTGGAGCTCCTCACACGTCGAGGGTCCATGACGTTTTTGCCGGACCGGGGCTGTGACTTTTTGACACAAGCGGCCCGCGGCTTTCGAACCGAGATGGATGTCTCGGTGGAGTTTGCGTTGGCGATTGTGGATATTTCGCGGAACCTGCAAGCCGAAGAAACGGACGAATGGCCGGATGACGAACGGTTTGCCGACGCGGAGCTGACGGGGATCCTTCTGTCTAGCAGCCAACTGTCCTTGAGCATCCGGCTGACAAGCCGCGCGGGCACATCCCGGACGTTCATTGCCCCGGTTGCCGCGTTGCCGATGGCCATAGGAGTGTAGGTCGTGGCATTAGCTGTTACGAAGATTTCCGACTTGAATCCGTCCGATGTAACCCGTATCCATGCGGAGCTGACGCAGTTCCTACGGGAACGTTACCCGGAGGTTGATCTGGCGCGCGGCGTCATTCACGACCTAGTCGTCTATTTCGGGGCGATCCTGGAGGCAAGGATTCAAACCGAGCTTCAGCGCTATATGGCAGCGCGCAGTCTCGCGGCGATCGAAAGCAACCCTGCACACTCTTTCCCGGAGCTTGTGGACGACATTCTCTCGAACTATCTGATAAGCCGTCGCAGCGGCGCGCTTGCAGCCGGAAGCATTACGATCGTTTTCTCGAACACGTCGTCTACTGTAATCGCCCCGTCGGTCACTTTCAGCGGGAACGGCGTCGGGTTCCAGGTCATCGCACCGTATACCGCCATACCACCGGGTGCGCAGCCGCTGTCGCCGACGGAAATCGTCATGCAATCGCGCGGCGACGGGACGTACAAAGTGACCATACCGGCGCGGGCCGTTAGTGCGGGGACAAGCGGCAACGTCAGTCGCGGTACGCGGCTGGTACCCGACGCGCCGACGAGCAACTTCGTGTTGGCGTATGCGGAGACCGATTTCTCCGGCGGCGCCGATACGGAAACAAACGCGGAACTCGTGCACCGACTCCAGGAGGGGATTGCCGCGAAGACATGGAGTAACCGGACCAACATCATCGCGCTCATCAAATCGCGTCCGGACTACGCCGGCACGATCGCGTATTCGATCGTTGGGCACGGGCAAGCGGAGATGCGACGCGATCAGCACGGCATCCTTCCGATCTCGGCAGGCGGGAAGGTCGATGTTTATGCTAGGACGTCGCTGCTGCCGGTGGATGTTGTTGTCGCCGCGACTGCGACGTTGATTGCGAAGACCGCAGATGGTGGAATCTGGCAGTTTTCGATCGACGCGGACACCCACCCAGGTTTCTACGAAGTGACGGGCATCTTTCCGTCAACAGGTTCTAGTAGCGGCACGGGGTTCGAAGTCGTTGAGGACATCCGAGGCTACGATCTGTCCGCCGCATCCTACGTTCCGGACATCGCGGCAGCGGCCGAGAGCGCCTATAGCCGCTATCAGACGGCGGTGATACGCTTTCTCGACACGGAGACGCCCGTCGATCAGACGGCCCTGGGTACCACGTCGACCTACCAGGTGGTTCTCACTGGGATGCCGCTGATTGCCTCCTTGCAGAATTTCCTTGGCAGCCCGTCGGTTATCAATCCGGGGGGCGACGTCCTGGTCCGGGCGGCAATCCCGTGCTGGCTGTCGATCAACCTTGAAATCCAGCAGGCCGTCGGCGAACCGGAGCCCGACACGGACGCGATTAAGAACGCTTTGGCGGAGGCGGTCAATACGCGCGGGTTTCCAGGACAGCTCCACGCATCGACGCTTGCCGATGTCGTGCACGGCTATTTGACACAACGCCAGGCGGTCAAACAGTTTGACATGCGGGGCCGAATCCGCTGCCCGAGCGGCAACCTCCGGTATATTCACAGTACGACTCGGCTCGTCATTCCGGACGTACCGGAGGAGATGGTCAGCGGGCGCACGACGACATTCATCCTGGATCCACGCAATATCGGAATCACTGTGGCAACCGAAGGATTTACTGACTCGTGACACGCGTCGTCAACGAATTCGAGCAAACGAAACCGCTCGCGGCGACCCTCGGCGGATTTTGGAACGAGGTCTACGACCGCCGCGACCAGGTTCATGCGCTGGTGGCCGCGCGGGCTGCCGCGGCACGGCAGTCGGCAGCAGCCGCGGAGACGCTGCTGCACGCAATCAGCCGCGAGAAGCTGCCGGTCTATGAGCAACGCTACTGGACGCCCCTGGTCCTCCGGAAATCGGATCAGCGGTCAACGACAGCCTTGGCCAAATACGACGGGACGTATCGCCACGACGGGTTTCTCCGGTATGACGTACCGGTTGCGTCGCGGCATTCCGTGTTTCCTAAGCCCGCGGGCCTTGCGACCGCCCCAATCCTGACGAACCGCTTCACTGCACCGACGATCGTTTGGGTTCACCATCTGGACTTCCAGATTACGGACGACGGACTGGTCTTCCGAACGGACCCGTTTCGCGACGATCGCGTACCCAAACAAGACGTCTACGACTCTCAGGGGGTCGTCGTCGACCAAGAAGCCGTCCTGTGGATTTATCGCGGATCGTTCGACCGCGATTACGTCTATCAGCATTACGGGTATGCGATCGGCCTACGTCTCCCCCCCACGGAGGCAGGCAAGCGACTCGTCAACATCGTTTACGACAGCCTCGTCGGCGGCACGTCCGAGTTTCTGGTGCGCAATGCGGTCGCCACGGCGCTTGGTGTTCCGATTGTAGAAAGCGACATGGAAACCGTAGAAACGGTCACGCGAGACGCTCGCGGCGTCCTCGTCATTACAGATCGTGCCGTGTACCGGTTTCATCCGAATGCCGTGGCAACGGTGCAGCCCGGAGATGTTGTCAGGCGGGGCGATACGCTGACCAACGTGTTGCGATTTGCGGATTTTCGCCGCGGTATCGTGCCCGACTGGCTGCCGGCGCTGGCTGTCAATCGGAGCTGGCTGGGGTCGTGCTTCTATTCCGATTTGATTTTCGACAACGCGGATGTACCGCTGGTTGTGGAAGCTGATCACGCTGGGATGACACGAGTCTCCTTTGCCCTCGGCGGCTTTCCAATGGACGTGGCACACTTCTTCGACGAGGTACATGCAAGGGGGGTCGCCGCTGCCACGGTGGTCGATGAAGACTGCGTTCAGGATACATCGGGGCTGATCGCCTACTACACGGACACTGGCGCAGTCACTTATCGCCGGCCAGGGACACTTGCGCACGCACTGGACAGGCGAAGCAATCGCGTGGGGGAACCTACCGCCGCAAGCCTCCCCGAGACAATCAATCCATTGGCCTTTCTTGCTTCAAACGTTCTCCGTTACAACACTTGCGTTGTGGCTATCAAGGCCGACATGATAGAGACTGACAGCCCCGGTATGGCGGCCCTTGCAGCGGTTTTGCGACGAATCATGCCGCCGCAGACGGCGCTGATCCTCGTGGTTGAAGCCTCGCCCGACGCCGACGTTCACGAAACCGCGGAGTACGAAAGCCTTGCGCAACACCGGGCGATGGTCACGATCGAAGACACGGTGCCGTCGACCGACATCAGTGAGCTGCGATACGGCCTTCGCCCCGTGACCGGTATTTACCGATAGGATGTACGATGAGCGCCATGAAACCCAAAACGCCCACCATCAATACCGCCCGGCTGTGGCTCATCCCTGAGCACGGCGTGCCGCGGGTCGTTGCAACCGCTAGGAATGCTCGGATTGTCACGTGGGGGTTCATCGTGGCGCAGCTGCTCCGGCGGCAGCAAAACTACGTAGTGAACACGTTGTATGTTGAATATGAAAACGTGGCCAACCCGAACGACCCAGTGACCATCCCGTCGTTCGCGGCCACCGACGGGTTGGAGTACTACCAGAACCTCCGTTCGAGCGCGTCGAAAGATTTCTTACGCGTCCCGCTGCGGCAGGATCCGCATCTGGGGATCATCAGCGGCTACGAATCCTACTTCACCGAGGGCGTCTCGGGCAACAGACTGACCTATTTCGGAATGACGTCCGGCGTCGAAGGGTTTCACGGCAAACCATTCGCGGACACATCCAACTCGAAGATTTACGGTGTAGCGCTGGTGGCCGCTCCGGTTGTCGGTGACGCCTCGCAGGATGTGTTGTTTGCCCGGGCGTACTACGCTGCCGGGCAGCAGCAGGTCAAAAGCGCTTCTGGGCAGATCGCAGTTACGTGGGACATCGGCTTCCCGACGGAGGGAGTGGCATGACCAGTTTCCCGACACGGTTACGATATATCTCGGCGAACGAGCCGGTCAGCAGCGCGGTCGCCAACCGCACGGCACAGGTGCTCGACGCACGAACGAACTATCTGCGTGAGGCCATCGCAGCGTTGGAGTCGTATGGCTTGCTGGTGTTCGACGATGCACCGATCGCCGAGACGGCGCTGCCGGGTCATGCGGTCTACTGGAATGTCACAACGCAGAGGTTTGAGCCCGCACTGGCGCGAGTCGATCGCAATACTGAGACCGCGACGCTGGAAGCCGCCAGTAGCTCCGACGTGCTGGGGATGGTGTTAACCAAAACTGGCCCGACATGCGGAACGATCGCTCTCCAAGGCATCGCAAAGTTTGCGAGCCTGTCCAACGCAGTCGATGATGTGCAGCCAGGGCGGTATTATCTGTCGGCGACGGAGCCCGGTCGCCTCGTACGGGAGCGCCCTGCGGTTGCCGTTGCCGTATGCTACGTGCTCGGCAGTACATCGGCGTGTGATACGCAGATCTCCGTCTACGTCCATCCGCAGGCGCGCAACTTCCTCGAAGACCATATCCACTACCAGATCGATCTCGTGGCGCGGCCTGCCGGCCAGCACACGCCGCCGATGCCGGGGCAGGCGCACGTCATCACCGATCCCGACGTGTCGATGCAAGGCTGGCTCCCTGCCAATCATGCGAGTTTTGCGGGGACGGCGCCAGCGGGCGCTACCTTCGGCTACAATCTGGCAGCCCATCCGGAGCTTCAAGCGATCTGGCCGCCGTCGCCTACGTCGGCCTGCGTGCTCGAAGTATATCGGCGGTCGATTTACTCGCCCGTAGGCGAAGAATCCGTCGTGGTTGCGGGCCGGGCGCTTCCCGAATTCGTCCGGTTCGACGCGTATGGAATCTGGTGGATGACCGACTGTTACGACCAGGTTCCGTGGCCTACCGATTACGACTCCTCCGAAGGTGAGTCGTCGAGCGAGGGTGTATGCCCGGCTCCTGCGATGCGGTTGACCTTGTCATTCGTCAAGATGACCTTTGCGACAGACAAGACGGTCGTAACCAGTCTTCAACCGGCCGCGGGACAGCCGATCGTCTTTCGCAACCGGAACGGGCAGGTTGCAACGACCGGAGATCTGTACGCGTCGATCGACACGTCCACGTCGATTGCTTCGGGGGAAGTCTACGGCGGGCATGTTTTGAAGTCGGTGTACGGGTTTACCTTTGGCGCAGGGTGGGTTACTGAAGGAATCATCGCTGGGTCCGAGCGCGTACGCTTGACGGGTTCGCGCCAACGCTATCTGATTCCATCGAACCCGTCGTCAGACGTCGTCCATCAGGGGCTCGTCAGCCTCGATGTGGATATCGACCCGGCCGACCGGGAGCTTGCGCCTCAGATCATCAAACTCGGCGACGCGTTGGAGCGGTACTACAAAGGCGTCCTCTACCTGGGACTGCCTGCCAACCGGAACAGCGCCTTGCGGATGATGTTTTTGGTGCCGTCCGCAGGACTGCCGACTTCGCCGAAGATGAAACTGCGCGTGACATTGCTGCCACCTCTGACGGGGACGTTGCCGGCGCTGTCGCTGAGCTACTATCGACTGTCGCGACCGCCGGCCGTGCTTACTGAAGGGGATACGTCACTAGCCTTCGACGCGTCAGTCGCGGTGACGGCCGATAATATCCTTGAAGTCGAAAGTCCGCTTTTCGAGATCGCGCCGGGCGACACAGTCATGGTCTCCTTGTCTCGGGCCGCGGACGCGACCCCAGCCTATGCGGCGGATGTCGGTGTTCTTCGCGTCGCAGGAATCGTCACGAAGGAGTAGGTGATGCCTGCACCGCAGCTAGCCAACATTCAGTTCGCCAACGAGAACCAACTTCGGTCCTATCCGTTTGTCGATTGGGCCACCAAGAAGGACCAGACGGGCACCATTACCATTCCCGACTCGTTCCTGATCGGGATGTATCTGCCGGTGTCCTCGGCATTGGCGATTCGGCCTGAGCGGTTCTACCTGCAACATCTCGGGATTTTCCCCGCCGGGTACACCTTGACCGTCGGATACTACGACGAGACAACAAACCCGGCGGTGGCGACCGTGAGCATCGCCAAGTTGACCCACCGCGAGTTTCGCAGCTACGCAATGTCGGGCCTCGGCGATTTCGCCGACAGCACCGGGCACGTCGTCATCGGTTCACTGGATGAAATCGACCAGATCGCTCCCGGATTGTATACGTTCGACTATGCAGCGACGGCGCTGGAAGTGGACGCGATCTGGCCGCAAATACGAGGGGTCTCGTCGATTCGCGTCGTCAGCGGTAATTACAGCTCAGAGCGTATTTATGGCGATATCGCGCTGATCGCGGGCGACAACGTTCGACTGTCGGTCTCCCAAATGGGCAGTGTGACCCAGATCCGTATTGATGCGGTGGGCTCGCTGGATCTGAACGCGCAGTGTATATGCAGTCCTGCTTCTGCAAGTCCGCCAATCAGGACAATCAACGGCATCGGGCCAGATGCCGAAGGGAACTACCGAATTTTGCCCGACAAGTGTATTCAGCTCTCAGCGGTTGAGCACGGATTGCAACTGTCCGATTTGTGCTCCGCGCCGTGCTGCGGCTGCGACGAGCTCCAAGCCGTGTTGGAGCAGGTCAAACGTATTGAAGACGGCGCAAAGACGCTGCAATCATTCGTGTCGAACTTGGAATCGGCGGTGGCGCAGATGACAAGTACGCTGGCAGGAACTAGGCTGTCAGGAGTAAGTTGTCTCGAAGGATGACGAAAATACCATGACAACGCGATATTCGATAAAAAGCGGTCTGTTTAGCGACGACGCCGTCTGGAATACCAACCCGGACGGCGTCGGCGCTGCTGGCGCCCCTGAAGATGGCGATGAAGTGGTGATCCAAGAGACACACTTTATCCAGCTCGACGTGGACATGTCGTCGTGGGAGACAGGTCTCGCGAATCTAACAATCCGGGGCTATGGTGATCCGGAGCCGTTATCGGAATATCCGATCCATATTACCGGGATCGTCCGGGGCACCCCTACTCCCACTACGACGGAATTCGAGTATACAGGCAATTATGATTCCCCAATCGTCGGTGGTTTTTTGCGGTTTACGACGGGTGCGTTGGCCGGCGTCGCGCGGCGCATTTATGCCGCGGCCGCGCGTACCGACGGCGGCTGGGTAACGACGGCAGCATTTCCTGAAGCGCCGGAGCCCGGCGACGAGCTGGAAATCGCCGCCGGTTACGGTGCAATGCTATATTTACCAGCTACGGCAGGAACACGGTGGCTGAAAATTGCGCGCAACGGTGTCATTCGAGGAAACGGACACCTCCGGCTGGCTGATTTTCCGTCGCCGCTGCCGGTTATGGGCGGGATCGACGAATTACGTGAATGTGTGCCGATTTCCGTGCCGGTAGCGCATCGCGTCGTGGTGGAATTCGTCGGCGGCCAGTCGAACATCCAGATGCCGGGCGCGGTCTGGCTGCATGCGTCGCCTATTCCTAGACTTCAAATTCGGTGTACGGAGCCAACCATTCCGACCGTCCGCGTCTACGGGCAAATCTACCGGACTGACGATAATCCGCCGTTGTCGTTTGATGTCGCGACTAGTACATTTACACGCGAGGCGCACGGCTGGACGGACGGGACACCGATTATGTTTACGTCGGCGCTAGACGGAAACCCGTCCGTCCCGTCTCGCTTACCGGTACCGCTCGAAGAAGACGTGATTTATTGGATATGCAACGCGACGGCGGATACGTTTCAGGTCGCCGGTTTTCCAGGACAGGCACCAATTCGGCTCCTTCACGACCCGTACATGGCTGGCACGTTTGGCGCTTATTCCGGACATACGAACCCCAATACGGCGGTCCTCAATGTTCTGGACGATGTAACAGGCGATGCATCATGGACGACGGACGAGAACTTCAATCACGCATTGTTGTCGTGGCCTCCTGACGCTCTCGGAACACTAACATCGCCGCCTTACCCAGGCGAGCAGCCAGACAGGCTTCGACGGCAGGTGCGCCTTACATCCATTTCAAACGCCGCGATCACGATCTCCGAAAACGTCGGCAAATCGCTATTGCCTGGCGCAAAACTCACGCTATTGTCGCGCAACATCGTCGTTCGTACCAAAGCCGACAGTTCAACACCGCTTGCGCTTATTGCAGGGCCTGTTCCAACATCGATTACATACGATGAATCGCCGGAGACCGCGTTTCAATGCGCGCTTGAGTGTGTAGAGGATCCAGAGCATCCGAACCTTATTACTGGAATAGATCAGGCCGAGCCTACAACTGCGCGCGCACATTATCACGGGACCATCACGGGCTTTCAGACCGGCGCTGTTGTCTACAACGCCGTGCTCGGGATTATTGCCGACTGCAAGGAGGGATGCAGAGTACAATCGTTCGGCAATCCAGTGGACACGACCCATCCGGTCGAAATTACCTATCTTGTCGGATGCGACACAGGTATCGTTGGCGCGCCGACATCGACATCGTTTGCCTACCGAACCGAATTCTGCGGAATCGGTCGGCTCCGCGACCGCCGATTATTCAGCACCAAGGCACAGGATAACTTGGGACGGTTTTTTGGCTGCTGTATTGGTGTTTGGGGCGGCGATTCCGCCGTACTGGCCGGGTTGCAGTCAGTATACCGACATACGACGACGCCGTTCCAGATCCGAAATTGTTTGCTGGGATTCGGGAACTGTGCGGGCGTTGTGGTCGGCGACCAAGGATATCCGGAGCAAAGCTCTATTGTCGGATGTGACTACGGGATTACACACTCCGGACGCGTCTACATGAAGCGCACCTGGAGCACCCCTATGCTAGCCTATTGCGGCGTAGGGTTATACGCCTGTTACGACTGCACCCTGTATAGTGATGCATGCGAAGCGCCCGTTTATTTCAGTCATGGGCGTATTCTTGGTCAGATTTTGATTCTTGGTCTCCACGAGCTAAACGACTGGGTCGCCTCCGATATTCCCGAAATCTACGATGGGTGCTGGGAATGCTACAGAACCCGTTACGACCCGGATAAGATTCATTTCTCGTCCCTCGCCCAGCATTATCGGAATGACCAGTATGATAACTGGCCGTTAGATCGAGATCATCCACAACGCCGTGTCGTGTTCTACGATTACGTCGATGACTATAGTGAGTCGAGAGACGGATATACAGCGTACGAATACGAAGGCGTGCGCATGCGCACCTTTAGGGAAGGCGACGAAGATGCGCCGTGGCAGTTCCATACGCACTTTTCCGGCTTTGAGTACTTGTACCAAGTGACATGCTGGAGTGCGCAGCCCGTCTACGTGGAGGTGCAATGGCCGATTTATGCTGTCGCAGGGATCCCGCTGCGAATTACCGGGCGCGTCCAAAGTCCCTCCGTCGGCGGCGGCTGCGGCTTCGTGCCAGAAGTCCGTGAATTCGCCCTAGTTGGGCAGGATGACACTTGGTACGTGTCACAGATCCCGGCAATATCGTATCCAGACTACGTCGGCAACGTCGACTATGCCCTAACTTACACACCGACACAGTCCCGGCCACTTAAAGTTAGGCTCGGATTCACGATTGATTGTTGCTATGCCGATTCCGTTACGCGGTTTTCGCCG